>Ga0208498_1000212_pt1 | contig 24350 bp, 36 predicted proteins | sample CryBogCBE12Aug09_FD_185502 | JGI IMG/M metagenome (GOLD analysis project Ga0208498, IMG submission 185502) | Freshwater microbial communities from Crystal Bog, Wisconsin, USA - CBE12Aug09 (SPAdes) (version 2) | ecosystem: Environmental > Aquatic > Freshwater > Lake | place: Crystal Bog... | reverse complement strand
TTGCGACCACATTGGTCACATATAACTAGCCAGGAACCATTGTCCCATCTTGATCTGTAAGACATAGAATGTTCCTAGTAACAAGTTTGTTAGCGCACCTTTATGATTTGACCTCTAAATTCAATGTGGTCTTTATCAAATTTATGTACAAGTTCTGGGTATAACAGTCTGCCATTATGGAATGTTAAGACAGCAAAACCACTGGCCCAGTTTGTAGGATTGTCTTCAGTATAGTTATAAAATTGTGGTCCGTCAATTTCTGATAGACAACCAGTATCTACACCAAACCTACGTCCATTGTAATCTGTAAATCCAGTTACTTTTAAAGCGTGAAGATGTCCTGTAACAATAGATACTCCGCTATTAAGAGTGTTGTTGTGGGTGGCATGGATACCACCTTTCCAACGATGTTTAACAACGACATCATTTGTAGGCCAACAAGACCAGCATATATCCCAAGCAGGTACGTGATCACTAAGACGACTACCCTGCACACCTTCTAGTAGGGGAGCATTAGCTGAGATATAGTTCTCAAACCTAGCGTCATGGTTCCCAAGTGGGAATGTAAGTTTGACGTTATGTCTAGCTGCCTTAGCAGCATCTTCTATTTCACCTAACGCTTCTTTGCAAGCTTTAAGCTCTTCAACAAGCGTCGGGTTTTGTGTCCAGCCAATTCGGGGCCATCTACCGCTGGTACTCCCATCAAAAGCGTCACCGTTACAGATAACAGCCTTTGGCTGGAGTTCCTTAATAAGGTGTAGCAGACCATCAAAAGCAGTGGAACGAATCCCAGGCCAAAAATGAGCATCAGAAAATACGATGACAGTTCCATTTTCTATTCCTAGCAGTTTACGAGCTGGATGTTCCCGAGACACTATTCTTTGACCAGAAGTTACTAGAAGTTCTCCGTATCTTTCCTCTAGGTTTCTTCTACGTTTGTTTAGACCTCTAATGCCTAAACCAGTTATCTCAGAGATTCTAGTCAATGATCCATAAGTTTCCCATAGAGCTTTAAACTCTTGATCACTTACTTTAGGGGTAGGCATAATTGTTCCAGTCGCAGTTATGGTGGCTCGATTAACACTTGACAGTGTTACGCCAGTATGTCAAGCGAGGAACAATTTAGATTCTTCTGCTCTACGAGTAACTAAACCAGGAAGAACTTTACCAGCAGCTTTGTTCCACTTATCAAACTCTGCTGCAGCACCATCAAAGTCATTGTTGTTAATCAACCGAAGCATAGTGCTACCTTTGTAGTTACCTATGCCTACGTTGTAAACAAATGAACAGATAGCAGCTTTCTGATTGTCATTCAAAGGCACATGAGTAACAGCATCAATGCGATCACCCAGTGTATGCAGACGACCTAACAAGTCTTCTTCAGCTTGTTCTTGTGTCCACACAGTACCCTTTTCAATGTCAGAACCAGTAGCACCATAGCCAATAGTCCAAGGATCACCACCTGTAGCAGGATCAGGATAAGCAGTTAGCTTACAACCTTCGTGACGTTTAATTTCTTGTGCAGCAATTTCTAACCAGCTCATTGTTTAGGTTCCAGTAGTGAGTTATAGGATGCAATACAGGCGTTTAGTTTTTCGATGGCGTTGTCGCCTCGTTCTGTGAGGGAGACAAGAGCTTGAGCAGCTCCTGGGTCAATGTTGCAGCTTCCGGTGTTATTGGTACTGGCAGTGGTGGGATCACTGGACATTGGGCTACTACAGGAACCGGCGATTGACAACCGAACAGAGCCAGAGGCAATATGATCCCTAAGCTCCGCAGCAGCTTGATTGGCCTTGGCTTGCGTAGAGGCCAAATTGCTAGAAATGTTGGCAACTGTTCTGTCTCGTTCATCACTGATCTCCTTTGATCTTTGGTTTGCTGCAGTTAAAGCCGCTTGAGCTGCGGCACGTTCTTCACTTATCCCACGTTGGGCATACTCGTATCCACCAAACAAACAGGCTAGCCAAGTTGTTACTAGGAACAACCAGAAGTACGGATTAAGAAACATTAGGTTTGCTTTCTGCAGTTCGTTCTTGGGTCTTACCCCAACTAGATACACCCATGACAGCACCCATAGCTAGGTGGAACAGACCACCACCTTGCAGTGTCATAGGTTGCCATTGACGATAGGCATCGTTGACAGCTTGTGTCTCAAACTGTTGTACGTACAGGTACAAACAGGGACCAACAACAAAGTCAAAGAAACAAATGAAGCAGTAGGTAAAGCCCATGAGTCCTCGCCAATGGCGGGACATAAAGTCTTCTTGTCTTTTAGTTCTTGTGCTTGTAGCCATGATGCTGTTCTTTTTTAGCAGTCTCAACAATGTCTGAGACTACATAGTAACCACCAACAAATAACACAACAAGCAACACAAGGACTAAACCAATGATCATTGCTTCTTCTTGTTCTTTTTTAATTTTGTTAGCACGATCTCTAGCAGCTTGTTCAGCATACTTATCAGCTTTGTCCATGCTGGCTGCACGGCTTTTAATATTGTTCCAAACATCTACTTTCCCCGCTTGCATGAATAGCATTTGAAGCTCAGACTCAAACTGTTTAGTTTGTTCCAGAGCCATTTCAATTTGAATGGCAGTGCCCATGTTAGAAGCTTGACCAGAGTCTTTAGCTTCTTTAATTGCTTGGACACCGTTGTTCTTAGCATCAAAGTATTTGCCCAATACAGGACCTAGCGACGCAACATCGTCCACCGTAGCACTCATCTTCTTGACGAGTTTTACGGCAGACTGTATTGCTGCTAGGGCTGTAATTGGATCAATCATTTAGATTGTTAAAAAATTAAACGTTCTCAGTAGAAGGTTTTGGTTCTTCAACAGCAGGAGTTGCAGCAGGTGGAGCTGCTTGTTCATTAGCTTGTTGTACAAGCTTTTGAACGTGAGCTTGCATAGCTGCAATACGAGCTTCCATACATTGAATCAAGTCACGCAGCTCTTCAGCAGTGTGTGTAAAGTTAAACATTTTCTTCTTCCCCTTCTTCTTCATCTTCAAAAACTTCTTCTTTGTCTTCTTCAATGTCGATCCATTCGATGTCGTCATTGACAAAAGCAACAATCAAATCAGCCAACTCAACCCATTCGCCATCTTCGTGACCAACGGTATCAATAGCCAACTCAACAGCACGGAAACGGACATCTTCTTCGGTAGTAAACAACATGGTAGTTCCTTTAAAGCCGCTAGTAATGGGTAGCGGTAAACCCAAGTACATGCTAGTCTTCAATTATTACTTTCCTGTTAAAGAATGCCAGGCCACAGTAATAGCACCTACAACCACAGTAATGATGCCAATGGGTTTAGCTAAAGAAGCAATCCAATCTAGAACTTTTAAAGCACCTTTAAGAGCAGAAAATGCTTCAATAAGTTCTTTGGTGTTCTTCTCAATAGCATCTACTTTAGCTTCAACTTTAATAAGTCGTTCGTAGATCTGTTCGTGGCTAATGGTTGTAGTGTTTTCCATGTTAGCCTCAGAAGATAGTTACCACAGCATTGACAGGAACAGCAGAACTAAAAGTAATGGTAGTGCTGTTAGTGCGAGCGTAGCTAATGTTTGGAATTTGAAAGATACCATTGATGTATACCACACCAGATGCGCTACTAGGAACAGTAAACACTGTTTGACCAGATGTAGCTGTGATATTTGTAGGAACACCAACAATAGGTTGCAGAGCAAGAGCTGCAGCACTAACTGCATTTAACCAAGATGCAGATATGGGTGGACCAACAAGGTCAACATACGTAACGTTTAAAGGATTGCTCATGGTGTTGTTTCCTGTTTAATCCAAGGCAGAGGTGGGTTAGCAGCAATAGCAGCCAGTTGACGAGCTAATTGACCCGCTACTTGGGCTTCTGTGTCTGGTTGCAAATTGGTTGTAATTGTAGTCGTTGTGTTCTTAATGTCATCAAACAAAGTATAGGTAACAGGCTCAAAGCACCAAGCCAAAACTTGAGATTCTTGCAAGTCGTTGTAGGCTGTAAATGGATTAGCTGGCTCACCCAATTTAGCCGTTCCAGCAGCCGCAGCGGTCAAGTTGTTAACGTCATCCGTACCGACACACATCCAATCAGCGTAGATAACCACATCGGTCTTGCCATCAACAGATGGGTTCACCGTCATCTTAGGAATTGACCATTTATAAGTGATAGCCATAATTGTTCCTTTTAAGCCAAAGTAAGAGTAGCTGACCGAGTAATGCCATCTGTGCCACGCACCAACACTTTTAAACTTGTATTGCTAACCAATTGAAAACTTAATGTTGAATTTGTAGACAAAGATGGCGCAGAAGAACTGACATTAGATATAAAGTTACCAGTAGTAACTTTTAAATCACCAGTTGAAACTGTTAAATTATCTAACGATGTTGTAACATTCGTTTGCAAAATAGAGTTGGCTGTGCTTCCAGTAGAATTTACTGCTGCACTTGTATAACCAGTAAAGTAATTGGACGACAAATTACTAATTTGGAAATTGTTAAGATATACGCAATAAGCGTTACCATTAGTAGAACAATTATTTCCAGTTATGTTTGAGTTGTAAACTCGACCGCCAGTACCGCTTCCACCAAGTTGCAATGCTGGCTGCGCTGTAACGACTTCAAAGTGATTTCCAATGATGTTAGCGCAAAGTGGGTAAACAATGTAAATACCACCTAAGACATTTCCTTCAATGTCGTTGCCAATAATGGTTGCTTCTACGGATTTGTCTTGTCCAGCATAAACACCCCAATAATTGTTAGCTTGAATACGGCAAGCACCAATGTAAATTGCACCAGGGCCATAGTTTGCGCTCAAAAATTGAATACCATGACCTTCACATTGTTGAATGGTAGTTTCAATAATTCCTATGCAAGCAGAATTATTTGAACCAGTACCTTCAATTAAAATGCCAGCAGATGTATAACCAGCATTATTCCCATTGATATATACATTGTTAATATATGTATGATATTCATCTACAATGTGAATTGCCGTTGCCGCTGTTGAACTTGTGATGGATAGCTGAGATATTGTTTTATAGTTGTTACCCGCACCGCCGCTAGTTGAATAAATTGCATCACTTGAACCAGTATAGCTAATAACGCTGCTAGAACCTGCACCAAACAATTCTGTTTTGTTTGCAAGCGTTAATGTTGAAGTTGTTTTATATGTGCCTGTTGGCAAAAAAACAGCGCCATTAGCATTGATTGCCGCTTGAATAGCGGAGGTGCTATCAGTAGTTCCAGTAGGGTCAGCGCCAAAGTCTAAGACATTGGCAACAGCCCCAGTAATCATCGAGTAACTTGCTTTAGTCAAAGACATTGAATTTTCCTATGAAATGAAATAAGTAAAAGACATAACAATGTTTGCTGTGGCTAACCAGCCAGAAACATAGAATCTATTGTTTCCTGTGTATACATAGCCAGCACCAACTTTTGTCACCGTATTGCTATCAATAACAACGCCATTACCCGCATTATTTCCAGCAACTGCAACGGCAGTAAAAGGAAGCCCAGAAAACGATGTTGAACCAGCAGTTGCCGCAGTTGATGTGGTTGAATCAATACAAGCAATACAAGTCACCTGCCTACCAATTCGAGTGTATTTACCCGTGTAAGTAGGTGTTCCAACAACAGTCAAATTTGTAGGAGAAGGTGTCCAAGTACCTTCTTCATACCAATTCAGCAACTGGCTTGTCATCCCCGATGCGGGAGTGTTGGCTGTGAAGTTGATGCCTTTACCTGCTGTATCTACGGTTGCGTTACCAGAAAAGTGAAAATTACCACCAAGAGTAAATCCACCCAATACTGTGCCATTTAAAACTACATCAAAGTTACCGCTTGCATAATTTCCCCGTAATCGCCAATCAGCAACACCGGGAATAGCAAACCGATAATCTTGATTTGCCGCACCAGTCATTTGAAAGCCAATTGTATTAGACGAACTATTTGTTCCAGTTGTTGTAATATTTGTAGGCGTTATAGCAATAGCATTTGTAAAGTCAGTAACAATTGCTTTGACTGTTGTACCGCTTTGATTAAGCGGAACAACCTCACTACCCGTTAGTGGGGTGGAAGCAGAACTTAACGCTGATATTTTTGAATTAGACATTTAAGAATAGCTTGTCCAAGGGCCACGAATTTCAAGATTCATTGTTCCGCTCGAAGCGTTAGCGGTTGTAGGAGTCCATTGAACCAAAAGATTTGCACCGCTTGCAACATAAGAAATTGCACCAGTAGACCCGCAAGTAACTTGCGTATCTTGCACAATTGTCAATGTTCCGCCGCTGTTAATGACATTGCAGCCACGACTATTTGAATAGTAATTATCGCCAACTTGTGCGCCTTCTGCATGGGCCGACAGCTTTAAACCTTGACCAGTTGGTACTGGAACTGTAAAAATTGTCGCAGCGGATGTAGAGCTTGTTGAAATAGCTTTTTTAACAAATGCGTGTTGTTGCCAATCATGTTCAACAATGTTAGCGCCAGAGTTATAGCGTTTCCATTGGCGATAAGCATCTTGTGTGCCGCCACCAATGTTTGTTGGAACTACAAAATCAGAAACATAATTGTCAATAATTCCATTGCTAGCAGATTGACCACCAAATTTACTGACTTGATTTGCTGTTCCAGCAGTTAATTTTTGCTGAGAAGAAAATTGACCATAAACACGAGATTCAACAGTACCAAGGTTAAGAACTCTGGTTGTACCAGACCATCCACCCCAAAGCGTACCAAACTCAAAAATTTGACAAGTTGAATCGTTAATCAAAATACCATAATCGCCAGTACCTTCAATATCTACACCAATCATTGTGAAAAAACTGTAATTGGAGAAATATAAAGCTGTGCCAGATGTAATAGTGCAAGCACCATTCAAAATAACGCCTTGAGCATAAGCAAAAGACATTTTTTCAGCAGCTACGTCTTTAAGTGATAGAGTTGTAATACCATCACCCGAGTTACGTCCCATAAATAATAAAGATGCGCCTTCGGTATCTATTTGCTCCATACAGCAAGCATAAGCACCATATCCAGCAGGGCCGCTAGTCATTTTGAATGAATAGCCGTTTGCGGTAGGAATGTTTTTAAACGTCAATCGTTTGTAAGAGCCAAACCAACCCCCATCATGCAAGATACCAATACATGATGAGCCAGAAGGTGAAGTAAAACGAACTGAAAAATCGTTGCAATTTATATCCATGCCCTGAGCATAGATTGCAGTACCAGTACCGCCATAGAGAAGTTCAACACCTAAACCATTTTCGCCAGACCCACGATAGCTGCTTGTTGCACCAGCCAAATGCACATTGCTAGGAATTGAAATAGCGGGGGATGCAGTCCCCAAATAATAACAACCAGTAGGAAACCAAACAGTTGCACCCGACAAAGAACTAGCATAATTTATGGCTGCTTGAACTTTGCTAGATATATCGTTAGTGTTTGAACCAGATTGAACTGTTGCAATATCTGAAAAAGATAAATAATCAAATACGCTAATAGTTTGCTGCAACTTAGCTTGAACCGTAGTAGTTACTGCGCCTGTGCCACTAGGTGCATAGGAAATACCAGCAGCACTACTTTGAGAAGGTACTGTGTTGTAGACAGCGTTATTGACGTCGTTAAGCCAAGTGGAGGCAATTACTGTCCCACTTGTAAAAGTCGTTGAGGACATACCAACCCCTTATTAAACGCCCATGATCACTTGGACAGTAGCACTAGTACCCGAGATAGCAGTAACGTTAGCACGAACATAACGCCAAGTACTAACAGATGTGTATCCATCAGTAGCGGTAGTTGTACCACTTAGTGTGAAGGTATTGATAGTTACCCAGTTAGAGTTAGTACCGTTGTAGGTAGCATCCTCGTTAGAGCCTTGCATCACAACAGTAGCACCAACAGTACCTGTACCAGTCACAATAGCTTGGAAAGTACTCCAAGGACTTTCTTTGTAGATAGGCGAAGAAGCACCAGTAGCGGTAGTAGAGTTAACACCACTAAAAGCAAAGTAACGTGGTTGTTCGCCACTCTTAATTTTTACGTCAGACATTTCATACTCCCATTTTGCTGATGTCTAGCACAATGAAGAATGATCCTGTACCTTTGAATACCATATCAATCTCGTGACCAATAAGCCCACCTACCCAACCTAAATCAATCTTGCTACGACCTTCTAAGGGAAGAACGTAAGGTTGATTACGATAGGAGAGCATAACCTTCAATCCAGACTCAACCATAAATACAGTTGAGTCCAGACGAATGTTAGATGGGTTACCAGATAACCGACTGATGTCTATAGCATCAAATACAGAATCATCCTCATGCTCAATAGTACCTGTTACTAGTAACACAATGTTCTTACCACCATCGGCAGCAATAGACACCGTGATAGTGTCACCAGTTTCTTTATGTACTATTTGTTTGTGCATCGTTGTTTACTTTTGATTAACGCAGAACTTCTTGGCAAGCCAACACAAAGTCAGTAGTCAAAGTGTCAGTAGCTGTAGGAGTAATTTGGAACACTGGAGCAATCAAAGCATTGGTCAAAGTAGTACCAGAAGAACCAATAGTAGGTGCAGAGATACGAGCAACAGGACCAGTGCCAGAAGTAGTGTTACCAGAGAACACAATCATGTCAGTGCCATCGTAGTAGAAAGCAACTTCAAAAAAAGTATTAGCAGCAGCAGTAGCAACACCAGTTACCAAAGTAGTGGCAGTACCGTTAACAGTAGACACCAAATTGATGGAAGTAGAAGAAGCAGATTTAGCAAACCACAATCCATCGTTAGTAGATGAACCAGCTTGCAAACCAACGTAGAAAGACACGCTACCAGCAACAGCAGAAGCTTTAATGCGAGTAGTAAACCAAGAACGATTACCAGCGGTGAACTGGAAGAATTGACCGTTCTTGTAAGCAGAGCTAGCAGTAGTAGTACCACCAGGAGTCAAGACAGCCAAGCCACCAACACCAGCAGTCAAAGCAAAAGTAGAGCTAGTACCAGTGACAGTGTAGTCAGTACCAATCAAGGTATTAAAGTCATTGGTGTAGGTAGAGCTACCCAAAGCTTGAGTGCTACCAGTGTGAAAAGGATCGGGGAAGGGGAATGAGTACAGAGGCTCGTTAACGTATGCAGTAGAAAGACCTGCATAGAGGCGGGTAGGATTAGACATGATAAGTTCCTTTGACGTTGTATAAAACAACGCCCAATTAAGGGCGTCATTGGAAGACTAGATTCTACTTACATTTTCTTTTTAGTCATAGTCTTTTTTGCAGTCATCTTTTTGGCTGCAGTCATCTTTTTCTTTTGTTCACCTTCAGCTTTAACTTTAGGTTCAGGCTTTTGGCCCATTTCTTTGCGCTTTTCGTAACCCATGATAAATCTCCAATTAGATAAAAGAAACCCCCCAATTAAGGGGGGTAGTTGTTACTAGTAACAATTAGGGACCGTTAGAACCCCACACAGCACGTGGATCAGACCAGCCAAAGCTGTAACGTTCGTAACCCTTAGCTTTAACGTTCAGGGTGTCGAAGTCATTGTCTTGATCAAACATGATGGCGTGACGTTCGTAGTACTTCATACCAGTGCCACCAGGGATGGTGTTACGGATAAACCAAGCGTGAGGCGAGGTGAAGTAGTGGTTCACTTTAAAGCCACCTGGGAGGTAGTTGCCAGACTTAATGACGTTGATGTCATTGTTGGCATTACCAGTTTGGTAGCTAGAGTGCAGAATGCGTTGAGCATTGAACACTTCTTGACGAGCGATGTGCAAGTCTTTAGGTTGAATAGCAACCAACAGACCACGGTCGTTTTGCAGACCCATGATAGCGATCACTGCATCTTCCAAAGCTGCTTCAGACAAGTCAACGTCAACGGTAGGCTTGTTAGCAAAAGTACCGCCAGTGGTATTGGGGTGAGCAGTGGAGCACAAAGCAACACCGTCGCCACCAGTATAAGTACCATTGAAAGCACGGTTGTAAACGTTAGCAGCAACGTTTTCTTTCGTTTGACGGAAAGACATAGCCAAAGCTGCAGCACGTTTCTTGGACACTTGTTCGTACAAGTTGTCGTCCATTTCTTCCTTGGTCACGATATAGCCCATTGCGTAAGCAACGTGTGTATAACGGGTAATGAAGCCTTGGATTTCGGAATCGTACTGAACGCCAGCGCCTTGTTCCTTAACGGGAACCAGACCAAAGCCAGTCAGTTGAACGTCTTCTTCGTAGTTTTGAGTAGAAGTGTCTTTGTCAAACAAGTTGACATACTCTTCAGGATGCTCATTATAGGTTTGACCCCACCAAGCTTTGACACCAGGCCAAAGAGCTTTTGGGTGCGAACCCGTAGTAATTACACCAGCCATGTTATTTCTCCTTAGTTAATTAGATTAGGCAGTACCTTGGGCTTGCTTGAAGAACGACTTGTTCAAAACAACGTTCACCTTAGCATAAGCACCAGCAGCATTGTCTTGGCGTTGAGCCAAACCAATAACTGTGAAAGGCAGACCCAAAGAACCACTGGAACCCAAAGCGGTAACAGTAGAAGCTTTGATGGTCAAGCTAGATTGGGGTGACGATTGAGACAAGCTGTCAGCAGCAGTCCAGTTACCACCAACGTTCTTGAACACGTCAGCCAATGCGTATGTATCAGCCTGAGCTTCAAACACAACATGGGGATCAGTAACAACGTAGATGTAACGCAGACCAGCCGATTGTGGCAAATAGATTTTGCCAAGGTCAATATCCAAACCTTGCAAGCTAACACCAGGGTCAGCAGGACGGATACCAACAATAACACCCAGAGGCAAAGAGGTGTCAGCGGTCATTTTAGTGACGTAAGCAATACCATTTGAATCTGAACCACCAGCGTACGTAACCACATCGCCAATGGCGTAGGTGTTAGTAGCGTCGTTAGCCACAGCAAACAATTGGCCTTGCTCGTTAAAGGCTGCGCCGGTAATAGTACCTACTGGCGACAGACCACGAGGGCGAGAAACGTTAGCCATTTAAGACTCCTTTAAAAATTAAGAAACTTTAATACCACCTTGGGGTACATAGAAACCTTCAGTGTTTCCAGTAATCTTCCCAGAACGAATACTAGCGTCAATCATATTATTCTTAGCTTGAAGTTCGGCTTGATCTTCCTCATACCATTCTTGCCGGATCTTCATAAGATAACCGTATTGCTCAGAACCCTCTGCACGAGGATTTACCAAGTATCGAATCCTATCTCCGAGGTCGCCGTTACGACTAACCACATTCTCACTTACACCACCTACTTCAGTTGGGGTAACAAACTCATAGCCACTTTCCATAGCCTCATGAATACGACCACCAGTATCAGTAAAGATGTGGAGGTGGTATCCAGGGATATGTTCTCTAACACTTAATTTAACTTCAGTTCCGTTAAATACGTTACGGCGTTTACGAGTCGCACCATCACTAGCGGGAGTGGGTTTAGCTGAACTATCTTGTTGTTGGCTCAAACGGGCATTTTGCCGTTCAACTTTTTCTTCATAAGTCAAAGCACGGGGCATCATATTCTCCTTTAAATATAAAATCAATTCCAGTCGTAATCAGCGAGGTACTGTTCACGGGTCATAAGCTTTTGTTTTACGAACCGATCACATGCAGCCTTAGCTTCAGCAGGTAGATTGTCATAGCTTTGGGCACTACCTGCAGCACCCCGAGTCTGACGACCTGAACCTGATTCGACCCGACTAGCTGGAGTTTGTTTCTTACCAAATCGTTGGGGAAACTCTTCTGCCAATGCTTCGTCTAACTTTTCAAGAAAAGGCTCTCCCTTAAGGTTAGGGAACTCTAGTCTTAAGCTTTCTCCAATGCCATTAGCAATGCTGGTCATACGGCGATCCTGACCAAACCAAGTGTTCTTATCTAACCAATTTTGCAGACCTGGGTCTGTAACTTGGGTAGAAGTCTCTGGCGTAGTAGGTGCTTTCTCAGCATCTTTAGCGGCTTGCTTTGCTTCTTTAAACTCTTCTTTGGCAGCATCCAAAGCATCATCTAAAGCATTTACTTTCTGTCCGTCACCATCGCTAATAGCTTGGGCACGGGATTCTTTTATCTCTTTAATACGATTCTCGTATTCCTGGGCCTTACGTTCATAAGCATCACGTTGGAACTTTTTAAATTCCTCAGCAGCTTCTTTGAACTCCCGTAATTGTTCTTTGGTGGCGTTCAGGTCTTTAATAAGGTTCTCGTTATTCTTACGCAGAATAGGGAGGATCTCACGACCACGCTTTACAAAGACATCTGCATCTACCCAATCAGCTTCATTACCACGGAAGCGTTCTTTAGGAACCCAACCTTGTGATTCAGCTTCTTGGCGAATCTCAGGTGCTACTTCGTTACTAGTAACATTTGCTTCATCACTCATATCTTACTCCTGTGTTTATTTATTCGTCAACGATTATGCTTTAGCCAAATACGGATCAACCAAATCAACGTCAGAATCCAAAGTTCCTGTAACGTCTTTATCGTTGATCATTCGATACTGTTTGCCATCTTTACCAAGGTAAAGCAAACCAGCATACTTAGCAAAAATAATCTTATCTCCAACCTTGCACCAAGGTGTAGGTTCATCTGAATAGCATTGATCACCAATGGCTACAACGATGCCTGTAGTGTTACCCATTTGTTCTCGGGCTTCAGTTGTCTCTGTAGTTAGGATAATCCCACCAGCAGAAACCTTTTTGACTTCTTGTGGTTTAACAAGAACTCGCCACCCAACAGGGTTAATTCCAGACTCATTGCTCATTTGTGGCTACCTTTGCTTCAAACAGATCTTCATACTCTAGGTTAAGGATAATGGCAATTGCTCGACACCGACCTTTAACTTCTGCCTCATCTTCGTAAGAGTGGTTAACTAAACCCTCTTTCATTGCTTCTCTATCTTCGCTTAGTAATCTCATTAACCTAGAAGTGACTGGATGGAATTTCCATTCTTCAAAGTTTTCTTTAGTTACAACTTCCAATTTTTACTCCTTACTTACATTGGTTGTGCCATCTGAGGCATTGGCGATTGTGCCATATCCTCAGCTCCTCCCTGACCTGCATCAGCAGCCATACGAGCATAAACATCGTTCATAGTCTTAATAGCTCCTAACACACCCTCTCTACGCTCACGCTGCAAAGCGATCTGCATATTGATCTCTTGAATACGCATCTTCTCACCTTCAGTAGCAATACCAATTTTGATTGCTTCTGCTTCGGCTTGTAGCTTCTGAATCTGGGCTTGATTAAGTTCAGCCTCAGACATAAGCTTGAGAAGGGCCATTTTCATATCTAACTGGTCAGAAGCTTGCTTGGCTTGCAACTTCATTTGCTCAATCTGTACCTTCGGATTAACTGGTGGAGGTACAGCGTTAGGTCCTTTAGGATCTGGAAGAATCTTGTCAATGTTAGGAACCTTCAAAGCCTTCAAGTAAGTAACTTCAGCTTCGTAACGGTTATACAAACCAGGGGTATTACCCACACGCATAGCAATAGCGTTGGCTTGAGCTAGACGTTGAGCATCGGAAGTGATGCTTGGATCAGCAGAAGGCATAACGTCAGTTACTGGGCCTTCATAGTCGCTAGCCAAAATAATACCGTTGCTCTTAGCGTCAGACACGTAAGGAGTATTCTCGTTAATAAAGATTTGGTTTAAACGATACAGCTTACGGAACTCTTGTTTTAAAGAACGGTGAGTACGTTTAAAGATACCGTTAAAGATCTTCATACCTTGTTCTGCCATAGTACGGGTAGTCTCAGCAGGAGTATTCTGACCAGGGTTTTGACCTTGAAGAATATCTACAGCACCGCTAATTCGTTCGCCATAGTTAATTAACAAGCTTAACAGGGTAAACAAAACTTGAGAAGGTTCACGTACGGGAAGAGGTACGATACCTTTACGCAAGTCATCTCCAGTGGTATCAACGTGTTTCCACTCAAGAGGATTAAAGTTGTAGTTACCACCACGCAGCTTAATACCACGGCTAAGGAAACCACCAGCAGTGTTTTGCATAGTACCAGTATCAATTAACTGGTTGATCAAGGTATTGATAGACTCATTCAATGGGCCTAACAACACACCAAAGCCTAGATCATAGAAACCACCATCGGGAGATGGAATGAAAGGATACTTAGTAAAGTACTGCTCTGCTTTGATACTAAGAATAGTTCCTTGTTTATTGCGTTCAACATCTTTCTCAGTGTATCGAGCAACAATACGAGCAACTTTTTTATTGTCTCTACGGACATAAACGATATAGGGTTCGGCATATCCGTCATCATCTAAGTCAATGTGGCAATGTTGTTCTAAGATCTCAACAGGAGTGCTTGAGTCATTAGACTGAGGAGGCATCAAGCCTTGAGCTTTATCTTGAGCAGCTTGTAAACCAGAACCCAAAGACAAGTAAGAGTCTTGTTGGCGTTGGCCTTCAGATACATCAATCCAGAGTCCACGAGCTACACGTTCGTAGATCTCGTTCTTATTCATCTGGAGGATATGGGTTACCCGAGAAGCAGTCTCTAAGCTCTTTGTCCAATAGTTGACTACTAAGTCTTTAGCTAGGACGTTCTCGGATATGTTGTGCTTCTTGATGGGATCATAGTAGGTCTTCTTAAAAGCACAGCCAACAATAGGCTGCGTAATAAGAACCTTATCCATCTCAGATTCCCAGTCTTCATCTTCTTCTAGAAGCTGGTAGCTCATGTGTTGTTCAACACGGGTAGCACGTAACGCTCGAAGACCATCTTTATCGTCACCGACAACACGGCACTTAACAGGCAAATCACTATCAATGAGTACAGGATAACTGCGAGCATGGTATTGGAGTGCAGCAATAGTAATGAGAGGAAACTTAACGTTAGAAGCATTAGCCCAAGGAAAGTTTTTAGTCTCTGCAACTTGTAAGGCAAGCTTAAGGGAAGTCTCAGTACGCTTTTCCCAAGTCATGCGTGAGTTAAGGTCTGTATCAAAGTCTTTTACAACCCACATACCAATCGTAGACAAGTCCTCAGCACAGAGCTTCTCAGCTATGTTGGACTCATACATGAGATCTTTAATATCAAACTTCTCTTTTAAATTCATATTTAGTACCCACAGATTGCAGAACGACCTGAGTCGATGTCATTACTTTCACGAATATAAGCCTCGTACTCTTCTTCTTCGAGTTCCTTTTCAGTCGGAGCTTCCCACATCTTATCGAGCATCAATCCCAGGTATGCCCAAGCGTCAACCTGGTCATCGTGCTTATCTCTAGGAAACCTGAGCAGCTCATCTTCAAAGTCCTGATACCATTCAGCTTCTTTATCGAATCGACAGGCTCCACTTCTCATACGGGCTTGGATACTTCTAGCACGGGTGAGTTTATCGCCGCTTGGTTTTAACAACACTGTGTTAATGAACTCACCACGCTTAAGCATCTCCTCATTGAGATACGGGCCTATGGCCTTCTGAATAGTACCCTGTTCGAGTCCAAAGAGTACGGGCTTATAAATCTTTTGAAGCATCAGGATTGTATCCACAATTTCTAATGCGTCCATACGTTGTTTAACAACGTGTACACAATACAACTTACCTTCGTCATCCATACCACCAACAACAAAAGCTGAATAGTCAGCCTTTTGAGATTGAGATACAGCCAAGTCACAGGTAGCGTAATAGACAAGTTTCTTCTTCTTGTCTTCTGTTTTCATTGGTGTGAAGTCAGACTTCTTAAAGAAGGTATCGGTTATATCCAAAGGAATGTTTAACATTTCTTGAGAATACACGTCAGCTAAACCTTGACGCACATAATCTTCTTTAAGCATTCTGAACTCAGTAGCCGACTTCATTTCAGGCCAGAGCAGGGTTTTAAAGTCGTCAGTATGGGCACGATACTTAACGGACTTCCAAGGTAGTTTGTTCTCAGAGTATTCTTTTAAGTCTTCACGGATAAGACTCTTATAGCCCCTATGGGCTACTAACTGAGAAGCTGGCATTAAGTTCTCTAAGAGAGAATCCAAATGAAGAATAGTCCCAACAATACGAATCTTGCCAGAAGATGAGATACAAGGAATGAGAGCACCATAGAACCAACGTTTAAATTTCATACGTCGTTCTTTGTTCATAACAATCTCGTCATTCTCCATATCATCACCGATGATTAGATCAGGACGTAAGTTAGCCCACTTAAGACCCCGCAGCTTTTGCTCAGAGCCTTTAGCTTGTATACGGAACGTATACCCGTCTGTCATCTCAACAATTAAGTCATCCTCAGTATCTTTGGGGAATGGACCTTCTTTGATACCAAACAAAGACCTTAGATCATCATTGTCTAGGATCTCTTTCTTAATGTCCCCAAGGAACTGTATAGCTTGGGATACAGTGTCACTGACAATTAAGACGTACCTAGACTCTCTAAAGAGAACTGAAGCTAGGGTATACGAGTGAGTAACCGCTGTACTCTTAGCGTGATAACGAGGAGCAGCTATGGCTACTTGTTTATTGTTACTAGTAACAAGTTCCCAGATCTCTTTGTGGAACTGAGGAGTAGCTGCAGGCTTATCAAAGTTCTTACGAAGGATAGAGTTAACAAACCCTTCCATCACTTCTGGGTTTAATTTACTTACAGGAGGCTGTTCTATTGTAGAACCCAGTTTAGCCATTTGTTATTTCTTTAGCTACAACGTCTATAGGCTTCTGAGAAGCAAACCTAGCAAACTCCTCTGAGAGTTTAAGAAGACGATCATCAATGGTCTTCTCTAGTTCTTCCTTTAAAGGAGCTTCACGGATCTTCTCTTGCTTAGACATGAGGTCAGTTGTGATCTTCAAGGCTACGTGAGCCTTAACAGGAACCCTGACAATCTCTCCAGTCTTCTGATCAAACTGAGCATCACCTAGATCTAAACGATCTTCAACAGTTTTAAGAGCTTTGTCTACAACCCTTTTGAGGTTGGAGTCCATCTGCTGTACATCTTCAGCTTGTAGCTGGAGACAATACTCTTTAAACCATTCTTGTTGTTTCCAGAGCTTAAGAGTAGGAAGAGGTACACCAGTAACCAAAGCAGTCTCAGTCATACTGCCTAACATCAAGTACGTACTGACAGCTTGAAGCTTTTGGTTCTGTGTCCAGACAGACTTCTTATACCGGCTATCTCTAGATGTCTTACGTCGCATATTATTTCTTTTTAGCAGTCTTAGCAGACTCTTTAAACGCTTTAGCAGTGGGAGCACCCTTAGTCCCAGGAGTACGCATCTTCTCCCCAGAACCTTTAGCTATACGTTTCTTCTTGGCATGTATGTTGGCATACAAGCCTTTAGGATTAGAACCAGTGTTAATGGGCATTGCTTAACCCTTCTTTCCAATTAGCATTTCCACTTCTTAAGAGCTTTATTGATACGAGAATCTGGATCTTTAGCCTTAGCTGTACCAGTCAACTTTTTCTTCATACCAGTCATACGAGCACAGAAGGAATCTTTACGACTACCACCTTCAGGTTGAGGTGGTTTAAGGTTATGACCTTCCTTCTTGGCAGAAGCTCTGCCTTTAGCATTGAGTCCACCTGAAGGGGACTTACCTTCTTTACGTTGCCAAGCTGGACTCTTTTTACCACTAGTAGCCATACGATCCTCCCAATGGGACTGAAATGTACCACACTAAAATATCTTTGCAAGTGTCACAAATACGACAACCAAGGGGCTTGACAAGAATTGGCAGCTCTTGGATATAATTACTGTATTCTTTTTTCTTTTTACCGTTTTTCTATTTTTCTTGTTCAGGTATATCTATAGTAGTAGGTGTACGTAGTACACAAGTATGTAAGGTCCGTAAGGACCTTTTCTTTTTTCCACTATTGTTCTGTCTATGTCAGACATGTCTATTGCGAGTCCTGTAAGGACGAGCACCAACATAGACCTTAGCATCCCCCCTTTGTTTTAAAAGTTGTAGCAGCGTTACGGATTGCTATAAATCTAAAAACAACAACGAGTACTTTCCCCCTCCCCCCACCTCAGGATACTAGGTTACTAGTAACAACTATAACTAAACAATAGTATCCCTAGCTGTAATACTTACCTCAGTACAGCTAACTCTATATAGTTATCCACAGGTTATCCACAGTTATGTTTGGTGGTATATAGCACCACTATACATATCAATAACTTATCCCCCCACATAGATAGACTACTGATCATCTATGTTATACCCCCTAGAAGCTCTTTAAACAGCCCTAGACTGCTCCGTTTGAGGTAGGTTGATACCAAGACATGTAGGGTACGTAATCCCTGCCGTAACGCCACTCTGCAATTCCTTAGCTTCTGTGCTTTACCTTTAACACTCTCAGCTACGTTCATGTGCGGTTGTACTCCCACAAGCACGTTTTTTATACAATCAAGTTTTATATGTAGATTCTGATAATTAATCGGAAAGTCGATTCGTAGTTGAGGCTAAACCCCACGACAAGTTAGCTATCGACAAGAAAACTCTATACGATGGTTACCTAATCCTTTGTCAGCCAATTAAATTTTTGTTTACCGCGACTTCCCAAACCCATTTCTCAACTCGGTTCAAGTCTAACTCTTAATCTTATTTCAAGTCTGTGTACGCAAAATTACCTGACGGCTTAGGGTAGCGGTCCACAGAGCGAAAACCACGCCAGAACCCGCAAGCGGAACCTGGCATGGATCGGCTCCGCCTTTTTCGCATTGCGTCCCCGTGTCACGACCGCAAGCGGTCCAGTCACGGGCTGCGGCGTTACCGCCGTTGTGTCGTTGCCTTCAGTTGCTGCCTTGCCGCTACCCATTGCCACTCTTGCGAGTCAGGTAATTTCGCCTACTCAGTCATGAAATAAGGAGTTAGAAATGAACCAAGTTAAATGGGATTGGAAAGATCACGGACAAAAATTGAATTACCTAACAAAGGGGCAACCTTCGTGGGTTTTCTTATCAATAGCTAAGTGGGCTTTAACCACAGCTACAAATCAACTGATTAATTACAGAGATCCACATATCTCAAAACTTGTTGATATAAAAGAACGGCTTATGGAAGTTCAATCCTCCATGTACGAAGCTAGTGTTAAACGCAAAGCTGAATCTGAAATTGCACAGTAACCTTACAGCAGGGGTTTCGGCCCCTGCATTTCTTTTTATCAACTTTGGAGATTTTTATGAACAAATTTCAAGCCTTCCTCAGAGATCTGGGTTACGCACTATTAATTGTTGCGTTTATTTCATTCCCTGCTGCTTTACTAATGATTAACGATATTCATGCCTGATTATCACGCTGTATATCTCAACGGAGATGCTGTTGTCAGAACTGCTGATAATGGCATCTCAGAACTTGAATGGAAATATGGATGCAGGATATTACCTCTGGAGTTAACTAGAGAACAACCTATCTTGCATTATCTACGCTCTAATGGATACAACGTCCTCAATAGAGATGAATGGAAACAATTCATAGATGACTTCGATGACGACTATGTTCCTAGTAACAGATTCATTAGTACTATCCATGTCCCTGACAAATGGGATTGGAAACCAGAGATTTACTAATGACGCTCACTCCCGCAAGTCCATCGCCACCTCTGGTGGCATTGGCCTCGCAAGTCGTTCGCTTTAATTCTTCAGTCGGGCTAGCACCCGCCGCTTTGCGGGGCGGCGTGCGGCTGCGCCCTCTTCTTTATTTTTTATAGGAGTTAGTTATGGGTTTAGATATGTATCTCACAGCAAAACGTTTTGTTCGTGATTGGGATGAACAAGATAATGAACTTAATGAATCAATTAAGAAGTTAGATCTTCCGTATCGAGTACAACTATTAGAGATGGAAGCTATGTATTGGCGTAAAGCCAATGCTATCCATAAATGGTTTGTAGATAATGTTCAGAACGGTGTTGATAATTGTGCTGAGTATTTTGTAGATCGTAGACATCTAGAGAAACTATTAGAACTGTGTAAAGCTGTTAAATCAGCTCCAGAGACAGCTCCAGTATTACTTCCAACTACAAGTGGTTTCTTTTTTGGTGATACTAATTACGATGACTTCTACTGGGGAGACATCGATTTAACTATGGATGCTTTAGAAATAGCACTAAAGCAAAACGATAGAACAGAGTTCTTTTACTCATCATCTTGGTAAACATTAGGAGAAAGCTATGGGAAAGTGGAAACAATTAGTTAGCGATGTCTATGATGACTACGAAATTATGGTTAACATCTCAGACCTCTACATTGAAGAGCTAATGGCTGATGCTCCAGTAGCACCGCCACCAACAGAACAAGAGTTAGAAGAAATGAACAAAGCGTATCTACTCAAGTATCCCGATGCGGATCTTGATCTTCCTTTCTAAGCAAAGTTTTTTCAGATCCCATTGGCAACAGTGGGATGTGGAGGCAATTTTGCCTGTTTAAGTTAGGAGATAGTATGGAAGAAACAGACGTTTCAACTCTCTATTCTGCTGCTACTGAAGCTTTGGTCTCAGAGACTTCAGCTACTAGCACTTTCGAGAAGATGATCAGTGTTGCTTATTCACATAGCACACCAGAGACCTTCGAGAAAGAAGTTAAAGAGACTGAGAAGATCATCAAGAAAGAGTTTGACATTGGTGCTATGCCTGGCTCTTGGAGATCAGCTAAAGCTGTGATTCAAGGTGCTATGAAGCTTGGTATCGGACTCATTGATGACAACGGTAAGTATTGCGGTAAGACCTACCTGCAAAGCAAGATCAAAGAAATGAAGATCGACAAGAAAGAACCAATGACTGATGAGAAATACGCTCAGAAGGTCATTGATCTGTTGATCAAAGTTCCTGATGATATTGATGGTACTCGTGTCTACACATTGGTTAAAGACTTCCTGTACGGTAAGTAACAACCATGCTAACCCAAAGCATTGAGGTTATGAAATACGTCAGAGCTAGTGCTGGTAGAGCTGGCATCTCTGTCGTATTTGAAAATGTCAACCAACCTCGACATGATGGTAAGACGATCTATCTTCCAAAAATCACTATAGACACAAGTCTTAGTGACCTAAAAGAACTCATGGCATCTGTTGATCACGAGGTAGCTCATGATCGTTTTAGTTGCTTTGATGTTCTCAAGGAGAAGAAAATAGATCCTAAAAGCATCTTGATGTTCGTTTGGAACTTCTTGGAAGACTCAAGGATTAACACCATTGAGGCTAACGAGTACAAAGGTTTCAGAGACAATTGGGATGAAACTAGCTCACCAATCGTAACTCGTGTTCTTACTGTTGCAAAGAAGCAAGACACACTCATTGGTAAGTTATCCACAGCTCTCATTTGTTGGGAGACAAAGCTGCTTGCTCATCATTTTCCGTTACTGGAGATGGCAGCTAGCAAGTTCACTCCTAACAAAGAGATAACAGATGTTCTTAATAACAATAGTAGTCGTCTTATTGCTTGTCATCAAATCCTCGACAAGAGGTTAGGTACCGAAAGCACCTATCAACTGGCTGTTGACATCCTCAAAGAGCTAGGTGAAGAGTGCAAAGAAGAGCTAAAAGAAGAATTTCAAAAGTCTTCTGGTAAAGCTAAGGGCAAAGACGGTGAAAGTGAAGAATCTACTTCTATAGAAACTGGTCCTGAATCTGCGTCGGAAGACAAAGGTAGTGAGGAAAAGCTAAAAGAAGATGATTACAGGATCTTTGATGTCAAGTTAAGCAAGGAAGATCTCGATAAGTACTCATTGACAGTGCCTGAAGAAGGCGAAGAGATGGGTAAGATCGGCATCAACATTGTTGAACCAGTCAACATAGACAACATGGACTGGGATATGACCGACTATAGCAAGTTTATAGTTGTTGACTATCCTAGAAACACTGGTCCAGAACAGATGAGGCTTACTAGCATATACACCGAAAACTTCAAAGAACAGTATGAAGTACGAGTTGGTGACAAGCTAGTTAGTCAAGAGAACTTTGCTCAACAAGTTCGTAAGCTCATTCAGATACGAGCTAGGGTACAGACACAGTATGGTACGAAGAAAGGCAAGCTAGATCAATCTAGGTTGTCTCGTATCTGCTTCAATGCTCCTGGCTTCAATGAACGAATCTTTAAGAACAAGATTGAAAACAAGACTCTGGATGCTGCTATCACAGTTCTGGTTGACATGTCTGGTTCAATGAATGGTGACAAAGCTTATTACGCTTTGGCATCTACGTTGTTGCTCAATGAAGTCTCTTCGACTCTTAACATTCCAGTTGAGATCTTAGGCTTTACTGACACAGATGGGTACAACATATCTCCATTGATGTTCATCTACAAATCATTTTCTGATCATCGTGTCAGTAATGATGCGTTGATTGAATCATTTGCTAGGAGCAGTCGCTTTATGAATGGTAATCCTGACGGTGAGAACATCTTGTGGTCATACGACAGGCTTATCAAACGTAAGGAGAGAAAGAAGATCTTGATCGTAATGTCTGACGGTAGTCCAGCAGCTTCTAAAAGCTCTAACGGTATCGAAGGCTTTACGCTACAAGCTATTCAAGAGATAGAACGTTCTAAGAAAGTGGACATCTATGGCTTAGGTCTTTGCAGTGACTCAGTTAGCCATTACTACAAAGCTCATGATGTCGTAAGAGATCCATCAGAGATTCCAAGTAAGTTGATTTCTTTAATAGAGAGGAAGGTAATACATGTCTAGTCCAAAGGTAGACGATCTAGTCAAGGAGGCTCTCAAACGAGAGTTAGAAAGACGTAAACGTCCTACTGCACCAAGTAGTGAACCAAGCCTAGCTGATGAAGTTGGTGCTTTGATTGACGAAATGGTAGAGAGTAGGAAATCTAAAATGAAAGAACCAGCAGTAGTAGCTCATCCGAAGCTCAAAAGCAATCAAAAGCTTTTCTCAGAGCTTACAGGTGTCTACGTTAGGGATGAAGATGACTTTGGTGTCACTTGCTTTCACGACTATGAGTGGGATGAACGCTTAGTTCCTTTCATTCCAGAAGTCGATAAAGGCTATGTCATCGAAGAGGAAGCAGCCTCTAACATTCTTTTAGCTTGGGAATTAAATGAGAAAGTTCTTTGCTATGGCCCTACAGGGGCCGGTAAATCAAGTCTTATTCAACAGCTTTGTGCTCTTACTAATCGTCCTTTCGTTCGAGTTAATTGCACTGGCGATATGGATTCTTCAATGATCTTTGGTCAACTAACGGCTAAGGATGGTTCAACAATCTGGGTTGACGGTGCTGTTACCGAAGCTGTTAAGTACGGTGCAGTATTCGCTTGGGACGAGTGGGATGTAACACCTCCCGAGATCTCAATGGGTCTACAGTGGCTTTTAGAGGACAACGGCAAGCTCTTTCTCAAAGAGATGCCTGGTAGTACCAAAGACAAACAAATTGTCCCTCACGAGCATTTCCGGCTAGTCGCTATTGGCAATACACAAGGTCAAGGCGATGACACTGGTTCACATGCTGGTACTAACGTTCAAAACTCTGCTACATTGGATCGCTTTGGTACTGCGGTATACATCAACTATCTCAACCCATTGGTTGAGGAACAAATGATCAACAACAACTGGAGTGCATCAATTGCTCCTAAGACTACCAAGGAACTTGTTAAGCTAGCTAACTTGATTCGTCAAGGCTATCAAGCTGGACAGTTTAATCTTACGGTGTCTCCTCGTTCGTTGTTCAGTATCTGCCGAAAGATGGCTGCTGGTTACACACTTAAAAAAGCATACAAAGTTGTGTATCTCAACAAACTAAATGAGACACAACGTAAGGTTGCTGACGAGTTGTTCAACAAAGTGTTTGGTTCTAGAGAAGACTAAAAGTCAAAACCACAAGGCTCTCCTACGGGAGAGCTTTCTATTTTGAGTTTTATTGGGAGATAGACGTTGGTAAAAGTTAACGCTATGAGTTATGCACATCTTATCAAGATGCTAATGGAAATTTTAACCCTGACAATTTTGAGGAAGCACCACTATGACTAAAGACAAAGCCCTACGCATGGCGCTTGAGGCGCTGGATGCGTTGTGCATCAATGATTACAGCGGGTATGAACTTGGAAAACGAGATGCACACCTTGTTGACAACGCCCTTACCGCCATTAAAGAAGCACTGGCACAGCCAGAGCAGGAGCCTGTGATAGTTGACCCTGCAACGATGGAGTTGGCTGAAAGTGTTGGTCTGATTGGCCCTGCAAGCAGGACGCATGACTTACACAATGCAATTCAGCGCTTTCACGACCTGATATGCGCCAACGCAACAATCAAGGCGGCAGTGGCTTTTTCTCACACACTAGAAGCGAAGGATGAGCCTGTGGCGTGGGCAACAAGAGAAGATTTTTATCGTGAACTTGAACATGCAATGAATCGTATGCGTCAACAGATGGAAATCAAATCCGTGACCATG
>Ga0208498_1000211_pt1 | contig 24352 bp, 27 predicted proteins | sample CryBogCBE12Aug09_FD_185502 | JGI IMG/M metagenome (GOLD analysis project Ga0208498, IMG submission 185502) | Freshwater microbial communities from Crystal Bog, Wisconsin, USA - CBE12Aug09 (SPAdes) (version 2) | ecosystem: Environmental > Aquatic > Freshwater > Lake | place: Crystal Bog... | reverse complement strand
TGAGGACGATTCGCCGGTCATGAAAGCAATCGACGGACTGCTCAAAGTGGCAGACCGCAGAGCCAAATTACTCGGCCTAAATGCCCCGACCAAACATGAGGTCATTACACTCGACTCCGTACAGATGGAGATTAGGCGCATAGAAGCCGAATTGGGGAAATTAGATGAACTCGATGCTCTTGAAGCAGAAACTGGCGGAACTGAAAGCCCTTGAGCGATTGCAGCTCGAGGAGGCTAAGACCAAAGAAGCCGAGATACAAGCGGGGCTAAAAGACTCCCGCTACCGCGCTAGTGCCAGACCAGAGCAACTCCCACCCGACGGCGATTGGTTTGCCTGGGTAATTCTGAGTGGCCGAGGCTGGGGCAAGACCTTTACCGGAGCCGGTTGGCTTATCGAGAAAGCCCTGTCCGAGCCCAACATCGAGTGCGCAGTAGTAGCCCCGACCTACACCGACGTTAGACGAACCTGTGTCGAGGGTCCATCGGGCATACTCAAGAGCCTCCCCAAAGGTGCGCTCAGATTCTTCAATAGATCCAATGGCCAGATAAACCTAACCAACGGCTCAAAGATACATATGATTTCGGCAGATGAGCCCGACCGCGCCCGAGGACTAAACCTGTCCTACGCTTGGCTCGACGAGTTCGCCGCCTGGCGTTATGACGAGACTTGGACTGAGGGACTTATTCCCGCCCTGCGTATTGGTCAAACGCCCCAAGTTGTCATCACTACGACGCCCCGCCCGACGAAACTTATCAAAGAGTTCATTAACCGCACCGACGGTTCAACAGTCATCACTAGAGGCTCAACTTTTGACAATGCCGCCAATTTATCCCCCGCAGCTCTTCGTGAGTTGAGGGCCAGATATGAGGGAACTCGGATTGGTCGGCAAGAACTATATGGGGAAGTCCTCGAGAACATCGAGGGTGCTTTATTTACGCAAGACTTAATTGACAAGACCCGACTCAACTCTGCGCCTGAACTGGTGAGAGTGGTCGTGGCCGTAGACCCAGCCGTCACCAGCGGGGAGGATTCAGACCTCACCGGAATCGTCGTAGTCGGCAAAGACGCACTCGGCAGGGCTTATGTCCTGGCTGATAGATCGTGCAGAGACACCCCCTCGGGCTGGGCTCAACGAGTTATCAACACTTACCAAGAGTTCGGAGCAGACCGTGTCGTGGCTGAAAAGAACCAAGGCGGAGACTTCATCGAAGCAACCCTCCGAGCCATCGACCGCAATGTCGCTTACACCGGCATTACAGCGCGCGTTGGAAAGAAACTCCGAGCCGAGCCTGTGTCCGCGTTGTACGAACAGGGTCGTGTTTCCCACATTGGCGAGTTTAAGGAACTGGAAGAGGAAATGACCACTTGGGTCCCTGACCTAGGTATGAAGTCCCCTGACCGCCTTGACGCCCTAGTCCACGCCATTGTCGAGCTCGGACTTACCTACGGCTCTGACGCTGACCGATTCTTTGACTCACTCGCACCGGCTTGTTCCAAGTGCGGATTCCCTGTTGCCTACGATGCGCCTAACTGTCGCAACTGTGGCATGAACATCAACGGCTTGCCAGGTGGAACATCCGCCGCATTCGCTCAGGTCCAACCTTTGAGCGACACCACGCCGACTACTATTAACGAAGCCTCTATCGGCTTTCCTACCGTTTAAGGACTCATGGCACTCTTTAGTCGCAAAGACCGCAACGCCGACATTGAAAAGTACATCACCCAAGCGGTTGAAAAGGCTGCGCAAAGCCTCATGGGAACCCCCATGTACAACCAAGCCGGTTATGCCAACGTCGTTCCCGCTCAGCCAGTTGGCGGACAGGGCCTAGCCCAGCAATCAGGTTGGGAGGCCGTTGCCCTGCCACGTCCAGGTGATGCTTTCGGATCTATGCTCGGGCCAGCCGCGCCACTCCTGCCAAGCCCGATTGACCCTGTCTCTGAGCTTACAGGTCGCGCCGAGCCTCGCAAGTTTCAGTACCAAGTTGCTTACAACTTAAACCTGACCCAGCAAGAGGTTCCATGGTCAGTTCTGCGCTCGCTCGCTGAGCAATGCGACATCATCTCTCGCGCCATCACCATTCGCACCGCTGACATCTCCAAGATGGAGTGGTCGTTCACTTTGTCACCTGACGCTATCCAGCGCATCATGACCGAGGAAAACGTCAGCCACGCTAAAGCGGCAAAGATTGGTCGCGAGCGTTTCGGTGAGAAGATTGACGAGCTCACAGCCTTTTGGCGCAACCCCTACCCACAGTCCGACAAGGGCTGGAACCAATGGATTAGCGAATCAGCCTGGAACATCCTCACCTTTGACGGCTGGTGCATCTACCCCAAGTACAACCTCGGTGGCAAGGTCATTGGCTTTGACATCATCGACCCCTCGACTATCAAGATTCTGTTGGATGACCGAGGCGACACACCACGTCCACCAGCACCCGCGTTCCAGCAAATCCTTTGGGGTTTCCCTCGAGGGGAGTTCACGGCCTCACCTGACTCAGATGTCAACGGCGAGTACTACACCGGCGTTAACTCTGACGCTTCGTACAAGACCGACCAACTCTCGTACTTTATTCAGAACCGTCGCACCTACTCGGTCTACGGATTCTCGGCAGTCGAGCAAGCCATCCCTGCAGCGACCCTCTACCTAGAGCGTCAGCGTTGGATGATTGAGGACTTCCAGGCTGGCACTATGCCAATGACCTTTATGAAGACCGACTCGACCGAACTGAACCACCTCAAGTTGGCTGAGTTCGAGCGCGTGTTTAACGACAAGCTTGTCGGATCTAGCGAAGAGCGCCACAAGGTCAAGGTTCTGCCTAAGGGCTTCGACCCCATCGTGGCCCCGAGCATGTCCGAACGCTACAAGCCTGAGTATGACGAGTTCATCATCAAGCGCATCGCAAGCATCTTCGGAGTAGCCCCCAGCCAACTCGGAGTAATTGCCCGCGCTGGTCTTGGTGGCGGTAAGGGAGCGCACGACGGCGAAGAGATGTCCGCCGAGACGGTTTCAAGCCGTCCGATGGAGAACTACATCGTTGAGTGCATCAACTCACTCTGCCGTCGCTACCTCGGCATGGACACCAACCTCACGTTCAACCTGAACTACGACACCTCCAGCGAGAACGAAGAGGTTCAGGCCAAGGCTTATCAGACCTCGCTCTCAAGCGGAGTGCTGACCTTGAACGACATTCGCGGCGAGATGGGCCAGCCCCTCTACGACATGCCCGAAGCGGACGAGCCATTCATCATGACCCCCCAGGGTCCGGTATTCCTCAAAGGACAACTAGCCGTCACGACTGGCGGAGAAACGATTGGACAACCAAGTGAAACGAACCCACAAGGCGCACAAGAAGCACTCCCACAAGTCGGTGCGCAAAGCCCACGCGAAGATAACGGTCAAGGCAAAAATCCGCAAACTGGTCTAGAGGCTCCACAGAATCAGACCGCCAAAGAGATGACCGACGTTCTCGGACAAAAGGCTGCAGAGGCAAAGGCTTACAAGGTCTTTTCCCGCAAGCCCCGAGGCCGTGAGTTTGAGTTTGTTTTCCACACCCCCGAAGAGGCCGCAGTCCTAAAGGCTCAAGTTGCCGACTTTCACTTAGGGAAAGCAGAGATAAGCGATACCCCAAAAGGACATTCGCTTACTAAGCGCAAGGCCGAAGACCTACCAGGCTACGAGGCCCGCGTAAAGAACGAAAAGAAGCACCACGCTGCAATTTTTTCAGCTCTCGGCGCTGGCGTTAAGGGCGTGAAGAAAGCCATCGACCAAACCTTGGCTTCGGTCCACGTTGCAGGAAACGCTGACGCAATTCTGTCGGCTACCAACTTGGCCGTTGCTCAGAACGTCACCCTCGACCCCGCGCCAATGGCAAAGGCTCTAGAGGCTCTGATTAAAGATGCCGGACAACTCGGCAACATCGGTGGCTCGGCTCAAGTCCAGCGCATTCCTTTGACCAAGATTGGCGACCAACTCCAATCCCGACTGCTCAACATTGACGCAGTCACTAAGGGAATTGGCGACACCAGCCTGACCCGAATCCGCACCGCCATCGTCGACGGCGTGGCTAACGGATCTAGTGCCTCGGACATTGCCGACCAAATCAACGCAGTCATAGCCGACCCCTACCGCGCCGACATGATTGCTATTACAGAGACAAACACCGCCTACAACGCCGGTGCTCTCGACACCTATACCGAAGCCGGTCTGACCGACTGGTATTGGCTGGCTTATGACGACGCTTGCCAAATCTGCCTAGACGCAGAAGCGGCGAACCCGCACCCGATTGACGACACAGACGTACCTAGCGACAGTTCACACCCGAACTGTCGTTGCACCATCTCACCCTTACCAGGAGAATAACAAAATGGCCCAAGACATTACCTACGTTGGCATTGGAGACCTGACCTACAAGGAAGCCGAAGACGGTTCTTTGTACGTCTACGGTCTAGCCACCGACCCAACGCTGGACCTCGACCAGCAGATTTGCGACCCAGGCTGGTTGAAGACCGCCATGCCCCAATGGTTCAAGACTGGTGCGAATGTCCGCGAACAGCACTCGGCTATCGCAGCCGGTGTAGGCATCGAGCTCAACGCCGATGGCGACAAGTGGATGCTCAAGTCCGAAGTAGTAGATCCAGTCACCGCGACCAAGGTCCGCAAGGGAGTCCTCAAGGGCTACTCAATCGGCATCAAGCAAGCCCAAGTGATGAAGTCTGACGAGGCCCCAAACGGTGTCATCGTTGGAGGCAACATCGTAGAAGTATCATTGGTCGACCGGCCAGCCAACCCATCAGCGCGAATCGAAATCGCCAAGTCCGTAAATGGAGAACTAACAATGACCGAAATCGCTAAGGCCGACGACATCCTGCAAGAAGCCGTTATGACCGAGGCTCCTGCCGCCGAGGGTCGCACCAACGAGGACGCAAACCTCGTTTGCACCGACTGCTCAGGCGAGGGCAAAGTCCACACCAACAACAACGAGTGGCTCACCTGCGAGATGTGCGGTGGAACTGGACTCCGCCCCGAGAACAGCCCAATCGACATCATCCAGGAAGACCCCTCACACCCTGCAGCCAACCTGCGCCAGGACACCGGCATTACCGACGCTCCCAAGGCAGACGAGCCAGAGGTCGAGAAGCGCGAGTTCACCGACGCTGAGCGCAAGGACATGGCCGAGGCTGGTCAAGCCCTGCCTGACGGCTCGTACCCAATCAAGACTGTTGGAGATCTAAAGAACGCCATCCAGTCATTCGGACGCGCCAAGGACCCAGCCAAGGTTAAGGCTCACATCATTGCCCGCGCTAAGGCTATGGGCAAGGAGTCAATGATTCCCGAAGACTGGACTAAGTCGACCGAAGCAGACGTTGAAAAGGCCGACGACAACCAGCACAACCTCGCAGACCTCAACGCTGTACGCGCGTCACTCATTGCCCTCATCAAGGCTGAGCTCGACGAGATGCTCAACGGCGACGAGGACGAGATTTGCGACGTGAGCGAACTACTCTGCTCACTACAGATTTTCCTCGACTGGTGGACCGATGAAGCCAGCGAAAATGAAACCGAAGCCCCATTCACCGGATGGGACGAAGACAAGGACTACGACATGATGTCATACATGGGACTCGGCGTATCAGCCGACCTAATCAAGTCAGCAAGCGCACCAGAGGCGACCGAAGAGGTTCGCGCTGAGTTGCGTTCAGAAATCGTAAAGGCACTCGGCCTTGACGACACCACCACCAAGACCGCGCTGGCGGAGGCAAAAGAGGAGCTCGAACTCCTAAAGGCCGACCTCGCTGCAGTCAAGGAGATGGCAGTACCAGGTGGCCCAAGCCTGCGCATGTCGCAGAACCAAGCCACCAAATCAGCCCAGGTTGACCAACTGCGCGCAGAGGCGGATCGCTACCGTCGCACCGCATCGCAGGTAATCGACTCGGGTCTTCGCAACGCTTACGTCGAAAAGGCTCTCAAGTTAGAGCAAGACGCAGACGCAATCGCGAAGAACTAGCAGTACCCCTAACCCACTAACCATCTCATAGGAGAGAAAAATCATGGCAATTACTGCCCCCTCCATTGACGAACTCTTTGGCGGACTGCCAAAGGAACAGCGCCTAGACCGCTTCGAGGCTTACAAGTCGGCTTTGTCCGCTTGCCAGACTCGTGGCCGTGTAGAAGCAGCTCGAGGCGAAGCCTCATTTGAGCGCGGCGTTGGAATCGTCAAGTCTGCTGGCGCACGTCTTCGTGACGACCTCAGCAAGTCCGTATCCGCCGACCAGTTGGCCGCCGTTGAGTCTGCACTCGCCGGTACTGACATCGTCAAGGAATGGACCCTTACCAACCCACTTTCGGGTGCTCCATACACCAACATCGGTTTGGTTCCCTACGACCTCCAGCCAGCATTGGAAATGCTCGTTCCGAAGACTTTCATTCTTCGCAACAGCATCGCCCGCGTTGGTGCAGTTGGTCAGGCTTTGGAATTCCGTCGAATCCTCGGTGTTTCTAACTCCCGCACCGGCGGCGTTGGCAACCTGAACACATTCTTCAACTCCAACACCAACACCCAGTCATTCAACGGTGTCACTCTTAACCGTCCAAACCTCATCTCATACTCGGCTGACCGTATCGTCAAGCCTTTCGTTGAGCAGGGTATCTCGGACTCCGTGAGCCTCCAGGCTGAGTTCGCTGGTAAGGGCTACGCTGACCTCCGTCAGTTGAGCCACACCGCCGCGATCTGGTCACACATGCTCGGTGAAGAGAACAACATGCTGAACGCTGTTTCGACTGCTTTGTCAGTCTCCGGCGTGACCGCAACCATCGCCCTTGACGCAACTGTTTCCGGTTCAGGTCTTCCTGCCGGTGCTGTGTCATCGCCATACATCACGTTCTCCAGCGCGGCTGGTGAGTCACAGGCCATCGTGCCATCGGGCTCAGTCACCGCAGTTGCTGGTCAGGGAATCAAGGTTTCGGCTTTGAGCTCAACCCCTGCCGGTTGCATCGGAATCAACGTGTACGTCACCGTTGGTGGTTCGTTGTACAAGGGTTCGACCCCTGTGAACGCTGTAGGCGCAAGCCCAGCCAACTTCTCAGTTGTCACCGTTGCCCCATCAACTTCAGCCGACAACGGTTCCGCTAACGGAAACGTCTTCGGTGGAACGACCCTCGGAACCTCAGGCTACGACGGCTTCGTTTCAGAGTTGACCAACCCTACCTACTCGGGATACATCAACGCCCTCAACGGCACGTTGTCGACCTCCGAGCCTGGTGGAGACTTCCAGTCGGCTTTCGTCTCGCTGTTCAACAGCGTTCAGGCTGACCCCGACTGGATCTTGACCACGGCTGCAGTTCGCCGCGAGTTGAGCAAGACCATTCAGAGCAACGCTTCAACTCAGGGCTACCGCCTCACGTTGGAGAGCGGCGCTGACGGCGTAGGCATCGGTTCAGTAGTTGGCGCTATCGCTAACGAAGCGACGGGCAAACTAGTCGATGTCATGGCGCACAGATTTTGCCCCAGCGGCGTAGCCATCATCCACTCCACTCAGTTGCCTTTCCCTGACTCGGGCGTAAGCACGACCGTCACGGCAAACAACGTTGTTGACCAGATGGTCATCGAGTGGCCACAGATTGGCATGTCGTACGACCTGTCGACCTACACCTACGGTACGCTTGCGTTCCACGCTCCAGCGTGGTCCGGAATCATCACCGGAATCCTCTAAACAGAGGACTCACTCGCTAGTGAATAACTAGCCATCGCGGGTTGAGCCGGTCAGAGTTTCCCCTTTCTCCTGACCGGCTCCCCGCCACTTCGCAAAGGGAGCATTAAATGAAAATCCTCGGTTCAAACCCAGGTCTCCAAGAAATCCAACTCGGAGAAGACGGCCCAATCAAGAAGCGCGACAAGGACGGCACGTTCCACGTCGACGACGCATTGGGTAAGAAACTCGTCAAGACTGGCGACTACGCAGCCACCGGAACCACGTTCCGAGGCGCTAGAGGCTACGTCTGCAATTCGTGCTACTTCACATCGCTCTTCCGTGACAAATGCGGTAAGTGCGGTTCAACAGATCTAACGCCAGAGGAATAAGTCATGCCAGGAGTAGTCGCACCGTTTATCAAGACCGAGGGAATCATCTCCCCCTACGTCAGCGTGACTGAGGTTCTTAACTCGGCCACAGCCTCATCGGTGGACTTCACCAACTTGGTTCCAAACGCCAGCCTCAACGCTCAGACTATCGCTCTCCAAGACCTCATCGTCAAGGCATCAGCCAAGGCTGACAACTACTGCCTCGGAGCACTCGGAACACTCTGCGCCACGGTCAACACCGAGAACGGACGCTACTCAGCCAACCGCCTCGGGCAGTTCGTTATCCAGCCCTACTTTTGGCCCATCCTCGAGCTGAAGAGTTTCGAGTTCGGCTATGCGCCAGGGTCGGGCATGAACAACGTTCCACTCAACGACTCGAACACCTCGATTGAGCGTTATCAGTTCATCATCACCAACCAGTACGGCCTGAGCCAAGCCACCTCTATTGGCGGACTCAACATGGTCGGAGGCGCGTGGGGTGCAGGTCAGATGCAGTTCTGCCAGTACACCTACGTCAACGGCTTTGCCAACACATTCACCTCAGCCGCGATTACCGCAGGGGACACCTCGCTGATCGTGGACTCGGCCGTTGGACTTTACCCTGGCATGACCGTCACGATTTGGGACGGAGCCAAGGACGAGCAGTTCGTCATCTCAAGCTCATGGAACGGATCTAGTCTCACTATCCCGACCGTTAGCCCGCTGATTTACAGCCACACCACAGACACCAACGTCTCGACCATGCCCGCCACCGTTAAGCAAGCGGTCATCCACTTCATCGTGGCTATGGCCAAAGAGCGCGGAGCCGGTGGACTGGTCATCAACGAACTCGGCGAGCCAGTCGCAACATCCTCGGCAACCGTCTCTCAGGCATACGACGAAGCAGCCGGTTATGACCTGCTCGATGACTTCATCCAAGTTTGGGGTCGTGCGTAATGTCTCGGGCCACAGTCCGTCAGGCGATTACCTCTTACCTAGAGAACGCCAACATCGAGTACCTAACCAGCGTGAAGCCGTTCCCACCCAAACTGACTTTGGAGGGCGAGTTCTACAACGGTGCTGACCCTAACCACACCTCGGGTTGCATCATCTTTTTATGGATTGAAACCGAGCGCGAAAACCGCATCGCTCTAGGTGGAGCGCACAATGGTCGCAAGGTAGTGGAATACTCGTTTATCCTCGATTGCTACTTTAGATCCGTTGAGCCTCAGGCCGAAGATGCCGCAGCTCAGAACGAAGCCTTTCTCGACAGCCTCATCGCAGCCATTCGCGCAGACCGAAACGCCGGTGCGCCTGGAGTGGTCTTTGTATGGGGAGAGGGTCCACACCCCCAAGGCAACGGCCCGGACATCGAGGTCACTTCGTATTACCCGCGCAACCTCAAAGCAGGTTCGCAACTCACCCAAACCTATTCCAACATCCGCGTAATGGTGCTGGAAGAAATCGACTCATAAGGAGCATCATGGCTAAGTTCACATTCAACGGTGACGAGACTCTCATCTATTCCGACATCGACGGCGCAAGCCTCGAGGCCGTACCAGGTGAGACTTACGACATCAGCGAAGCACCCGACGCTCGTTGGAGTGGCTTCACCGCCCCCAAGACCGTAGACACCCCTGTAGAGCCCACAGAAGCCCCTGTAGAGCCCGCAAACCCAACCGCCTAACCCAACCCCCACAACCCAAAGGAGCGCCTTAAATGGCCTTTTTAGTAGCCAACAGTTATCTCGGACTCTTGCAAGAGACCACCCGAGGCACAACCCCTCCAGCCGGTACTCCGGTCTACATCCCTGTATTTTCGCCACAGGTGACTCCAATGCAGACGTTCTTGCGCGACGAGGCTTTGCGTGGATCACCAACGGTTGTTTATGACCAAGTTCAGGGTGTCCGTCACGATGAATACGACGCGAAGTTCTACCTCTACGCTGACACATTCCCTTGGTTAGTGACCTCAGTCCTCGGTGGAAACGACACCATCTCCGGTGCTGGTCCGTACACCCACGTCATCAAGTTGTACAACAACGCGACTAACGGTTCACAGCCCCGCTCATTCTCCATCATGGACTTTGACGGTGCGAACTACTTCACCATGACCGGCGCTCAGGCCGACAGCCTTGGCATCACCTTTGGAGCCGAAGCCGCAGCCGAAGCGACTGTCAAGTTCTTCGCTAACCCTTACACCTCAGCCACTACTGCCCCAAGCCCATTCACAAGCTTGAGCCTTTCGACTGAGCACATGATTCCTGCTTGGGACACCACCATTTCAGTTGGCGGAACCACCTACAACTACATCTCAACTGGTGAGTTGACCTTGGCTCGCAAGACTGCCCCAATCTTCACGATGGGTACTCAGGCTCCTCACGTCAACTTCGCTGGACCGCTCGAAGTGACCGGAAAGTTCACCGCAGTAGTCGACAGCAACGCCGACACCTGGTCAACTGGATCTAGCGCCTACGCTTTGACCCGCTCACCTCAGGCTGTTGTAATCACGATGACCGACCCTAACGACACCGGACACTCATTCGCAGTCACCATGACCAGCGTTCAGTTCCACGACGTTAAGCGCACCCGCGGTAAGGAATACACCGAGGTTGAAGTATCATTTACGGCAAACGCCAACGCTACGGACGCTTCGACTGGCTACAGCCCAATCGCAACGACCACTATCAACGGCGTTTCAACCGCGTATCAAACAGGCTACTAAGCCACCTAGAAAGGGGACACAATGCCACTCATCGAACTACCAAACGGACAGAGCGCAGTCATCAAAAACCGAGAGGAAATCACCGAGCGTCAATCTCGCGTGGTCTCCAAAGCGTATCTTCGAGCTGCGACCTCAGCCGTCAAACTCGCTGAACTTGGCTTCGATGACAAGAACCCTGGCACATGGGGGGTCATCGGCAATCTATCGGAAGAGGACCAAGAGGGTCTCACGGCGTATCAGGCTGCGTTAATCGTTGCCATGGTTTCATCGTGGACCCTCGGGGACCTCCCGACTGACGACTCGGTTCTAGATCTACCCAAAGCCACCTTTGACCAACTATCAGAGGCTTGCGCTGATGAGTACAACCGCACTCAAGAGTTCGGACCCGATGGAGTCAAAGACCCAAAAGCGCCTATCGCCGACTGAATCGGTTAGCGGAGGCACTTAGAGGCAAAGAAGTCGAACCCGACCCCGAACTGTTTGCGCTATGGCGTGAGTATCAGTTCAGGACAAAGTTCGGCGTCACCCATGAGCAGTATCTCGACGAGCCGGTCTACATCGTTGAGTGGATGACTGCCCTGGACAACTTAAACTCGGAGCTCTCAAATGGCTAGTTCAGTCGGCGTGAAAATTGAAGTAGATGACAAACTCTTCATCGCCAAAATTGCTGACATTAAAGCCGCATCCCTAGAAGCCGCTCGACTATTCGTGACCCAAGGCGGTCTGATGCTCGAAGCGAACGTCAAGGCCGAGGGGTTTAACCCACGTCCTGCTGGCTCCCAGCGCGTATCTAAGTCAGGACGAACCTACTACGTCGGACCAGCGACCCCTCCAAGGCCGACCCAGCGCACCGGCAACCTCCGCAACTCATTCGTTTATCGCAATACCCAAAGAACGGCCACCGGCTACAAGTCGGAAACCGGAACCTACATTAAGTACGCGCCTTATGTCGATTACGGCACATCGCGTTCTCGTAAGTTCCCATTCGCCGAAGATGGCGTGGCCCGCATTCTGCCCCGCCTGAATAACCTCGCACAAGAACTCTTTAGAAAGGCACAAGACGCCTAATGGATCTAAGCAAAGTAATCGTCACCCTCTTTGCCGAAACCAAAGAGTACATGGAGAAGATGGACAAAGCCGAGGGCAAGATGCTCGGATTCGGCAAGTCCGCCGACGTTGCTTCGTCTAAGACCCAGGCATTCGCCAACAAAGCCTCAACAGCCATGATTGGCTTCGGCATCGCTGCGATTGGCTATGGCGTAGATGCCGCGATGAAGCTCAACGAGTCTCTGGACGCGGTCAAGAACCAGTCCAACCTGACTGACGTACAGATTGAAAAACTACGCGGTCACATCATTGACACCTCGAACCAAACAGGTATCAGCGCAGACCAACTCGCTAAGGCTGCGCTCATCACCAGCCAAGCGGGAATCACCGGCGCTCAGTCCTACAAGTTGCTCAACGACGCGGCTAAGGCTGCGGTCATTACTAACTCAGACGTAGTCTCCACAACTCAGGCCATTGTCTCTGTTCAGGCTTTGCAAATCGCAAAGGGAATGGACATCACCACCCTTACCGGCAAACTGGTTGCCGGATCTAAGTCGTTTGTTGGTGGCCTCCAAGCCGAAGAGCAAATGCTCAAAGGTCGAGTCGGAGTAGCCCTCGCCAACTACGGCCTCAAGCTCAGCCAAATCATTCCCCTTGGTGCTGAGTTTGCCAAGGTCGGACTTCCCTCGCGTTCCGTTGCATCATTCACTAACGCCCTAGGCAAGGTCGAACAGCCCACCAAGGCTTATGCTGCCGGACTTGCCAAGGTCGGACTCAACGCGGCTCAACTTGGCAAAGACGTGCGCTCAGGCAACGTCGTTCAGTTGCTCAAGGACATCAACGAGCAAGCCATCAAGGGTGGCGGACCACTCAGCCAATACACCAACGCCGTCTTCGGATCTGGTGGTGGTGGTGCGGCCTCGGTCCTTATCAAGAACCTCAAGGACGTAGTCAAGGTCCAACAGCAGGTCGCTGGCGGTGGCGCTACCTCGCTGGCAGGCTCGTTCGCAGATGCCGCTAAGCAACTCAGCCCACAACTCAAAATCTTCGAGGCGAACCTCACCAACGCTCTCATCTCTGTTGGTCAGGTAGTCCTCCCCGCGCTTTCTAAGTTGCTCTCGGGGCTCAACGGTTTCTTCAAGGACAAGGGCGCAGTCGAGGCTGTCGGAATTACCCTTGGCGCGGCTTTCGCTGCATCAGTCGGCCTCAAGATTGCCAACCTCGTCAAGGGCATTGCTGGGCTGTTCGGCAAGACTGCTCAGGTAGTTGCTACCGACGCCAACACAGTAGCCCTCCAAGAGAACACCGCAGTTTTGCTCGGTAAGGGAGGTGGAGGCGGAGGTCTTGCTGCTGACGTATTCAAGTACGGCAAGTTTGCTCCTGCTATGGCCGCGGGCTTTGCTCTTGCAGCTCTTGGCGGACTCGCATTCGGAGCCTACGGAGACGCCGCTCTAAAAAAGCGTGGACTCCAAGAGGTCGGTCGAGGAATCTCCAAACGTGGTGGCGGTTATGTAGCTCCATTCAGCCAAGCCCAAAACAGCATTGCCCAGCGCAACAGCGTTCGAGTTAGGGTCACTAACTAATGGCGGGCGAGGCATCTTTCAACGGCGAGCCGGTCAGCGACATTGACATTGAAATCGACATTCAGGCTCTTGCCGGTGCGCTCCTGCAAAACCAAAAGTTCATCGACGCAGTAGCCAAGGCTGTCCGCAACCAAATGCTCAAAGACGTGCGCACCATGAAGACCTTGTTCGCTCAATGGGGAGGAACTAACAAGTGACCGCTCTAGCCTCGCTTCCTACGCTCAGCGTTCAAATCGCCTTTAACCCGACCAACCTGCAGACCCTTACGCAGACCTGGACAGACGTGACCCAATGGGTGCGCGACTTCTCCACGAGCTCAGGCCGTCAGCACTTCCTCGACCGCATCGAGTCCAGCACTATCCGCATGACCCTGGACAACCGCACCGGCTACTTCCTCAACGGAACGACCAACGGCACAGGCGCGGTGATCCGAACTCGCTTGCCTATCAAGGTCACGGCCACAGTCGGAGCAACGACCTACCCCATCTTTTGGGGACTGACCGAAGCCGCCGAAGAGCGCACCGCCGACCAGTTGAACCAAGACATCATCCTCACGGCAACGGACAACACCAAGTACCTGTCGTTGCTGTACATGAACCGTCCGCAGTTTTGGTCACAGTACGCCAAGTCTGCCAACGCTCTTTCGTGGTATCGCTGCGACGGTATCGGAGCCATGCCCGACCAAATCAGCACCTACAACGGTCAGGTTTCGGGCGCGGTTCTGAACACCGCCGGAACTTTGCTCTATGACGTGGACACGGCTATCGACCTCACCAACGGTCAGACCAACGGCACAAACGTTGCTTACCTGCAATTGAGCAACCCCAAGGTCCTCGGCTCGCTCTCCACTCAGGTCAATGGCATTGACTTTTGGTTTATTGGCAATTCCTCGCAGACCAACTTCATCATCAGCACCCTGTCTTTGGGCTTTCAGTTCTATGTCTCACCGAACGGAACTCTCGCCTATACGGACGTGAGCGGAAACACCCAAGACACGCTCATCCAAATCGCTGACGGCAACTGGCATCACATCGGCGTAGTCCAATGGACTCAAACGCTCGGTGGCGCTTACCCGACTTACATCTATGTCGACGGCCAATACTTCTCCCACGGCACTCGCGCACTACCTTTGGCTGCGGGTACTTACTCGCTCCAAATTGGCAACTACAACGCCGGAACTTTGTCCTGGCAACCTGCCAACTACTACATCGACGAAATCGTAATCACTCAAGGCGTATCGGCGCTGGCCACAATTCAGGCTGAAATCAAGCAACGGTTCGCCGCTGGCTCGCTACTCAAGAACGTCATTTCTTCGGGAGACCGCATTGCCGAGGTCTTGGTCTTGGCTGGTTATGGATCTATTACGGCTGGCGCAATCGTGCCTACTAACTACTACGTCAATGACGTGGCTTGGTCGGCTAACGCTGGCGCGTTCTTTGTTCAGGGATTCCAAACAGCGGTCACAAGCTCGACGGCCCTAGACCTAATCCAGCAAGTCACCGACACCGACGTTGGCGCGTTCTACCAAAAGCCTGACGGAACCCTAGAGTTCGACACTCAGGCTTACCTCTACAACCCCACGAACAATGCGACCCCCTCGGGCGCAGATGTTTGGAGCGACACCGCTGGCGGTTCTGTGACTACGTTCTACGAGCCCACCACTCTCCAGGTGCTTCGCGATGACGCGGACGTTTGGACCACGGTGAAAATCACGGCTCAAAACGGTACGGTTCAGACCTACGAAAACACCGCCAACGAACCGCTCTATGGCTTCTCGACTTTGACCAAGAGCAACGTCGTTTCTGTGACCAACGAGCAAGCCAATCAAGAGGCCATTTACCTCGGCAACCTCTACCAAAGCCCTCTGCCCCGCATCGGCAACGTCGAGCTGCGAAGCGAAACCAACAACGGCGCAAACCTGCCCGAGATGCTGGTCCGCTATGTCGATGACGTGGTCTTGCTCAAGCGAACCCCTAACGGCGCATCCACGGCCGGTTCGATTAGTTCAACGATGGTCATCGAGAGCGTTCGACACGACTTCCAAGCCGACCCTGGCTATTGGCATTCGTCCTTTACGCTAGATCCGTATCCCAAGCGCGGGCAGAACTCAACGCCACAAACGTTCTTTATGCTATTTGATGACGCAACCTACGGAGTTTTTGACTCCAACAACGACTACCTCTAAGGGACAAAATGCCACACAATCCAACATCCATCACTTCTTGGTCAACCGCTCAAGAGTTCAACTCAGGCGAAGCGGCCACCTCGACCCAGTACAACCAAATCGTCAACAACCTTTCGCTGATGTACGCGCGTCCATACATCATGGTCGTTAACTCCACAAACCAAAGCCTTTCCAACGGTGCTGCAATCTTCACCTCGGGCGCACCAAACACGATTACCAATAGCCCCGCTTCGCTCGCTGGTTCAATCACGTTTTCAGGAAACACCATCACTATCCCTGCCGGTATCGGTTCGGGTCTTTTCCGAGTGACTATGTTTGTCTCCTGCGCTCTAAACGCCACCTCAAGCGTCTACGCCATGAGCGCAACATTCGCTGGTGGTTCAGCGGCAAACAACCATGTTGTCTACACAAGCCGAGTCACCACCTCGTCCACGGCTCCGACTTGGTCTACCGGCTCATTCGTTATCCCAATGCAGGGTGGCGGTGGAACTTACCCCAACTCGGTTTCGTTTAACCTGCTCACATCCGCTACTCAGACTGTCAACGGAAACTCGCTACCTCTTAGCTCAACCACCACATTCGCGCAGCTCGAATACTTGGGCGCATCCACCGGATCTATCTAAGGAAATAAGAAATGAACACACCACAGCAACAGCACTTAGTCGACTGGGCGCATTGGTTCCAGAAGCACTCCAAGTCAACTCAAGAGGTCTACACCGAGGGCGCAAAGCGCATGGACGAGATTGGTCGCTGGCCACTCGTCACGCCAATTAACTCAGACTGCTCAGGCTTCGTCACTCTCCTGTACTGGCTGGCCGGACTGCCCGACCCCAACAACTGCCACTACAACCACACCGGCTACACCGGCACACTGCTCTCGAACGTGGCGAACCACCACATCCCAGCCGACCAAGTTCAGCCTGGAGACCTCGTGGTCTACGGTGGCGGAGTTGGCGAGCACACGGCCATCGTGATTGAGGTCAACGGACCCGACATCATGACCGTCTCCTACGGCGACAACAACGGCGCTATCTACTGCTGGGTCAATGCCCCTCACGGTGACTCAAAGGGAATCCCTGTCGATGGTCGCACCCCGCAGACATTCCTCCGTCCTAGCCAAAAGCAGGTCACACCTGCCAAGCCGGTTCCGCTTGCATAATGTTCGCCTTATCGCTTAACACCTCAAACTTTTGGGTTCAGTTTCTAGCCTCGCTCGGATTCCTCGGCGGTTTCGCTTGGGCTGTCGTACGCTGGATTCACAACCTCTTGGCTAAATCAGTTAGCGACAGACTCGCAGAAGAAATTGGGGAAATCAAAAAGCAAACAGTCCCCAACGGTGGCGGTTCTCTCCGAGACGCTATCGACCGAATCGAGAAGAAACTAGATGTCCTGGAATCAGAAGTCATTCGCCACCTCGGGTATCACGAGGGTTTGGAAGCGCGCCAAGAGGACTAGCCATTGGGAGTTTCACCCCAACGTTAGATCCGGTGACGAGCGCACCATAGGCGAAAAGGCCGCCGATGCCATGCGTCACGGAATGGGCTCGTGGCCGTTCGTTTTTGGCTTCATTGGATTCATGGCTGTATGGATGGTCTACAACGCCTCCACCAATAAGCCGTTCGACCCATTCCCCTACATCCTGCTCAACCTCATGCTCTCCACTTTGGCTGGGCTCCAGGGCGCAATCCTGCTAATCGCCGCCAAGCGCGCTGACCGTATTGCCGCCGAACTTGCCGCCTATCACCTAGAGGTAAGTCAAGTATCAAATGACGAGCTCGAGAACCTCAGGCTACTCATGCTCGACATACATCACATCATGGCTGAACTCGACTACATGAAAGACAAGCATTTCCCCAAAGCGGAATAAAAATCGTTATTTCGTTATGGTAAAATTAACCGACTAATTCAAAGGAATCTTAATGTCACGCTTACCCGCTGCACAAGAGAACGCTGGACTCAACGCCATGTTCGTTCCCTCGACGACCTACTACCTCGCACTCTTCACTAGCGACCCTGGCACATCAGGCGCATCAGGTGAAGTGACCGGCGGTTCGTACGCTCGTCAGGCCATCACATTCGGCTCGGCTTCGGCTGGCTCACAGGCTTCGACCAACGCGCAGAACTTTACCCTCATGCCACTTGAGGCTTCAGGCGTTCCCTACTTCGGTTTGTTCACCGCCGCTTCAGGTGGAACTTACCTCGGAGGCGGAACGACCACAGGCTTGAGCGGATCTATCCCAGCCGGTTCAACGGTTGCTTTTGCTATTGGTGCGGTCACGACCTCACTCTCGTAATGGGAACCCAGCAGGAGTTCTCGGCCCACGCCGAGGGAACCGTAATCACACCCGACGAGCTTGAGGATGAGTAATGGACGCATTAAAAAACTTTGCGTATTCGCTAGTTGCCACAGCGCCTAGCCCCGCCACGTCCGGAACATCTTTAGTAGTCACCGCTGGTCAAGGTTCATACTTTCCTGCTATTCCTTTTGACGCGACCATTTGGCCCGCTGGTGTCCAGCCCACAAACTCCAACGCCGAGATAGTCCGCGTCACCGCAGTAGCGACTGACACATTCACGATTACTCGCGCACAGTACGGAACCACCGCGCAGAGCATCGCTGTTGGCTACCAAATTGCACAGACCGTTGACGCCAACTTGCTTAACCAACTTGCACCACTCTCGGGCGCAACGTTCACAGGCGAAGTAGTCGTTCCCGACCTCAAGATAACTGGTCTAACCGGAGCCACAGCCTCGAGCTCACGCCTCGTCGGTACGACCACCTCCGGTCCACCAGTATCAGGTACGTTCGCAGTTGGCGACATGGTCATCGACCAGACCGCAACTATCTGGTTCTGCACCACCGCAGGGACACCTGGAACGTGGGTGAACGTAGTACCTAACTCGCTCGTAGTACGTTCGGCAACTGCCACCGCCGGTACTGGTGAGTTCACCATCTTCGGTACTACCGGCACATCAGGGCAGACGATTACTTTGCCAGCAACCGCAGTCAATGGTTCTATTTATCAGATCAAGAACCTATCCCCCTACACCGTCAACATCCTTGGTGGGACTAACTCCATCTCGGTCTCGGGAACCGTCTACGGAGCTGCGACCCCCTACACCATTCCTCTGAACGCCGCCTACACCTTTGTCTACTCCGGCGGTGTCTGGTTCTGCTTTACGACCACCGACATCAACAAGATGGGTGGACTGCCACTTGCGGTCACAGGCGGTGGAACTGGTCTATCCACAATCGGAACCGCTGGTCAGTCTCTCGTAGTGAACTCTGGCGCAACTGGTCTGCAATACGCCAACACCGGCGCAGGGCCAGTCGTGTTTTACTCCGCAAGTGGAACGGCTTTACCTAACGAAACCTCAATTTCTAACAACAGTTCGCTTACCATCACACTTCCCACCGCACCACCAAACGGAACCGTAAATACGATAAGCAGTACCGGAAACGTATTCTTTGTTGCAAGGGGTGGAACCGACACAATTACTTACATTTCGCAAGGTTCTACACTTAGTGGCGCAACCTCTGTTTCGGCATTTGGCAACGGCGGTAAGCGTTTCGTTTATAACTCAGGCGTTTGGACAGAAATTGGCGTAGCATCACTAAATTCTGCAGTCGGAACGGTACCAATTATTTCAGGTGGAACTGGGGCAGCTACCGCATCAGCGGCTCGTGGAACTCTAGGTATAACGCCAGCCGCAGTGTTTCCCACTGCACACAACGTCAAGGCTTGGACATTTGACCCTGCTGTGACTTTTGCTGGATACAACTTTACGCCAACTAAAGGCGTGGCTTACGCAACACGCATTCACTTGACCACAGGCGCAACAATTGCAACTATTGGTTTTGCTTGTTCAGGTGTCGGTGCTGGAATCGCCAACTCTTACGTTTCTTTATACGACAGCGCAGGCAACGTTCGTGGTTATGGTGCGCTTCCATCTTTAGTTGCTAACACTTATCAAACTGTGACTTTGACAGCAGTGACCGGTCTTGCTTTATCTGCAGATACTGACTACTTCGTTGTTTTCCAAATTGGCACAAGCACGACAACGGCTCCAACTTTCAACGTTGTTGGTGACAGTTCAGGCAACGGAACAGCCAACGCCGCCGCAATTATGAACTTCAACCAAACGCCTACAGCCAACACGCTTACTGGTCGAACTTCAAACTGGGGAACTACGCTGAACACAACGCCTGCTACGGTGACAGGATTTACGCCAACGTTCAACGCTTATCAATTTTTTGCCACGCTGAACTAAGGACTAGCCAATGCTCGGTGCAAACTATCTTGGTCTGCCCTACCTAGGTCAAGCCTACGGAACCCCATCGGTCATAACCTCTGGCTCTGGTAGCCTCAACGCCTCGTTCTCGGCCTCGGCTGTTGGAACGGTCACGGTCCCCGCTACCGGATCTACAAGCGCAACCTTTACAGGCTCGGCAACCGGAACGCCAATTAGTCCGGTCAGCGCATCGGGAACCCTCTCGGGGTCATTCTCCGCTAGTGCTACTGGAACCGTCTCAGAGCCCTCACAAGGCTCTCTAAGCGCTTCTTTTAGTGCGAGTGGTACTGGACTACCCTTAGTCCCAGCAACGGCCTCAGCGAGCGCAACGTTCTCGGCGAGTGCTACTGGCTCAGTAGTTAATCCCGCCACCGGCTCACTCTCGGGTTCGTTCTCTGCGAGCGCCACCGGAACAACCGTTGCTTCGGCCAGCGGATACCTAATCGCAAGTTTCAGCGCCAGCGCAACCGGATCTATTACGGTTCCAACTTCCGCCACCGGCTCGGCATCATTTGACTTTGAGGGAACGGCTACCGGAACTGCCACGCCACCGATTCAGGCCAGCGGTTCGCTCTCGAGCTCTTTCTCGGCCAGCGCGTCAGGAATAGTTGACGAGCCAGGCACAGCCCGAGGCGCGTATGACTTCTCGGCAAATGCCTTTGGTCAAATCACCTACCCAGCCACCGGCTCACTAACGTCGACCTTTGACAGCAACGCAGACGGCTCGGTCACAGTCCCCGCAACGGCTTCGACCTCCTCTTCGTTCTCGGCAAGTGCAGCGGGAATCATTATCGCGCCAATCACGGCGACTGGTGCGCTCACCGGCTCGTTCACTTCGAACGCTTACGCCTACCTCATCTTCCCAGCCACGGCTTCGGTCAACGGTACTTACTCGGCCTCGGGTCGAGCCACCGTGGTCTACCCCTCACAGCCTGGAACGGTCAAGGGGTCCTACGAAACCGCCACCGTGGTCGGATCTATAGAGACTGGACAACTAATGAGCGCATACAAAACCGCAACCTTGGCCGGAGACATCGAGCTCGCGCAACTAGCCGGAGCCTTTGAGACAGGGTCGCTTACTATTGAACTAGAGATTTTGCAAGGAGCAATCTAATGGCCGTTAATCCAGCAGTCAACGAGGGAACCACCATCCGGTTCTACACCTCGACCCCTTTCACCAGCATTAGCGGAACCGTGGTCGACCCCGACGTTGTCACCTTTCAATACGTCCTGCCAAACACCGCACCTGTGGCCTTTACCTACACCAACGGCTCAGGCGACCCAACTAACACGATTGTACGGACTGCCACCGGCACTTACCACGCGGACATTGCCACCACCGGCAAGGTCGGGCAATGGACTTGGCGCTGGGCTGGCGCACCTGGAGCGAGCGGGCTGGACACGACCCACACCGCAGTCGCAGTTGAGGGCGTAGTCAGCGTCCTAGCCAACGACATGACGAATTACTAAATCCTTTACTTGTTGACAAACCTGTTATAAACTCCCAATGACGTTATAAGTCAAGGGAGAAATGAATGTCAAAGACTGTTGATTTATCAGAGTTTCGCAAGGTCAAGAAAACCGTTTGTCGAACCTCACAACTAATTGGCAAACTGTCGGCAGAGGACAAGGAAAAGATAGAGGCCGCTTTAGCAGAGCCAACTATCTCATCTCAAGCCATCTGCGACTGGCTTAGTAGCAAGACTGGCGAGGTGTCGAAGAACCCCACGCTCAGGTTGCACCGATTAGGGAAGTGCGCTTGTGACTGATCTAGGCGAGTTCGAGTTTAAGTCTCGGGCGAAACAAACTCACCCTAAAGGCTTTGAGCCTGGTATCCAATGGGACGGAAAGACCGGAACCATTACCGCCGCATTAGCCAGCGAACCTGACGATGCAGTTTGGGCGCAGCTCATCGAGGACTGGGGACTAGACCCACGACAAACAATGGTCGTGGACGGTAGCCTCCAAATCCGCGCATGGGACTCTAACGCTGGCAACGGCGAAGTCGTGCGCATGAAGTATTACCGATGCACCATTGCACCCCGAGTTGGTGGCGTTGAACGCGCCGACGTTGATTTGCTTTGCTCAGAGATAATGAAGCGCAAGCCCGCCAAGGCCGTTGAAGTCAACGGTACGAAGCGGGCGTTTCTTGTTTTGTTGAGCGACTGGCAAATCGGTAAGGGCTGTGAGATTCGAGGCGGGACTACCGAGACCGTCGAGCGCATCATGCGCGCCTATGAGCAGTCCGCTCAACGCCTAAGGGAACTCATCAAGGTTGGCAAGACCCCGAGTTCCATTTACCTAATCGGACTAGGTGACTTGGTTGAGGGATGTTCAGGTGACTGGTACGCAAACCAAACTTGGATTGCGGATCTAAACGACCGAGAGCAAGACCGCGTCGCTCGCCGACTGGTGCTTACAGCCATCGACACCTTTGTTGACTTTGGACTCCCCATCATTGCTGCGGGAGTGCCAGGCAACCACGGAGAGAACCGCCGAGCCGGTAAGTCATTCACGGACTGGTCCGACAACCGCGACCTGACCGCCTTTGAGACTGTCTCGGAAATCATTGCGCAGAACCCCGCTCGATACGGTCACGTCTCAATGCCGACCAATCTGAACGAGGATGAACTAAGCCTGACTCTCGACCTAGAGGGAGTGCCGGTCTCATTCATTCACGGACACCAACTCCGCTCGGGCGCAAACAGCCAGGGCAAGATGGAGGGCTGGTGGAAAGCACAGGCACTTGGGCGCACTCAGGTCTCTGACGCTGAGCTCTTATGCTCGGGCCACTTTCACCACTTTGTAATGAGCGAGGGAACTGGCCGGACAATCCTGCAGGTTCCAGCGATGGACGGTGGATCTAAGTGGTTCACCGCCACCTCGGGCCAATCCTCTCAGGCTGGAATGGTCACTCTTTTGGTGGGCGCTGACACAGGTGCTCGCGGATGGAGCGATTTGCTGATAGTCTGACATCGTGCCGCTATCCCCCCTGCGGACAGCACTAGACCCGAGCCCTTCTACTTCTTCTTAGGCTCGGGTCTTTTGCTTTTTACACGCATAACCTAAAATGCGATTACCCAACGAAAGGTAATCATGAACCCTGTACTCAAGAACATTGTTCGCACCGCAGTCCCCTCAGTAGTCGGCGCGGTTGCTTCTGTAATCGCCAAGGCTAAAGCCAACCTGACCCCAAGCGAAACGGCAGTCCTGTTTCCAATCGTCACCACCGCTTACTACTCACTCATCCGCACCCTCGAGACCAAGTACCCAAAGTTGTCCTGGCTCCTCGGCGCACTACCTGTTAAGGCCACCGATGCCCCTGCCCCAGCACCTGCACAAGCGACTGTCACAGCGTCGGCAACGGCAACTGTTGAGACTCCTCCAACAACCCCAGCGGCCTAACTTGAAGCGCAAGCCTCGAGCTGGAGACATTGTCTTCGCTCACACCAAGGGAACGCTCGGGCGACTGATTCGCCTGGGCGAGCGTCTGCGCTGGCAAGAACGCGCCTCACGGTGGAACCACGCTTGCGTAGTCAGCCGAGTTAGCAAAGGCGAGGTCTACGTCATCGAGGCAACTCTCAAGGGCGTAGTCGAGTCACCACTAAACAAGTACCCCGACCACGCTGTTATCGCGCCTCCTGCTGGGGTCGACGTTAAGCGGCTGGTCGAGTTCCAAAAGGCTCAGTTGGGCTCGTCTTACGGGGTGCTCTCGATTCTGTGCATCGCCACCGACTTAGTGACCGGCAACTGGTTCCCCTCGCTACGACGAGACGGTTCATGGATCTGTTCAGCCTTGACCGCCGAGGGTCTTCGGGCTGCGGGCTGGTTCACTCCGGCCTCAAACTTTGGTGACATCTACACCCCAACCCCTGCTCAGGTATGGGTGGCACTCACCGGCCACGACTGCTAACTGATACACTAAATCTGTCATTCATTGACGACCTCCCGCTTAAAGGGAAAACGCCACTTGGCTCCTTACCCAGGTGGCGTTTTTCTTAGGTTTTTAGTCCAACTCTTGGACAAGTTCTCTCTACAACCCTTTAATTGCAAGGTTTCTAAAGTTGCATTGTCCAGCGTTTGGACAGTACTATTAGAACAACTACATAGGAGGTAGTAATGAGTGACACAACCGCTTGCTACGGCATCTGCCGAGTTTGCAAAAAATACACCTACGGTTTCTACGAGAACGTAGTTGACTTCATCTGCTCGGACGATGCGTTCGCAGAGATGATGGAAGAGCAAGAGCGCGAGATACGCGCCTTGCAGCTCTTGGGCGAGGGCTTGCCACAACCGGAAGACTTTCCCCAAAGCCAAGGAGAATAACTATGACTAACACTCAAGTCGGAGAGTGCGTCTTTGAATGGAACGGCCTCAAGGCTGGGGACATCATCTACATCAAGGGCTCAAAGGTGGCGCATGTATTTAAGTGCGCTTTCATTGAGCGAGGTGTCTGTATGGC
>Ga0208498_1000201_pt1 | contig 25062 bp, 47 predicted proteins | sample CryBogCBE12Aug09_FD_185502 | JGI IMG/M metagenome (GOLD analysis project Ga0208498, IMG submission 185502) | Freshwater microbial communities from Crystal Bog, Wisconsin, USA - CBE12Aug09 (SPAdes) (version 2) | ecosystem: Environmental > Aquatic > Freshwater > Lake | place: Crystal Bog... | reverse complement strand
TTCCTTAGGCAAATATATTGATATTGGTATTAATTCAAGCGCATTTACAGGAACAGGCAACTTTAGCCTTGCAAATGCTGGTTATATTTATACAAATGGTGGTGATTTAGCACTTGGAACTTACAGCGTTAATAATATTCACTTTATTGTAAATAATGGCGCTACTGATGCTTTAACAATTTCTAGCGCTGGTTTAGCTACATTTAACAATGGTATTCAGGCTTCATCTACAAACCCATTTTTTATGAACGCCACAACCGTTTCTGCAAGTTATACCATTCCTACAAACTTTAACGCAATGATGGCTGGCAAAGTCACTATCAATACAGGAGTCACCGTTACAGTTTCGACTGGTAGCCGTTTGGTGGTAGTCTAAAATGCTGGGTTTTACCCCCATATCAAACCAGCCAATTTCGGACATACAACAGCCGAAAATAACTGGCACGATTTACGCAACAGATAGCAACGATTCTGCGACCCTTACAGGTCAAGTTGCCATTACAGGCACTATTTCTGCTACAGACGGTACAGATACTTGTACGATTTACGCCCAAGAGCTTGTTTCTGGCTATATTCAAGCAACAGATAGCAATGACACAGCCGATTTAGAAGGCGCTGTAGCGGTCACAGGCACGATTTCAGCCACAGATGGTACTGACACCGCCACATTCACCGCACAAAACCTTGTAAGCGCCTATATTAGCGCCACAGACGGCACAGATACAGCCGATTTTGAGGCTCAAGCACTTGAAACAGCCCAAATTTACACCATTGATGACAATGACACAGCCCTTTTTATAGGTACTGTGACTGGCGGTCAGCCAATGGACATGCACGATGGCTTTACTAAGAAAGAAATTGAAAGAGCTAAAGCATTAGACCGTAAGCGTAGGGCAGCGGAAGAAAAACTTATTGAAGCTCGCAGAGCAGATGCAGAAGCTCGTAAGAAACGCTTTAGGGATTTGATTGACCCTGTTGCGCCAAAGCAACAAACTAAGAAAAATAAAGTACAATTAAAACAAGAGATTAGGATTGATACACCGTCAGTCGAAGTCACACGCTTAGAAGCGGTTATCGCCAATCTTGACAGACAAGAAAAGGAATTAAACCAAGCGATAGCCCACAGAAAAGTATTGGCAGAAACAATGACTGCCCTTGCGATTCTAGACGCTAAATTCAAAGCCGAAATGGATGATGAAGAAGCTCTACTAATGCTCTTATGACCGAACTGCCACAAAGCCCTTACTCACTTTACAAACAATCACTCGACCTTCTACATTCTGGACACTTATTGCCAGGCTTTAGGCTATACGAGAACCGTTACCACCCTGATGTAAAACAAGCTATTTCTGCTAGTCACGACAAACATTTGCCAGCGCCAACATGGAAAGGCGAAAGACTATTAGGGAAAACCATAGTAGTACAAATGGAGCAAGGTTATGGCGACATCATTCAAATGTCACGATTTTTGCCTATGCTTAAAGCATGGGGCGCAAAGGAAGTCTATGTTTTTCAACACTTTTCCCTACATTTGTTATTGGGTCAGATGGAGTGTATTGACCATTTGTCTAATGATTTTAATGACCCTGTAATTCTCAATGCAGACTATTGGGTTGGGTCAATGTCCCTGCCATATTTTGCTATGCACTCACCTGCCCATGTGCGCCAATTATTTCCTGTAGGTCTTAATAAGATTGTAGGTAGCGAAGGTTATTTAGACGCTGAACCCTCTAATATTGAGCGCAAAATAGGCGTTAATTGGATGGCTTCTAAAGGCCATTTGCACTATGCCAAGTCTATTCCAGTCCAAGAAATGCGTAGGCTTTTAGGTGCTGACGCATACAGCCTTAATTACAATGGTGACGACATTTTTATTCCATTGCCAGACGGCTGGAAAAACAACTGGTATGAAACCGCAAGACACATGAAGTCTATGCGTGGCGTTATTTGCCCAGACACAGGCACAGCCCATCTTGCTGGCGCTTTAGGCGTTAAGTGCATTATGTTGCTTCCTGACGACCCTTATGTTTGCTGGCGTTGGAAGCATGGAAAGTGGTATGACTCTGTAGTAGCAATCAAACCAAATGAGTGGGACAAAATTCCCGATTTATTAAGGAGGATGTAATGATTTGCCCTAAATGTGGATATAGCGAAGGCAACCATGTGCAAGCTAAACAATCTGACAAAGACTATTACCTAGAGTTTTGGGGATATACCCTTGGTAGCCCTGAAGCCGAACAAGCATGGAAAGAAAAGCAAGAAATGACATTCAGAGAAGCGCCTATGGTGCAGTCTGATATTGGTGGTTATGTAAGCCAAATAGACGGCAGTTGGATTGACAGCCGTAACAAGCATAGAAACCACCTAAAACAGCACCGAATGATTGAGTTAGGAAATGATGTACCAATGCAGCACAAGAAGATTGAGTTAAGCCGTCAAAGCAACGAGAAGCGTAAGCGTCAAATTGCTGAAATGGCTTATGAAAAGCTCAGTTACCGATAATCCGACAACTTGGAGAAACCATGAGTGATGACCGCAGAAGTATTTTAGAAGCAGCAATGAATGAGGCTTTAGAGCAACCAGAGGAGAACGAAATTGTACAAGAACCTGTGGAAGCAGAGGAGGTTGAAAGTGAACCTGTTTCCGAGGAGTCCAACGAAGTTGAAACTAGCGAGGAAGATAGCGAAAAACCTGCCGAAGCTGTTGAAGCTGCTCAATCTGAGGAGTCGGATGAGAAACCGCAGGAGGAAGTAAAACCTGCTATTCCACGCCCTACAACTTGGAAAAAAGAGTATTTGCCAATTTGGGACAAACTGACAACAGGTCAGCAACTAAGCCCTGAAGAAGCACTCAAATTAGCAGAATATTCTAACCAGCGTGAGTCTGAGTATAAAAAAGGCGTTTCTACCTATAAGCAAGAAGCTGACAATGCTAAGTCTTTGGTAGAAGCCATTGCCCCATTTATGCCAGAGTTGCAACAACAAAACATTCATCCTGCCGCATGGATTAATAACCTTGGCAGAGCGCACATGATTTTGTCAAAAGCACCTTATGAGCAAAGAGTCCAACTTTTTCATAGACTTGCACAAGATTATGGAATACAATTAGGCGAAAGTGTTGCTCCCACACAACAGTACCAAGACCCACAGTCTTATGCGTTGAACCAGCAACTAGCAGCTTTGCAAAATGAAGTACAACAGGTGCGAGGCTGGAAAGAACAACAGGAACAAGCTCGTCTTATGGGCGAGATTGAAAGAGTTAGAAGTAATGCGGAGAAGTTTCCGCACTTTGAGGTGGTAAGGGAAGATATGGCTCAACTACTTGAGCGTGGATTAGCCCAAGACCTCGAATCGGCTTATGCCAAAGCGGTGCGTATGAATGATGAAGTCTTTAAACTTGAGCAAGAACGACTCCTTGACCAAGTTAAAAAAGAAGCGTCTAAAGCACAGCAAGTAGCTAAAGCCAAAGCTGCCGCAGTAAGCCCCAAATCCGTTACTCCTAGCGGTGTGGTGAACAAGGTAGATTCGAAGGATAGACGCTCGCTTATTGCAGCCCAAATGGGTGAAATGGGCGGCAGGGTTTAATTAACATACTTTTAAAGGATATATCATGGCATTTGCTAATAGCGCAATTACCGATATTATCGCTACCACTATTCAAAGTCGTAGCGGTGAATTGGCAGACAACTTAACACAAAACAATGCAATTTTGATGCATTTGGACAAGAAGGGCAATGTACGCCCATTCTCAGGTGGTAATGTGATTTTGGAAGAAATCATGTACAACGACCCAAATACTAACAACGCTAACTCTTATAGCGGTTACGAAGTATTGAATATTTCTCCAGATAGCCCAATTTCTGCTGCCCAGTATAAAATTGCTCAGTACGCTGACGCAGTTACAATGTCTGGCTTAGAAATGTTGCAAAACTCAAGCAAAGAAGCAATCATTGACCTCTTGGATGGTCGTATGCAAGTTTCTGAAGCTCGTTTGCTAAACCGTATTTCTGGTGACCTATTCCTAGACGGTACAGGTAACGGTGGTAAGAACTTGGATGGTTTGGCTGCTGCGGTTTCCGCAACTCCTACTTCTGGTACTTACGGTGGTATTAACGCTGCTAACTGGGCTTTTTGGCAGAATACTGCTACAACTGGTACAACCATCACAGCTACCAACATTCAAGCTAAGATGACCTCTACAGCACTCCAGTTGGTTCGTGGCACAGACAAGGCTGACTTGATTGTTGCTGACACTAACTTCTACAGCCTGTATGTACAGTCATTGCAAGCTATTCAGCGTATTACTTCTGAGGAAAGCGGTTCTGCTGGTTTCGCCTCTATGAAATTCTACGGTGGCGGTACATCTGCTGATGTTGTATTGGGTGGCGGTTATGGTAACGAGCAGCCTTCTAACACAATGTACTTCTTGAACACCAATTACATTTTCCTACGCCCACACAAAGAGCGTAACTTTGTACCTATCGGTGGCGAGCGTCAAGCAATTAACCAAGACGCAATCGTGAAGTTATACGGTTGGGCTGGTAACTTGACAACTTCTAACCGCTTCCTACAAGGCATTTTGACCAACTAATGAATAGGGGGAAACCCCTATTTATAAAGGTCTATTTAATTTACAAAGGAAAAAATCATGGCTTATAGTACTCTCCCTATCGCTGGCGTAAACCTTAACGGTGTAACCCCAGTTGATTTTGCTTTAACTAACGGTTCAACTGCTGAAGTAATCCCAGCATTTGGCCCATTAGGTGCTGAAACTTTTGGTAACACAGGCTTGCGTTATGTATTCGCACAAGCTGGTGCTGCTATCTCTGCTTCTACAACTGTTTGCGCTATCAACACCACTACTTTCCAAGTAGCTGCTACTGGTGGTGCTTACACTTCACCTGGCGTTGCTTTGGCTTCTGGTGATTGCGCTTGGTTCTCTGCTGCAAGCGTATAAGTTTTACCCCTGTAGTAAACTAGGGATTCCCTCAAAAGGGGAGTCCCTTTTCTTTTAACAACCTAATCCCTTAGGAGAATTAAATGGCTATTGAATCAGATGTACGAGGTGCTGACGCACTATTAACGGTAAAGTTTTACCGCAAACCCATCGAAATTAAAGATGAAACTATTGCCCAAGGCAGACCTATTTTTAGAGATGCTGACTGGGTTACTATTTACACCCCTGGAGACCAATTAAACATTATTGACACTATCGCCCAAGACCGCCATAAACTGCGTTTTCCAGTCCAATGGGCGGCATACCAAAATAAGGTAGGAAATGAGGAGTCATTAACAGGCACTCCTATTGAACATTGGCCTTTGGTTAGTATGTCCCAAGCCGAGGAGCTAAAAGGCATTAAATTTCGTACCGTAGAAGATGTTGCTAATTGCTCTGACCAGCAATTACAGCGTATTGGCATGATTGCTGGCATGAGTCCACACTCTTTTAGAGAAAAAGCTCGCACCTATTTGAATTTGGCGCAAGATACCGCAGAAATTGACAAGCGCAATGCGGAATTAGCACAACTTAAAGAGGAAAATGCTAAAATCAAGGCAGAAACAGAGGCGAAGCTGGCTCAAATGCAAGAGCAAATGTCAGCGATACTTGCTGCTGTTGCGGAAAAAACCCCCAAAACACGCAAAACAAAAGCAGTAGAGGCCTAATATGAGTGCAACGATGCTCCAAATGGTTCAGCAGGTAACTGCCGAGCTAAATCTTACAGTACCAACCTATGTAGCTGGTAATCCTAGCCAAGATACGCAACAAATTTTGGCTTTGATGAATGGCGCAGGTTACGATTTGCTAAAAGAGTATGACTGGCAAATGCTGGAGAAGGAGTATCGTTTTTACACTCAGTTTTTAAATGCCACAGCCACCTCCACACAAGGTGGCTACACTCTTACTAATGTTAGTAATACCACAGGTTTAACGCCTCAATGGTCTATTACTGGCTACAATGTGGCACAAGACACTTATGTTGTCAGCACCACAAGCAATACTGTCACAATGAGCCAAGAGGCTTCATTAACTGGCACAAATAGCGTCTTATTTGCACAAACAGAATATACGCTTCCTAGCGATTTTGAAACCATTACAGACCGCACTCATTGGGATAAGACAAAGCATTGGGAAATGCTTGGCCCTGAAGATGCACAGCAATGGCAATGGTTAAAATCTGGTTATATTTCAACTGGCCCTCGTGTCCGTTGGCGTATTCTTGGCGGTACATTCCAAATATGGCCTCCAATGAACACCCAAGAGTATTTGGGCTTTGAATACCGCAGTAACGCATGGGCGCAATCAGCTTCAGGCACACCACAGCAGAGCTTAGTAAATGACACCGATACAGCTTTATTTGATACTCGTATTATGGTTCTTTACACCAAACTCAAATACTTCCAAGTTAAAGGGTTTGACACGACCTCGCTAATGCAAGATTACCAGCGTTATTTGTCTATTGCTAAAGCCAACGACAAAGGCGCACCTAACCTGTCATTCAATCCTAACCCAAGCAAAGTACTTATTGGTTGGGCTAATATTCCTGACACAGGTTATGGCACATGATTTTTGGTCAGCAAAAAAAGTTTAACGCTACAACTGCGTCACTTCCAGCGCCTATTGGCGGTTGGAACGCTAGGGACTCTCTTGCAGAAATGTCCCCAACTGACGCTGTGCAACTTACTAACTTCTTTCCGACACCTTATGATGTCCAATTAAGAAGGGGTTATACCAAATACTCTACAGGCATTACAGGGCAAGTAAACACCCTAATGACCTATGCTGGCACAACTAGCCAAACCTTATTTGCTGCCGCTGGTGGAGTTATTTATGACGCTACTAATAGCACCGCAGTTTCCAAGGTTACAGGTCTTACAAACGACAAATTTCAATTTGTAAACTTTTCTAATATTGGCGGAAATTACCTTGTAGCTTGTAACGGTGCTGACCCTGTGTTGATTTATGACGGCACAAGCTGGATAAAAATGGCTACAACTGGGACTGCGCAGACCATTTCTAGCATTACCCATGTAGGAAATGTTGCAACTCTTACAACTTCTTCAGCACATGGCTTAATTACAGGAAATCAAATTACCGTTACAGGTGCAACGCCAAATGACTATAACGGCACTTTTGTTATTACTGTTACTGGCGCTACAACATTTACATACACAATGGCTACAACACCTAGCGGAAATGCTAGTGTAGTCGGCACATATACTATTGGTTTTTATGTAACTGGCGTAAATAGCAACACATTTATTAATGTAAACCTATTTAAAAACCGTCTTTACTTTACCCAAAATAACTCAATGAATGTATGGTATTTACCTACAAACTCATTGGGTGGCGCTGCCAATGTGCTTAACTTTGGAGGAATTGCACGAAATGGTGGATTTATTCAAGCAATGGGTACTTGGACTCTTGACGCTGGTTATGGCGTGGATGACTTTGCTGTATTTATTACCAATATGGGTGAGGTTATCGTTTACCAAGGAACTGACCCATCTTCTGCTTCCACATGGGCTTTAAAAGGCGTTTGGCAGATTGGTTACACATTTAGTCGTAGGTGTATGTTTAAATGGGCTGGTGACCTTCTAATCCTTACTAATGACGGTTTAATACCGCTTACTGCTGAATTGCAGTCTAGTCGCCTTGACCCTCGTATTAACCTTACTGACAAAATATACCAAGCAGTAGCCAACGCTACAAGCCTGTATAACACCAATTTTGGCTGGCAAATTATATATTTTGCAAAGCCACAAATGCTTATATTAAATATTCCTATTTCTAGTGGCACACAGCAATATGTAATGCATACAATTACAAAGTCTTGGGCTAATTTCACCAATATTAATGCCGCTTGCTTTGAAATGTTTTATGACAACTGCTACTTTGGCGGAAATGGCTTTGTTGGTCAGTTTTGGAATGGCGATAGTGACGCTAACACAAACATTAATGCTGTGGCGCAACAAGCCTACAATTATTTTGAAGCTAGAGGTCAATTAAAGCGTTTTTCTATGGTTCGCCCTATTATTCAGACGGATAACGGAGTGCCTACTATTTTGGCAGGTATGAGCTATGACTTTGACGCTGCCCCACCAACTAATTCTTTAAGTTATAACCCAGCAACCTCTACAGTTGGCCTTTGGGACACAGCCAAATGGGACAATAATATTTGGACTGCTGGTTTAATTACTACAAAACAATGGCAAGGGGTTACTGGCGTGGGTTATGCCGCTAGTTTAACCATTAGCATTGCTTCGCAAAACATTGAATTACATTGGGATTCTACCGATTTTGTGATGGAGAAGGGGGCCGTACTGTAATGCGTAGGCTTACAACGGAAAACCAAAAAGAATTAAAGAAGTGGTTGTCAAAAGTAGGAGAAGTTGAGTACCCAGAAAACACCATGTGTATTGGGCAGGAAAAAGACGGTGAATTAATAGCAGTTGTCGGTTATAACAATTTCACCCCAAATGCTTGTCAAATTCATGTGGCTAGTACGGATGTTTATTGGCTAAATAAAGCCTTACTTAACGCTATTTTTGACTATCCCTTTAATATTTTAGAAGTCAAGGTTATAATCGCACCTATATGCAAGGATAATTATAAGTCTTTGAAACTGTGCCGAAAACTTGGCTTTGAACAGGTAGCTGACATCCCCTATGGGCATCAAGATGGGGATTTAATAGTGATGGTTATGAAGCGTGACCGATGTGTTTGGTTACAACAAGGAGAATGAAATGGGTTCAGTAGTAAGCGATATTTTTGGCGGTGGTGGCGGAGGCGGTTCAAGTCCACCCCCAGCACCAGACTATACACAAGCGGCAAGGGCAACAGCCGCAGGAAACATGATTGGGCAAAATACGCCCTATGGTAGTTTAAATTATGCACAGTCTGGGACTGACCAATATGGCAACCCAATGTACACGGCAAACCAAACGGTTGCGCCTAATTTGCAACCTGCGGTACAAAACTCACAAAATGCTGTAAGTAATTACCAATTTGGTCAGTTTAATCCTGGCAATTTACCGTCTTTTGGAATTAACCCAGGCGAAACATATTATGGCGCTGAAATGGGTATTCTTCAGCCTCAATTAGACCGCCAGCGTCAAATGCTAACAACTCAATTGGCAAACCAAGGTATTCAACCTGGTTCGGAAGCATATAAAAACGCAATGCAAGACCAAAATAATAGAGAAAATAGTCTATTGTCTAGTGCTGTTGTGGGCGGTATGCAAACAGGTTTAAATGCCAATAATCAACAATTTAACCAAAACCTCAATACTTACAATACTAATTTGGCAGCGCCTTTTAATTACGCAAGTAATGTAAAAGCATTGGCAAATCCTAGTTATGTACAAACACCTGCTGGCCCTAATTATTTAGGTGCTGTAAACGCACAATACCAAAACCAATTAGGCGCATATAACGCTAGTCAAGCTAACCAAACAAACCAAATGAATGGTTTATTAGGTCTTGGCGGCACATTAGGTGGCGCTTATTTAATGGGCGGTGGTGGAAGCAGTTTATTTGGTGGTTTGGGCGGTTTTGGTGGAACAATGAGTGGTGTACCAATTTCTGACTCTTTAGCTTTAGCGGCAATGTAAGGAATAAAAATGGCAGACTTTACACCTACAACTCAAGCGTCATTATTGCAACCAGAATATCCTGAGTTGCAAACATTAAACCGCCAACAACAATATGCACAAGCATTATTAGGTCAAGGCATGAATGACCAACCACAAGGTCAAATGGTTAGCGGTTTTTATGTTAAACCTTCAGCGTTGCAATCATTAAACCCATTAGTTAAAACTTTAACTGGTGCTTATTTAGGCAATAAAGCTGAAACCAGCGCAAAAGAATTGGCTAATGCATTGCGTGGTAAACAGCAAGAAGCTGTACAACAATATATGCAAGCGCTTAACCCACAACAAAGTGAATTGGCTGGCCCAACACCTACTGGCGCACCTTTGCAAACCGTTAATCAGCCTGACTATAACAGAGCTTTCCAAGCGGCTACTAGCCCTTATGCACCTGCACCATTGCAGGCTGCTGGCTATGAAATGCTTAAACCACAAAAATTGGGTGAAGGCGAAACTCTTAATAGATTTAATTTTAATACTGGACAACTTACGCCATTTGCTTCTGGTGGTGAAAAATTACCTACTGAATATAAAGAATATCAAAAAGCTGCTGAAGGTGGTTTTAAAGGCACATTCTTTGATTATCAACAAGCATTAAAGCGTGCTGGTGCAACTAATGTTAGTGTTAAAACTGGTAACTCATTGGCTGAACAAATTGGCCCAATGATGAAAGAGTCTGCTGCACAAACTGTTGGTGCAATGAAAACTGCTGACGCTGCTGACCAAATTCTTAAATCACTTCAAACTGGTAATGTTATTGCTGGCACAGGCGCTAATATTCGTTTACCTTTAGCGCAAGTAGCAACCATGATTGGTGCTGGCGGTAAAGATGACGCAGAAAAACTTGCAAATACTCGCACAATGGTACAAAACCTTGCCAAATTAACATTGGCAGGTCGCCAGCAAATGCATGGTGAGGGCGCAATTACCAATTCTGAAAGCGGAATTGCTGAAAGAGCTATGTCAGGTAACATTGATTTAACTCCTGGTGAAATAGCTCAATTAGCTAATGCTGCTAAACGCTCTGCACAATACCAAGTACAGTCACATAAACAAAAATTACAAGTAATGCAACAAAACCCTGAAACAAAAGGTTTAGCGCCATACTTTGAAGTAAACCCAATGGCTTCAGAAAATAATGACCCACTTGGAATTAGAAAATAATGGCTAGTATTGCTGAAATTCGCTCACAATTTCCTCAGTATGCAGATGTTTCAGATGCACAACTGGCTGACGCAATACACGCTAAATTTTATGCGGATATGCCAAAAGCAGAGTTTGACGCAAAAGTATTAGAAACAAAACAAGCAAATTTAGAAGCTGGTAGACATGAAAGTTTATTAAATCCACAAGCTAATGAACGCAGTATTCCTGCTGTATTGGGTCAAAGCGCCATTAAAGGCGTTGCAAATATTGGAGATTTTGCTTTTGGAGCCCCACAAAATTTAGCAAAATTAGGCGCTTATACTGTTGGAAAATTAGCTGGAAAAGATGTTGAATTTCCTAGATATGCAACTCCTGTAACTAATCAATTGATTCAACATGATATTTTAAAGCCTGAAAATGAACCAAATACTCCAGCATTAAAAGCTATTGATTTTGCTATTCAATCAGCAACTCCAGGCACTTTATTTAGCAAAGCCAAAACATTGCCTCAAGTTGCAAAGGTAGCGGCAGAACAATTAGGACAAGGATTAATAGGTGGAGCAACAACTGAATTTGGCAAAGCATCAGGATTTACAAACCCATTAGCAGAGCAATTAATTGCTGGTGCTTCTATGGCTGTTCCAGGGTCTATTTATGCAATGCGTAATACACCAGCTACGGTTGTAAACCAAGCTATGCGTAACATGACACCAGAGCAGTTGTCTGCCGCACAAACATTGGTAGATAGGTCTTATAAATTAGGCTCACCGATTACTGGCGCAGAAGCTATTGCACAAGTAATGGGTACAAGCAAACTGCCTTCAATTCAGCGTTATGTAGAAAATCAACCAAGAGGCGAAAGCGCCTCAATTATGGGTGATTTTATGGCTAATCGCCCTGAAGCTAATCGCCAAATGGTTGGCAATGCTTTAAATGAAATTAGCCCTACACAAACAACTTCTGCAACACCTAATAGACTGCAATCTGCTGCCGCAAAACTTTTGCGTGGCGCTGAGTCTAATTTAACTTCTAATGTAAACCCTTATTTCATTGAAGCTGGTAAAAATGCAGTTGCTAAAACTGAAATTGAGGGTATGTTGCAAAACCCTAAAATTGCAGAAGCAGTTGATTATGTACGCTCTACGCCTAAATATGGGGTTAAAAATGAGCCACAAAATTCATTAAAAACTCTTATTGCTGCTAAACAGTATTTAGACGATGAATTTGCAATGCAATCTTCTGCACTTACTGGCGCACAAAAAAATGCTGGGCGTGTTACATGGTCTGCAAACCGTCAATTAGATGACTTTTTAAACCATGTTTCTCCTGAATATGCCAAAGGCAGCCAAATTTATGAAAATGCCCAAAATAGGCAATTTAACCAATTAAGAGGCGGTCAAGTTGGCGCTATTTCAGAAACAACTGGTTTGCCAGAAAATGTAATGTCACAACAGTCAAGAATTTTGACACCAGAAGCGCCAAAAGCAACAACTCCAACAGACATTAAGCGTACTGTTGATTTATTGCGTAGAAAAGACCCAACCGTTGTAGCCGATTGGACTCGTCAAAACTTGCAAGGCATATTTGATGAAACAACTCAAACCATGCAAGGCAAACAAAACCAATTTGGTGGCGCTAAATTTGCTTCAAAAATTACAGGTAACGAAGGACAAAGAGCTAACTTACAAGCATTAGTTGAGTCGTCTGCTGGTAAACCAGCATGGACAGGATTTAACAATATGCTTGAGGTATTAGACGCACAAGGTCAGCGTATGCCAGCAGGTTCAGCCACAACCTTTAATAACATGATTACTCAAGAAATGGAGTCAGGCGGTAAAGGCGCTTTCTTGAAATACGGTACTTCATTGCCAACAATGGTAAGAGAAGGAATACAGGCATGGGAATTGGGTAAAAATAGCGAATTACTTGCTAAAATGCTGACTGACCCTCAATCAGTCGAAAAATTAAACGAATTGGCAAAAACCAAGCCAAATTCAACAAAAGCTAGAAATATTGTCAATAGTGTAGTTGGTGGTTATGTTGGTCAAAAGCCAGAATTAACCCCAGAGGAGAATAAATAATGAGTCGTAACGGTAGCGGTATATATTCACTCCCATCAGGGAATCCTGTAGTAACAGGTACTACTATTAGCTCTGCATGGGCTAATACGACTCTTTCTGACATTGCTACAGCATTAACAGGGTCTATTGCTTCAGACGGTCAGACACCTATGGCTGGCCCATTTAACATGAATAACAACCAAATTACCAATTTGCCAGTAGGTACTGTGCAAGGTAATGCGGTTGAATTTTTCCAATTTTCTACTCCTACATTTACAGGTGTAGCAACTTTTAATGCTGACGGTATTTTTACTGGCACAGGTGAAGTCCAACTTCCTAGCGGTACAACCGCCCAAAGAACCGCAAGCCCATCTACAGGCATGGTGCGCTATAACACCACAACAAAGGCTTATGAAGGTTATAAAAACGGCATTACAGGCATTTCTATTAGTGGTATTACCTATTCCACTACTACAGCTACTTTAACGACTACAAGCGCACATGGCTTGGCAACAGGTCAAATTGTGGTCATTTCTGGCGCTTCCCCAAGTGCTTATAACGGCACATTTACCGTAACAGTAACAGGTACAAACACCTTTACTTATACGATGGCGACTAACCCAGGCGCGAACGCTACTTCAGTAGGTTCATATACTTATGGAGCTTGGTCAGCTATTGGCGGTGGCGCAACTGGTGGCGGAACAGACCAAATATTCAACCTAAACGGACAGACTATTAACTCGTCATATACCATTCCAAGCGGTTATAATGCAAATACAACAGGAACGGTAACTATTGCTACAGGTGTAGTTGTAACCGTACCAACCAGCAGTCGTTGGGCAATTATTTAAGGATAAATTATGGCTGGCACTTTAGTAGCAAACACAATTAATACAGATACAGGTGTTTATAACACCAATAATGCACTTACTGGTGTGGCAAAGGCATGGATAAATTTTAATGGTAATAGTGGTGGAACAATAAGAGCTTCTTTTAATGTAAGTTCTTTTACTAGAACTGGCACAGGCATTTATCAAATTAACTTTGGAACAACTATGACGGATGCCAATTATGTTGCAGTTGCTATGAACAATAATCAACAAGCATATTGCAATATTTCTTCAACTACTGCACAAACTACTTCCGCACTTACTCTTTGTATGTATTATGTGGCGACAGCTTCAGATGCTTCTGTTGTTACTGTAGCAATATTTGGAAACTAAAGGATAAATCATGGCAGGAACAATAGTCGCAGATACTCTACAAGATGGTGCTGGTAATAGCACAGCAATGGATAATGCCATTTATGGTAGTGCAAAGGCTTGGGTAAATTTTGTTGGTTCTAGTGGTTCAATTAATCGTTCTTATAATGTTAGTTCTGTAACTAGAAACGGCACAGGAAACTATAATATTAATTTTACAAATGCTTTAGCGAGTAATTATTATGCTGTTGCTGGTTGTGTGTCATTAGATGGAACTATTGGTGCAAGCGGAACTCCTTGTTTTGTTTTAACTGGTGGAACAAGCAGTAATCAGCAAACGACATCTACTTGTCAAATTGGTGTTGCTCAATACAACTCTACTAACGCTGACCATACAGTTGTTATGGTTAGTTTTATGGTTTAAATAAGGAAAAATAATGTCACAAGTAATTATTCATGCAAACTCCAATGGTGGAGTATCTGTAACAGTCCCAACAGGCGAAATCAGCATCCAATCTGTTAAGGAAAAAGATACCCCTGAAGGCTCAATTATTGTTGATGACAGCACTCTGCCACAAGGTGCAGATGCTCAATTCTTTGATGCTTGGGAATTGTCAGGCTCTACAGTCACAGTAAACTTTGAAAAAGCTAAAGCAATCAAGCTGGCACAATTTAACGCTAAAGCTGTAGAAGAAGCCCAAAAGCGACAACTCAATACTTTAGCTGGAATTGACAATGCTGTTAGCGATGCAAACTTTACAGCTAGTTTAACTGCTGGTCGTGCTTCTATTGCTAGTGCAACAACTACTGCCGAATTAGTGGCTATTTAAGGACATATTATGTCAGTATCTATTTATGGAAGCGGACAAGTTCCAGTTCAAGTAGTCCAAACTCAAAAAACTAGCACTTTTTCTAGTAATTCTAGTTCTTTTGTAGATATTACTGGATTATCTGTAACCATTACTCCAAATGCTACAACCAGTTCAATTTTAGTTTCTTTTAATGTAAATATATCTGCAAACAATGGTGGATGGTTTGGTTCGCAAATGGTTCTTTTAAGAAATGGAACTCAAATTGCTATTGGTGATGCTAATGGTAGTAATTCAAGAGTAACTATTGATTTTTCTCAAAATACTCAAAATGCTACATTAATAGACAATGTTTCAATGCAATGGTTAGATTCTCCTTCAACAACTTCTGCTGTAACTTATAAATTACAAATGCGGTCATTACAAAGTCAGACTTGTTATGTAAATCAATCTACTTATAGCAATGGAACTGCATCGCAAAATTCACAAGTTCCATCAACAATTACAGCTATGGAAATAACAGGAGCTTAATATGGCAAATTTACATGATGCTATTCGTGCATTAAATCCTTTAGTTGTAACCATTGATGATATAACTGCATACAATCAAGATGGTGGAATTGTTCAATATGACATGGCTCAAGCACAAGCTAAATTGGTAGAATTACAAGCCCAAGAAGCACAAGCTGAACAAGCCGCTAAAGATGCAAAGGCATCTGCACTAGCTAAATTAACTGCACTTGGTTTAACTGCTGACGAAGTAAAAGCGCTATTAGGAGCTTAATATGAACTTTACATTTACATGGATTATGGACAAATTAGGCTATATGCCCAAACCTGCCATTAAAATTGACCTTCAAGAATGGCCTTTTCCACCAGTCAAAAAAGAAGCCACCAAAAAAGTAGCCAAGAAAACTGTTAAAATACCAAAAGCGACTACTCGCAAACCCAAAACCAAGTGAGTGAGTTATGTCGTTTGAAATTGACCCTGTTAGATATGGACAGCTTTGGGAAAAAGTTGATTCATTAACTACAAAAGTAGATAAGCTAGAAGCTGGCATGGAAGAATTGCTGGCTTTAGCTAACAAAGGTCGAGGCGGTTTCTGGGTTGGCATGGCTGTCGTTTCCGCATTTTCCACATTTATAGGGTTTGTAACGCACTATTTCATGGGTAAATGATGTGTCAGACCCATTTGGCATATCGCATGGCATAAAAGGCGTTTCTAGCGCCTTAAATGAGGCTAGAAAGGCTACAAAAAGCCTCACCCATAGCATAGAAGCTACCCAGCAAGACGCGACGGATGTAGCCCTTTTAAAAGCCCAAGAAAGAGTCAGGGCGCAAAGGGAAGCGGAATTTAAAAAACAAACCGCAATCATAAAAGCCCTAAACGAATATAATAAGAGAAAGCTCATTTCTGACCAAGAAGCCAAGCTAAAAATTGACTTTGTTAAAAAGTATGGTGGGCGTGAATGGGAGTCTTTATTAAAAATAAAGAATGAAATTGAGGCTTTTGAGAAACAAAATATTGCCGAATTTAAGCATGACTTAAAAGCGGTGCGTAGGGTGCAATTTTATTGCTGGTTAGTAGCTGGCTTTATTGCATGGTATTTAACTTGGGGTATTAAATGAAAGAAATGCTTACACATATATTGACAGGCAAAGACAATCAAACCCATGACATAGCTCGTTGGGCGTGGTTTGGCGGCTTTTTTTTGGTTTCTTGTACCGCCCTATACCAAATATACCTAGGACACGCTATAAGCCTCACAGAGATTGCTGGAGCGCTTGGAATTGTGTCTGGTAGTGGCGCTGCTTCTGTAGCTGGCAAACAAATGGCTGGCGCTGAACCAGAGGCTCAATAATGGGCTTTTTACTCAATTTGTTAGGCGGTACAAGTGGACAAGTCTACATTTATTTGGCTTTGGTTTTTGGTGGTTTTGGTGCTGGGTTTTATGTTGAGCATTTACGATATGCTGAATATAAAACTGAGGTTGTGGCAGCAGGAGAAAGACAGATTGCAGAGAACAAAGCTAAGGCAAAAGAACAGGAGATAATTAATGAAAATGTTGCCAAAACTTACCAAGATAACATCAATAATATTCACGCTTTTTATGGCAGGATGCTCGACACCAGTAGCGGTGCAATGTCCCCCAATGGCACAGCCACCATCACAATTAATGGTCAAACCCATAACTTATTATCTGTTGCCGAGCAATGCGCCCAAACAACAGAGCAACTAGAGTCATTACAAGACTGGATTAACCAACAGGTAGGAATAGATGGAAAATAACTTTAAACCATGTTTAGCATTAGTTTTAAAGTCCGAAGGTGGTTGGACTGGCGCAAAAGGACTTGAAGGCGACCCAGGCGGCGAAACCAATTTAGGCGTTACCAAGGCTGTTTGGGAAGAATATGTAGGTCACCCTGTAGACACTCTTAGAAACCTCACAGCAGACGATGTAGCACCTTTGTATGAACAGAAATATTGGAGGCCTTGCTATGGCGAAGTATTACCTAGGGGACTCGACTTTGTTGTCTTTTCAATGGGAGTTAATGCAGGGCCAGGTAGAAGCGTTAAGCTGCTTCAGTCAGCTATTGGTTGCGTACCTGACGGAGTTATTGGCCCAGCAACAAGAAGCCTTATTTCCGCCAGTAATTGTGCAACTCTTATCAATAAATTCTCAGAATCACGCAGGGACTACTACCGTTCATTAAAGACATTTGAAATCTTTGGTAAGGGCTGGCTTTCTCGTGTAGACAAAGAAGAAACCGAAGCCCTTGACATGGCAAAGAATAGCTAACGAATTCTAACGACTTTAGCCTTTTTCATTACTCTTTCGTATTCTTCTACGGCTTTGTCGTCTAAGCCTCGTAATGGCATTTCTTGAAAATATTTCCATTTAGCTTTGTATTCTGGCAATTCTGACGGTGGAATCCACCCTTGCAAACGCCAACGAATAGTAATGTCTGTACCAGAGGCAGTCCAAATATGGTCATTCATAATTCATTCTCCATGTAAATTAAAACCAATAAAACAAGAATACCAACCCATACAAACATACCACTTAATGCCATAAAAACCAAAAATATAGTCATAAATCACCTATTTTATGCAAAGACTTTTTACGCTTTTTGGTGTCTTTTTTGTTTTCAATATATTGACGCAGTATTGAGATAATTCCTTCTTCTACCAATAACTCAAGCGCTTCTTTGTCAAAATGCACCATAGCATTTGCGCTGCCATCTGCGTTTTCGCTAATTACTTCAATTTGCAACTTCATTTCTCTTGTGCCTTTCTTAGTATTGCTCTAGCAAAATCAATCACCAACTTGTATTCAGAATAATGAAATGTATTTGCTGCCATTTTCAATATTTCCTCATCTGTTAGTGTCTTTTCAGCTTCTTGCCATACAGGTTTGAAATTAACCAATGGGTCATCTGTTAGTGTCTTTGCTTTCAACGCCTCAATTTCAACTTGTTGCTGGCGTAGCATGGTGGCAGCTTGTTCTCTTGTGCCACCTTCCCAATGACCCTGTTCTAATTTATCAGCTAATTCATTTGCAGTCATACATTTCCTCATAAAGTAACCAAGGCTTAGACTCCAAAACATACCCAAAAATGTAATGTAAAGGATTGTATTGTTTTATTTCTTTGCGCTTCATTTCTAATGACAAGTTTTTAATTTCAAAGTCAATGTTGTTGCGTATTTGCACTTTTTTAGAGTAAATCACTTTGCTCTCCTTTGACATTTTTATAGTAATTTTTAAGGCCTACATCATCGTCTTTAAAAATTAAATTGAATAAATAATTGGTTGGCGCTCTGACCGTATATTCATGGAATGTCCCATGACGCACATAATAAGAAAACGCCCTACAAGCCAATTCATTTTCTTTGCAGTCTTGCGCCTGGTCGCATTTGTCGCATGGCGCTTCGCCCTCAAATACTCTGCGAATGTAATCTTCCATTAATAAGCCCTAGCGTAATATGCATATTCTTTGTATGCTTTTTCAAAGCCAGTTTTGTTTAATGCGTAAATTAATTCGCTAATTTCGTGGTCTGTGCCAGAAATATAAATTTCTTCAACTTGTTCGTCAGACCCATGCACATCAATCTCGGTGTCACCAAGGCACATCGTTAATAAATAAGTTGCTTTCATAAATTCCCCTTTTAAGTAAACAGCGAAGTCAGTTTCTTATAAATTTCAAGGGTGCATAACTAGGGAAAACCCTATGTTGTTGCTTATATGCAACAGGGCTGTATTTGGCAGTTGCTAACAATGGGTCAGAAAGCCGCAAAATTACCCAATTACTGCATCCTACATTGGCGGCTTAACGCCCATAGAATAAGGTGAGGGGCAGGACACTCCGTGATGTGTGCGGTTGGCAAGGGGAAAGCCACCTGCGCCCTCGTGATTAGTTTAACCCATTCTTTAATTTATAAAGTTTGAGTAGGCATAAAAAGGCTTCATAAGCGTCTTTTAAGTCTTGCTCTTTATGCTCGTATATGGCGACTTCCCCTGTGTCACCATTAATGTATACATTGGCGCACCGTGCTGTAGGGGCTAAAACTTCCCTATAAGCTGCTAACTGTAGTGTATGCTCATAATAGGGTGTTAATTCACCAGGGCTTTTTTGCGTGGTTTTAAAGTCAATTACGACCCCTGAAAAGTCATGTCTTGCTTTGCAATATAAATCGCACCGCCCACCATAGCCTTCTTGGTTTACTAGGCTTTGCTCTGGAATCCATAGCTGATGCCCAAAATGAGCCGTTATAGCGTCATCTACGGTGCGGACATAGCTAGGCATATCTGGCACATATTCTTGGCTGTAAAACGCTTCTATCCAGTCATGTATAAGAGTGCCTCGGTCTTGCGCTTCTCTTGACTTTTGTTTAGCCAAATCCAGTATTCTGGCTACATAGTCTTTTTTATCTTCAGCTAACGGCCTTGGGTTTTCCATTGCCGCCAAAATAGCTTCAGTCTGAAACCATGTGTTTAAACCATCTTTCGATAATTGTCCTGTAATAGTGCTAACGCTTGGTACAAGCGTTCCTGGCGCAGCTTTTGCATCTCTAAGTGTAGTATTGCGGATTTTTCCAGTTTTTTTACTGACAGTTGTATATCTGGGTTGCCCAGTTTGGGCGCAATACCAATGTTGTGACATTTCATTTCCCCTTTTATTAGCATTATTCTGCTTCTGGCGTTTCTACAGGCGCTTGTTGTTGTGCAACTTGTGGCGCTGCCTGTGCATGGACTTTAGCAATTAAAGCCTTTGCTGATTGCTCAATATGCTTTAAAAGCGCTTCTACTTCTGCTACATCTAATTGCAAGTTAATCATTTGTTACCTTTCAGTTAAGTAATTCTAAAATTGCTTGGCGGTCTGTTGCGTTTACACAACAGTCTGCACAAGTTTGTATTACATCTTTAATAACTGCAGCTAAGTCATTTACCTCAAATGCTATTAATTGCCTTTCTTCATCAACGCCAAATGGTTCTGTAGAAATTTTAGCTTTGTCGCCAATAACATCTCGTATATGACTTAGCATGGTCATCTCCTAGAATGGTAAGTCGCTGTCTTCTAGCGTGTTTTTAGGCAATTCATCTTCGCCACGAGCCGTAAATCCCTTTGGTTGCTTTTCTTTGCCAATAGATACACTAAAAAACTTCCCTTTAGTGCCTTCTTTAATCCACGCAGATAAATAATGCTCACGCCCATTGACCATAATTGACCCTGTATAGTCTGGGTGAGTTTCTGTGCTTTTGCGGTCATTTTTAAATAGGCTACCGCTTCCTTCTTTTGGTACATAGGCCATTAGATTTCCTTTGGTTTTACTACTGGTTGTTTAAATTGTGGGTTGCTGGCAGCATTGCCGTCATCATCCGCTTGAACTACACCTACTACTGCTGCCAATGCGTACCTACGCATATATGTCAAAGCCGAACCAGCGCCTTGTGCGTCAGCTTTGGTAACAGGTACAGACATTTCATGGCTAATCCATTCTCCAGACTCATGGGTCAAAATGGTTGTTAAAGACATAGACTTGTCTAAGTCCGAATAAGTCCCAGGGAATTGAGCCACAGCCAAACCATTGTCAGCCAACAAATGACGGCAAGCATCCCACACAGACTCAAGGTCAGCATATTTACTTTTGAAAAAAGGATTAGCAGAGTCTTTTTTAGCATGGGTAAGTTTCCCCTGTACGGTTGATAACGCTTTGGCTAAATTTGCAATGTTTTCAGACTGTTGCATGGTTACCTCCAAATACTTTGCCAAAATCGTTAAATACGGTTTGCAATAGTTGGTTGCGTTTATTGCTTGGTTTGCCACAAGCTGCACGAATTACATCAATGTCGTCTTGTGTTAAGTCAATACCGTTTTCCATGTCTGACAATGCCAATTCAAGGCGTTGCTCCATTTCAGTCATTACTTGGTACATTTCATCCATTTAAGTTTCCCCTTAAAAGTTATAGCGAAGTTGCTATATAGTCATGTTACATAAAAATAGCATATTTGTCAAAGTATTTTACTTGTGTTGTTTTTGTGCTATTATTTTAGAAATGGAAAAGTTAAAAATAACTGAGTCGGCAATTATTGACCTTATGGGAGGCACTAACAAAGTCGCCAAAATGTGCAAAGTTGCGTCATCAAATGTTTCGCTTTGGCGCAAAGAAGGCATACCTAGGCAACATTTATTGTTTTTAGCCGCCAGAATTGAAAAAGAAAGTCATGGGCTTGTAACTCGTAAAGATTTGTTTCCAAACAACTTTTGGCTTATATGGCCTGAAATGTTGGAAAAACCCAACAGTTTTGGCTTGCAAAAGGACTTAGACGAGGAGTAAACTCAATACCCCTTATGATGGCGGCTCTAACGACATCGTAGCGTCATAAGGTTATAGCGTTACTAGAAGGGTAAGAGGCTGAAACAGCGCAATACAGGTGGCGAAGATAGTGCCTGTGCCTCGCAAGACTGTTGGGTGGGCGATTCCTCAATGGGATGTCCTGAAGGCACACTTAGGTAGGCTAGGTGTGCTTAAGCCTCTTGGGATTGGCATAAAAACAACATAATTTAAGATATTAGTAGACTTATTAAAGACTAATGGGCAAACTACATTTACTCAATAACGAGTAACCATTTAAGGGGAAATTAAATGTTTAATGTAATAACAAATCATGTAATAAATAAAAAGCCACTTTCTTTAGAAGAAGCATTTAAATTGGCTAATGAACATATTTATGTAGATGAAAAAGATATTAAAAAAGCTAAGTTTGATTTTGAAACTGGCTGCAAAAACTACAAAATTGTTTATGGTTTTTCTTCTGTTTGGATTGAAAGGGTTTAAAAATGAAAGATTTTTTAGGCGCTTGTTTGTTAGGTGCATTTTTAGGTTGTATGTTTGGCTATAGCGTACCTGCAAAAGCACAAACGGTTCAATTAACCGATAGTCGTGGTTACAGCATGGGTACTGTGCAAATTAACGGCAACACCGCACAATTTGTAAACCCAATGGGATATACAACACAGACCGCTACTCTATACCCTAACCAGGTTGTTATTACAAACCCTAGTATTTCTAATCAATCCATTACTATTGGTCAGCCAAGCTACTTTGTACCGCCTAGCCCAACGACACTAGCCAGCCATCGTGTTTTACAATGAGTTTTACCATTTATACGCATGATGGCTTGAAAGTCATTCAATGGTTTAGTACCGTTGATGACCTTCTTAAAAGTATGATTAACAACCCACACGACAGGTATCATAGGAATGTTTGATGAATTCTGGTCTTTATATCCACGAAAAATTGCTAAAGCAGCTGCAAGAAAAGCCTGGAGCAAATTATCAGCAGAGCAACAACTTATGGTTGCAAAAGCTATTCACACACATTGTCAATACTGGAAAGCAAAACAAACTGAGCTAGAATTCATACCCCATGCAAGCTCATGGCTAAACGGTGAACGCTACGAAGATGAAATTGTTATTGAACCCAAGAAAGAAAAGATTGACAAACGGTGGATGTTTTCTAACGAAGGTATTGAATTAAAAGCTAGGGAATTAGGAGTATTAGGTACTGGTTATGACTCTTACGAAACACTTAAACGAAAATGTATGAACAAGCTCGGCATGAGTGTGCTGTAAGGCAGTTGTGCAAATGGCGCAAAGAATGGGGTTTGCAAAAGTTTAGGCAATACTTGAGCAAACATAGTTTAGACGAACAATTACTGCGTGATTTTTATACGCAATATGAATTAGGAAACAGGGGAGAAAAAGGTCAATGGATATTGAAAAATACATTGTCGCAGCAACAGGGCTTGGGTATTTAGTCGTAGGATTGGCTCAATACTTTAAAGGTTCAAACAGTAACGCATTAATTTGGATTGGTTACGCTGCCGCCCAAGTTGGTCTATGGATGAACCTCAAATGAATTATTTAAGCGTTTGTTCTGGTATTGAAGCTGCCACCGTTGCGTGGCATCACATGGGTTGGAAGCCTGTAGGTTTTAGTGAAATTGAGAAATTTCCTAGCCAAGTGCTTGCACATCACTATTCACAAGTCACCAATTTTGGTGATATGACTAAATATAAAGAATGGAATATTAATGACTCAGTTGGACTTTTGGTCGGGGGAACTCCCTGCCAATCATTTAGCGTTGCAGGCTTACGCAAAGGACTTGACGACCCAAGAGGTAACCTTGCTCTTACCTATGTTGGAATTCTTGATAAATTTAGACCCAAATGGTGCATATGGGAAAATGTGCCAGGTGTCCTCAGTAGTGGCAACGGAAGGGATTTTGGGGCCTTCCTTGGGGCGTTGGGCGAACTCGGCTATGGGTGGGCCTACAGGGTGCTTGATGCTCAAAACTTCGGAGTCGCCCAAAGACGCAGAAGAGTGTTTGTTGTCGGATGTCTTGGAAACTGGGAATCTGCCGCAAAAATATTATTTGAGTCCGAAAGCTTGCAAGGGGATATTAAACAGAGCCGCAAAGAGAAACAAGAAATTGCCGGAAACTTTATACCAAGCGTTGCTAACTGTCTCCAAACAACTTCAAACGACTACAGTAGAGCAGACGGTACATTTAATGCAACACCAACTAATGTAGCAACAACATTGCAAAAAACGCAGCCATCCGTTCAAAGTCACCATACTCAAACATTTGCAGTTTCTTACGGATTTAACACAAATGCTAGACCTGCTGAAATGAATTTTTTAAATGAACAATCTAATACTTTAACTACTAGTCAAAGGTCTGGTTGTTATAACAATATGGCGGTTCGTAGGCTGACACCAATTGAATGCGAAAGATTGCAAGGTTTTCCAGATGATTACACCAACATAAAAGAAAATTGTCCAGATGGAAATAGATACCGAGCATTAGGAAATTCTATGGCTGTGCCAGTAATGCGTTGGATAGGGGAAAGGATAAACAATTATGAAAGAATATGACCCAAATGATGCAATTGACTTCATCTTCAAAACAGCGCCTAAATATGCAAAAGCAAAGGGCGAGTTGGCAGAGCTTGAAACTTTTAAAAGTAGTCTTAAAGCGATTAAAATGGCGCAAACAGACGAACAAAGTCTGGGCGCTCAAGAACGAGAGGCTTATCGCTCGCAAGACTACCAAGATTTATGCAAAGCTATTGGCGCAGCAACAGAACAAACGGAAGCGCTTAAATGGCAATTAGAAGCTGCTAAAATGAGATTTGAAGCATGGCGTACAGAACAAGCAACAAACCGCAACATTGAAAGGCTTACAAAATGAGCCGAAAAAGATGTAAAAACAAAAATACCTTTGCAAAACAAGGTACTGACATGAACATTGAAGAAATTGCTAAAGAATTGGGATTGTCAAAAACAGAAGTAGAAACTGCGTTAAAGGGGATTTTCTATAAATTTAGAAAATATATGAAAAATAATAATTTTCAAAAAGAGCATTTTTTATGATTCACTATCATGGATTGCCAATAACACCAGCAACTGTAGCAAACTATGCCGTGCAAGCTGGTCATGCATTTGTTTCTTATGCCCATTCAGACCAAATTGGTACGGCTATTGAAGTATGTCAATCTTTTGCTATAGACAATGGCGCATTTAGCGCATGGAAAAGCGGTAAACCAGTTACTAATTGGGATGCTTATTATGATTGGGCGCTAAACCTTAAAAAAGTGCCTTCATGTGACTTTGCTTGTATTCCTGATGT
>Ga0208498_1000191_pt1 | contig 25821 bp, 26 predicted proteins | sample CryBogCBE12Aug09_FD_185502 | JGI IMG/M metagenome (GOLD analysis project Ga0208498, IMG submission 185502) | Freshwater microbial communities from Crystal Bog, Wisconsin, USA - CBE12Aug09 (SPAdes) (version 2) | ecosystem: Environmental > Aquatic > Freshwater > Lake | place: Crystal Bog... | reverse complement strand
TTGATTGCCGTCATCATTTATTTTGTAATGAATGACCATCCGTGGTTTGCATTCTTTTTATTGTTTGGAATTAGAGTTATAGGAGACAAAGATGAAGACACCTGAAGACGAAGAGTTCGAGCGTATTGAACGCGAGAAGAGAATCAACAAAATAATTGCAGATCAAAGACTTTACATCCATCGCAATCAGGTAATTGAAGAAGTAGCGCAAGAGATCGAGAAGTTCAAAGGCTTTGGGGAGGACACCATTGCATCATTTACTGTTTACATTCGGAGCATGAAGAGATGACCAGAGAGCCACCATCAAAAGAGTTTTGTTTAAAGATAGCAGAAGCCATTTTCTACACTCAAGATACTTTTGGGAACAAATATTGGGATTGGCTATTCAAGTGGGGATGGCATGAACACTGGGTAGAAAACTATTGGTATAATGATTAACAAAAAATTAAATTAACAAAAAGTAAATGATTGAACAGATCAAGACGTACAACGCCAAAGTAAGGGGGGAAGTACGCAACAGAAAGCTTGAAGTTGTAGTTGATTTTATTTACAAATGTACCGAATGTGGTACAATATGGAGAACTAAAGATGACACAAAAGCGCACGACTGCCAAGGAAAAGACTCCTGTGATGGCAAAGAAGGTAATCGCAAAGAAGACTAGTGTTTTAAAGCCCACGCAAAAGATAATAGATGCTAAGGTAACAAAGGCCCCAACGCCTAAAACACCGACATCTGATCAAGTTCAGGACTTTTCATGGATGGAATGGGTTGAATACGCTCAAAGCCGAATGAGATACCTAGAAAACCAGTTGGAAGAGGCTAAGGCAAAGATAGAAGAGTTAAAGCTCAGCAACAAACGCCTAAACGACAGAATCATGGCAGGATAGCAAAAACCCAAACAATAAGTTAAACTTCCCCCAGTGCATAAGACTTTTAAGGATAAGGGAATGCCTGACACAACGCTTACTGTTAAATCGCCAAAACCAATAGGTAGGCCATCAGAATACTCTCAAGACATAGCTGACTACATCTGTGCTTGTATCAGTAATGGAATGAGCGTAAGACAAATCATTGACTACTCAAAGTCCGTAGAAGGACGTAAAGAACTCAAAGATTTAGGTATAAGTCACATTCCAGCACAGGGGACGATTTATGCTTGGTTGTTTAGATACCCTTCCTTCCAAGAGCAATACGCACGCGCACGTGAAGAACAGGCCGACACTTTGGCTGATGAGATCGTTGCCATTGCTGACGAAACGCCTGAAATGAACCCTATTATTGATAAACGGACGGGTGAATTGATTGAGATGCAGATGCACAGCGCCTACATTCAGTGGCAGAGAAACCGCATAGATGCCCGTAAATGGACAGCTATGAAGCTCAGGCCCAAGAAATATGGTGACTTTGCTCAGAAGCAGAATGAGAAGTCTGAAGCTGAGGTGGTAGATGTAATGGCTAAAGAAGTTGTTTCAAGCCTAATTAAAAATGTAGAAATGAAGCGTCAGTTGCAAAATGCAGGCTGACATCCTAAGCGAGATCCAAAAGAGTTTAGAAAATCCTGAGATTCAGGACCATCTGTCTAAACTGACTGCTGAAGATTTGTCGGCATTCAAATGGCGCATGAGTTGGTTGGCAACAGCCCATAACCATCAGATCGAGCCACACGGTGACTGGTGGAACATCTGGCTACTTCTGGCAGGTCGGGGCGCAGGAAAGACCAGAACAGCCGCAGAAACGATTGCTTGGTGGGCTTGGTCCCAACCTAAGTCTAGATGGCTCGTAGCCGCTCCTACTTCGGCTGACATTCGGGGAACTTGCTTTGAAGGCGAATCCGGGCTCATGAATGTCATCCCATCCATACTAATTGCTGACTACAACAAAAGTATTAGCCAGATCACATTGATCAATGGATCTATTATTGGTGGCATACCGGCATCAGAGCCTAGCCGATACAGGGGTCCTCAGTGGACGGGGGCTTGGTGCGACGAGTTGGCGGCTTGGGATTACATTCAGGACGCTTGGGACCAGATCATGTTTTCTGTGCGCTTGGGCCAAAGGACAAGGATCATTGCCACGACCACGCCAAGGCCAAAGGATCTGATCATCAACCTAGTGGGTAGGGATGGTGACGACGTAGCGGTTACAAAGGCGTCTACTTTTGACAACATAGCTAACTTGGCCCCCAGTTTCCAGAAGCAGTTGCTGAGCTACAAGGGAACCAGACTGTACGACCAAGAGGTGATGGGCGTGGTGCTCGACGCTGAGGACATCGGTATCATCAAACGGTCTATGTTCAGACTCTGGCCTGCTGGCAAAGCCTTTCCCAAGTTTGAGTACATTGTGCAAAGCTATGACTGCGCATACACGGATAAGACGGTCAACGACCCAACTGCCGCGATTACCTTTGGGGTGTTCAAGCCTTTGGATGGAGCCATGAGCGTGATGGTGATCGACTGCTGGCAAGACCGTCTACAGTACCCAGATTTGCGCCCAAAGGTCAAAGAAGAGTACGAGGTGGTGTTCGGTGAGGGCAAAGACAAGAAACGCGTAGACTTAATCCTGATCGAAGACAAGTCGGCTGGTATCAGTCTTATACAAGACTTACAGAGGGCGCACTTGCCTGTGAGGGCGTATAACCCCGGTCGCGCAGACAAGACCCAACGCCTAAACATTGTCTCCAACATCATTGCCATGGGGCGCGTCTGGATACCTGAAAGCTCAAACAACAAGGGGTACGTAAAGGACTGGGCTGAGGGCATGGTGAGCCAAGTGTGTTCCTTTCCTGAGTCAGCCCACGATGACTTTGTAGACGCCATGACACAAGCGCTGAGGTTCTTGAGGGATACGGGATGGTTAGACATTGATGGACCAAGACCAGACGCATGGGATGAAGACGACTATGTGGATTCAGGTAAGCCCAGAAGGGGGGAGAATCCGTATGCAATGTAAACTAGACCAAAGCTCAAAGCATAGTCATAATAGTGGGAAGTCCCCCCTACGAGGTCATAATGGCTGAACCATCCCCATTAGATTGGCTTAAACAGCAGGCTAATCAACCAACGCCTGAGTTTCACCCTATTGAAACATTGACTCAAAACCTTCAAGGTTTGGCTAATTTGCCGTCAAAAGTTTATGAAGGCGCTAAACAGTTAGTGACTGACCCACAGGCTTACTTCTCGAATATTAAATCTCCAACGCCTGAAGAGATGGCTATGGCATTTAATCCTGCTGGTCTTGAAGCTGGGTTAGGTGGAATTTTTGTTGGCCCCAAATCAGCTAATTGGAACAGTCAGATGGCATCCAAGGCTATGGAATTAGAAAGCCAAGGCGTTCATCCTAAAGAAATTTGGCAACAAACTGGCACTTTTAGAGGTCCAGATCAAAAGCTCAGGCAAGAAATAAATGACCAACCTAGTAGTTTGGACATGAGTAAAGTACCAACTCAGCCAAGCTTACTTCAACTTGCAACACAATATTTAAGAGATAAAGGCATTATTACTAGGCCAACTCAGGATATTGCAAGCGGTGGAATACCAGAAGAAGCCAGAAAAGAAGCTATTGATTTTGCACAAAAAAAATTGTTTACAGCTACTCCTCCAGCAGTAAAGTTGCAAAGTGCATTTGTGCATCCTGAGTTGTATGGCGCTTATCCTGAGTTTCCTCAATTGAATTTATCTAAAGAAACAAGGAATGACATACGAGGGCAGTTCAACCCAAATTTAGACTTGGTTACAACTGGTGGTTCAGAAACACTATTTACTAAGCCTGATGAAGCTAAGTCAACCTTATTACATGAGTTGCAACACGCCATTCAATCCAAAGAAGGATTTGGTAGAGGCGGGAATCCTGATATTGCTCAAGATTTGATTCAGAAAGAATGGTCTAAAGAATTAGAGCCTTATTATGAAGGCAACGCAAAATTCAATGGCGCAATAAGTCTGTTAAAACAAGCTGGTGGAGCACAATATATACACAAATTAGATCAGCTATCTGTTGCGGATAATATTAAGCCATCACAAATATTCAACTTTAGTGATTGGTATAAGTTTGGAAACGAAATCAGAAGTGAACTTGGCAAGATGCCAACTAGACCCGGATTCCAAAGGGATGAGTGGTTGCGTAGAGCCGCGCAAATGATGAAGAGCAATGTTGTCAAAGAGTCTCCTCATTTAGAAGAATATCCAAGTAGCATGAACCCAAATGAAGCCAAAAATGCTTATCAAAGGGCTTCAAGAGCACTTGACAAGGTTAGACCACAAGCTCAAAAGTTTAGTCAAATAAATGCAAAGTATAAAAATTTGAGTGGCATGGAGCCAACCGAACAATATAAAAGACTCTCTGGAGAAGCTGAAGCTAGGGCTACGCAAGCCAGAATGAACATGACGCCAGAGGAAAGGCAAGCCACTTTTCCGCTTGAATCATATGATGTTCCAGTTAATGAACTTATTATGAACAACCGTAAAAAGGGTGGCGCAATAAACAAAGACGCCATGTGGATGGAAGTCCAAGAGAAGAAACTTAAAAGGAAATAACTATGGCTACAGAAATGCCAATTGAGCAAGACTATAACCGATACATTCAGGGTATATCTGAGCCTGATGAGGACGGCGCTGTAACTGTTGACTTAGGCGATGAGGACTTATCTGTTGAAGAGCAGGCCGACGGTTCAGCTATTGTTAACCTTGACAACTTCTCAGCCCCCGACGAAGACGAAGACTTCTACCAAAACTTGGCAGAGGTCTTTGATCCTTATGACTTGAACAAGATTGCCATGCATTACATGGACTTGATTCAGAACGATAAGAAGAGCCGTGAGGAGCGCGATAAGCAGTATGAGGAGGGTTTAAGAAGGACTGGGCTGGGTAAGGACGCACCGGGTGGAGCAAACTTCCTAGGAGCCTCTAAAGTCGTTCACCCTGTCATGGCTGAGGCTTGCGTAGACTTTGCGTCTAGAGCCATTAAAGAGTTGTTCCCACCAGATGGCCCAACTCGCACAAAGATCATTGGTGAAGTTAACGACGACAAGGTCAGAGTGGCCGAGCGTAAGCGCGACTACATGAACTGGCAACTCACCGAGCAGATTGAGGAGTTCCGCGACGAACAAGAGCAGTTACTGACCCAACTTCCTCTTGGCGGCTCCCAATACCTCAAGATGTGGTACGACGAGGACAAGAAGCGTCCTTGTACAGAGTTTGTGCCCATTGATAACATTTACCTGCCTTACGCTTGCGCCAATTTCTATACCGCACAACGAGTGACAGAAGTTAATACGATCACATCATGGGAGTTTGAGCGTCGTGTTAGGGCAGGACTCTATCGTGACATCAACCTTATCCGTGCTTCTGATGAACCCAATCAAACTTTTGCTGAGAAGGCAAACGCCAAGATTGAGGGCAAGAAGTGGGAGAACAACGACGACGGCGTACGCAACGTCTATCACGTTTACACATGGTTAGATCTAGAAGAAGACAAGCGCAGTAAGGGCGAGAATGCGCCTTACATCTTGATGATTGACGAGCTAGATCAAAAGGTTGTTGGCCTGTACCGTAACTGGGAAGAGGGCGACGAGACCATGACCAAGCTTGATTACTTGATTGAATTTAAGTTTATCCCATGGAGGGGAGCTTATGCCATCGGAATGCCTCACCTCATTGGCGGTCTTAGTGCCGCTCTTACTGGTGCTCTTCGGGCCTTATTGGATTCTGCACATATTAACAACTCAGCGACCATGCTCAAGATCAAGGGCGCTAGGATGTCGGGACAGACACAGCAAGTAGAGGTAACGCAAGTTGCGGAGATTGAGGGCGCACCCGGCGTGGATGACGTACGCAAGATTGCCATGCCCATGCCTTTCAACCCCCCATCCGCTGTGCTCATGGAGTTGTTGGGTTGGTTGACTGACGCCGCTAAAGGTGTGGTTTCTACTTCTGAAGAGAAGATTGCAGACGCCACAAACAATATGCCAGTGGGTACGGCTCAAGCTTTGATCGAGCAAGGTGCCCACGTTTACTCTGCTATCCACGCTAGACTGCATGAAAGCCAAGGCCGAGTGCTCAAAGTATTGGCTAGATTGAACCGTTGGTACCTAGATGACCAGCGCAAAGGTGAAGTTGTTGCTGATTTGGACATCCACAGAGAGGATTTCAAGCGCAACACAGACGTTATCCCAGTTTCTGACCCACATATCTTTTCTGAAACACAGAGGATGGCTCAGACTCAAGCTGTAATGTCGCTGATGCAACAGTTTCCTGATCAATTCCAGCAGAAAAAGGTGCTTGAGCGGTTCTTGAAACAGATGAAAGTGCCCCAGATCAACGAATTGATGGTCATGGAGCCTGAAGACAAGATGATTGACTCTTCACAAGAGAACATCTTAATGATGAACGGCGAGCCATCTAAGGCGTATGACGAGCAAGATCACCTTGCCCACATCCAGTCTCACCTAGATTTCTACCAAGATCCCATCTTTGGTGGCGCTAATCCCTTGATCATGCCCCAATTGCTCCAGCCTATGGTCGAACATATCCAAGATCACTTGGGTAAATGGTACCAAGCACGTATGAATGAGTATGTAAACGGAGCATTGAAGCACAAACACTTGGATTATGACGACAAAAAGGTCACACAAGGCATGGATAAGCTCTATGCATTGGCCGCACAGCACGTTAAGAAGGATTCTGAACTGACTTTCCAATACATCATGCCTATTTTCCAGCAGATGATGCAACAAGTTCAGCAATTGAAGCAACAAGCACAGCCTCAAGACCCAGATGCCCAAGCTTTGATCCAAACTTCTATGGCTGAAACACAGCGTAGAGCGGCTAGAGACCAGATGGATGGCCAGATTGAGCAGGCTAAGTTGGCGTCAGATGCTCAGAGAGAGGCCGCAAGACTCAAAGCGGAGATGGACAAGTTTGCGGCAGAGACACAGATGGGTGTGGCCATGAATGCCGAAGATAACTTGACCAGAGAGCGTATCGAATCAGCAAAAATATCCCACAACGCGGATAAATTGCGAAATGAGCAGGTGAAAACTGCATTGGACCTTGAGAACAAGGCTCAATCTTATTTAGGAGGACAAAATGTCTAGTGATGCAGAACAAAAGTCTGTGGACGTCCCACAGCACAAGCGTATTGCTCAGGGCGAAAAGCTCGACGGTACATCTATGCAACCCAAAGGTGGCTCACAAGCTCCCGCCAAAAAACAAGGAGGACTCGCACACGCGATGAACAAAAAGAATAAATGATCACAACTTCACAAATCATCACTGTCATAAAGGCGCGACAAGCTGAAATAGCTTTTTCTCTTGGAGCAGGAAATGCTTCTACATGGGAATCGTACCAAAGAACAGTTGGTGTTTACTTGGGGCTTCAAGAAGTTCTTGATGCCATTAACAATTTGTTAGATAAAGAACAGGAATTAGAGAATGAGCGATAGCACGGTAGCTTTTAACGAAGCTGAGATAAACTGGGCCTTTCCAGTTGTAAATCCCGGAGCAGAGCCATTAGGTGCAAGAATCTTAGTACAACTCAAGCGTACAAAGAAGAAGACCACTGGAGCGGGAATTATTTTGGTTGAAGAGACCAAAGAAACTGAGAAATGGCAAAACATGGTAGCCAAAGTCCTAATGATTGGACCACTGGCATTTAAGAACCGAGACACAATGGCACCTTGGCCCGAAGGCTCATGGTGTTCAGTCGGTGACTATATCCGCGTTCCCAAGTGGGGCGGAGACCGCTGGGAGGTTGCAGTTCCCGGTGAGGACGAACACGAAGACAAAGCTCTTTTTATGATCCTCAATGACCATGAAGTTATTGCCAGAGTAACTGGTGACCCCTTATCTATGGTGGCCTACATATGAACACAGAAGTTAAAGAAAAAGAACCCGATTTCACAATCAAGGAAGAATCTGACGGCTCCGCAGTCATTGACGTACCTGAAGGTATGCTTCCTGAAGATGATGGTGACGACAAAGCAGAAGCAAGTAATGTTCCAGATGACGGTGGGGATGACCATCCTGACGACACTGAGGCCATTCGTGCCGCTAGACGCCAAAAGCGCAAGTATAAGAAAGAAATAGCTAAGGCTACCTCCCATGAGAAGGAAGCGCAGTTAAATCTATTGCGTAAGCAAAACGAACAGTTGATGGAGCGTTTGGCTGTGGTGGAGCGTAAAACTCACTCTGCGGATATTGCGCGTATTGACAAGGCCGTGGAAGACCAAGAACTCCGCCTGCAATACGCCAAGATGAAGATGTCAGAAGCTATGCAAGCCCAAGACGGCGACGCCTTTAACAAGGCTCAAGAGTTAAGGGACGAGGCAATGATGGCCATCCGTGACCTGAAAGGTTACAAACAGGCCGCCATCAAGCCCCAACAAACCAATAACATTCCTGATCCACGAGTTCAGCGCCATGCGGCTGAGTGGATGGAAAGGAACGATTGGTTCGACCCCAACGGTAGAGATACTGACAGCCGTATAGCAAAAGTTATTGATGAAGATTTAGTTAAAGAGGGTTGGAACCCCGCTGACCCCGATTATTGGGATGAGTTGGATAAACGCTTGTCAAAGCGTATAAACCATAGATACAATGACACTATGGACGTAACTCCGTCTGCAAGGAAACCTAGGAGTGTTGTGGGAGGAACTGGTCGCGAGACAGTTAATGGTTCTTCAAACCGATCACAATTCGTACTTCAGCCTGAACAGGTTAGAGCTATGAAAGACGCAGGAATGTGGGATGATCCGGTGAAGAAAGCCAAAATGATCCAGCGATATATTAAAGAATCACGCAACCAATACTAAGGAATCTAGCAAATGGAATCACGTTTAAAAAAATCTTTGAATGCAGGCGGAAGAGAAAATCGAGCAAGTGAGGATCTCTCCAGACTAGCACCAGAAGAAAAGTTCACCCACTCGCAGGAACGTAAGAAAATGTGGAGCGAAGAGTGGACACAGAGTGCTTTACCCAAAGCCCCAACCATTCCCGGTTGGCACGTATGTTGGTTATCGACCACCAATAGTTATGACAGTATAGACAAGCGTATGCGTCTTGGATATGTTCCAGTCAAATCGGAAGAAGTATCTGGATTCGAGGGTTACAAAGTCAAAGCTGGCGAGCATATTGGATTTGTTGCTTGTAATGAAATGCTCTTGTTCAAGATCCCTATGGATATGTATCAAGAGGTTATGTTGCATATGCACCATGACTTGCCTAACGAAGAAGCTGACAAAATCAGAGTCCAAGTTGAGCAAATGCAAGGCGCACAAGACAGTTCAGGTCGCAATTTGACTGACATCGAAGGTGATGGGTTGAGACAGTTAAGCAAAAAGAATGTGCCCGATCCCGTCTTTTACGGGTAAGGTTTATTTAACAAAGGAGTTATTATGTCAGCAACTAATGCTCCCTTTGGCTTACGCCCTGCGTTTCACCCTACTGGTCTGGATCGTGCTCAAGCGTTGGCTAACGGGATTACATCTGGTCTCGCCGTAAACATTCTCAAGGGTCAACCTGTTGTTTATGCCGTAGCCGCAACCGTCGGTTCTACTGGTGCCTCTAACGGTACTATCATCCCTGCCGCAACACCCGGAAACTCAGCCGCCACAAGCGGTTACCAAGTTACTGGTGCTTTTGCTGGTTGCGAGTGGACCGATACTACTGGTCGTCGCCGTGTATCTAACTACTGGCCTTCTGGTACTACTGGAACTCAAATCGTCGCGTATTTCTACAACGACTTGAACATCGTTTATGAAATCCAAGCCGATGGTTCATTGTCTCAAACATCTATCGGTGGTGAGTACAACTTTAGTGCTATTACAGGCGGTTCTACAACCACTGGTCTTTCACAGTGCACATTGGCTTCAGCTTCTGCTCAGTCAAGTGGCGCTCAAGGACAAATGCGTGTCGTTGATCTAGCACCTTTGGTAGACAACGCATGGGGGGATGCATACACAGTAGTGCGCGTCCAGTTAGCATACACACAATTGTACGGTGCTTACACCGCAATTGTTTAATTAGGGGGACTGAAAAATGGCCGCACCAATGCGCAGTACGGACTTTAGAAGTATCGTTGAGCCAATTCTTAACGAGTGCTTTGATGGAGTCTATGACCTACGTGAAGACGAATGGTCACGTGTTTTCCGTGAGGAAGACGGTATTCCACGTAATTACCACGAAGAGCCAGTCCTTTATGGATTTGGAGCCGCTCCCCAGTTGCCTGACGGTACACCCGTTAGTTACCAACAAGGTGGAGTTCTCTTCTTACAACGCTACATTTATCAAGTGTTTGGCTTGGCCTTCGCTTTGACAAAAGTGTTGGTAGAAGATGGCGACCACATCCGTATTGGTCAAGTGTATGCAAGACACCTTGCACAATCACTCATTGAGACTAAAGAAACTCTCTGCGCAAACATTTTGAACAGAGCATTCAATAGTTCTTACTTGGGTGGTGACGGCGTGTCATTGATTAACACTGCTCACCCAATCGTAAACGGTACATTCTCTAACCAGTTGACTTCAGCCGCCGTGTTGTCTCAAACATCTCTTGAGCAGATGTTGATTCAAATCCGTCAAGCTGTGGACAACAATGGTAAGAAAATCCGTTTGGTTCCCCGTCAGTTGGTTGTTGCTCCCGGCAACATCTTCCAAGCTGAAGTTTTGTTGAAATCAGTGCTCCGTACTGGTACAGCAAACAATGACTTGAATCCTATCAAGTCTATCGGCTTGCTCGACGAGGGCGCCGCAGTATTGTCACGTTTGACATCTGCTACAGCATGGTGGGTACAAACAGATGCACCAGAAGGCATGAAGCTCATGATGCGTCGTCGTTTGGAGAAGACCATGGAAGGCGATTTCGAGACTGATTCAATGAGATATAAGGCCACTGAGCGTTATATCCCTAACTGGACAGATCCTCGTGCTCTCTTCGGTACACCCGGAGTCTAAAGCTCAAGGGGGAGGGGATAAAACCTCTCCCCATTTTTTTAATTCTTAGGGTTCATGCCCAAAAGGAAAACAAATGCCTCAATTTTCAGATGACCTCTTCCTAGGGTCTGCACAAGCTTACGTTGGTACAAACGCCAACAGTGCATTAGGAAACCCCTCCCCAATGGCTAACGGCTTCGGCCCCATGGGACGTGTGTATCTGTACGATACAACTCCTGCTGTTGCTACTACCGCCGCTGTTTTAGCCGCAAAAACACCAACAACTGCTACTACTTATAGTGGTACTTCTCTTGCATCTGCCTCTACAACGGCAGGTACATCTGTTGTGGTTCGTTCAGATGGCACATCAGTTGTCCAATTTGACTATCCACGCGCAGTGTCTGTTACAACTGGAACTGGTACACCTACCAATTCAGTAGTGACAATCACAGGTTATGACTACTACGGTCAATCCATGACTGAAATTATTCAGACAGGAACTGTACAGTCTACAACTACAAACGGTCGCAAGGCTTTCTTCCAAGTTTATTCAGTTGCTTTCTCAGCCGCTACTGCTGTTGCAGTGTCTGTTGATACAACAGGTATCCTTGGTTTGCCTGCTCGTATGAGCGATGCTAGTTACATTCTTTCTAACAAATTCACTGGATCACTTGCTTTTGATTCAGGAACATATCTGAATGGATATTACAGCAATACAACTAACTATGCGACACAGTCAATTACTAACTTCACAGCGGCATCACCCGGCGTTATCACCGTGGCATATGCTCCTGAAAGCGGTACATTGATTCAGTTGACTGGTGCCTTGGGCACTTTGACTGGCGTTTCTTTGAACACCACATACTGGTGGACAAAAGTTAGCGGTACAACTGGTAAATTGTCTACAACTCAAGCAAATTACCTTGCTGGTACATTTGTAAATACTAGCGGTACAACAATTACTTCTGGTATGAACTTGGTTCCCCAATTTACTTCTAGCTCAGTAACTCCTGATGTTCGCGGTACTTACGCACCCGGTGGCACCCTTAACGGTTCTGCTCGTTTGGTCCTCGAATTGGGTTTGACAGCTATTCAAGTTGGCCCCAATGCTACAGCAACAGGTTTACTTGGCATTGCCCAAGCATAAGGAGAAATAAACCATGGCTAAATCAATGAAAGGTGCAACTGGCTTCAGCCAAATGCCCAAAATGATGACAGATGAGCCTTCAGTTATTCTGAAGCTCAAAAAAGGCGGTCACGTCTCCATGAAGCACAAGAAGGAAGAACATGGTCACAAGACTATGGAACACCATGCTATGGGCGGGATGAGCGGAATGCCTATGGCACGTCCTATGGGAATGGCTCCTGCTATGGCTGGTGCCGCTCCCATGAAGCCTTCTTTGGCTATGCGTCGCAAGGCTATGGCTACTCCTTTGATGAAAAAAGGCGGCAAAGCCAAGCACCACGCTGAAGGTGGAGATATTGCTCAAGACAAAGCTCTCATCAAGAAAGCTTTCAAAGAGCATGATGCCCAAGAGCACAAAGGTGGTAAGGGCACTAAGTTGCACCTCAAGCATGGCGGTAAAGCTCATCACAAGTTTGCCAAAGGCGGTAAAGTTGATGGCGGTAACGAGATCGACCGTTTTGAGACCAAAACAACTATTGAGAACGACGAGAAACCTTTCGTTCGTACAAAGGTAGTTGGCGCTGGTAAAGACACTGCTCACGGCACAGGAATGGTTAAAGAGGGAAATGCAGGTGGTTATAAGCGCGGTGGTAAAGTCCATCACGTTTCTGGACATCCTGAAGGCTCTCACGAGCACCACAAGCACATGGCTAAGCACCATGCCAAGATGCACAAAGAAGGCGGTTCTATCCATCACAAAAAGATGGCTGAGCACCACAAAGCTATGTGCATGGGTGGCAAATATGCTTCTGGTGGCGCAATCGGTTCACGCGTTCCTAGCGAGACCAACGAGAGTGAGACCCGTGGTAAGACTATTATGGGTGGAACTATCGAGGGTAACGAGGGTTACTACGAGAACACCGAAATGCATTCAGCCGCTAAAGACTCTGCTCGCGGTACTGGTGGCGTGTCTATGTCTAACGCAGGTGGTTTCAAGCGTGGTGGTAAAGCCCATCACAAGCACCACTATGCCAAAGGCGGTATGGTTGACCTAGAAGGCACTATTGAAGGCAATGAGGGTAGATTTGCCAACAATAATGTTGACACCACACCTAGAGGCAAGACACATACTAAGACTGGTGAAGTCAAAGAAGCTAATGCAGGCGGTTTTAAACGTGGAGGACACGCCGCAAAAAAAGGGCTAGCTAAGGGGGGATATGCATCCATTGCCCCTCTTGGCGAATACGCTCAAGATGCACAAGCCGAAATGAACGCCATGAGAAAAGGTGGATCTAGTAAGAAGCATTATGCTACTGGTGGCTCTGTCAACAGACAGGGAGCGGCCAAAGAGATGCCTCAAGCTAGGAAGCCTGCCTCACAAGCAACTCACATCAATGAGTTGTCTGGAGTGTTCAAAAAAGGTGGTCGAGTAAAAAAGTTTAGTGGTGAAGATGGTAGTGCCGTCACAAGTGATCCGATTATCAATCGTGAGAATGCGAGAAGGCAAGCTGAGTTGAATACTACAAAGTATGAAAACGAGCACCCATTTGGAACGATGTATAAAAACATCAAAGATCTTGTAATGGGTCCATCATCTACGCCCCCAAATAGCGTTACTAAGACCAAAGAATCAGTCACAGTCGCTAAGAGACGTGGCGGTAGCATCAAGCGATAAAAGGTGGGGACTTCGGTCCCCGCTTCATGATTAACAGGTGAAATAATGTCTCAATTATCAGTTTACACTGGCCCAACGTCAAATTCTGACAATCAATTACGTCTTCAGCAAGCGCAAAGGTCCGGTGCCTATGATGCTGTAGACAAGATCCGTGTATCAACCCCTCAGTCTTTGATTGATACTGACTTTGAGTATGGCCAACAGCCTACCAAATGGGAACAAGTTTCCCTGCAAAACAACCGTCAATCTCTGTATTATTTAGCTAATTCGGCTTTGCCCGTGTCTGCTATTACAGGTAATCAAGCAAATACTTATCAGTTGGTTATTACATTTTCATCAAATGTAACTATTGCAACTGGAACCCCTTTATTCATTGAAGACACAATTGATCCCAATGCATCAGGCTGGGCATATGTGGTTGCAGGTGTAAGTGCTGGTACTTCAATTACTGTGCAAGTTGCTAATCCCGTAACTACAGTTAACAACTATTCTGCAACAACAACATACTGCTATCAGGGTTACACATACTCTAATTGCGGTATTGCATTAACAGGAACTACCGCTTTCACTTTTAGCGGTTCTACAGTAACTGTTACCACTCAATTCCCACATGGTTTGTCAGTCAATTCTGCAATTTTTATTACAGGAACAACTGGACCATCGACTGCAACTCAGATCAATGGTTCACAAACTGTTGCAACAACTCCATCCGCAAACACATTTACATTTGTTAACGTCAATGGTACGCCATCGACAACAATTGCAAATACTGCTGGACAAACAAATCTTTATGGACGTCCTTCTGGATGGGTAGATACTCACGCTTATGATGGATCTGTTAACTTTACGGCTGGTGCTTCTGTTCCAAATCAACAGTTGTTCCGTCAAACTAGACGTTATTTCCGTTATCAATCAGGTAAAGGCATTCAGTTCTCTACTGGAACTATCCTCAAGCCACAGATTGCGTTTACAACATTGACGTCTTCTGGAACAACAGTCACTGTGACGAGCAAAACTCCTCATAATTTGACTGTAAACACATATGTTCAAGTGAATGGCTTTGACCAGAGTGCTTACAATGGTATTTTTAAGATTACCAGTGTACCAACTCCTTTGACATTTACTTATGTAGCATTGTCAACTCCAACAGCCACAACAGCTACATCAACTGTTCCTTTGATTCCTCACGTTAGCCCCTACTCATGGTATGGATCTAGCAACAAAATTGGTTTCTTTGACAGCCAAAACGGAATTTTCTTCCAATTTGACGGACAACAACTGTATGTTGTATTGCGCAACAGCGTAAACCAAATTACAGGAACCGTGACAGCCACACAAAGCAGTTCACTTGTAACTGGTAGCAATACCCAATTCACAACTCAGTTGGTTGTTGGTGACTATATTGTTATTCGCGGACAAACACATCGTGTGACCACAATCACAAGTGATACACAGTTATATATCACTCCTGAGTATCGTGGCGTGACAATTGCTAATGCGTTGGTTTCACGTGTTGTTGAGGTTAAAGTGCCACAATCACAATGGTGGGATGTATGTGATGGTTCCAATTCAGCCGCTAATCCTTCTGGATACAACCTTGACTTGACCAAAGTACAGATGTTCTACATGGACTACTCTTGGTATGGTGCTGGTGTTGCTAGATTTGGATTTAGAGCTACCAATGGACAGATCATTTATGTCTATGGTTTCCAAAACAACAATGTGCAATATCAAGCTTATATGCGTTCAGGCAACTTGCCATCGCACTATGAGCAAAATAATGTGTTGCCAATCACGACAATCACATCAAGTATTGCTACAACTGATACTTCAATCAATGTATTGAGCACGACTGGATTCAATCCCGCTGGTGGATCTGCTAGGATCATTGGTAATGGCGTGTCAGGTGCAATTGAGTACATTACATATACTGGATTGACATCAACAAGCTTGACTGGTGTAACTCGTGGCGCTACAGGTGGTGCCGCCGCAACAGCATTTACATATTCAGCCACAACGCCAGTTGCAGTTGAATATGCATCGCCTGATTCAGCGGCTCAATTGTCACACTGGGGTTCATCTGTAGTGATGGATGGTGGATTTACACAAGACGTATCCTTAATCTATAACTACGGTATGACATCTTCTGTGTCTACAACAAGTTCAACTGCTGTGCCAATTATGGCTATCCGTGTTGCGCCTTCTGTGGACAATGGCACTGTTGGTACATTGGGTGTTAAAGAGATTATCAACCGCTTGCAATTGCAAATGCGTGAGATTGCTATGTTGACAACCACAAGTTACTTGGTACAGTTCATTTTGAATGGTGTAATTGGTGGAACAAGTGGATTCACATCTTTTGCTTCTCCAACACAAAACGGAACAAACACAACATCAATTGTGCAAGTTGCGACAAATACCAATACAGCAACCACCATCACTGGCGGTGAATCAATTGCGGCATTCTTTACCAATACATCTGGACAAACAACTTTGGATTTGACCGCAGTTGCTCCATTTGGTAATGCGGCTCTTGGCGGTGGATTGTCAAACAGCGTTCCTACAAGCCAAGCAGGAACTTATCCTGATGGTCCTGATATTTTGTATGTGACAGTTAGCCAAATTGGTTCAAACGGTACAGCGTTTGCCCGTTTGTCTTGGCAAGAGTCACAGGCTTAACATGCCAAGCAAGTCACCTGCTCAACACAGGCTGATGGAAGCCGCCGCCCACACAAAAGGTGGGTTTGGCGGTGTCCCCCAAAAGGTAGGCAAAGAATTTGTTAAAGCGGATAAGGGGGAAAAGATGGATAAAGGCGGTTTGTATGCCAATATTCACGCCAAACAAGAGAGGATAGCCCATGGATCAGGAGAACACATGCGTCGTGTCGGATCTAAAGGCGCCCCCACCAAGGAAGCCTTTATTGAGTCAGCTAAGACGGTTAAAAAGAAAGATGGCGGTGGGGTCAGTTTGGCTGTCGGTCGCGGTGAAAAACTACCGACAAGCAAAGGAGCAGGACTCACAGCCAAAGGTAGGGAAAAGTACAATCGAGAAACTGGATCGCACTTAAAAGCTCCACAGCCTAAGGGCGGTGCTCGTAAAGATTCATTTTGTGCAAGAATGTCAGGGGTAGTTAAGCACGCAAGTGGAGATGCGCCAAGAGCAAAAGCATCACTCAAGCGTTGGAATTGCCCCGGTTGGTAAGGAATATAAATGGCATACTCAGGAACAGTAGGTCAAACCGTCGTTACAGTACAAACCGTCATTGACCATGCGGCGCGTCGGTGCGGAAAATTGGCTGAAGAAGTTAGTTCTGAGCTTCAATTGGCGGCTAGAGAGAATCTTTTCTTTTTGCTGTCCCACATGATGAACCGTGGCATACAGTATTTTGCCATTTCCAAGACCGTTATAGGCTGTAATGCAAACCAGTACATGTACACGTTGCCTGCTGGTGCAAACGACGCTTTAAACGTCTTGTATCGCCAAATGCAACAGCCTTCTGGTAGCTATTCTTCTAGCGCCGGTGGCAATGTTGCTTACTTGTATGATGATAATGTCAGCACATATGCTCAGCAAACCAGTGCAAATGGCAATTTTGTAGTTAACTATGGTACAAACAACCCTCAATACATTGGCTCAATTGGTATCATGCCATATATTTCTGGGGGTGGAAGCGCCACGTGGAGCTATTATCTTCAATCCTCAAGCGATGGAACCAATTGGACAACCTTATACACGGCTACCTCTGTCACTGTTACAGACGGTCAGTGGATTTGGCAAGACATAGATCCCGGCTCAAACGTCATTTACTACCGAATTCAAGCCTTTAACGGTACAACTTTGGCGCTTCGTGAGTGGTATTTGGGCAATATGAGCTTAGAAATTGAGATGTCACGCCTAAATAGGGACGATTACACCAATTTGCCTAACAAAAACTTCACGGCTAACCAGCCATTTCAATATTACTTTGAAAGAACAATCCCCAATCCTACTTTGGCGCTTTGGCCTGTTCCATCTACGTCATTTGTTCAAATTACCGTATGGTATTCAACTTATATCCAAGACGTTGGGGCTCTTTCTGGTCAATTGGCTATCCCAAATCGTTGGTATGAGGCGGTTATCAACTTACTAGCTCACAAAATGAGCTTGGAGTTTCCTGCTGTTGATTTAAACCGAATTGCTTACCTCGAAAAACAAGCGGATAAACATCTTTATGATGTCGAGCAAGAGGAAAGAGACAAGTCTCCTGAGTACCTTGCGCCGAATATATCTTGCTATACACGCTAATGATTGGATATAATATGATTACCAATTATTACGGAGTACAAGAAATGAATTATCAAAAAGTTTATGATGATTTGATCAGAAAATGCAAAAGCCGTATAGCAGTAGACGGCTATAAAGAAACTCACCACATAATTCCAAAATCCATGGGTGGTCACAAAACTGATCCTAACAATTTGGTTGATTTGACTGCAAGAGAACATTTTATAGCGCATTTTTTATTAGCAAAAATACATGGTGGTAATCAATGGTTTGCCATAAGAAAAATGCGTGGGAATGACGGTTTTTATGTTAATTCTAGACTTTACGAAATAGCAAAAATTGAAATTTCAAAACTTACAAGTATTAGATTTTTGGGCATTCCAAAATCTGATGAGCAAAAAGCAAAAATGTCTGCTTCTGCTATTGGTAAACCAAAATCTTTAGAAGCTATAGAAAAAACACGCAAAGCTTTAATTGGCAGAAAAGTATCTCAAAATTCTTTAGAAGCATTGCACGCACATCGTCATTTGGCTTGGACTGCTGAAGCGCAAGAAAAAAAATCTTTAAAAACTAAAGGTGTATCAAGGCCGTATGCTAAAGATAGAACTTTTACAAAAGAAGCCCAGATTCTTGGTGGCAAAGCAGGCAAAGGACGCAAGCAAACTCCTGAGCAAATTGCCAAGCGAGTTGCATCTCGGCGTGCTACATTGTTGGCTCAAGGGAGGACCGTCTAATGCCTAAATTCCTTGATACTCGTGGTTTATCGACAATTTCAATTGCAATCTGCGATAGATGCAAGATGAAGCGTGCCCACGCGTTCATGAGGAATGATCCTAACTTTCCCGGATTACGGGTTTGTAATGAAGGCTGTGCAGACGAAAAAGATCCCTATCGTTTGGCGGCTAGGAAGACTGAACGTATCAACATTCGTTTTCCTAGGCCAGATCAAGATGTGTCTACGACAAACAATAATTTGCAAACTGGTGACTATTACGATGCCGTAATTTCCCCATCGCAGACAACATCTAATCCTGCACAAAACGGCAACCTTGACAACCTTTCATTGAGTTAATCATGGCAAACGTAACCATATCTCAGCTACCCACAGCAAGCGCTTTGACTGGATCAGAGTCTGTACCCATAGTTCAAAATGGAGTAACCGTACAGACAACAACAGGCTCTATTGCTGTTCAGCCCACGCAAACTCAAACCTTTTTGACGGTTGGGCAACAATCTAGCCTAACCAATAGTAGAAGCTTGTCTACAGCTACGGGCTTGAGTCTAACGGATGGTGGTGCTCAAGGTACTTATACGATTGCTCCATCTGGTGCTTTAGCATCTTTAATTAGCTCAGGCTCAGGAATTCAAGTAAAAACAGGCGCATCTACCCTTTCAAATGTCACAATTACAGCCTCTGGTACTGGATTGACAGTGACAAATGGAAATGGCGTATCTGGTAATCCAACAATTTCATTGTCAACCGTACTTCAAAATCTTGTGGGTACAAGCGGAACTGGTTTGTTGGCATTAAGTGGAACAACTATAGGTGCAGTATCCGTAACAGGTACTTCTGGGCAGATTTCCGTTGCCAATGGGTCTACAGCGCCCGTAATTAGCCTTGCAAGCACTTCTGTTACTGCAGGATCATATACCCTACCTACGGTAACTTTTGACGCTTATGGAAGGGCTACATCAGCTTCTAGTTCTTCTACTACAGGGTCAGGAGCAGTTGTTCTGGCAACAAGCGGAACGTTAACAACTCCTATCCATGCAAGTTATGATGCTTGGACAAGTATTACAGCGCCTGCGTACACAGAAGGGTTACTTTGGTATGACAGTGTTGCCCATGCTTTAGCTTACTACAATGACTCATCAGCCGCAATTGTTCATATTGGACAAGATCTTCAATTAAAAGTAATTAACAATACAGGATCAACTATTCCTAATGGTTCTCCTGTTTACATTACTGGTACATCTAGTGGTCAGACATATCCTAATGTTGCATTGGCAAAAGCTGATGTGTCGGCAACTTCGGCTGTAATTGGACTTACAAATGGCGCAATTCCTAATGGCTCTATTGGGTATGTGACCGCTAATGGTGGAATTGATAATGTCAATACAGGAACATTTACGGTAGGACAAGTTCTTTACTTAAGCCCTTATTCTGCTGGTCAATTGATGAACACCATTCCACCAACTGGAATTACAGTCCAAGTTGGCGTGGTTTCTTATGTAAATAGCTCTGTTGGCAAGATTTATGTTAGACAAACTACTCCTTTAGCTATACAAACATCAATTCTTGTTGGTGCTGTTGCTGTTGCCAATGGTGGAACTGGATTTGCTACAACAGGATCCGCACCTACAATTGCGTCAGCGGCAACCATTGCTCCTACAAAATATATCAGTTTTGTTAGTGGAACTACTACCATCAGTACAATTACCGCTCCTAGCGCATTAAGCACTTCTGGCGGTCAAATCACTTTGATTCCCACTGGATTGTGGTCAACAACAACGGGTGGAAACATATCTTTGGCATCAACCGCAGTGGTTAGTAAGGCTTTGACGATGACATATGATTCGGGAACCGCTTTGTGGTATCCCTCTTATTAAAATGATTGATTCTGATGCGCCTAAAGGGTAAAATCAGTTAACTTGCGGAGTAACCATGGCACAACCATCAGTTGGTACACCAATTCAGCTTTATTCAAGTGCTACACCAGGTAACGTACCTGTTGCGGCCAATCTCGCACAAGGTGAATTAGCTATTAACGTAGCTGACGGAAAACTGTACTACAAAACGTCTGGTGGCGCGGTAAATACAATTGCCAACGCTTCAGTAGCCACTGGTAACCTTCCCGGTGGATCTGCCGGTACAGTCGTATATCAAAGCGCTACAGGCGTCACGGCTTATCTTGCTTTAGGTGCGGCTAACACGGTTTTGACCTCAAACGGAACTGGACCTGCTTATGTCAGCCAATCTAGCCTTTCTGTTGGTACTGCGGCAGTGGCCACTACAGCTACAACTGCCACTACAGCATCTACAGTCACATTTAATACTGCATATTCAGCGCCAACACCTGTGAGTGGGCAAAACGGATATGTATTGTCTTATACAGGATCTGGATTTGCATGGGTTTCTGCTCCTGCGGCGACAACTGCATCCAATATTTCGGGTGGTGCGCAGTATCAAATCCCATTCCAAAGCGCTGTAAGTACGACTACTTTCAGTTCTAACTTGACATTTAATTCCGGTACAAATACTTTTACTGCTACCAACATTAGTGGTACTGCAATTACTGGAACAACGGTAACAGCATCTACGTCTGTAACTGGTGCAACAATCACCGCAAATGGTTCTATTACCACTGCATCTAACTTAGGTGCATTTAACTATGGAACTTTAAGTTATACAGACACAAACATTTTTGCGTCTCACCAAACGTCAGTGAACAGTTATGCGCAAAAGATCATGCAGAACACCAATAGTGGTTCTTCTGCATCTGTAGACTTCATTGTTTCTAACGACCAAGGTACTGCATCTACATACTATGGTGACTTTGGAATGAACTCATCCACTTATAGTGGAGTGGGTAGTTTTCAACAGCCAAATGTAGTTTATTTGTACTCAATCAGCAGTGACTTGGTTGTTGGTACTCAGGGCGCAAATTATTTGCGGTTGGTTACAAATAACAATTCAGCAGATACCATTACTTTAAGCCCAACAAATGCTGTGGCTTTCAATGGTAACTACGGTACAAACGGATATCTTTTGTCAAGTGGTGGGACAACAGGCGCACCAACTTGGGTGAGTCCCACAACAATTGGAACATCACAAGGTAAGCTGTACTTTTACGGACAATTTTAAGGACTCATCATGGCATCAGGAACACTAGGTCAGGCATCGTTAGCGGCGGCAACCAACACGACTGTATATACAGCAGGTGCAACGCCATCGACTTTTAACGTCTCCATGACCAACACAACAGGTTTTCCAATTGCGGTGAACTTGTCCATCTCAGCCGCCGCCACACCAGTAGCAGGTGAGTATCTTGAATATCAAACTGTAATTCCACCTAACAGCGTTTTGGAGCGTGGTGGATTGGTTTGTACAACCAGTAAATTGATTGTAGCATACGCTACACTTGCAGGAATCAACGTCAACGTCTATGGATATGAGGGTTAAAACATGACACGCTCGATACAACAATTACCTAACAATACCAATTCTTCTTCTGTTGTTGAAGTTGCAACTGCAACAGGATTTAGTGCAGGCGATTTAGTATATTACACAGGTAATGATTACAAGCCACCATCAGGTTTGGCTACTCCAAGTTCTGTAAATTTTCCTATTGTACAAAACTTACCAACATCAAATTCAACATCGGTTCAGTCTACGATCCAGCCAATATTTGGCGCATCATCGTTTGTCAATAATATTTACGGCGGTACCAACAAAAGATTCGCCGCTGTTTTGACAAACGGTAATATTGTTCAAGCTTTTGTCAACAAATATACAGGTTATGCAACATACAATGGTGCAACTTATTTTCAGGTTGTTAATTCGTCTGGAGCAATAGTTGTATCCCCGACTGTAGTTGATACAACACATATAAATTCTACTTATCCAAATGCTGCTGTTGTGGCTCTTACTGGTGGTGGATTTGCTGTAGCATTCATCAATACAACTGGCGCTACAACATATGCTGTAAATTATGCAATTTATACAAATACAGGGTCTGTAACAACAGCAGTACAACAAGATACTGGTGTATCTATAAGTAGTAGTATGAGTATAGAAATGACTGCTCTTGCAAATGGTGGATTTGCAATTGCTGTTATGAATACTTCAGGAGCTACCTATTTAAGAGCTTACGGAGCAACAGGAACACCTGCTTATTCTTGGGTAACTGTAAGTTTATCACCACCAGCAAACTTGGGACAAACTGGTGGATATGCACAAAGTTTTGCAATGACATCTAGAAGTGATAGTTCTGTTTTTATTTGTAACATAAATACAAATTTGGCGGCTTATAATTATTCTATTTATAACTCTTCTGGTACTGCACTTGTTAGTAATTCTTCTTTTTCTATAACAAGTACTTACTCATCTGCAAACTATGTGACAGGCCCAGATGCTACAATTTTGGCAGATGGAACAACAATTGTTATTGGTTACTATGATTACAATGGAACATATTCATATCCTTGTGTAAGATTTCTTCCAACAGGAAATACTTTAGGCGCACAACAAAGGTTAATACCTGCGGCAAATGCAAATTACAACAGTGCATTTACTGGAAACTACATCAATGTATTGGGTCTAAGCGGAGGGGGTTTTGCGGCTGTATTCTCTGATGGCCTAAACACAATGCAATATGCATTTTATAATTCATCAGGAACAGTTGTAAGTCCTTCAAATGCAAGTGGCGCTATACCTCAACCTATTTATGGTGGTTACCTAGATAGGTATCAAAGAGTAAGCCTGATAGAGATTACAGGTTATTTAAACTTGTATTGGCCAAATTCAATTACAAATGCTCAAGCAACTAATCAGTTTTTTGCTCAAATTAACGAAACGACTTATCAATTAACTGTAACTAATTATGTTTCTTCTACAGCAACAACATTGAGCGCCACACCTGGTTCAATTGTTAGCTCTAATATCAGGCCATCCAGTGTGGCTTATTATGCAGGAAGCACATCTACAACTACTGTAACAAACTCAATATCATCGGTGGTGTCACCATCAACACTTTCAAGTGTTGCCCAAGTTTCCATAACACAATGCGTTTTAACTAATGGAGGTTATGTAATAGCCTACGCAACATCTGGTGGAGTTGGAAACATAAATGTTTTTAACTCATCAAATTATATAGTTAGTAAACTAACATTTAGTTCGTATTCAAGTACTTCAGCTAACACGGTTAGGATGGCCGCTTTAAGCAATGGAGGTTTTGCAATTGCTTATCCTTCTTTGGCATCAAACACCACAATCAATATTGATATTTACTCAAGCTCTTATTCTTTAGTAACATCAGTAACACAAAGTACTGGTGGCGTTGCTATAGCAAGTCTTGACATGGCTGGTCTATCAAGTGGTGGATTTGTTCTTGTTTATATTGGCACTTCAAATTACTGTTATTATTCTACATGGAGCAATACTGGAACATCAATAACTAGTGGCGTCACTATTGCTGGTGGAATAAGTTCTGCTGGATTAGGTGTTGCAAGTAATGGCTATGGCGGATTTGGTGTTGTTTTCTTTGACGCAGGAAACACGGGAGAAAGATTAAGCACTTTTGTTCCAAGAAGCTCAACTGCATATGCAAATGTAACTAATATTATTGATACATCGACAGCAATTACTTCATATGCTCCCGGAGTGATTACATCAACTCCGAGTGGTGGTTATGTAATTGCAGGAGCACCAAATTCAACAAGTACTGTTTTTGAGATTTATACTGAATCTGGCACACCACAAACCGCATATTACAGTAGCTATGCGCAGACACAACCATATCCATTAACAGCAGGTCAAGCAGGTATTGGTTTTACTGGTGCAGGCGCTCTGGTTTTGTGTTCATACGCATCATCAACTACAGCATACTTAACTTGTTTGTCTAGCGGAGTGATAGCTTATAATGGCGCCGCAATACCAACAAGTGGAAACTTTCCAGTTAGTACTTTATCAATTACTATTACATCAAGTTTCTATAGTGCTCCACAATTAAAAGTCGGGCCTTTGTTGAATAATAATTGTTTATTGACATGGTTGGATAGTAATCAATATCCAAGATATGCAATATATTCTGCAACCCCCGGAATTTCAAACTACACATTGACCGCAGGAACTTCTATTTCTGCTCAAGTTCCTATTAACCCAAATCCAAATTCACCTGCTCCAAGCATTACAGGTGTATTTGCTGGTGTTGCGGCTACTTCAGCATCATCTGGTTCGACTGGTCAACTGGTAATTAACGGTCTTGCTCAATTGAATAGTAATTATTCAGCATCAAACACAGGTGCATTTGATTACACAGGACTAGCTGTTGATGGTGTTAAAGGAACATACAACGGTCGTAATGTAAACTTACAAGGAAATTCATAATGTCAATCCCAATTCAATCTCAAATCTTTAATCCCATTACTGGGGTTTTTGGAACAGGCCAAATGCAAATATTTGGTTCTGGCCAATCAGGAATTTGGTATATACCTCTTGGTATTGGTAAAGTTCGTGTTCGGATGTGGGGCGGAGGTGGCGGTGTTGCTGGACCTGGAGGAGGTGGAGGTTTTGCATTAAAAACAATTTATGATTTAACAGGTGTAACATCAGTTTATGTAACTGTTGGATCCGCAGGTGGTACATCATCATTTGGTTCTTATGTTTCTGCCACTGGAGGTGGTAGTTCGGGTTCATATACTGGAGGATCAGGTGTAGGTGGCGATATAAATGCATCTGGAGGTACTGGTGGAGGATCAGGCGCGGGGAGTTTATTTGGAACTGGAGGAACAACATCAGTTATGGGGGCAAGTGGTGCGTCTAATACAACAGGCGGTTTTAACGGGCTTCTTGGTTCAGGAGCAAGTTATTCAACTTCAACTAGCAACCCCTCGCTTTCTTCTGCAACATCAGGTATCAGTGCTTCTTTTTCTATTGATTTCATTGGTACTGGTGGTGGTGGTTCATATAGCAATGGAACATCATCTGGCGCTAATGGAGGTGGTGGATACTATGGTGGATACCCCGGTGGTGGTGGCGCAGGTGGTAATGGCTCCCCCGGCATGGTCATTGTTGAATGGTAAGGATTAAATATGTACGCAAGAATTCAT
>Ga0208498_1000188_pt1 | contig 26052 bp, 22 predicted proteins | sample CryBogCBE12Aug09_FD_185502 | JGI IMG/M metagenome (GOLD analysis project Ga0208498, IMG submission 185502) | Freshwater microbial communities from Crystal Bog, Wisconsin, USA - CBE12Aug09 (SPAdes) (version 2) | ecosystem: Environmental > Aquatic > Freshwater > Lake | place: Crystal Bog... | reverse complement strand
CGTTGGTAGTTCGTCACGGTATCGCCGACGCGAGATTGGCGAACATCTTTCACGCCAGTGATGAGATAACCCACCTCACCGACGCCAAGGCCCTTGCTAGCAACTGGTTCTGGCGAGATGACGCCGACTTCAAGCATCTCGTGGCGAACGCCGGTCGAGAACATTTGGATCTGATCGCGCGTAGAGAGATGACCATCAACAACGCGAACATAGGTAACAACACCGCGATAGGAATCGTAGACAGAGTCAAAGATCAACGCGCGTGCAGGTGCATCGGGATCGCCGACCGGTGCAGGAATCTGCTTCACGATCTGATCCAGGAGTTCTTCAACGCCAGCGCCAGTCTTACCTGATACTCGGAGACAATCTTCCGGCTGACAGCCGATCAACTTTGCGAGCTCTTCAGCAAACTTCTCAGGTTGTGCAGCGGGAAGATCGATCTTGTTGAGAACCGGAATAATTGTCAGATTGTTCTCCATCGCGAGATAGAGGTTTGCCAGCGTCTGCGCTTCGATACCTTGTGCGCAATCAACAAGGAGAACGGCACCCTCACAGGCAGCGAGCGATCGTGAAACTTCATAGGTGAAGTCAACGTGACCAGGTGTATCGATCATATTGAGGATGTACTCATTGCCGTCGATACCCGAACGCCAAGGCAGTCGAACCGCCTGAGATTTAATGGTGATTCCGCGTTCACGTTCAATATCCATGCGATCGAGATATTGGGCGCGCATATTGCGCTGCTCAACCACTTCAGTGATGCCGAGCATGCGATCAGCGAGCGTTGATTTGCCGTGATCGATATGGGCAATGATGCAGAAATTGCGAATCTGCGCAGGATTTGTCTGTGAAGGCTGTGGCGCCTTTGCTAATGGAATCGCAGGCATAACTACCTACCGACCTTGAAGTTCTAGGTTCTTCTGCTTCGAGGTATTACTTAGAAGCTTTGTTGGCTTGCTTTGCAAGCGCTGACTTCTTATTTGCAGCAGAGTTTGCGTGGATAACACCCTTGGTTACGGCAACATCGAGTGTCTTCGTTGCTACGCGAAGCTCTTCCTTGATTGCAGTCTGATCTCCAGCAGCAACAGCATCTTTGAAGCGGCGGATAGCGGTCTTGAGGCCTGAGCGAGCTGACTTGTTGCGTGCCTGAGCCTTCTCATTGGTCTTAATACGCTTGATCTGCGACTTGATATTTGCCACGTGGAGATTACCTTTTCTAAAAATTACCCGGCCCTTGTGGGCGCGGTGAAGGGGAAAGGCTATCAGCCGAGGGCGCCTCCCCTCAAACTGGGTTCAGATCGCTCTAACGAGCAGATCTCCCCCGAGCTATCTCCAGGATGCAGCGCTCCAAGGCGTAGCCAGGGTCGGCCGAGGCACCTTTGATATCGGCGTCGGCTTGCGCGAGGGTGGCGACCGCAGCGCTCAGCGTTGCCGGGTTCCAGCCTTGGAGTTGGCGGCGAGCCTTATCGATCTGCCAAGGCGGCAATCCAAGCGAGCCAGCAAGGTCAAAGGATTTCACTCCCCTGCTCGCACCTGAGACCTTAGCAAGGGTGCGGATTGAAGAAGCGAGTGCTGAAGTAATCAATACTGGATCAACGCCGCTCGTGAGCGCCTGTCGAAGTGTGATGAGCGCAAGGTCGGTCTTGCCATCAAGAGTCGCATCAGCCACATCAAAGCCGGTTGTTTCAACCCGACCGCGTTGAAACTTTTCAACATCATCGACATCAATCGTTTTGCCAGCGGCGGTATCAGATGCAAGTTGTGAGGCCGCACCACTCAACTCTCGGAGATCAGAGCCGAGCGCATCAACGAGCGCCTGAACAGCATCAACGGTGATCTTTCGACCTGCGCGAGCGAATTCATCGTGAACAAACTGTGCCTTATCCCCATCCTTTTTGATGGTGTCGGCTTGAACGATCTCAGGTTTGAGTTTCTTCACCTTATCGAGCAGAGCTTTACCCTTTACGCCGCCCTTATGCCAGAGCACAAGATGAACACTCTCATCTGGATTTGTTAAATATTCAGTGATCTCTTCCTGAAGCTCTTGAGCAAGTTCTTGAATCTCGCGCAAGATAATTGTTCGATCTTCACCAAAGAGTGAAGGTGCGAGGGCATCGGTTATCGCGCCCAGTTCAATTTCGCCACAATCAAGTTGGGTAGTTGTAGCTGTGGGTCGGGATGCAATGACGGCGGCGATCGCACGGTCGGCGAGAATTGATTCGCCACCCTGGATCAGCGTTAGCCCCATGAGATCTCCCACCATCGTTTCTTCTGAGTGCTGATCTTAAGGTCTGAACTGACCGAGATGGCGCCGTCTCGATCGGTTCGATAGACCTTTATTCCGCGCTCTTCTAGCGCCGCGATTGTGCTCGCCGCCGGATGGCCATAGGGATTTCCAGCTCCGACACTTATCAGGGCAATCTTCGGATGAAGAAGATCGAAGAGAGCCAGATCTTGATAGGCCGATCCGTGATGACTCACCTTCATGAGATCAACAGTGTGGACAAGACCACTTGCGGCGATCTCCTCCTGGGCCGGCGGTTCCGTATCTCCTGATGTGTAGAAGGTGAGCTTTCCAATCGATATCAGCAGAGCGATACTTGAATTATTAATACCAGAGCCATCTCCGGGAAGTGATGGCAACTTCTCTATCTCTGATCTGGGCCATAGCACTGAGATTGCAACGGAACCAACAGGAGCACTAAATCTCAGACTCTCCCCTTGATGGACGATGGTGATCGCTCTCCCCTTCAAGAGATCCATCGTCTGTTGGTATTCAAAGGTTGGTTGTGGATTATTAGTTACCCAGATCTGACCGATAGACCGGTGATCCAGAACTCCTGAAAGTCCATTGACGTGATCAGCGTGATAGTGGGTAAGTACTAGTAACGGAATTCTCGAGATATGTAGACTTTTTAAACAAGAATCCATCAGCGCTGGATCAGGGCCAGTATCAATCACTATCGCGTTGCCGTTCCCCAAATTCACAACGGCGCCATCGCCCTGCCCAACGTTGCAATTCACAATCAGCCAGGACTTGCCAGGCCAACTCAATGCAGAAGTCAGATGGGCGACCACAATAACAAGTAATAGCCCGATCAAAATTCGCCAATGACGTCGCGTTACAAGTACAAGAATTAAGAGAGCTATCGCAGCTCCGAGAAAACTCTTAGGCAGCTTTATGAGGGGTAATGAACCCAGAGTATGCGCGATCACAACAACCCAACCAGCAAAGGGTTTACATACGAGCAATAGCAGGTGCGTAACCAATGGAGTGATTGGCGAGATCAGTGCTGCTACGAATCCAATAATGGTGATCGGGCCAACAACTTCAGAGACAAGAAAATTAGCCGGCAGTGCGACCAGGCTAAATTGACCAGAGATCGCGATAATGAGTGGAGTACAGAAGATCGTCGCTGCGATCGGAATAGTCATCAACTCGACGAGCTTTTCATGACGAATATAGCGAGCGAAGAATTCAGTGAGTACTGGGGCGAGAATCAAAATTCCTGCGGTGGCGCTGACCGAGAGCGCAAAACCAGGATCTATCGCTTGAAATGGATCAGCCAGAATCAGAAAGGCAATGGCGAGACCAAGTGCTGGCAAGGCCGAACTTCGCTCTCCGCGTGCTCTGCCTATGAGCAGGACTGAAGTCATTACCGATGCTCGTAGCACCGATGGCGAGGGTCGTACCAAGAATATGAAGGTAATGAGAACTACGGCGGTAATAACCAGCCGGGTAGAAAGACGCTTTACGAGAAATTGAAGCACCCAGAGAAGAAATGCGGCGATGATCGCGAAGTTTTCTCCGCTTACCGCGGTGAGATGTGTAAGGCCTGCTCGTCTCATATCGGTAATGAAACTCGAACTTTCTAGCGAGGTATCGCCAAGTACCAACCCGGGAATCAGCGCACCACTTGCGCCGCCGATCCGTAGTGCCTCTCGTCGGAATGAATCTCGAATCTGCCCTGCGACCTTATTAAGGGGATCGGTTGCCGAGATCTGCACCAGAGTCGGACGCGCTGCAATCAGAGCGGCAACTCTGCGCTCTGATGTCGAAAATACCTTTCCGGTTCCAGAGATCACAGACCCGGGCAGGAAGTGCACTCTGCGAGCACTCGATATTCGCACCGGTAGATGTAGCGAGTACTCATGGCCATCGATCACGCCATGGTTCAACGTCGACCGAAAGGTTGTACTCGGTGCATGAATTCGCGAACCTACAACTTTGCTCTGCCCAAGAACCGGGTCGGTATCAACCGTTGCGATAAAGGAGATTTCATGCGCAGATCGCAACGGTGAATGCGCAAGTGCTTGGATCCGAAGCAAACTTCCACTCGCGCCCACAAGAAAGGCTGCAATCAGGAGAAGATAAGTAGTGCGCTTGCCGCTCCGAACCACAGGACTACTCCGAGAATAATCAGAGCTAGATGCGAAGTTGTGATTTCACGATTGCGAATTTTGCTTTTCCAAATCCAGGCACTTTAGCGATCTCCTCAATGGCGGTGAACTTTCCATGCGCAGTTCTGTAAGCGATGATCTTTGCTGCCATTACTGGACCTACTCCAGCAAGGACCTCTAGTTGAGCAGCAGTTGCGCTATTGATATTGACGATCGCAGTACTACTCTTGCCCCGCTTGCCACTTGCTTTCGATGAACTTGCAACAACAGGTGGAGCTCCAACAACAATCTGTTCGCCATCGACCAAAATATGGGCAAGATTGATATCGGTAAGGGCAACACCCTTCAGCGCTCCACCTGCTGCGGCGATGGCATCGGCTGCTCGGGATCCAGTTGGCAATGTGTAAATATTGGGATGGAGAACCTTGCCAGCAACATCGACCACGATCGTTGATGGAGTTGGCGAAGTGGTAGCCATCGGGGCAAGTGAAATGGTCGGCTTCGGAGATGGCGATGCATTTCCTTGTGCGAGTGAGAAGAAAAGCGCACCAATCGCAAGTGATCCACCTAAGACGATATAGATCAGGCGACGTTGAACATCAGTTAATTCTGGAATCTCAAACATGGCCTCAAAATATTCGAGCGCCATTCTTTACGTGGGGCCGTGCTGCCGCCTTGTGTATTAAATGACGATGTTGACAAGCTTTGGAGCGCGAACGATCGTCTTCGCAATCGCCTGGCCACCAATAGCGGCAATGATCTCAGAATTCTGCAGAGCTAACTTCTCAAGATCGGCATCTGAGATATGTGGTGAGACCTCAATGCGGTCCTTGATCTTGCCGTTTACTTGAAGGATCGCCACAACGGCATCTTCTTCAAGGAGCGCAGGATCAATTGTTGGCCAACCGGCAAGAGCGACTGATGGTTGATGGCCTAAGAGCGACCACATCTCTTCAGCGGTAAATGGTGCAACAAGTGAGAGTGAGATTGCAATCGCCTCTGCTGCTTCTCTCACAGCCGGATCAGCCCCGCCGCAACCGCTATCGATCGCCTTACGTGTTGCATTCACCAGCTCCATGGTGCGCGCGACTGCGACGTTGAAGCGGTAAGTCTCGACAGCAAGTGAGATATCGCGTAGAGACTTATGCGTGATCTTGCGGAGTGCGAGATCGCCTGTGGCGAAATCAACGCCAGCAGCACTTGTGACATCTTGAGAGATACGCCAAGCACGGTTGAGGAATTTGAGTGATCCCGATGGCGAAACGTCAGCCCAGTCAATGTCATCCTCTGGCGGTCCAGCAAAGATCAATGAAATGCGAACTGCATCAACGCCATGGGTATCGAGCTGCTCAGATAGGCGAACTAGATTTCCGCGACTCTTGGACATCGCAGATCCATCCATCAAGACCATACCCTGATTGAGCAGACGTGTGAATGGCTCAGTGAAGTTCAGCAGTCCAATGTCATGCAAGACCTTGGTAAAGAAGCGCGAGTACAGCAGATGCAAGATTGCGTGAGTTACTCCGCCAACGTATTGATCCACTGGCGCCCATTGCTCAACAAGCTGCTTATCAAATGCCTGTGCTGAATCATTGGGATTGGTGTAACGAAGGAAGTACCACGATGAATCAACGAAGGTATCCATTGTGTCGGCATCGCGCTTCGCAGGCTTGCCACATTGCGGACAGGCAACGTTTACCCAATCAGCAGCCGCACCGAGCGGAGATGTGCCGGCAGGCTTCAAATCCAAACCTTGAGCGCTCGGAAGAGCAACCGGGAGTTCGCTCTCTGGGACTGCAACTTCACCACATGAATCGCAATGAATAATAGGAATAGGTGTTCCCCAGAAACGCTGGCGCGAGATCAGCCAGTCGCGGAGGCGGTAGTTCTTCGCAGCTTTTCCAAGTTTCTTGGCAGCTAACTCTTCTGTGATCGAAGCAATCGCCTCACTCTTGGAGAGACCATTGAGCGATCCAGAGTTAATAAGGGTGCCATCACCGACGGTTGCGATGCCGGTAGCAGATGGATCTTCCTCATCCGTTGCAACAACGACGCGAACGGGAAGGTTCATCGCCTTGGCAAAATCTAGGTCGCGCTGATCATGAGCTGGTACCGCCATGATTGCGCCAGTTCCATAATCGGCAAGGACATAATCCGATGCCCAGATTGGCAACTTTTCGCCATTGACTGGATTGATCGCATAGCGATTAAGGAAGATACCGCTCTTCGGGCGATCTGTTGCTAAGCGATCAATATCGCTTGCAGCTTTAACGCTCTCCAGATACTTAGCAAACTCAGCTTCGACCCCACTACCGGCAACGAGATCTGCTGCAAGGAGCGAATCGACTGCAACGACCATAAAGGTTGCGCCATATAAAGTATCGGGACGAGTCGTATAAATAGTTACTGGTTCTGTGCGGCCTTCAATCTCAAAGGTGACTTCTGCACCGATAGATCGACCGATCCAGTTACGTTGCATCTGCAAGACCTTCTCAGGCCACTTGCCTTCGAGTTGATCCATATCGTCGAGGAGGCGATCGGCATAATCCGTAATCTTGAAGTACCACTGATTGAGCTTCTTCTTCGTAACTGCAGTATCACAGCGCTCACAGAGTCCAGCAACAACCTGTTCATTGGCAAGAACAGTCTGGCAATTTGGGCACCAGTTAACTGGTGAATCTTTGCGATAGGCCAAGCCCTTCTTGTACATCTGCAAGAAGATCCATTGATTCCATTTGTAATACTCAGGGTCACTGGTGTGGAGTACGCGATCCCAGTCGAATGAGCAGGCATATCGACGCATCGATGCTTTCTGTACTGCAATGTTCTCGTAGGTCCAGTCGCGTGGATCAGAACCGCGTTTGATCGCAGCATTCTCTGCCGGAAGGCCAAATGAATCCCACCCAATCGGGTGCATGACATTGAATCCCTTTTGTACCCAATAACGGGCAATCACATCGCCCATTGCATAGGCCTCTGCGTGACCCATATGAAGATCGCCAGATGGGTATGGGAACATATCTAATACATAACGCTTTGGTCTGGAGTCATCTGCTCGTCCAGACTTAAATGGTTCGAGCTTGTCCCAGATAGGAAGCCACTTCGCCTCTACGCCGTGGATGTCGTATGCCTCGTGTTCAGCCATGACGCACACTCCCCTCCACTAATAACTCTGCTCTCAATTTTCCCACGTTACGCCGGTGAGCTCTTCACTCACTTCCCAAAGATTCTTTGCAAGGGTCTGATCATAGGCGAGAGCTTTTCCATGGGTGAACTTTGGCGTTCCCCGCATTTCGCCAAGGCCACGTGGGCCAAGATAAGAGGCGCCGAGAATATTCGGATAAGTCGCAGCAGCGAGGACTGGGTACGCGCCTTCAAGCGGGGTTTGAGCGAGAAGTGCGCTTGTTGCGATCATCGCCTTCGCCTGAAAACTCCGGCCAGCCATCATGGGTCCAACTTTTTGGAGATTGGTATTTGCCCACCCTGGGTGTGCGGCGATCGAGATGAAGTTCCACTTCTCCCGGAGGCGTCGTCGCTCAATCTCATTTATAAAGAGCAGGTTGGCAAGTTTGCTATCGCCATATGCCGACCATGGCGAGTACTTACCTTTACCAAGTGCGCGGGTGCGGATCTCATCCTTGCTGTGATCGCCAAAAGTTCCAAGGCGATGTGCTTGTGATGCAACGGAGATAAGGCGCTCTTTAATCTGATTTTTAATGAGGCCAGCAAAGGCAAAATGGCCAAGGTGATTCGTACCGAGTTGCATCTCAAAGCCATCTGCAGTGAGTCGATAAGGAATCGCCATTACGCCCGCATTCAAAATCACGACATCGAATTCCGTCGTGATCGATGTAGCGCAATCGCGGATTGATGCCAGATTTGCAAGATCAAGTTCAATGAGATGCGCTGCGCCAGAACTCTCCTGTGCGCGAGCTCCCTTTTTTGGATCGCGTGCCGTGATTGTGACTTCGCCACCTTTTGCAGTGAGTGCGGTTGCAGCAGCAAGACCTAAGCCACTTGTTCCGCCAGTAATGAGAAACTTCTTACCGGATTGATCGCCCATATTGACATTGGTCCAGGCCTCTGGAATCTGGAAGCCGGAGTCGCGATATCTGTTCATAGAGTGGAGCTGAGGGGACTTGAACCCCTGACCCCCTGCATGCCATGCAGGTGCGCTACCAGCTGCGCCACAGCCCCGTGTGTACGAGGGTCGAAGAGTATCTAACTACCGGACTCGTTGCCAAAGTTAGGCTCAGGAATAGAGCCAGCATTATGTTCTGTGAGGAACCACTTCCCCAATGAGTTCTTCTCTAAGACCGACCACGATGCGTTCGATAGTCCGCCGAGTGCGCTCCACTTTTCAAAGGGGAGGTCGAGAATTGAACCAAGGATGCAGCGGGCCGTACCACCATGTGTAACGAAGACAACCGTTCCAAGAGCGGACTCCATCTCGCGATCAATCACTACTCGAGCGCGTGCGGCAACCTCTGATCGACGCTCACCAATCTGCCCAGCAGGCACATCAGCGCCATGGAGCCAACCAAGGAAGTTTTCATGATCGGCTGCGCGATTCTCTTCGCCCGTCCGACCCTCCCAATTGCCACCGTTGGTCTCACGCAATCCGGCATCGATAATGGTCGCAACTCCTGCGAGGTTTGAGAGTGCAGATGCAGTCTCCTGTGTCCGAGTTAAATCACTCGAGACGATCTTGATGGGATTCATACCGATTAAAACTTTTGCAGCATGCTCAACTTGGAAGCGGCCAACAGCATTCAGCGCAATATCCGTATGACCCTGGAATCGATTCTCAATGTTCCAATCAGTTTGACCGTGGCGCCAGAGAACGATTCTTGGTTGTGACATAGAGAGTTTTATCGAGCTTCTTGAATAACCAACGGAAGACGTGGGCAGTCGTTCCAGAGACGATCGAGCATGTAGAAGTTACGGAGCTCTTGCGTCTGGATATGAACAACGAGATCTGAGTAATCCAAGAGGATCCATTGGCCCTTGCCCTCTTTGCGGATTGGCTTCTCGCCAATCTTTGCCAGCGCCTCAAAGACACCATCTGCAATTGCCTCTGCCTGACGATCAGTTGCTGCTGTTGCAATAAGAAAAACTTCAGAGAGGAGCAACTGTTCTGTCATATCCAATGCGACGATATCTGTGCCGAGTTTCTCAGAGATTGCATCTGCTGCGAGCTGGGCGAGATTCGAGACTGCACTACTTGCTGCCATATAAGCCATTTTCTTTGATGTAGGTTCGAACCGATGGCGAGAGCATCGGTGCTAAATCTGCGCGCTTGGCAATCGCTTCGCGCACCTGTGTTGCGCTGATGTCGAGCGCATTGATCTCAACTTCAGTAAAACCAGATTTCCCCTGACCGGGGCGCTTTACAACGAGAATTTCAACTACCTTCTGAAGCGCATCGGCGCGGTACCACTGATCCAACTTGGCAGCAGCATCACTACCGAGAATGAGTGTGAAGGTATCTCGTGGATAGATCATTCGAAGTTGATTGATCGTATCGATGGTGAAAGTTGGGCCCGATCGATTGACCTCAAGGTCTAAGACCGAGACCTTCTCTTGAAGGGAATCTGGAAGGTCGCCGAGCGCAGCTGTACACATCTCGACTCGATGAGCGCCACTTGCCGCTGGCTTATCAGTGCGCAGGCGCGGCTGACCAGATGGAATAAGAAAGAGTGAATCGAAGCGTGATTCAACGGCTGAGAGAATTCGGAGATGGCCCTGATGAATCGGGTCGAATGTTCCTCCGAGGATACCTATCTGAGCGATGGGATTACTCGCGGTCTAAGCGGAGAACGAGATAGAGCAAGAAGCTCAATGTTCCGAAGGCGAAGAGCCCAAAGAAGATTGGTGATGCTGGGAGGTGGCGAACTGCACCTTCTGCGTGAATGTGGAGTGACTTCAACATGCGAGAACTCTACCGAACTTTTCTTGCCAAGCAGCGCTAGCTATCGCCCTCAGGCCTGCCCTGCCAGCAAGCGTTTAAAGCCAGCCTCATCGAGGATTGGCACTCCAAGTTCGGCAGCCTTATCCGCTTTTGAGCCGGCCGCCTCTCCCACCACAACATAATCAGTCTTCTTGGAGACAGATGATGATGCCTTTCCACCATGGAGAGCGATAACTTCAGAGACACCATCGCGAGTGAAATCCACGAGTGATCCAGTTACAACAATCGTGAGACCCGCAAGGGTTTGCGGTGTTGTGTTCTCACGCACCTCTTCCACAGTTCTAACCCCGGCGCAGCTCCACTTTTCAATAATTGCTCGATGCCAATCAATACCAAACCACTCGACGATTGAGTCAGCGATCACTGGACCTACGCCATCAATCGCGGCAAGGTCACTCGCAGGTAACTCCGAAATCTTCGCGAGCGATTGGAAATTAATTGCGAGCGCTTGTGCCGCAGTGGGTCCGACATGTCTAATGGAGAGCGAGACGATGACTCGCCAGAGTGGTCGAGATTTAGCACTTTCGAGCGCCGCTAAGAATTTTGTGGCATTGGCCCCAAGTTCACCATCCTTCTTTCTGAAGAATTCAGATCTCTTCAAATCGTCAGCGGTGAGATCAAAGAGGTCACCTTCATCAGAAACTAATGCGCTCTCCAAAAGTGCGGTCGCTGCCTCGTAACCAAGGACATCGATATCCAGCGCAGAGCGTGACCCGATGTAGTAAAGACGCTCACGAAGCTGGGCCGGACAGTTTCGAGTATTAGGGCAGCGAATATCGACATCGCCTTCACTCATCGCTCGAAGCGTTGTTCCGCAATCTGGACACTCCGTTGGCATTACCCATTCATACTCATCGCCAGTTCTTCGCTCGACGACCGCACCGAGAACTTCCGGAATAACATCGCCAGCCTTACGAATAAGAACGGTATCCCCGATCAAGATTCCCTTTCGGGTTACCTCTTGAGCATTATGGAGCGTCGCATTTGTTACCGTCGATCCAGCAACCAGCACCGGCTCCATATGTGCAAAGGGAGTTACGCGCCCTGTGCGACCAACGCTCACCTTGATATCGAGCAGCTTTGTCGTGACTTCTTCCGGTGGATATTTAAAGGCGATCGCCCACTTTGGTGCCCGTGAAGTGAAACCAAGCTCATCCTGTAGCGCTATTTCATTTACCTTTACTACTGCGCCATCGATCTCATGTTCGACCTCATGGCGATGTTTCTCGTAATAAGAAATAAACTCAAGCACTTCTTTCCGGTTCTTCGCTACTTTAAAGCGCTTGCTGACTGGAAGTCCCCATGACTGGAGCAACTCATAAGCCTGAGATTGTTCAGTGAACGTTATCCCCGAAGCAGCACCGATTCCGTGAACAACCATGGAGAGTGGTCGACTTGCGGTGATGCGCGGATCCTTCTGTCGCAGCGAACCTGCAGCAGCATTGCGCGGATTAGCAAAGCGCGCCTTGCCTTCTTCTTCCAGGCCATCATTGAACTCATTAAAGGCTTCTGTTGGGAAGAAGACCTCTCCCCTCACCTCGAGAACTTCTGGAATATTCTTCCCCGTCAATTGATCAGGAATCACTCCTATTGTGCGTATGTTCAGAGTGACATCTTCACCAGTCACGCCGTTACCACGGGTAAGAGCGCGAGTAAGTTTTCCATTTTCGTAAAGAAGATTAATTGCCAGTCCGTCGACCTTGACCTCGCAGAGCCACGTGTTTTTAACACCACTCTTCTCGATGCGATCGAGCCAGATCTCAAGGTCATCAGCACCGAAGACATTGTCGAGCGACATCATCTTCTCAATATGATCATGTTGGGTGAAATGTGTAGCGAATCCTCCACCAACAAGCTCAGTAGGGCTCTCATCCACTTTGAACTCTGGGTGCTTTGCTTCTAGTTTCTCAAGCTCTTTAAGCAGCGCATCAAATTCGGCGTCAGAGATGATTGGCTTATCAAGAACGTAATACCGGAACTGATGATCGCGAATCTCTTCGACGAGCGCGAGCATCCGCTGACGAACTGCCGAACTCATTTAGGCAGTCGCATCAATCGTCGCAGAGCCAACAACACGATCTTCGTCGTAGATAACCAATCCCTGGCCGGTAGCAAGACCAAAGAGCGGTTCATCAAGAATGGCTGAGATGGTCGCGCCATCTGTTGTGTAGGTACATGACAATGGTTGACCGTGAGCGCGAACCTGCGCATATCCTCTATGAGCAATACCCGTCGCTGGAATGGGACCGCACCAGATCGCCTTCTCGCCAGAGATAGAGGTAACGGCAAGCGATTCTTTTGTACCGACAACTACCGTATTTGAGACAGGTTCAATCTTAAGAACATACCTTGGGACTCCGCCATCGGCGGGCACGGTGAGATTGAGACCACGACGTTGTCCGATCGTGTAGGTATAGGCGCCTTGATGCTCACCGAGCTTATTCCCATCTTCATCAACGATCGGGCCTGTCGCTGTTCCAAGTCGATCATGAAGCCACCCGGCATTATTTCCAGATGGAACAAAGCAGATATCGTGGCTATCAGGTTTATTGGCTACGTAGAGACCGCGACGCTTCGCCTCTTTCCGAACTTCTTCTTTATGTGTATCGCCGAGCGGGAACATTGCGCCATCGAGCTGATCCTTATTAAGGACAGCAAGAACATAACTTTGATCTTTCAGCGGATCTTCTGCGCGATGCATGGTGCGGCCCAGATCAGTCTCGCGCATCTGCGCATAGTGGCCGGTGACTACAGCATCAAAGCCAAGTGCCTTTGCACGGTCAAGTACAGCGGCGAATTTGATCTTCTCATTGCAGCGAAGACAAGGATTAGGAGTGCGACCGGCCGCGTATTCGCTTAAGAAGTTCTCGACAACACCATCGTGGAACTCTTCTGCCATATCCCAGATATAGAAAGGAATCCCGATCACATCCGCAGCGCGACGCGCATCGTGCGAATCTTCAATCGTGCAGCAACCGCGAGCACCGGAGCGATACTTCTGAGGATTGCTGGAAAGCGCGAGATGCACGCCAACTACTTCATGGCCTTGCTCAACTGCGCGAGCAGCAGCAACGGCAGAGTCAACCCCGCCCGACATTGCTGCAATGACCTTCATGATGGCTCCTTGTTTTAATTTCGCGCGAGCGCTGCTCGAGCTCGATCAACGACCGATTCAATAACTGATGCTAAGTGGTCGATCTCATCTCGAGTATTACTGCGTCCTAGTGAGAAGCGTAGTGAAGAGCGGGCATCTTTCTCGGAGATCCCCATTGCCAAGAGCACATGGCTCGGGCGAGGTACGCCTGCGCTACACGCTGATCCGGTCGATGACGCGATTCCCTCTGCGTCGAGCAGCAAGAGCAGACCATCACTCTCCGTTCCCGGGAAGGTGATATTTGCGATGCCTGGTAGCGATGGTTCAACACCGCCATTGACTCGAATATCTGGCAACACTGCTTTCAGTGAATCGATCAAATACTTCCGCAGTTCGGTGATGTACGTGAAGTTCGCTTCCCGAAGTTCATTCGCGTAGACCGCAGCGGCAGCAAAGGAGACAATCGCTGGCGCGTTGAGAGTTCCGCTGCGAATATCTCGCTCTTGTCCCCCACCATGCAAGATCGGAGTGACATCAATCCCACGAGCAAGAATTAAGACTGAAACTCCAAGTGGTCCACCAATCTTGTGAGCGCTTAACGTTGCCGAGGTAACTCCGAGATCGTTGAAATTGAATTCAACTTTTGTAAATGATTGCACCGCATCGGTATGCACGGGAATATCTCCGGCAATCTCCACTACTTCTTGAATCGGCTGAATTGTGCCGACTTCATTATTTGAGTGCATGACTGCAATGAGTGCGATTCGCTCCCGATTCTTTTCGACAATATCTCTCAGCGCCTCGAGATCAAGAACACCATCGCCGCTCACCGGAACTTGGATGACATGTGCACCTTCATGCTCCTCGAGCCATTCAACAGGATCGAGTACAGCATGATGTTCAAAGGCGGAGATAACTATTACATTTCGAGTTGGATCTTCACTTCTGCGTTTCCAGAAGAATCCCTTGATAGCTAAGTTATTAGATTCAGTACCTGATCCCGTGAAGATAATCTCGGACGGGCTACATCCAGCGATCCGAGCAAGGCTCTCGCGTGCTTCTTCAACGTCCTTACGAACTGATCTGCCTTGGGTATGAAGACTCGAAGCATTTCCGAGTTGGGCGATCTGCTTGTTGAGCGCCTCGATCGCAGCTGGCGACATGGGTGTGGTCGCAGCATGATCAAAGTACGAAGCCATTGGGGAAGTCTAGAACCTCCCTAGGCTTTCTTCGCCGTGACCCCTTGTGTTGCTTGAGGAAGGACGGTGAAGAGATCGCCTACAACGCCAAAATCGGCGACATCGAAGATTGGTGCTTCAGGGTCCTTATTAATGGCGACGATCGTCTTTGAGGTCTGCATTCCTGCACGATGTTGAATCGCACCCGAGATACCTGCAGCGACATAGAGCTGTGGGCTCACAGTCTTTCCAGTCTGACCTACTTGATGAGAATGTGGATACCAACCCGCATCTGTTGCAGCTCGAGAGGCTCCCACTGCTGCGCCAAGAGAATCTGCAAGCGCTTCAACGGGTGCGAAATTGCCATCAGTTCCTTTGCCACCAGAGACCACGATCGCCGCCTCAGTAAGTTCTGGCCGCCCACCTTTGACCGCCGGTGAAACTGAGAGAACCTGTGCCTTATCGCGACCGTCGTAGTTCACTGCGAACTCTTCGCTCGCAGGTGCGCCACTTCCGGCGATCGCCTCAATGGAGTTTCCGCGAATCGTAACGATCGAAGTTCCGTGTGTGACAGTTGAATGAACTGTGGTCGAGCCACCAAAGACCGATTGAGTTGCAATGAGTTCGGCATCGAGATCGATCGCATCTGTGATCAACCCGGAGTCGCTCTGAACAGCAAGTCGACCGGCGATCTCTTTTCCACGCGCCGTGGAAGCGATGAGAACTACCGATGGGCTCTCTTTCGCAATGACTTGTGCAAGGGCGGTTGCAGTTGCACCGGTTGAGAACTTCTCAAACTCAACACCAGTACATGTAATGACTTTATCGACCGCAAGTGAAGCAAGTTGTGGAGATAAGGCAGCGGCATCAGAGCTACAGATAACTGCAGTTACTGAACCAATTCTCTTACCAAAGGTCGCCAACTCTGCTGTTGCTTTGGTGACCTTACCTGCGATGCTATCGACAAGAATAAGTGCGCTACTCATATCAATTTCCGTTCTGCTAAGAAGCTCACCAGTTGATCTCCACCAGTGCCATCGTCAACAACTTTGATTCCTGCACCACGCGCAGGTCGAGGAAGAGCATCCTTGACAGAAGACCAAGCTGCCGAACTTCCCACTTCTGATGCAGTTAAGCCGACTTCAGCGAGGCTCTGCGTAACAAGTGGCTTCTTCTTCGAAGCCATGATTCCCTTGAATGATGGATATCGCGGTTCATTAATTTTTTCGACGACGCTGACAACTACGGGGAAATCCGCCTTCATCTCTTCAACACCAAACTCTGTTTGGCGAGAGATAGATACCGTTGAACCAGACACTGCGACACTTCCAGCAAAAGTTAATTGGGCAAAGTTCAAACGCTCGGCGAGCATCGCGGGAACAACGCTCATGCGCGCATCCGTTGATTCGGTTCCGCAGATAACCAGATCAAATCCGCCGTTGCGAATAACTTCGGCAAGGACCTTTGAAGTAGCGAGCGCATCTGATCCAGCAAGTGCTTCATCGCTCACGAGAATTGCATCATCGACTCCCATGGAGAGCGCCTTACGTAACGCTTCACTCGCACGTTCAGGTCCCATTGAGATCACTGTGATGGTGTGGCCACTTCCCTCACCTGCTTCTCCGGTCGGTGACGACACCTCAACGAGTTTGAGTGCAGCTTCGACGGCGTACTCATCGAGATCATTGAGCACGGCATCTACACCCGCGCGATCGAGGCGACCATCGGCAGACATCTTCTTCTCGGCCCATGAATCTGGGACCTGCTTTACGCATACAGCGATCTTCATAGCCCTATGTTACTCATGAGTAAGTCCGAATTGCACCTGTTCACCTACCCTTCAACGACACGTAACCTCAATCACAAGTTGAGGCTTTCTCGCTCCCCGACTATCTCGTACATGAGAATCGGGATCGTGACGGAGAGCTTTCTCCCGCAGGTAAATGGGGTAACAAACTCTGTCCTGCGCGTCCTCGAGTTCCTCGAGAGCCAGGGCCACCAAGCGATGGTGATCGCGCCAGAGAGCGCCGGTGGGCCAAGCGAGTATCACGGCCACCGCATTAAGCGTGTCCCGGCTATCCCTGTTCAATCACTTCTTCCCATCGGACTTCCCATTGCGATGCCTACCCGCAAACTTGAGTACTTAATCGATGGCTTCGCTCCTGATGTCCTCCACCTAGCATCGCCATTCGCACTCGGTGGTTACACCGCACGTATCGCCAAGCGGCTACAGATTCCTACCGTCTCCATCTATCAGACAGATCTCGCTGGCTTTGCTCGGCATTACGGCGCAACGATCGCTCAGAATTCTCTACGCAAGATCGTAGGAAAGATCCACTCCAATACCAACCGCACTCTCGCGCCGTCACGTTCGGCATGTCTCGAACTTGCTTCCCAAGGCGTTGAAAATATTCATCTCTGGCGCCGGGGCGTAAACACAACTCTCTTCAATCCGATGCAACGAAACTTTGAACTGCGTAATCGTTGGGGAGCCAATAACAAATTAATCATTGGATATGTCGGTCGCCTTGCTAACGAGAAGCGCATCTCTGATTTAGCGATCTTAGATCGCGATCCACGAATTCAACTCATCCTTGTTGGTGAAGGCCCAGCAGAAGCGAAGCTGGCTCGTGAACTTCCTAACGCGATATTCGCCGGATTCCAAACTGGAAATGATTTGGCTGCACATTACGCAAGCTTTGATCTTTTTATCCATCCTGGTCCTAATGAAACCTTCTGTCAGGCAGTGCAAGAGGCCTTAAGTTCTGGCGTTCCATGCATCGTGCCAACCACAGGTGGACCAGCGGATCTCGTCACCACCCAAGCAACTGGTTACATTCTTCATACTGATCGCCCACAATCTCTCATGGCTGCGGTCAATAACTTTATCGAGCGCGATGATCGAGCTGAGATGCAACTGATGGCACGTCACTCAGTCGTAGAGCGCACCTGGTCAAAGGTCAACAATCAATTGATTAGCCACTATCAAGCAGTCATCAATGAAGGTGTGACTCAGAGCGCAGAGATCGGTGTCGCATGAGAATCGTCCACGTAGCCAATTTTTACGGTCCAAACTCTGGCGGTATCAAGACAACGCTCCATGAACTTGGCCGTGGCTACCTTCGTTATGGCCATGAATTTATCTACATCGTCCCTGGTGTGAATAACCACAGCGAAATGACGCAATATGGCTACAAGATCACCCTTCCCAGTGTGATGCTCCCTGGTAGCGGCGGTTATCGAGTTATTCGCAATAACCGCGAACTGAAGAAGATTATCGCCTCACTCAATCCTGATGCGATCGAGATCTCTGATCGCTTCACACTTCGCGGTATCGGTCTCTGGGCAAAGCGTGAAGGTATTCCCACGGTCGTCTTTAGCCATGAGACCCTCCGAGGACTTGCTCAGCGATTCCTTCCATCCTGGCTGCCCCTGAATTCACTCGTGGATTGGCACAATCGTCGGCTCTCTCAGTCATTTGATCACGTTGTTGCAACGACGGAGTTTGCCGCGAAAGAATTCCGCGAGCTTGCGACTCCAAATATCGTCAAGATTCCATTGGGCGTTGATCTCGAAACTTTTACTCCTGCAAATCGCTCCTTGCGATTGCGGTCTGAGTTACTCCAGGGCTCACAACTTCTTCTGGTTCATTGCGGTCGCCTCTCCCCCGAGAAAGAACCACAACGTTCTATCGAAGCACTTGAAAAGTTGATTGCGGATGGCATAGATGCTCGGCTTGTCATCATCGGTAATGGACCACTTTGGTCAAAGCTTCGAGAACGCTCTGCTGGATTACCTGTCGATATGTTGGGTTACGTTGCAGATCGCAAGCGCGTCTCTGCGATCTTGGCATCGGCAGATATCTCGCTTGCACCTGGGCCGCTCGAAACATTCTGCCTCTCTGCTCTTGAATCTCTCGCGAGTGGCACTCCAGTAGTTGCATCTCAGAGTTCTGCAGTTGGTGAATTCCTCCGCCATGCCGAGAAGAATCCTGCGGGAGCAATTGCCGAAGATAATGGCGCAGCATTCGCAGCCGCTATTGAAAAGCTCGCCTTCCGCTCCGCTCTCCGTAAAGTTGCACGAGGATCTGCCGAACGCCTTCCATGGGATTCCACTGTCACGCTCATGATGCAGCTCCATGGGTTAGAAGTAATCGGAAGCCATGCGCCAAGCGCTTCCACAAAGCGAAAGTTGCGCATCGCATCATGACGATGATCCTGCCATCGCTTACCTTCACGGTGATAGGTGACAGCGCCGCCTTTGGCACCGGTGATCTCGATGAGAATGGCAATCCTCGCGGCTGGGGTTTTTACCTCTCACAAGTCTTCAAGGATCCAACCTCTTACTTCAACTATTCGCGGCCCGGTGCGCAATCCTCAGAAGTTCGTCGCGTGCAATTAGAGAAAGCGCTCGAAACAGAGCCAGATATTTGTGCTGTGATCTGCGGTGGCAATGACATGCTCCGCAATGGTTTTAGTCCGCAAGAGCTCCATCAGAATCTAACCGAAACCTGTCGCGAGCTCATGGCGCGTGGCTCTGAAATTCTGATGGTCCAACTCCATGATCCAAACGAGCTGCTTCGTATCCCCCGCCTCTTAAAGCGTGTCATTCGTCGTCGCGTCGATGCAGTCAACGCTGTCTATGAAAAGGTCGCCCAAGAGCTTGATGTGATCCTCATTCGCACCAGAAATATTCCAAATGTCCACGATACAAAGAATTGGCATATTGATCGCATGCACCCTGGCCCCTTCGGTCATCAACTCTTAGCCCGAGAGATGGCGGCCGCTCTGCAAAGCCGCGGATGGGATATCGCCTTACCTGATATTCGGGACCGAGATAATGAAACTCGCCGCGAGAAGATAATTTGGCTGATTAAGAATGGCACTCCGTGGTTCTTGAAGCGGTCGGTAGATCTTCTCCCCGCGGCGCTAATTCTGATGGCATGGGAACTCTGCAAAGTTATCCGTGAATTGATATCGAAATAACATTTCGTTTACATCCACCCGCTACTCTCTGACCCATGCAACCAGCCGATAAGCGCTACCTTGGTGCGGGTCTCACTGAAGAGGGTTGCAACTTCGCAATCTGGGCAGCTGCTGCCGATGCCGTTGAACTCTGCCTCTTCGATGAGGTAAACGGTAAGACCATTGAGACTCGTTATGCGCTGGGTCACCGCGATGGCCCAATCTTTCACGGCTACCTCAAAGGAATTCGCGCCGGTCAGCGATACGGCTTTCGCGTTTACGGTCCCTGGGATCCTGCTCGCGGCTGGAGATTTAACCCCAATAAATTATTGATCGATCCATACGCTCATCACCTCACGGGCGAAATGGAATATCGTCCTGAGATCTACGGCCATACCGCTACCGACTTATTGGGCAATGGTGACACTTCTATGCAGGATCAGCGCGATAGCGCTGGGCTAGTTCCATATTCAGTCGTCTCTGAAATTCGAGTTCCTCATATCAACCGCCTCAATACACCTTGGCGAGAGACTGTCGTTTATGAAGCTCATGTCCGTGGCCTTACTCAATTTAATGAAGCAATCCCCGAGCATGAACGCGGCACATATAAAGCGCTCGGCCACGAGAGCACTATCCACTATCTGCGAAACCTTGGAGTTACCGCACTAGAACTACTTCCAATCCACGCCTTTGAATCTGAACCATTTATTCACTCCCGCGGTCGGATGAACCACTGGGGGTACAACGCAATCGCTTTCAGTGCGCCTCATAATCCATATGCAGCAACGAGCGATCCAATCTCTGAATTGCAAGAAGCGGTCGCAAAACTGCATGATGCGGGAATCGAAGTCATTCTCGATGTTGTCTATAACCACACTGCTGAAGGCGGACCTGGTGGCCCAACGCTCTCCTGGAAGGGCATCGATAGCAAAGCCTTTTACCGCCGATCAAGCGGTGACAATTACATCGACTACACCGGCTGCGGAAATACCATCGACACAAGACACCCATTCGTACATAGAATGATTATCGACTCATTGCACTTCTGGTCTGAAGTAATTGGAGTTGATGGATTTAGATTTGATCTCGCAGCCGCACTGGCACGAAACGAAGATGGAATAAATACCCACTCGGCACTCATGATGGCCATCACGAGTGATCCGAAGCTTCGCGATCGCAAACTCATTGTCGAGCCGTGGGATATTGGTGGATACGCACTCGGAGATTTCCACCATCCATGGCGTGAATGGAATGACCATTATCGCGACTCTATGCGCCAATTCTGGCTCGTTAACCCATCGCGGAAATTCTCTGAAGGGGTTGGTGATGTCGCATCTCGCCTCTCAGGCTCACATGACATCTTCTACTACCGCGGTCCAACATCATCTATAAACTTTCTGACCGCTCATGATGGCTTCACTCTGCGAGATCTCGTTAGCTATAACTCAAAGCACAACGAAGCAAATGGCGAAGATAATCGAGATGGAAACGACACGAATCGTTCCTGGAATCTCGGAACTGAAGGCCCAACAGACAATGAATCGATCAATACCTTACGACTTCGACTTCAAAAGTCGATGATGGCGACTCTCTTACTAAGCGCGGGCGTTCCCATGATCACCATGGGCGATGAGGTCAGCAGAACACAAGCCGGCTCAAATAACGCCTACTCGCTCCCCATTCATGGTGACCTCACTGGCCCCGAAGCCTTCTATGGTGGATGGGCGTTGAATTGGACGATGGGATCGGAAGCAGAAGAGATCTTTGAAACGACAAAACTTTTGATCTCCTTGCGAAAGAAATATCTCTCGCACGTCACCAAGGAGTTCTTCACTGGTGAAATGGATCTCGGAACTAACCGAAAAGATTTAGCATGGTTCCGTCGCAACGGTGAAGAGATGAATTCCGAGCATTGGCAAGACCCAGGCCGCGATCACCTCGCGATGTTGGTCGAAGCTTCCATCGGCCAGGCGCTCTACGTTGTGCTGAATGCAGATTGGGAATCTGAGAGTTTCACGTTGCCGAGCGAAAAATGGGGCAACTCATTCCGCTGCATCTTTGACTCCTCAACCAGGATCCATGAGTTCGAACCACGTATCGAGCAACCAGGTGGCGTCACGAAGGTGAGTCCGCACACCGCTCAAGTTTGGCTCGTTAACCGCGACTAATTCACGCCAAGTTTTCGCCATGAAGTGGCTGAATACTCGGTAGTACGGCTCCCCAATCCGTAAACTTTCAGACGTGCTAGCAGTTATCGCCCCAGGTCAGGGCTCTCAGACCCCCGGATTCCTCACTCCGTGGTTCGAGTATTTCGATGCGATGGGCGATTTCTCGGCGAAACTTGTTGCTGGTTGGTCTGAGCGAGCAGGAGTCGATCTTCGCCACTTGGGGACAACGGCCGATGCTGACGAGATTAAAGATACAGCGAAGGCACAACCACTCCTTGTTCTTGGCGGTCTTACTGGCGCCGGCGCACTTTTTGCGGGAAACGCTTCATCGATCTCGCTCTTTGCTGGGCATTCTGTTGGTGAAATCACCGCCGCAGCGATGGCTCAAGTTATTAATGGCGACGATGCAATCTCGCTCGTTGCCGCTCGTGGTCGTGAGATGGCAAAAGCTGCAGCTGGCTCAAATACGGGAATGTCGGCAGTGCTCGGCGGCGAACGCGACGTAGTAGTCGCACATTTACTTTCATTGGGATTAACTCCTGCAAATGAGAATGGCGCAGGACAGATCGTGGCCGCTGGCACACTTGATGCACTTGCGAAACTTGCAGAGAACCCACCGGCAGGTGCACGCGTACGTCCGCTCGCAGTCTCTGGCGCATTCCATACCTCTGTGATGCAACCAGCCGTCACAGTTCTCGCAGAACTCGCTGCTGCGCTGACCGTCAATGCACCTTCTCATACTCTTCTCTCTAATAAAGATGGTGCGGCGGTCGCCGATGGGCGCGAAGTTCTCGACCGTATCGTTGGTCAGATTGCCGGGCCGGTCCGTTGGGATCTCTGCATGCAATCGATGGCAGATCTCGGAGTTACAGGAGTCATTGAGATGCCTCCTTCAGGAACGCTCGTTGGATTGATCAAGCGCGCACAACCGCAGATTGAGACATTTGCACTCAAGAGCCCTGAAGATCTTGATGCTGCTCGCACCTTCATTGCTAACCATGGTGGTAAGTAATGACTCTTATAAATAATCAGATCACACAGAATTCACGAATTCTCTCGGTTGGCGCATATCGTCCGAAGACTGTTGTGCCTAACTCTGAGATCGTTGGTCTCATCGACTCAACCGATGAATGGATCCAGCAACGCACTGGCATTCAAACTCGCCACCGCGCATTAGCTGATGAATCTCTCGTCGATATGTCAGTCGAAGCAGCAACTATTGCAATCAAGCGTGCAGGCATTACCGCTGACCAGATCGATTCCATCATCTTTGCCACGATCTCTTATCCATTCCAAGCACCAAGCGCTGCCACTGAACTAGCCGCTCGATTAGGGATCAACAAGGCCGCCGCCTTTGATATCTCTGCTGCTTGTGCTGGTTTCTCTTATGCCGTGGGAATGGCATCTGATGCCGTTCGCAATCGCACCGCGAAGTATGTGCTTGTTGTCGGTGGCGAGAAGCTCTCCGACTTCACCGATCCAACCGATCGCGCAACAGCATTTATCTTTGCCGATGGCGTTGGTGCAGTGATTGTTGGGCCATCTGATTCCGTGGGAATCGGGCCAACGATCTGGGGTTCAGATGTTCAAAATCGCGATGCAATCACGCTCGAACCATCATTCTTGGAATATAAGAATGGGAAGTCGATTGCAGATGTTGGTTGGCCAAATATCGCTCAAGAAGGCCAGCGGGTATTCCGTTGGGCGGTCTATGAGATGGCGCCCGTTGGTCGCCAAGCCATTGAGGCTGCAGGAATTACCGCGAATGACCTTGCTGCATTTATCCCCCATCAAGCGAATGAGCGCATTATCGATTCACTTGTAAAGTCGATGGGGCTCCCAGATACCGTTGAAGTAGCTCGAGATATCCGCACAACCGGAAATACCTCCTCTGCTTCGATACCGCTCGCGATGGATCGCCTCTTGACCGAGCACCCTGAACTTCACGGCAAGAACGCCCTGCTCATCGGTTTCGGAGCAGGACTTGTTTTTGCCGCACAGGTGGTGGAATTACCGCCACAACCGTAAAAACCAGTAATACAGTAAGAGAGCGAAAGCTCTAGCACGATCTCACAACAAGCAAGAAAAACAGAGAAAAGAGAAGAAAATGTCAGTAACACAAGCTGAAGTACTTGCAGGAGTAAAGGATATCGTCGTTGAGGTTGCAGGTATCGACCCAACAACAATCGAGATGGAGAAGCGCTTCAACGAAGATCTCGAAGTAGATTCACTATCAATGGTTGAAGTTATTGTTGCCGCTGAAGAGAAGTTCGGCGTCAAGATTCCTGATGAAGAAGTCACAAAGATGACAACTGTTGCAGATGCAGTCAACTTCATCGTTTCAGCAGCAAAGTAACTCTCCTTCTCTCTAAGAGGTATTCATGTCTAAAACACGCGTAGTTGTCACAGGGCTTGGCGCAACGACACCACTCGGTGGCGATGTCCCAACTACTTGGGAAGCCCTGCTCGCAGGTAAGAGCGGCGTTCGCACTCTCACTGAAGAGTGGGCCCAAGAAGCATCTGTGCAATTTGCTGCGCGTGTAGCAGTTGAACCATCTGAGGTGATGGAACGCGTTGAAATGCGTCGTCTCGATCGATCTGAGCAGTTCGCATTGATCGCGGCGCGCGAAGCGTGGAAGGATGCCGGCTCCCCCGATGTCGATAAGACTCGACTTGGAGTCGTCGTTGCATCAGGTATCGGCGGCGTCATCACCCTCTTGGATCAATATGACATCTTAAAAACTAAGGGTGCGCGCAGCGTTAGCCCACATACCGTCCCGATGTTGATGCCAAATGGACCATCGGCAAATGTTGGTCTAGAACTTCAAGCAAAAGCTGGTGTGCATACTCCAGTGAGTGCATGTGCCTCTGGTGCTGAAGCGATCGGCTATGCGATGGAGATGATCCGCACCGGACGTGCAGATATTGTCGTTACTGGTGGTGTTGAGGCTGCCATCCATGCACTTCCAATGGCTGGCTTTGCATCGATGAAGGCGCTCTCGACACGCAACGACGATCCCACGAAGGCATCACGTCCATACGATAAAGATCGCGATGGCTTTGTTCTTGGTGAAGGTGGCGGAGTCGTCGTGCTTGAATCCCTTGAACATGCACAGAAGCGCGGTGCAAAAATTTATGCAGAACTCGCAGGTCAGGGCCTTACATCAGATGGCTATCACATTGCAGCGCCTGATCCAGAGGGCACTGGCGTTACCCGTGCGGTGAAGTTCGCACTCGAAGATTCCGGTGTCAATCTCTCTGAAGTCGTTCACCTCAATGCTCACGCCACATCAACACCTGCGGGCGATGTTGCAGAAGCGAATGCCCTTGGCGCAGCGCTCGGTGAACATATCTCTCACGTTGCTGTTTCCGCGACCAAATCAATGACCGGCCACCTACTTGGCGGCGCTGGCGCGATTGAATCAATCTTCTGTGTCTTGGCGCTCCATCACCGAATGGCCCCGCCAACTATCAATATTGAAAATCTCGATGAGGCAGTTACCGTCGATGTTGTGCGCGACAAGCCACGCGCTCTTCCCGCTGGCCCAATCGTCGCGCTGAACGACTCATTTGGCTTTGGTGGCCATAACGTCGTCTTGGTCTTTAAATCCTTCGAAGCGTAATTACTTCGAGACTTTAAAGCTCACACTCACCGTCACGGAAACTGTCTTCGGGATTGTTGTGGTGTCGTAATACCCGCCACCAGATGTATCAGTGGAATCCTGGGTCGTCACTTGAACGGGACCGCTCGTCACTGAAATCACCGCACCAACTTTTCCACCAACTGCAGCGGTAATAGATTGTGCGCGAGCCTTCGCATCCTTCATCGCATCAGCGAGAAGTTGTGGGCGAAGTGAGGCGAGGGTTGAGACAAGATACTGCGGACCATTGTTCTGAACATTCACGCCAGTTTGAAGCAGCGCACCGATTCCATTTGTTAACTTCTTAATGAGTTGAACATCTTTGCTTCGGACGATAGTTGTCTGTGATGCGTTATATGAGAGGACTCTTCCGGTCGGATTTCCGTTGACATATTCATTATTTGGATAAGAAGAAATGCCTCCAACTTCAATGCCATCGGCAGGAAGCGATCCATCGGTGAGATATTTTTGAAGTGCCGCTGATCCTGCCTCAACCTTCTTCACTGCACTTGCAGCGCTCTGGCCGCTCTCTGAGACTGTTAAGTTCCAGACAACATTGTCAGCAACAGCTGAGGTCTTGGCAGAACCTGTTACGGTAATTGCATTGCCGGCCTTCGCTGCAAGTCCAGCTCCAA
>Ga0208498_1000185_pt1 | contig 26146 bp, 15 predicted proteins | sample CryBogCBE12Aug09_FD_185502 | JGI IMG/M metagenome (GOLD analysis project Ga0208498, IMG submission 185502) | Freshwater microbial communities from Crystal Bog, Wisconsin, USA - CBE12Aug09 (SPAdes) (version 2) | ecosystem: Environmental > Aquatic > Freshwater > Lake | place: Crystal Bog... | reverse complement strand
TCTAATTATCAATGGAGGGGTGGAGATAACGTCAGAAACCCCATTTTTTAAAAAAACAAAATTATGGCAGGAATAAAGAAAAATAGTTTCGAATCAATAAAGGCAAAATTCTCTAAAGAAGCTACCTACAAACCAGATAGATTCTTAGATTTAGGTGATGCTTTTTTAGATGCAACAGGAATACCTGGACCTGCAATTGGTCATATCAATATGTATTTAGGTCACTCGGATACAGGTAAAACAACCGCACTTGTAAAAGCAGCTGTTGATGCTCAGAAGAAAGGAATCATTCCTGTTTTCTTAATTACTGAACAAAAATGGAGTTGGGAACACGCTGAATTGATGGGATTCGATAAAAGTGGAGACTATCTTTTCAATAGTGATTTTGAATACATTGAACAAATTACGGATTATATTAATGAATTATTAGATGCACAAGATAAAGGTGATTTACCTCACGATTTATTGTTTATGTGGGATTCAGTAGGTTCAGTTCCTTGTAAAATGACTTACGATGGTAAAGGTGGTAAACAACACAATGCATCAGTTTTAGCTGATAAGATCGGTATGGGTATCAACCAACGTATATCAGGTTCGAGGAGAGATGATAAAAAGTATACCAATACTTTAATCATCGTTAATCAACCTTGGGTAGAATTACCTGACAATCCATTTGGACAACCAAAAATCAAAGCAAAAGGTGGAGAAGCCATTTGGTTAAATTCAACTTTAGTATTCTTATTTGGTAATCAAAAAGGTGCAGGAACTACTAAAATTTCTATCACAAAAGATAAGAGAAAAGTAAAGATTGCAACAAGAACCAAAATCTCAATTATGAAAAACCACGTAAATGGTTTAGGATATGAAGATGGACGTATCTTGGTAACATCACACGGTTTTATGTCAGGCAAAGATGATACTGAAGAAAAAAAATCAATTGAGCTTTACAAAAAGGATTGTGGTGATTATATTAGTAAAATGTTAGGCGTTAATGTTGCAGACGCAGTTGATTTAGAAGTTGTAACAGAAGAAGAACAATAACCCAATAATGGTTTTTAATGTCAGTTTTACTTGTAGATGGAGATAATTTACTTACGATTGGTTTTTATGGTGCAAAAAATTACTTTTATAAAGGCACACATTTTGGAGGAATCTATCATTTTATTAATACTCTTAGGAGATCGTTTGATGCATATCAATTAGATAAAATAGTAGTATTTTGGGATGGTGAAGAAAGTTCACAAACTAGAAAGAAGTTATATGTCCACTACAAGGAAAATAGGCGTGAAAGGGTTAGAAGTGAAGAAGAATTAAACTCATATAGATACCAAAGACAAAGAGTAAAGCAATATCTTGAAGAAATTTACGTAAGACAAGGAGAATATCCATTTTGCGAAACAGATGATTGCATTGCTTATTATACACAAAACTCACCAAATGAGAAAAAGATAATCTATTCTTCAGACGGTGATTTAACACAGTTAGTTTCAGACAATACCCAAATTTACAATCCATCCCACAGAAAACTTTATAAACAAAACGAAATGATTGTTTATGAACACGAAGAAGTTCTAATTGAAAATGTTAGAATTATCAAAATGTTATGTGGTGATAATTCAGATTCTATTGCAGGAATTAAGGGTATGGGAGTTAAAAGACTTATTTCTCTATTTCCTGAAATCAAAACACAAAAACTTTCGGTTGCGGAAATCCAAGAAAAAGGTAATTTGCTTTTTGAACAAGACAAATACAATAAATTATTAGCTAATTTATTAACAGGTGTAACCAAATATGGTGTGTTTGGTAATGAATTTTTCGATATTAACAATCAAATCGTGAATTTAGACAATCCATTTCTAACTGACGAGGCGAAAGAAAATATACTTCTTTTAGTTAACGAGCCATTGGATCCAGAAGGTCGTTCATACAAAAATACTATGAAAATGATGGTGGAGGATGGATTATTCAGCGTTTTACCAAAATCAGATGACGCGTGGATAAACTTTTTAAACCCTTTCCTTCGTTTAACAAGAAAAGAAAAAAATAAAAAAATTATAAAAATTAAAGATTATGAGTAACCAAGAGTTTACAAAGTTTGAGTTTCTGTTGTCATTAGAAGGACATATTATTTGTCAAAGATTTTTCAACGTTAGGGAACATAACGAACAAGCAAGATGTTCGATGGATTTACATTATTATGTTCAAAATATTTGTGAAGATATTTCACATGATTTGAAAATAAAAAGTTCCGATTTTCTATGCGAAAATCTAAATTTTTTCCTAAATTCAGACAATGTGGAAGAATCAAATACCGGTGAAAAAGAACATTTTTTATTGGAAATTAAGCTTGACGATGATGTATTTATTCAAAGAATATTCCCCGCATATTACTACCATCCAAAGGTTAGATATACGGTAGATATTCGTCCAAAACTTAAGAGAATATTGGCAGATTTAACTGACATTTTATCATCTGAGGATTTGGAAACCTCCTATTTAGGATACGAATTATAAAAAAAAAACTATGGAAGAAAAGAATTTTGGAAAATTAGGTTTTTCATTTCAACAATCGTTGATTAAAGCAATTATTGAAGATAAAAAGTACGGCGAAACAATAATTGATGTTTTAGATAGCAAATATTTTGATAATATGTCTTTCAGATTTATTATGGAAAATATTAAAGAACTAAATCAAACATATAAAAAAATCCCCGATTATACCTCATTAGAACAAAAAATCAAAGCTGAAAATGAAAATTCAGTAATGGCTAAAACTCATTTAGATACTTTGAATGAGATTAAGAATAACGAACAACAATCTGATTTTCCTAAAGAAACCGCTTTGAATTTTTGTAGACAACAACATTTAAAGAAAGAGTTAAAAAACGTTCATTCCATTATTGAAAATGGTGCTTTTGAATCTTACAATAAAATTGAAGAAATCATTCAAAAGGCATTACAAATAGGTGTAATGAATGATGATGTTACAGATGTTTTCCACAATATTGAAGAGGCTTTAGAAAAGGATGTAAGAAATCCAATACCAACAGGAGTTGTAGGTTTAGATAACTTATTAAACGGTGGTTTAGGACGTGGACAATTAGGTGTTGTTTTGGCTCCAACTGGTACAGGAAAAACAACTTTAATGACTAAATTTGCAAATACAGCCTATAATCACGGTTTAGGTGTAGTACAAATTTTCTTTGAAGATAATCCGAATGACATCAAAAGAAAACATTATACTATTTGGTCAGAAATCGCACCCGATCAACAACCTGAACACAAAGAGGAAGTTATTGCTAAGGTGAACGAAATGCAAAAGGATAATAAAGGTTTCTTAAAATTGATTAAATTACCAAGCGGTGATGTAACAGTGTCTGAAATCAAAAATAAGTTAAGAAAATTAACTAACGAAGGTTATAAAATTGATTTATTGCTTATTGATTATGTTGATTGTATTGCACCAGAAAAAAATGGGTTTGATGAAGAATGGAAAGGTGAAGGTTCAATTATGCGATCTTTAGAGGTTATGACTGGCGAATTTGATATTGCTTTGTGGACAGCAACACAAGGTAATCGTGGTTCAATTTCTTCTGAAATTGTAACAGGTGACCAAATGGGTGGTTCAATTAAAAAAGCACAAATTGCACACGTAATATTATCTATTGCCAAAACTTTAGAACAAAAAGAACATAACTTAGCAACTTTAACTTTGATTAAATCAAGAATAGGTAGAGATGGTATTGTTTGGGCAAATTGTAAGTTTAATAACGAATTCTTATTAATTGATACCGATTCACAAAGTACACTATTAGGGCACGAAGAACAAAGAACACAAAATAATGTAGCAAGAGCAGCTGAGGCTTTACAAAGAACAAGAAGAGTAAGAGAAGGAGCAAACTAAAATTAAAACAAAAAAAATGAGTAAATTATTTACAGAAAGAATACCTTTTAAACCGTTTGAATATCCCGATTATTACAATGAAGGTTGGTTAAAACAAATGCAAGCATTTTGGTTACACACTGAAATTCCAATGCAGGGAGATGTTAAAGATTGGAATGAAAATTTGAACGAATCAGAAAAACATTTAGTCGGAAATATCTTATTAGGTTTTGCACAAACAGAATGCGCCGTATCAGATTATTGGACAGGTATGGTTACTAAATGGTTCCCAAAACACGAAATAAGACAAATGGCTATGGCGTTTGGTTCACAAGAAACTATACATTCAATAGCATATTCATATCTTAATGAAACATTAGGTTTAGATGATTTTGCTGGATTTTTACACGAACCTGCAACTAAAGCAAGATTTGAATTGTTAACTGAAACAAGTGCAGATTGGACTCCAAAAGATTTAGATACTAAATCACAGGCAAGAAAAGAAGTTGGTAAAAGTTTGGCAATATTTTCAGCATTCGCTGAAGGTGTATCATTATACTCATCATTCGCGGTTTTATATTCTTTTCAAATGAGAAATTTTTTGAAAGGTGTTGGACAACAAATGAAATGGAGCGTACGCGATGAATCATTACATTCCAAAATGGGATGTCAATTATTCAGACATATGTGTCAAGAATTTCCTGATTTATTGAATGATGCAAAAAATGATATTTTAGAAGCAGCAAAATTAATTCAACAATTAGAATTTGATTATATCGATAAAATGTTTGAAATGGGTGATTTAGAAAATCTTAAAAAAGAAGATCTGAAACATTTTATTTCACAAAGAATCAATGAAAAATTGAATGAATTAGGTTATGAAAGTGCTTTTGAATTCAATAAAAAGAAAGCTGAACAGTTAGAATGGTTTTACCATTTAACAGGAGGATTAACTCACACAGATTTCTTTGCTATGAGACCTACTGATTACAGTAAGGCAGGTGAAGGAGAAAATTGGGACGATATTTTTTAAAAAAAAAATTTATATAAATTATGAAATACTACGGAGAAGAACTCGGTTGGGAAATAGGTGTCGACTACCCTGAATGGGCTAACACTGAAATATATGTTAAAACCATTTCAAAAGGTTATTTACAAGATGGTGAAAAACCTAAAGATGCGTATTGGAGAGTGGCAACAGCGGTTGCTAAAAGATTAGGTAAACCTGCATTAGCAACTAAATTCTTCGATTACATTTGGAAGGGATGGTTATGTTTGGCAACCCCTGTATTATCAAATACAGGAACTGATAGAGGTTTACCAATTAGTTGTTTTGGTATCGATGTAGGAGATAGTATCTTCGAAATCGGAAACAAGAATTTAGAATTAATGTTATTGGCTAAACACGGCGGTGGAGTTGGAGTTGGTATCAATATGATTAGACCTGCAGGTTCAAAAATAACTGGTAATGGAACATCTGACGGTGTAGTACCATTTATCAAAATTTATGATTCAACTATTCTTGCAACAAATCAGGGATCAGTTCGTAGAGGTGCTGCTTCAGTCAATATCAAAATTGAGCACAAAGATTTTGAAGATTTCTTGGAAATCAGAGAACCAAAAGGCGATGTGAATCGTCAATCATTAAACTTACATCAATGTGTTGTAGTTAGTGATAAATTTATGAAAAAATTAGAGGAAGGCGATTCTGAAGCGAGAAGAAAATGGAGTAAGTTATTACAAAAAAGAAAAGCAACAGGTGAACCTTATATTATGTACAAAGGAAATGTTAACAAACATAATCCTGATATGTACAAAAAGAATGGCTTGAAAGTTCATATGACTAATATCTGTTCAGAAATTGTTTTACATACAGATGAGCAACATTCATTTGTTTGTTGTTTAAGTTCTTTAAATTTAGCAAAATACGATGAATGGAAAGATACCGATTTAGTGTACACATCAACAATGTTTTTAGATGGTGTATTAGAGGAGTTCATTCAAAGAGCTAAAAATATGAGAGGATTTGAAAATGCGGTACGTTCTGCAGAGAGAGGTCGTGCATTAGGTTTAGGTGTTTTAGGTTGGCATACATACTTACAACAAAAAGGAATACCATTTGAAGGTTTACCTGCTCAATTTGAAACTCGTAAAATCTTCTCTCAAATTAAGATTGAATCTGAAAGAGCGAGTAGAGATATGGCTAAAGAATATGGTGAACCATTATGGTGTAAAGATTTTGGTATGAGAAATACACACTTAAGAGCTGTGGCACCTACAGTATCAAATTCTAAATTGAGTGGTAATGTTAGTAGTGGTATCGAACCTTGGGCTGCTAATGTGTTCACAGAACAAACAGCAAAAGGTACCTTTATCCGTAAAAACCCTGAATTAGAAAGAGTATTACGTAAGATTGGTAAAAACACTAAAGAAGTTTGGGATCAAATTTTAGCAGACGGTGGTTCAGTATTGGGATTAGATTTTTTAGATGAATGGTGTTTCATAGATTCTAAAGTTGTTGAAATCAAAGAAGTATCTGAAGACAATAAATTAAAAATTGTTTCTATCAAAGATGTATTCAAAACATTTAAAGAAATTAATCAATTAGATTTAGTTAGACAAGCAGGTATTAGACAACAGTATATTGACCAAGCGGTTTCATTAAATTTGGCGTTCCCTGCTATAGCAGACCCTAAATGGATTAATCAAGTTCACTTGGAAGCTTGGAAACAAGGTGTTAAAACACTTTATTATATGAGAACCGAATCGGTATTAAGAGGTGATATTGCAGCACAAGCTATGAATCCGGATTGTGTTAGCTGTGAAGCATAATATTTATAATAAAAACGAAAAAATGTTAGAAGTAAAAAAATTTTCAGCAAGTTGGTGTGGCCCTTGTAAAGCTTTGGCCCCTATAATAAATGATGTAAAATCTCAATTTCCTAATGTATTATTCAGTGAGCACGATGTTGATTCGGATTATGAATTAGCGACTAATTTTGGAGTTAGAACAGTACCTACGGTAGTATTATTAAAAGATGGTAAAGAAATACAAAGACTTTCGGGTCTTTCTCCTAAATCAACTTATATTAAAGTGATTAACGAGGGTATTAATAACTAAAAAATAATATATTGTATTCAAAAGGTTAGAATTAACGTTCTAACCTTTTTTTATATATACAAAAGGTACATAATCATTTTTATATTCTCTATATTTATTTGATATGGCAGTCGATTTAACATCCACATATGGTATTAATTTCCCATTTCAAGATAGTAGTACAGGACAATATCTTGCAATGACAACTTCTTCAGCTGAAGAAATTAGAGCGAATTTATTACATTTAATTTTAACTGAAAAAGGTAGTAGATATTTTTTACCTGATTTCGGTACAAGAATATACACATATGTTTTTGAACAAAATGATGCTGTTAGTTTTGATTTAATTGAGTCCGATATAAGAAATGCTGTTAAAACTTATTTACCTAACTTGGATATACAATCAATTGATATTCAAAATGCGGAGAATGATCCAACTTATAATATACAAACTTCAGGAACAAACGAAGATGCAAGATTATTTAGAGTAGGTTCATTATCAGATGCGCCATACACTGCAACAGTAAAAATAAATTATACAGTAAATAATGGGGCATTTACATCCTCAGATTTTGTAATAATAAACATATAATATGGGAAAACAAATATCATACGCGGTAAGGGATTTCGCGGGATTAAGACAGGAACTAGTAAACTTTACACAAAACTATTATCCAAATCTTATTCAAAATTTTAACGATGCGTCGATATATTCAGTATTGCTTGATTTAAACGCAGCGATATCGGATAACTTACATTTCCACATAGATAGAGTTTGGCAAGAAACAATGTTGGACTATGCACAACAAAGACAATCATTATTTTTTATTGCAAAAACTTATGGTTTAAAAATACCAAATACAAGACCTTCAGTTACATTAGTTGATTTTTCAATTAAGGTTCCAATAAATGGTGATAAAGATGATATGAGATATGAAGGTGTCTTAAAAGCAGGAGCACAAGTTTCAGGTGGTGGACAAACTTTCGAAACAATTAACGATATCGATTTCTCAAATCCTTTTACTATTGATGGTACTCCTAACCGATTAAAGATACCGAATTTTGATAGTAATAATAGATTAGTTTCATATACAATAACCAAAAGAGAACCTGTGGTAAATGGTGTAACAAACGTTTATAGAAGAGTAATTACAAATACCGATCAGGTACCATTTTTAAAACTTTATTTACCTGAACAAAACGTTTTAGGTATAACTTCTATCATACACAAAGACGGTACTAATTATAGTTCAAATCCAACAACAGCTGAATTTGCTACAAGTCCTAATAAATGGTATGAGGTAGATTCTTTAGTACAAAATAGTGTATTCGTACCTGACCCAACATCGGTATCCGACCAAAGTAATTTTAAAGCGGGTACTTACTTAACTGTTAATAATAAATTCGTTACTGAATATACACCTGAAGGTTATTTTTCTATAACATTTGGTTCAGGAAATGTGGATCCACTTTCAAATTTAGATAACTATATCAACGGTACATTACAAGTTAATCTTGCTACATATTTGAATAATATGTCAATGGGTGGAATACCTCCTGTTAATTCAACATTATTTGTACAATATCGAGTTGGTGGAGGTAAAGCTTCAAATTTAGGTGTTAACACTATTACAAGTGTCGATAATGTTAATTTCGTGGTTCAAGGCCCCAATACTTCAATTAATAATCAGGTTATTCAATCATTAAGTATTACAAATCCAATACCGGCCGTAGGTGGTGCGGATCAACCTTCAATTGATGAAATTAGAAATATGGTTTCATATAATTTTTCTGCACAAAATAGAGCAGTAACTCTTCACGATTATATGTCACTTATACAAAAAATGCCAGCAACATATGGTGCACCTGCTAAGGTTGGTGTTATGGAAGTTAATAATAAAATACAAATAAATTTATTATCCTACGATGATTTAGGTAATTTGAGTGATACTGTTTCAACAACACTTCAAAAAAATATTTTAGAGTATTTGTCACAATATAGAATGGTTAATGATTATTTAGCAGTTGTAGCTGCTCAAGTGATAGACTTAGGATTTCAAATTGATGTTGTAATTGATAAAAATATAAATCAAACGGATGTTATAAGCAGTATTATTTCAAATGCAACGACATATCTTTCTGTTGATAAAAGAAAAATGGGTGACCCGTTATTTGTTGGTGAATTAACACAGATTATAAACCAATTAAACGGTGTTGTGAATGTAGTCGATATAAGAGTCTATAATAAAGTTGGTAGTCCATATTCGTCTGCACAAGTGTCTCAACCATATGTTGACAACACAACGTTAGAAATACAACAACAAGACCAAATTATATATATGCAATCTAATCAAATTCACCAATGTAGATTCCCAAATAAAGATATTTTGGTGAGAGTTAAAACCTTAGGTTCGACTACATATTAAAAACAATTTTCTTTATATTGATAGAAAATTAAGATTTTTCTATTTATATAAAGAATGGCACAAAAATACAGAATTTCAACGGATATAGGGGTAGATAAACTTATCACAGTTGAACTTAACCAAGAATACGATATTTTAGAAATTCTTTCACTTAAGTTCACCCAAACAAACGCATATACTTCATTTTGTTCAGATTATGGTGTAGTGGTAGGTAGAGTTACCGCGAATAATGGATTCGGGATACCAAATGCTAAAGTTTCTATTTTTATACCACTAAGTGATGTAGATGCAAATGACCCTGTTATTTCAGCTTTATATCCTTATACTCAAATAGATGATTTAGATCAAAACAATTATAGATATAACTTATTACCTTCGAGACAACAACACGGAGGTCATACACCAACAGGAACTTTTCCAGATCAATCAGATATACTGAACAGAGAGGAAATTTTAGAAGTTTTTGAAAAATATTATAAGTTCACAGTTAAAACAAACATATCAGGTGACTTTATGATTTGGGGTGTTCCAACAGGACAACAAACTTTACACATTGATGTTGATACTTCCGATATAGGTTGTTTTTCTTTAAGACCTGACGATTTCTCGAGACAAGGCGCAGGGGTAGATAAATTTAAAAATAGTTACACTTTTAAAGCGTCTGAAGATTTAAACAGTTTACCTCAGATTGTTACATTCAACAAAACAATACAAGTTTATCCTTTTTGGGGCAATACGGATTTTTGTCAAATTGGAATTTCAAGGAGTGATTTTGATTTATCATCTGCAGGTGTTAAAATTGAACCCAAAGCGATGGTTATTGGTGGAATATTCACCGACACTGGAAAAAACGCAATTGATAAAAACTGTATTCCAACTAAAAATATGGGTTCTAAATGTACCTTAGCGTCACATAAAGGTAAGATAGAAGCATTAAGATTCACATCTCAATTTGATGAATACAATAGACCAATAATTGAAGAATATGACTTACACGAAGACATTCCTGAGGATGGAAGTTTTGTGTTTAGTGTTCCTATGAATATGGATTATTTGTACACTAATGAATTTGGTGAGATGGAATACACTAATAATCCAAATAAAGGTATTCCAACCTCTGCTTGTTATCGTTTCAAATTCACGATGAAAGATGAAGGGTTAGAAAGAGTAAGAGTAAGAGCATCTTATTTGGTGCCGAATATTAGAGAATTTCAATCAATTGATGGAACAGAACAAGAAAAATCTTACGCTTGGACAACTGAATATAGTGGATATCCTACAGACGCTCAAGATCTAATTTTATATGGTGAAAATGGATTCTTCTATCCACAAGATTATTTCTTCAGATTCCATTATGCTAAAGTTTACACAGTATCATCATTCCAAAGTACATTAATACACGGGAGTTTCTTAGGTTCCAATAGATTTTTAGGAATCAAAGAAATACACCCACCCGAGGATAAAGATTGTTTGAATAGTGTCGTTACACCTCCAATAAATTTCGCATCAAAAAATACAGGATTGAATTTTCCTGTTATAATTGCTGATGTTGTAACGTTTATTCAATTTATTTTTTCATTAATTAAATTAACGATATTCGAATTCTTCGGTTCTTTTTTATATACTGTAGGCCAAGCTTTATATAATATTTATTTTGGTTGGCCTTTTAATTGGAGACCATTTGGAAGAATTGGCGAACAATTTAAATCAGGTGCTTATTCAATTGCAGCGGCTGGTCAATTTACACTCCCCTTAGTTATTTATGATGATTGTGAACTATGTACAAATGACGATACAAGTTTAACACACGGCATCAATGTAAACAATTATTGTAAAATAGGTGAATTATCATTCAACGTTATTTATGGAGTAAAAAATGAATTTAATGGGGATGAATTTGCTAATTACGCTCTGTTTTACATTACTGGTAACACTGCAGGAGATAGTTTTGAAAATCCAGGACAACCTGCTAGAGACAGTGATGCAGGATGTTTAAATTCTTATAATGGATTCACAGGTGGAACATACACTAATATGAATTCATTAACAACAACAGATTTATATGGGAATATAATACCGGAAATTGAAATGGTTTTTGGTGGGTACAATAATTCTTGGTTGAATAGTGCTGAGTTTGGAATTTCAGGGACAAGCGGAAATGGTAATTATCAAATTCAATATCTTAATGGATGGGGTGGTACAAACTTACCTGCAGGGTATGTTATATTGATACCTTATTCTGATTTACAAAATTATCTTGGTATAAGTGATATAACACAATATCCTTCAATACAAGTTAATGGTCCAATTGAATCTAGTTATAAACAAATTTCAGGTTATACAACCTATGCAGCTCTTTATGATTTGGCTCATACTCACAGTGGTGCAACCATTTATACAGGTGTGACTCTTGAAGAGGGTTGTGCAATGTATAATAGAGTTTACAATAAAAGTATACCAAAAGAAGTTATTTGGTTGGAAGGCGAAACCCCTTATGGTTTACCTACAACACCTGTTAACTATTCTGAAATTACGAATTCAACTCAATTATTGAATAATACAAATTCACCAGGTATTGTGGAACTTACAATTACTAACACCAATAATATTTTAGCAGATAAAAGTAGATTACCTAATGGTGGTGTTGATTGGATAATTGGTGGTGAATGTTGGTATATTAATAATCAACATAGATTACCCCAAGCAATAAATTGGGATAGGTTAGGTAAAATAACATATAACAGACAAACAAAAACAGGATTTTCTGAATTTAGAGGAGGTGTTTTTTCAATAGTACCTTCCATAGATGGTGTATCAATATACAACATAAATGCAATTAGAGAATGGTACAGAAGAAAACGAGTTGGTATTGCTTTTTGTGGAGGTATAGTGAATTATTCATTTATTGATAACTGGTTATCAGGTTCATTATATTTTTATCAATTTAAAATGAAATTAAAAGGTGCATTTGCTAAATTTTGTAACACAATTGCACATTATTCGCCATCACAAAATACTTTTTATTATAGGTCAACAGTTTACACTCCACCAACTACAAACTATTATCCATTCACAGGTGGTACTTGGGGTTATGAAGGAGGTTCCGTGGGTACCAATTATGTTACTTTGGGACATCCAACTACATTTGTTGATTTAGGACCAAGAGATGTTTTTATCGGTGAAATTTGTACCGATTCAACATTAGACCCAAATTGTTCTGTTGCACGATCAATAGGACCGACATCTTGGAAACAATTTAGTGAACTTGTTGCATTTGCAATAAATTACAGACAAGATACAACAAATGATACTCAACAAGTAGAAGACTATTTCAGTGAGAATAATGCTGAAGGAGTTTTTGGTGGATTGAATATTTTTGATGGTGATATTGTTCAATTATTATCAATCAATAGCGAAGCAGGTATAGATGCATTCGATATGACAAGTGCAAATTATATTTCATATAATATAGGTCAGTTAGATCCTGTTGATGAATATTTTGTTTTCCAAAATGGAACTGGCTCATATGGTCCCGTACCTATCACAATGCAATATGATGATAAAAGAAATTCATCTTTCGGACCAAAAACCCGAGAATGTTTGAATCAACATTTAGGAGAAACAGCTCAATCTGTTCCATATTTTTTATGGGATAAAAAGGGTACAGGTTTCGGTTCTTATACTTCACCAAGTTCACAATCTTGGGATTATGCAAATGTGCACGTTGCTCCTTTACAAGGAACACCTGCAGTTAATTTCGGTGTACCAAATCATATAACATCAGACCCTTATTTATTACCACCGATGAGTTATAATTATTCTGGTTATACTGTAACAGGTGAAACATCGTTTGCAGAAGAATTTGATGTTGTAGTTTTAACAAGTGACCCAACATATATTTCAGATGCGGACACTTTAAGTGAATATGTTGATACAGCATTCAATCAATTTAAAATTTTGATTGCAACAAGTGGAACTATAACTGACCCATTATCAGGTAATTTATACATAAGATTGAATGGACAATGGAATCCATATACATCAGGTGCAGCTATACCTTGGACACCACAATTAGCATATAGTGTATGGCCTACAGTTGATCCATACACATCACATAAACAAATTTTATCAACTCCATTCTTGTATTATTTTGGTTTAAGACCAGGTAATACTGCGATTGATAAATTGATAGAAAGATTCGGCCCTATATCAGGCTTCACGACAGTTAACTAATGAAAAAGAAAATTGTATTACCATCAGCTAGATATCAAGGTGCACCTAATCAAGATTTAAATTTAACAATTAAACTTGATAATAGTGATGTACAACTAAGAGAAGGTGATATGGATATATCACTAGACGTTTTACAACTTTTTGATGCTGAAAGAAATCAATCAATTGATTATAAAATTTATGGTAAATTGAAAATGATTTTCAGAAATATGTACAGCGGTGATACTGAAAGTTACGAACCATTAAATCAAAATTTATATTTAGTAGGTGATGGTTCTAATGATAATTTTACAGGTTACTTACCATACAACGAATTTGCATTTTTAAGAAATGATGTTTTGAGAGAAGTTAATATGCCTATGAGTGGTGATACTTTAGGTACATTTACTCAAAACATAGTTTTAAGTGGTGATACAAGTCATACTACTATTACTCCAATAACTGCACCATATCAGAATTGGAATTTTTATCTAAGCTATGTGTATGATCAGGATTCAAATTACCCTATGGGTTACACAACTTCGGGTGGAACTTATTTTCCGTTTTTATCTGGTGATGGAATACCTTTTGAAGTAACCAATGATGGGACCTATTATAATTTTACATCTATGGTTCCCCATAATATGTCACTTGGTGAATATATTGTAATAACAGGATTTTCAATATCAGGCGTACCAGTAAGTCCAACTAATTTAACAGGTACAACTTTTACTATAGATGGTTTGGGTAATGCTACACATAATTCAGAAAAATATGTTGTAAATGTTTTGATGAATCAATTTCCAACAGGTATTACATTTAATGAAGTTATTATTGGAAAAAGATGTATCGACATAAAAAACATTACCGGTACAACATCTACATATTATGTTCATAAAATGAAAACATTGACAGATGTTAATGATTATATCTTAGATAAAGTAGGTTTCGAATCTCCTATATGGATGGAAGAGAAGAAAATGTTATATCAAAATAGTCAGGGAATTTATGATTTTTTAGTTGAAAGAAACAGAATGGAATCTGTTGTTTTTGATATAAAAGAACCTTTTGCGTTGAGCGGTATTACCAATAATATGGGATACACACCTACAGAATTATACGTAAGTGTAATTTTTAGAAATGGAAATGGTTATTTTGACTATCCTGTTAAAGTTGGTTACAAATTTAATTTCCACGATACTTGGATAGATAATTATTTTTCAGGAACAACTTCATTAGAAACGGGAATGACATATACTAATTTCATTCATAGTGGTATTACATTTAAAAGTGGAAATACATTATCTATCGGAACAGTTTTAACAGGTGCATTTGTTGAATATAATGATAAAGATTTTGCAGAAACAATTATTAGTGAAGCATTTCATAAATTTTATAATCCACCAAATATATTTTGGTATGGTCAAACAGGCCATAGTATGACATATAATGGTTTTATGTTTAGCGGGGCAACAGCAGAAAATCCATTTGGTTTATTTTACCAACCCTTTTATAGAAATATGGTGAGACAATTATCACCTTATGTTGAAACTTCATCAACTAATGACATTTATAATTTACCTGAAAATTGTAGATATGTAGAATCGACAGGATTATGGGAATGGCGAGATTTATATGATCAAGGTTATATTGACCCAGATGGTTATGGAACAAATTTTCCATTTATAAATGGAACACATTATGTTCATTCAGATATTAATTTTTATTTGAGAAATGAAGCTTCTTACAATAATAAAGTAAATGGAATTCGAAATTTCAATAACGTTAAAATAAATTGTTAAAATGGAAATATTAAAAACTGATGGTGTAAATTATCAAATTACTATACCGCAATCTACTGAATTTAGAACAGATTTGGGGTGGCAAGAAAATTTCCAACAATTTGAAGATGAGACCATACAACAAATTATTAACCCAATTATAAATTATGAAACTGTAAGATATGTACACGAACCTTACACAGCTAATACAGGAGTTTATCAAACTGACATATGGTTTACATTTCAATTTTTAGATAATTCAGGAGGATATACTAATGGATTTGATTATAGTTTGGTTGGTATTACTCCAAAAGATAACGCATTGATGTTGGATGACGCAACAAAAAGTTTTTTTAGATTAGAATTTTACAAAACACCAAATAACGTTGCACCAAATAGAAGCAATAGAAAATTAGTTTTTGCTAAGAATCTTTCATTACCAACAGGTGAAAAATATTTATATGGTCCATTAAATCAATATATATTTCTTCCTGTTTTCAAAGGTTCAAATTATGAAAATAAAGAAAATATGTATTTTTTCTGGTTTCACGATGATGAAGCATTAAAGGGAACAGCTTACACAGGAGACACATTTTTTATGACTGCAAGATTTTTTAATGCTGAAGATGGTTCAGTCGATAATTTCACTACATCAGGTTTAACCCAAGGACAACAATTGATTGAAAGTTCGGATATGTATTATAAAGTTATAATAAACAGAAATGATTTTTCTTATATAACATATGGTTATGATGGTGTGAATCAATTGAATAGAGTTGGACAAACAAATAACCCTATAACCTTTTTTCAACAACGATCATAATGGATAAAAATTATTATAAAATATTACATATTTCAGGTTCGACTTACAATATTCCTGTTTGGTTAGATAACACCATCGACGAAATGGGTGTTATGGTTGGTTTTGATGGTAATGTTGGTATTGAAAATCATTTATGTGATTTCACATATTCAGCAAATACCGGTAATACAATTTTAACAGTTTTTAATACAGCAGATGCGACAGCTTTGAGATCGATAACAGAGGCTGTTTTTACTTTAAATTGGGGCGACGGTTCCTCAAGTGATTTACCTGTTACTGATAGTAATTTATTATCATCAGCAACTCATACCTATACAGGTTCAGGAATTTATACAGTATCAATTAGTTTGAATTCTCCGTGGTCAAATCAGGTAGTTGAAAAAAAGATAGCATTACCAATTCCTGCTGAAGTATATAATCCAATAAATCCGTTAGGAACATTTAGTGGTTTTACGATTCCATATACACATATTACAGGACAAACTCAAGATTATTTAAATGATTTGAATTATACAAATAACACAGGTTATACTACATTCAATTTTATGGCATTCGGTAGAAGTAGGGTGAATCAATTTCAACTTTATGGAGGCGGTTATTCAGGAACAACTACTGGTTCAACTGATGGTGGAACAACTATATATACCGCATATACGATTGACAATCTACATTATTTTGATTATCCTGATGGTATTACTCAAATCACGGGAAGCACTTCAGATTTTTATATGGAGACTGTTTTTAACGATATGATTACTAGAAACGAACATTTTATAGGTTTTATAGATGATCCAGTTATATATTCTGATGTTTTCATCAAAAGAGGACAACAAAGTGTTTTAGAAACAACCCTCAGGTTAAGTGAAATTGATAATAATGGTTTATTAGAAATCTATGGAAATGGATATTATAATATTCAAAAACAATAAAAATTATATTTATAATAAAAGTGTATGGCAATAGGAACTTACGGAGTAATAAGACCAAGTGATGTATCACCAGAAGACGTTGATATTTTTTACTATTATGTTAGTGGTTTAACCACAACCGCACCCGTGACATTAAAAGCATTGTCACCTGCGACGATATTAACTCCTGTATATCATAACTCTCAAACAACTACGGATACTGTAGCTCCTGGAGTAGAAATTTTAGGTGGTTTATATAATTTACAACTACAATCTTCAGATTTTAGTGAATTTGGTTATTATACAATCCATATCAGACCAAAACAAATAAGAACTTTGATTACCGATTGTGGTATTTTAGCTTCTTTACCTTCAGTTAGAGGTTTGGTTATTGATTTAAGTAACATTTCAGCAACAGATGTCGCTAAATTTACACCACAAGGATTAATTGGATATAGAATAGAATATTTGGATACGAATACGAGTAAAAAGATACCGAATTTTTATACCATTGTTACGTCTTCTTTTTATTGTCAACCTGTAACGTCGAACGTTTCTAGTACAACACAAAAAGTAATACGTTATCAATATAGCGACGCGCCAACTAATTTGATGTTTTTAACAATAACACCATCTTCGGCTCCGTCGAGTAAACCTAATACGGTCCCAAATATTGGTGTACCAAATCAAAAAATTATTTTAACAAATACGTTTGTAAACCCTACAACTATTGAAATAGAAATGGTTGAATATGACACATCAACATTAGCTTATGCTCTTTACGGAAATCAAAGTAAAGCAGTAGCTGAAGGTGTTTATACAATCTATGACAGTAATAATAACATTTATAAACAATACAATCTATACGAAATTAATGACACTTATGGCGATACGTTATTTGAAATTAGAGAACTAAAAACTCAAATCGATCAAACATTAAGTTTCAATAGTATTACATCACAATAATGGGAACAACAGGAAATACATACACAGCAAGAGTAATCGACCCAAGATTAGCGGCAAGCGGAGCTGATACCTTCGCTGACCAGTTAGTTGGTGTTCAAATCACAAACGGTACATCACAATTAACGAATACTAATTTTGCATTGGATAATGTTGTGGTTCAAAAAGACAACAAAACATTCAAAACGGGTGCGTTTTCTAAATTCTTTAATTTTGATAATTTAAATGTTCAAGTGAGCGGTGTTACAACACAAACACAAGAACAGATCGACCAACAAATTGTCTTTAATAATTCAAAAGCAGATGCTGGTGCTAATTCATTATTTGGTTCTTTAGCAAGTAGAATTTCTTTAGATATAAAACAAATTATTGATAGTTTTCCTGCAGCATTATATGTTGACCCATCTTCTAATAAAGGTACAAACACATATACGGCTTTTAACATAAGTTATAATAGTAATTTAAAATTTACTACACTTAATATAGAAGCAGCTAAATTCTATAATCCTTTGGATATTGTTATAAGTTCACCCGGTAGTCAAATAATACCTGAAACTAATAATCCAATAGCTAATTTTTACTCAGCTTATTTAAATTATGTTCTTGATATAAGTGGTGACACTTACAATGTTATTGGTTATGTTGAACCGAATTTTCAGAATGTGATTACTGTTAATGTGGCCGGTAACCCATTCAGTGGAAATACAACATTTAACGATGGTTTTTTAATTAGACCAAATGATAGTTTAGTTGAAACATTTTATAATGGTTTAGATGATTTACAAAGTTGTTTATTAAATAGACATACAACTCCTATTTATACTGCAACGTTTCAAGTTCCATTACCAAGTTATGATGGTTCAGCAGAAACTTTACAACCTATTCAACATACTTGGCCCGTAGCAAAGGACGGTTGGAATATTCAAATTATAGGAATTGATTATAACATATATACAAATAATCTGAGCAATACTGCTAATATTATTGATGATTATAAATCAAATTTAATTATTAATTTTTTAACTTCAAATTCTTTAATTGAATATGATACACCTGACCAAAAATTTCAATCTATTTTACAAATCTATGGTCAAAGTTTTGACGAAGTAAAAAAATATATTGATAACATAGCTTATATGAGAAACATAAGTTATGATGGAATTAATAATTTACCTGATGTATTGTTAAAAAATTTATCATCTAATTTGGGTTTAGATACGGTTAATTTATTTGATGAGAAAACACTTGATAAAACTTTATATTCAAGAAATGCAGCTCAGTATGATGGAACAAGTGTTGGTAAAACATTAATTGAAGCTGAATATGAATTTTACAGAAGACTATTAGTAAATTTAGCTTACATATATAAATCAAAAGGAACAAGAAATTCTATTGAATTTTTCTTAAGATTTTTAGGTGCTCCTGAACCATTAATTAATATTAATGAATACATTTATACAATTACTAAATTCCCAAAATCATTCAATTTAGAAGAAGATATCTATGGTGCCATTTCAGGAACATTAGTACATAATAATGGTATATTTGATTCGACTAACTATATCTATAATATTTCAGGTACAACTGGTTATACAAGTTTCAATTATTCAGGATATCCTGTGGATATAAATAATAACTATTTTCCACAAAGCGCGTTTGACCCTACTAGCGATGTATTCTTTCAAAAAGGTTCAGGTTGGTATGATTTAACTTCAGAACATAGATCTCCTTTAGTTATTGATACTGATAATTCAGTTTTAACAGGTTATACAAAATATATCATAACAAAAAATGCACCATATACATATGGTGAAGATTATTATGATATATATAGAACATTACCAGGTTTAAAAACTGGTTATCAATTAGAAAGTGAAATAAATAACGAACAAAACGAAATTCTGAATGAATTATCACCATTCACTTTACCAAGAAAAAATATAAGTGTTTACTTATCACCATCTCAAGGAGTAGAGTATGATGTTTATACCAAATCAAGAAATTTATTATTGTATTTTGGTTCCGAAAATCAACTAACACCACAGACAGGTTTAACATTTGCACAATTTATTGACAATGTTTTGAGCGAACAAATTATTAATTCTAATACAATAAAATATAGAAAGAATTATATAAGATTAGAAGATGTTTATCATTCATATATAAACAACACAAGTTTCACGCCATATAAGCTTGCGGATTTGAGCGATTTTATTACACGAATGAGTCCTTATTGGATGCAAGTTTTAGATCAAGTTATTCCTGCCACAACATTGTGGACGGGCGGTAACTTAGTACAAAATAATATAATTAGAAGATCGAAATATCAATATCAGTATGGTTGTCAACCAGAAACATTAACAGAAGATGTGTATCCATCTGATCAAACCTTTGAAGATGATATAAATAATTCAATAGCAGATGTGCCAACTTGTGACCATTTGAAAGCAATCGAATTTTATCCAAATTTTGATATCAATGGTATTGTTTATAGTGGAGATGCTACTTGTTGTGTTATGATTAGTGGCGCCACTAATATTACAGGAACAACTATAATTAATAATCAAACATTTGTCACAGGTTCTACAAAATTATATGAAACTTCAGAATTTGAACCACCGTATGTCACATATAGTGAAAATGAAAATATAATAAAAGAATTATGGAAAACGGCCATAGTAAATACAGTTAATTATATCAACACTCATTCAGGTTATACAAGAGATGCTGTTGGAGTACTTAATGGTTATTTACCACAAACAAGTGGGTCAACAACTATTAGTCCTATAATGTCATATAATTTTTATACCGATACAAATGGAACAGAAAAAATTAAATTCACATCATACAAATATGGTCCTAATGATTGTACAATAAAAAGTTTCGAATTTTTATTATCAGTAGTATCAAGCATATTGCCACCATTCTGTACTATTTCAGGAGGTACTTTAGTGGTTAATACTACTCCAACAACACCAACCCCAACACCTTCTAATACTGCAACACCTACAGTAACACCAACTAATACTCCAACAGTGACTCCAACTGTTACTGTAACTAAAACACCAACACATACACCAACACCGAGTGTAACTTCAACTATTACACCTACACCTACTATCACATTGACTAATACACCAACTAATACACCAACTAACACACCAACTGGTAGCCCAACTAATACACCTACAACTACACCGACGAATACACCAACGGTTACTCCGAGTGTGACATTTACAAATACTCCAAGTGTAACCCCAACCTTAACGAATACAGGAACACCTACAACTACGCCTACAAATACACCAACAGTTACACCTACAATAACGATTACTAATACACCAACGTTAAGTCCTACACCAAGTATAACTCCAACTATGACACCTACAGTAACACCTAGTTCAACACCAGCTTTAAGTACTGGTATATTGTTTATGGAATCTAATGATGATTCATTATTTACAGGTCCAAATAATTCTGATATAGGTTCATATATGTTAGCAAACTCTGTTAATGGTTGGTATGGACTTGCTGCATCAGGATTATTAGGAATTAACGCTACTGATTTGGCAATTTGGATGGATTGGCCAGGTTTTGTTACAGGAACAACAAATGTTACAAATGCTATTCAACAAGTAGTACCACAAGCAAATGGTGGAACTGATACATATGGCAACCCAATAAATACTTATTTAGTAGAAACAACTAAAGTACCACAAGGTACAATTAAAGGTATCGTAAATTTTGCTTATTTAGTTCCAATATCATTGACAAATAATACAGTTTATAAAACGTTTGGAATAAATTATCAAAGTTTACCAACAGCACTTAATACAACACAAGTTGATCCGGGTATTAGTGCAATTGATATTAACTATACGGGATCGAACTGGACAAATGGACATTATAGAATGTATCTTGAATCAAATGGTAATGGTTGGAATGCAGGGGTACCAAATACACCAAGTAATCACGATTATTATTTTAGAGCCAATGGTTTCTAATAAAAATTAATATTTATGATATAAGTAAAATATAAAATTTAAATGAGCTTTAATTATCAAAATCCATTAACAGGTAATATAAATCAATTCGCATATTCTGTAAACCCAACAGACACAAATGGTAATACATTTAGTGTATTAAACATTGGTGGTTATATGGAAGTTTGGTTATTATCTGATTTAAACTTTTCAACACACGGTGCAACAGGAAATATAAATTATTCAGGAAATACAATTCCGATTAGTCTTTATATTAGACCTACAGGTGCACTTACAGATAGATTAACACTTAATAATGATGGAATTTCTTCTGGAAGAAGAAGAATTGGTATGTTAGTTTATGTTAATGAAACACAAACTGTTTACCAATTTCAAATTGATAATTATGAAACCTTATTTAATAATGCATTAACAGATGGATGTATAACATCAACTAGTACAAGTTATACCGTATCAGATAGAGTAGGTGGAGTTGAAAAAGCATCAGGTCACGCATTGTTTTCTGCTTGGTCTGGTTCAACAATTGAAGGAGTAAGTGGAATAACAAGAAGCAATGCAAATTGGAGAATATTTCAAACAGGAAATTCGAATACATCAGGAACTAGTGGTACGTCAGGTAGTAGTGGTTTGAATGGTTCATCTGGTACCGATGGAAGTTCAGGAACATCAGGAATAAATGGTATTGATGGTACTTCGGGTTCTTCAGGTACTTCAGGTATAGATGGAACATCAGGAACAGATGGAAGTTCAGGTTCAAGCGGAAGTTCAGGTAGCTCAGGTTCATCTGGAACATTTGGATCCTCAGGAACATCGGGTTCGAGTGGAACGTCTGGTTCATCAGGAAGTTCAGGTTCTTCTGGTTCATCAGGAAGTTCTGGTTTATCAGGAAGTTCAGGAACAAGTGGTTTAGATGGAACAAATGGTACAAGTGGTTCATCAGGAACAGACGGTACTTCAGGAACAAATGGTTCATCGGGTGATAGTGGTTCTTCAGGAACAAGTGGTTCATCTGGTTTGAATGGATCATCAGGTACAAGTGGTACTTCAGGTTCAAGTGGTACTTCAGGTTCAAGTGGAACATCAGGTTCAAGTGGTACTTCTGGTATTTCAGGTAGTTCAGGGTCTTCTGGTTCATCAGGCACTTCAGGAAATTCAGGTTCTTCAGGAACAAGTGGTATAAATGGTACTTCGGGTTCTTCTGGTACTGATGGTACATCAGGTACTTCAGGTACTGATGGAAGTTCAGGAAGCTCAGGAATAAGTGGTGTTGATGGTACATCTGGATCTTCGGGTATAGATGGAACTTCAGGTTCTTCGGGAACATCGGGTGAATCTGGTTCCTCAGGAACGTCGGGTTCATCAGGAACTTCAGGAAGTTCAGGTATTTCAGGAAGTTCAGGTTCATCTGGTACTTCAGGAAATTCAGGTTCAAGCGGAAGTTCAGGTACATCTGGTTTAAATGGGACAAATGGAACAAGTGGTTCATCAGGAACAGATGGTACTTCGGGTTCCGACGGTACATCTGGTGATAGTGGTTCATCAGGAACTAGCGGTTCATCTGGTATAGACGGAACTTCAGGTTCAAGTGGTGATTCAGGTTCAAGCGGTACTTCAGGTTCTTCTGGTACATCAGGTTCTAATGGTAGTTCAGGTAATAGCGGTTCTTCAGGAACATCAGGTACTTCAGGAAATTCAGGTTCTTCGGGAACATCTGGTATAGACGGAACTTCAGGTTCAAGTGGCACTTCTGGTTCCTCAGGAACATCAGGGTCAAGTGGTAGTAGTGGTTCTTCAGGTTCAAGTGGCACTTCTGGTTCCTCAGGAACATCAGGGTCAAGTGGTAGTAGTGGAATAGACGGAACATCGGGTACAAGTGGAACAGATGGTAGTTCAGGAATATCAGGAACAAGTGGTAGTTCAGGTTCGAATGGTACTTCTGGTTCCTCAGGTTCAAGTGGTTCAAGTGGAAATTCCGGTTCTTCAGGTTCATCAGGTTCTTCAGGTACATCAGGTTCTTCAGGCACATCTGGTTCATCAGGTACTTCAGGTATTAGTGGAACAAGTGGTACATCAGGTTCTTCAGGAATATCAGGTACTAGTGGCACCTCAGGATCAGATGGTTCTTCAGGAACATCGGGAAGTTCAGGAAGTAATGGTACGTCAGGTACTAGTGGCACATCTGGTTCAAATGGTACAAGTGGTACATCTGGTACTTCAGGTAATAACGGTAGAGACGGTATTTCAGGAGGACAGATTTATTATTTAAATCAATCATTAAATACTAATTCTCCATTTGGTACCCCAACATACAAAGAAATGTCTACAACTGCTAGTACAGCTTCACAACAAAGTATTGTTGTTACTGCTAGTGGAAATACTAATAATATTTTATTTGCAAGTTATGCTACTGATTCGGGTTTTCCTGACGCAGATTTCATTCCTGCAGGAGTGTGGAGTTTTGATTTGAATATAACTTGTAATGATTCTAATGCGACAGATATTGATGTTTATGCAAAAATTTATAAATATACTTCAGGAGGAACATCCACTTTATTATTCACTTCAGGAGTAGTTATCTTAAATAACACATCTTTACCTTTTTCTTATTTCTTTGATTCATTTTACTCAGGAGTAGATTTGGATTTATCAGATAGAATTTATGTTGAGTTTTACACTAATAATCACAATAATTCCGATATTACTTTCACATATTATACCGAAGGAACATCAAATTATTCTTATATTATAACTTCATTCAATGCACCTTCAGGTACTTCAGGTACTAGTGGTACTTCAGGAAGTTCAGGAATCAATGGGACTTCAGGTTCTTCAGGCACAAGCGGCTCGAGTGGAACGTCTGGTTCTACAGGAACATCAGGAACAAGTGGTACTAGTGGTTCATCGGGATTAACTGGTACAAGTGGTACTTCAGGTTTGAGTGGAACATCAGGTAGTTCAGGAACATCAGGTAGTTCAGGAACATCAGGTAGTTCGGGTACTTCAGGTAGTTCAGGTTCATCAGGTACCTCAGGTTCAAGTGGTAGTTCAGGTAACTCAGGTACTAGTGGAACAAGTGGTTCTGATGGTTCATCAGGTAGTTCGGGAACTTCAGGTAGCTCAGGAACTTCAGGTGTAAATGGTACATCTGGATCTAGTGGTAGTACTGGTACATCGGGTACTAGTGGTAGTTCAGGTTATTCAGGTACGTCTGGCAGCTCAGGCACATCAGGTTCTAATGGTAGTAGCGGAAGCTCAGGAACATCAGGTTTTTCAGGTTCATCAGGTACCTCAGGTTCAAGTGGTAGTTCAGGTTCATCAGGTACCTCAGGTTCAAGTGGTAGTTCAGGTAACTCAGGTAGTTCAGGAACTTCAGGTAGTTCAGGAACTTCAGGTAGTACAGGAACAAGTGGTACGTCTGGTTCTTCAGGAACAAGTGGTTCTTCAGGATCTAATGGATCATCAGGAACAAGCGGTATTTCAGGAACTTCAGGTAGTAGTGGAACAAGTGGTACATCTGGTTCAAATGGTTCTTCAGGAACATCAGGAACAAGTGGTAGTAATGGTTCTAACGGAAGTTCAGGAACAAGTGGTTCATCAGGTAGTTCAGGAACTTCAGGTAGTTCAGGTACTTCTGGTAGTTCGGGGACTTCAGGTAGTACAGGGACAAGTGGTACATCTGGTTCAAATGGTTCAAATGGTTCTTCAGGAACAAGTGGTAGTAATGGTTCTTCAGGTACATCTGGTTCAAATGGTTCTTCAGGAACATCAGGCACATCAGGTTCAAATGGATCTTCAGGTACATCTGGATCGAATGGTTCTTCGGGAACATCAGGTAGTAATGGATCTAGTGGAAATTCAGGTACATCAGGTAGTTCAGGAACTTCAGGTAGTTCAGGAACTTCAGGTAGTTCAGGAACTTCAGGTAGTAGTGGGTCAAATGGTTCTTCAGGAACAAGTGGAACATCTGGTTCAAATGGTTCTTCTGGAACATCGGGAACTAGTGGTAGTAATGGTTCTTCAGGTACATCTGGTTCAAATGGTTCTTC
>Ga0208498_1000181_pt1 | contig 26274 bp, 30 predicted proteins | sample CryBogCBE12Aug09_FD_185502 | JGI IMG/M metagenome (GOLD analysis project Ga0208498, IMG submission 185502) | Freshwater microbial communities from Crystal Bog, Wisconsin, USA - CBE12Aug09 (SPAdes) (version 2) | ecosystem: Environmental > Aquatic > Freshwater > Lake | place: Crystal Bog... | reverse complement strand
GTTGAAACGTCTTCCATCCACCATGAGGATACTTGCCATACTTTGTCTCAATCTCCTTGAACATGCCTTGGATACTCCAGTCTCGAGTACCACGATTTGTTTCCCACCACTGCTTGAACTTGTCCGTGAGTGTCGGCTTGCGTACAGGCAGGACTTCCTCGCCCTCCACTGCTGCCCGAGTATACTCGTTGATGAACTTCATGATGGCATTGCTCTCCTCACGGTACTCATTTGTGTACTCCAGAATCTCCGCCGGAGGAACCAGGTCCTCATTCACATGCTGCTTGTAGGTGTGAATCAGGAACGCCAGGAAACACTTGCCCCACTCTTCCGACTTCACCTTGCGTTCAATCGACATATCCATCTTGAACTGGTTGGGACCCTTCGGATCCGCAACGAACTTCGAGATGAAGTTAATCACCACGAAACGGCGCCAAGTACCCTGATCGTTCGTATTGATCTTCGGCTTGTCATTACACGCCAGATGCAGCTTCGCCTGAAGCTCAAACTCCACCATCGACTTCGACCCCGCATACAGATCACGCGCAATGATCTTCTCGCTCGATGTCAGCTCCTTCATGAATCCAGTATTCAGAGGAACCGCCTCATCCGGCTCCTGCATCGTCACAAATCGCCGACCCTTCAGACGAATCAGCTCCGGCGCAGCTGCTCCCGATTTATTACGACCCTGTGTCAGTAGAGAGATCGGGACCTTGCAGGCATAATCGCCCAGCGCCGACTCCATCAGACAGATCAGCATCGACTTGCCGTTCGATCCCACACCCGTCCACGTATGGAACTTCTGATTTCCATGACCGTTTAGGCACCGAGCCAGATGTAGCATCTGATACTCGCGAACCCGCTTGATTGGGAAGATCTTGTGCAGGAAATCGTCAATCTCGCGCCACTCCCGATACTCCTTGTACGACCGATTCGGATCGTACTCGATATTCGTCGAGAATGAGATGTAGTCCTCCGGACGCCCATCGCGGAACTGACACGTATCCATATCAAATACACCATTCGAACATGCCAGAAGAGTGCGGCTCTCATCAATCTTCTTCGTAAACTGCTCGTCCAAGAACAACTCCTGGCACTCACGCATTACGTTCGACTTAAATGCTGTCTTCTTCAGCTGTGTTGCGACCTTGTACAGATCACGATGCATTGAGAGATCCTTACAGTATGTGCACCCACACGCACTCGGATCCTTTGCCTGACATGTTTCACCATCCACGATCTTCTGGTTGTAGTGACCAACACGATTCATATAGAGTTTGAAGATCGTGATCGACAGTTCCTGCTGCAGCTGAACACCCTTATCTAGCTCTACCCATACATGTCCAACATACCGATACCATACATTCTTTCCGAAGTTCACACACTTATACTCGTCACGGAACTTGGAATGCACAACAGAGGCGACATCGTACTCTGCACCACCCTTGGACGCATCAATCTTGCGAAGAACATTGCGCTCCTCGATCTTCTTGTACTCCTCGAAATTGTCCGTCTTGGACCAGAAGAACAGCGAACCCATACCAATCTTCTGTCCATGATTGCGGAACCCAAACGAGTTCCACTTGGCAATACACTCACGAGCATTGAACTGGTCCGATCGACGACTGAACTCTTCAAACTCGTCGTAGAGTTCCGGATGAATGTTCTTGAGGCACATCCCTACCTCAATCCACTCATTGTAATCTGTGGTACGGTGATCAGCGAGATTCATGACATGTTCCCGGATATTCTGAATTTCCTCCTGCGACAGGGGACGAATCACGATGTTGTTTGGAGACGACTCGCGAGACCCCGGAAGACGACGCTCAGCAGGACGACCGCGATTTGGTGCAAGTGCCCGACCACCCGAGATCCGCACATTCTCAGTGCTCGTGTCTGGAAGATCGCCGTACTGCTCCTTCCCCTCATTCGTCATCGGTGTCTCCTTCGCGGGATCGCGCTCACGAATATCCAGCTTGCGGAGTAGATCGACCGTGAACGGAACTGGGCTGTCGTCCACCACCGCATCGTCCCCAGTCACAAGGATGCGATAGGTAATCAGATACGGCAGACCGCCGGGCTTAGCGGCGCCGTACATGATCAGACCACTTGAACGCTGGGCAACTGCCTTGTCGTACACCTTCGACCACTCCTTCTCCTTCAGTGGCAGGCTCTCAAAGATCGTCGACATCTTTGTCAGCATGATATCGCGCACCGCCATCTCAATGTACTTGTTCGTACGCATTGCCGGAACCATGATATGCACGCCACCGCCCATTCCCTTCTCCTTCTTGACTGGCAGCTTCTTCTCCATAACGAAGACCTCAATCGGATCAGGGGAATCCAGGAAGATCTTGAGCGTCTTGACATATTCGGTTGAGAACTTGACGATTTGGTCGCGAGTGTGTAGATTTTCAGTGGTTCCTGGTTCGTATAGGAAATCCAGATCAACCTTGCAGAGACCTAGAGGAGGATGGGGTGATTCCACTAGGGGAATCTTGTTGTTCCAGGTTGCTACATACTCATGATACAACTCGTAGAACTCCTGTAGATCGTCATCTCCGATAAAGAACTTTGCTGGGGAAGGGGGTAGAGTCTGATGTGTGTGAAGTTCGCCGGCACCCGTCACCTTCTTCTTCTCGAGGAAATTGAGGAGTCCACCCGCTGCCGACATTTTTCAAGGGTGTGTGTTCCTCCAAGACAATGTTTCAGGAGGCGGTCCATTTTGAACGCACCGAACTAAATTATAGAAAACGAATTCAAGTCCTTCTAACAAGTAAGAGAGCACAACGATGAAGTTCTGCCCAACCTGTGACAATTTCCTCTATGCCCTCGATGATTCCGAGTCAGGCGTGGGATTCCGATGCCGCAAGTGTCCGTATGTCGAGACCATCACAAACCAAAATCCTCTTGTCTATGAACACAATCTTCGCGAGGACACGGCAGGGCGGATTGTTGCAAATCCGTATCTCAAGGACGATCCTACCCTTCCTCGTTTCACAACGATTCAGTGCCCTACGAAGGGATGCCCTTCCGGTGATGTGGTAGGCGTGAAGCAGGATCGTACAAATATTGTTTGGCTCTATCAGTGTTCTACGTGCGGTGTTTCATGGTCGCAGAGTGCTCGGCGTAGTTAATAGAGAATATTACGCAGTGTATGTATAAGAAAACAATATGATGCGCAAATTATTCTTTTTCGCATTAGCCGTTTCGTCTGGATGGTCTCAGAGTCCGGTCGGAAGTTTTACTCCTACGGATACAGCGACTCGCAGCCGCGGGGCTCTATCTCTAACTGCAACTCGTAGTCGTGTAGCTATTTCTTCGCCAAGTGCTACAGATACTCGCTCTCGTGCTGCCCCCTCGTCCACTGCCAGTGCTACTCGGTCTCGTGCTGTTGGAACTCCGTCTGCTACGGACACTGCTACTCGCTCTCGTCCTCTCGGAACTCCTTCTGCTACAGATACTGCTACTCGCTCTCGTGCTCTCGGAACTCCTTCTGGATCTATCACTCGCTCTCGTGCTATTGGAAGTCCTTCTGGATCTATGACCCGGTCTCGCACTGAAACTACTACTGATACGGGTACGCACACTGCGGGCGGAACATCTTCTGAGACACCTACGCCTACTGCCCAGTCAACTGCAAGTCCTTCTTCTACTACATCCAACACTCCCGGTCTCATTCCATCTGTTTCGACATCCTTGTCTCAAACAGGAACTCAGTCAGTGACGAACACTCCATCCAACAATCCCCAGTTAGTGGCCGCCCAGGCCGCCAACGCTGCGTCCAACAGTATCGGAATCATTATTGGTGCAGCAAGTGGTGGTCTATTGTTCGGAGTTCTGGTGACTGCGGGAATTGCGTATCACACTGCCACACGTCCCCGTCGCATTGCAAATATTCCTTCTCCTACACTTACGTCTATGAATATCCCCCCTCCCTATTTCCAGGATGATCAGGAAGCTCCGGCTATGATGATCGCTCGTCCTCGCACCTTTTCAGTTCCTCCAATTAGCAACCAAAAAATACCTAAATTCACCTCTCCGTCATCTCGGGCAGTGTTTACGCCTACCCAGGCGACAAACACGACGATTCATAATCCGTTTGAGGCTCGCTTTCATCTTCCTCCTCCCCCTCCGCCTCCTCCTCTAGAGGATTGAGAGTACTACCTGGCGGATATGAGGATTCACACGACCATCCCGATTGTACTTGCGACGGTCATAGATATTGATATCCCGCCCAGAGATTCCAAAGTACCACTGCAGGAGGGAGAATAGACCCGTGTGAAACGTCTCATCCAGATAATCCCCGTTCTGGAGCTGCTGACGAGTCCAGTATCCGTCATTGTGGTACTGAGCCGTACGGTAGTAATCAAATAGAACAATCTTGGTCTCCTTGCCAGGATTATTGATGGCCTGTTTTAGCTCATCAATAATGTTGGTCATATTCATGTGCTGCAGAGCATAGACATACGCCTGCGAAATAGAATCGTTCATGAGGAGTGCAGTGCCAATCATTGTATTTGCGGTATGCTGGTCTAAACAGATCGGGATTCCCAGATCCGTTTTTCCCAACTGTATATAATGGCGACGGGTAAGAAGTTCTGCAGCTGTATCAAGAAAGTCAGGAAAACTCTCAAGGCCCGACCGGGATCATCGAAGGAAAGTGGGGCTATTGCAGTATGCACTGCACGACTCCTGTGGCCACACGGTAAGACACTGCGTTCCGTTAGTTGTAAGCGACGCGCTCGCCTTCTCACGCAGAAGCGATCCAAGTGAAAGCAATGTTCCTGCTAAGACTCCCATCAATGTAAGAAAGGTTCCATAGTGGCACCCGTACTTCCACCCGCGATCAAAATTCTTCTTCTCCACGTCTTCAATTTCCCGTTGGAAGATAGTTTCTATTCTATCTAATAAAGTCATGTCGCTTACTTGTAAAAAAGGATTTCATCCGCGTAAAGCATATACGCGCAAGGCGTATACCCGCAAGACAAAGACGCATGTCGCCTCCACCAAGGTCAAACCTACCCAGTGCGTTCGCGGATACACTGGACCGGGTAAGGGTATTGGCAAGCTCCATAAGGGTGCACTGTCTCGGTACGGATACGGTACCTCCAAGTCTTCCCGCTCTCGCCACATTGCGCTCAACGCTGCTGTCAAGCATGATGGAGCGCTGACAGTGTACCGCCGCCTGAATGCGCTTTCGACGTATACAAAGCGCACGTCCCCCACAACCTCCAAGATCGCACGCCAGGACCGTGCCTTCGTTGGTGAGAAGCATGGGTACAAGGCAGGAGGCAAGTGAATGCATGCATGAACGTAAAACGGATAGGAAAGTTTGTATGCTCAATCAATAACACAACACTAGGATGGCAGATTTCATCCTTCGTGAAGATATTACAAAGTCGCAGGACACCCCGCGGATTACTCTTCCTTATTTCAGTAAGTACGAGTATACTGCACTTCTCTCCGTACGTGCCCAACAGCTCGCCGACGGTGCTCCTCCCATGGTTCCCATGCAGGAGTTCAATCGCGACGATCCGCGTTTAATTTGGAAGGTTGCCGAGCGCGAAATTCTTGAGCGTAAGCTTCCGTTCATTCTCCGCCGCCATCTTCCTGATGGGTCCTCGGAGTACTGGAGCATTGCAGAACTTGAACTCGCTTGGTAATAATAAGAATAAGAATGGAGGAATCCCTGAAGAAACTAGAAGATACTTCGGAATCGTCCAGCGATATTGCAAATAGCTGGAACAGTTCACACGAAACTTTACTGGCGTCCATCGGAGATAAAGCCAATTGTATGCGATGGATGCACACCAAATCGCAAGTGTACTACGACCGCTGGAATTTTTGGCTTTCGGTTCCTAGTGTGACCATGACTGCTCTAGCCGGCGCAACAACGATTGGACTTACTCAGCTGACCCCTGTGGCCCAAACATACGTGACAATTATAGTTGGAATCACCACAATTGCTACAGGGGTCCTGACATCTGTGAATCAACTCATTAAAGCCCCCCAATCATCCGAAGGTCATCGGATTGCCTCGATTGCCTACGGAAAACTGTATCGCGTGATTTCGAACGAACTCGCTCTCCGTCGCGACCAACGAACCAATGCCCAAGACTTCCTAAAAGTGATTCGGGTCGAACAAGATCGTCTGGAAGAATCGTGTCCTGTGATTCACTCAAACATTATACGCCGATTCAACAAAAAAGTCGAATCGAATGCGACTCTTGAAAAACCCGAGATCGTTGGAGAGTTGGATCACATACATGTCAACATGTCATCAAAACCTCCACCACCTGGAATTGCCCGTCAAGTTTCGGAAACACCGTCCTCTCCCAAAGTGAAAAAACAGGGGCTTCCTCATAATCCGTTAACTAATCCTATTCCTGTCAATCAACGTCTTCCTCCTCCTCCTCCTTCAGCCCCTTCTTCACTTGCCGTTATTCCCGATAAGAGATAGCTGCTCGGGTGTCGGGGGAAACAGCAGGAGAGGTACCGGGGACTGACCAGGATCCACCCACCGCGCCGGATCAAACGACAGCGTCTCATTCGCCATCTTTAGATCGAGCTCCGATGCCGCATCAAAGCGAGGATCGTTCTTCTGTAGCGCCGAATACTTCGCGAGCGTTCCCTGGCTGGAAAACAGGTACGATGAATGCGACTCAAACGATGCGCGCATTCCTAGAACAACAAGCAGGACCGCAGACATGTAGTACTTCTGGTACAGCAGGAACAGGACCGCCGCTACCCAGACTGCGCGTACGAATATTCCCTGTGTCAGAACCGCATCCAGAACCGCCTTAGGAAGTCCGATAATTGAGGTAAACGCATAGACTCCAATGAGAACAACGGATGCCTGAATATCACGAGGTGTAGCCAGCATCTTTGTTAAAACGGAACAAGAAATATGGGAGCGGAAGACAAGGACATAGACTAGGATGCCAATCGAGATCCGTTGTTGGACATGCAATACTATCCTCGCTGGAAAGTGGCTCAAGTATCTTGAGCTTGTAGAAGAGGGAAAGAAGAAGGATGGGCGCACCGATACGACGATTCCTTACCTGACCAAGACAACGACGAAGACGGCTGAGGGCAGGGCGATGGATGAAGTGGGGCTGACGCGTGAGTGCTGCCGTCGTCACTTCCTAACCTATGTAGAACTTTTGTGAGCAGTATATAATGTCTGTTGCTTCGCCCACACCGTGGCCCACAAATGCAGGGATAGGAGCGTACGGTCAGCCGACCTTCCAGGCTCGCCGTCCTTTTTCGTCCTCTGAACTCCTGGCTCTTCGTAAGAAAGCGACTGAGCAGGCGCTGAATGCTCCCCCCGTCAATACTGTGAATCTTCAGACAAGCTCGGAGTTTACGGCTCGTGTGCGTAAGCTGGCGTCTCGTGATGCCGATCCTCTGTTCAAGCTAAACCAGAACGGTATTGTGATTCGCGAACCCAACCCCGTCATGAAGGGCGGCGGCACGGTTCCGAACAATACATCTGCCAATGTCCTTGCTCGTCAGCAGGGTAATGTGTACGCTGCCGCTTTTTTCAACTACCAGCCCCGCCAGGAATACCAGTCACCGGGATGTGCGACCCTGCTGAATGATAATGTGACCTTCCCTAAGGCCATTCGCTGTGCCCCTCCCCAGTTCCGTCCTGCTTACCATGTTGTACGTCCGATATCTCTTTCTCAGCGGTTTGGATGGCGGATGAGTGGAAAGAAGGTTGTGAATGCCGGTAAGAATCCTATACCCGCCTCTGGTCAGTGCAATCTTACAACAATTTACTAACTTAACGACTGAACTCCAACGACGAATACTCGTCGAAATTGTTATCCAGTGTCTCGATCTCAAGGGTGAACGAATGCTCGCCACCGTTAAAATCGAGAGTGCGTCCATCATGTCGGCGCCAACGAATTGTCAGCCGGTCTAGACGCGCAATCGGAGGATTGTAGATGCGCTGGTTGAGTGGAGAGGGTCCCGATGTATCAATGAAGTACATGTACTCTCCCTGATTGACTGTAATCGGAATCTTGGCAAAACATCCGTCAATACGACCCGCAACACGACCATCAAGACCTGTCTCATCGATTTTGTTGAGACCTGCAAGCTCCATGACAACATACGTATCGGGCGATGGGTTCATAATGAAACTTCCGTTCACTCCTGTATAGTTGGAGGTCACGTTGTTGGTTGTGACTGTAACGTTGGACAGAGAGGATGTGTAGGATGTAGGGTAGTATCCCATATAGTATCCAAGTCCCCACCCTGTTGTCGCCGGGAAGTTCTGTCCCTGCCCGCAATTGGGTGACTGGGAAGGATTGAAGGTTAGAGCAATTGTGTCCGTTGACAGAGTGCTGTAGATTCCAAGCTTTCCTGTTGTTGAGTTCCAGTAGGCATTCAGGTTGGAGGGAGCAGAGGATCCGGCGGTAGTAAATCCCGCATTTGACTGCATGGCATAGGTGATCGCCAGAGGAAGAGTTGTGCTCGTATAGTTTCCATCGGGAATCGTGACATTCGATGTCTGGGCCGATGCTCCACTCGGTGTCCAGGTCATATTGAATGTCGTGTTGCTCTGGCAAGAGGCAAACATGTTGTAGGTAAGCGGTACTTCGTAGGATCGTAGAGTAATTGAGTAGACATTCTGGTAGACTGCCGGTAGAACAACAGTATAACTGCCAGGTGACGATGTTGTCGTCTGCTGACGATCACGAGAGTCAATAATAATTGTTTTCCTTATCTTGCGCCAGACCTTTTTGGGAGTCGACGAATTATACGGCACTCCATTGTGCTGCATTTATTCTTACATAGTATATAATGTCTGCTGAAATACTCCATGTTCTTCTCGTTCTTCGTAATCAAGTGAAGGTGTACCATTGGCAGACATTTTCGTATGCGCGCCACAAGACAACCGATGACCTAGTTGATCGTCTCGATGACAACATTGATAAGTTCACAGAGGCATATATGGGACGGTACGGACGCCCGAAGTTTACGTCCAAAACGGGGAAGCTGCAGGTGTACGATGCGACCGACAAGAAGGCTCCTCAGCTTCTGTCCGAAATTGTCCAGTGGCTCACCCGCGATCTTCCTCGCCTACTTAAGAAGGAGGATACAGATCTCCTAAATATTCGCGACGAGATTCTTGGCGATGTTCAGCAGGCGCGGTATCTGTTTACACTGCATTAATCAGTAGTATATAACATGCTGTGGGTCTTTGCTGGACTCGACCTTCTCGAATGTGATCGTATGGCTCGAAAAGACCTTCCGGCTGGATACATTGATCTATCCAAAACCCGAGCCTGCGATATCCCTGAAGCTATTCGAACCATTCAGTCCCATCATGCGAATCCCTCCATTTACATTGGGTACCTCGATCCCCTCTGGATGCTCACTCCTCCCCAAGAAGTTCTGTGTCGATCAGCTCTTCGATCATGCACTGTTGGATTGGTTGTCAGCAATCCGTTAATTCTACCCCTTTCATGGAAAAACGGAACCGATCGGCTGGTGATCGTAAGTGGGAACAAGAACCAAGATGAACACGATGCTGACAACTCCTCGACTCTCAACGACCGTCGTGCTCCACTCGTATTCCATGAAGCTGGACACCGACAAGATGTTGCGGAACATTCCCCTTGAGGGCGGAATTATCAAGATTGAAAAGCGTGGTATTCTCCGTCGCGGAGAGTCCAAGCGCGACCGTATCAAGCGTCGGAATCCAAAGCCGGTAACAACCTCTGGATTCGGACACAACTCGGTGACAATTGTTATTCTCTCAAGTGCGGATGGGAAGCTTCCAGAGAAGGAGATTACTGTGAAGATCTTCCACAACGGTGTATTCCATATGACAGGCGTTCTCGATCCCCTGTATGAAACCTCGTCACTGAATGCTCTGAAGACTCACATGCCTGCCGAGTGTATTCTCGAGGGTGGCTGGGACCACATTGCTCGTCGCGTGCTGCTCATGAACTATTCAACAGCGTTCGCCAATAAGTTGAATATCTCACGTGTTGCTCTGCAGCGGTACTTCCAAGAGAACGGGATCCAAGCCGAGTTTGAGCCGGATGTATCTCCCTGTGTCAAGATTGTGTTTCCTCAGCGCTGGACAGCGTGTGTGTTTCGTACCGGTAAGATTAACCTGACAGCTCTGAAATCTCACGAGGACTGCTCTGAGTTTCTCAAGATTCTCGAGCCTCATCTCACTGCGTACTCCAAGACTATTCTTACAGCGTAATCTTCTCTTGAAACTCCATAGTGTAGGATACCTGGATAATCAGGTACACGGCCAATGCGAGGTTTACAAGAACAAAGGGGACAACATAGGATGTCGAGATCATTGTTTTTTGCGTGTACACGAAGTAACTAACTGCGACGAGAACGAACGCGACGAGTCCGACGAGAAGACCGCCGAGATTTGCGTACAGTTGAGTGCTTGCGCCCGCCATTATGTACCTTTCGAGTTTTTCTTCCCCGCCGCTTTCCACCTGTTGCCGCACTTAACGGCGGAACGGGAATGGGGCTGCTGTGTCCCAACGAATCGAACTGTGCGTCCGCATTTACCTGTGACTGCACCTTCAGGAGATTCGCATATACTCCCTTGGCATCCACTCCTCCAGCCGAAACAAGTGTAGGAACATTCTTAACTTCAATCGATCCCGCACCTCCACGCACTGTCTTCTTCTTCTTGTACCGACGGTGACGACGACCGCCAACTTTACCTCCCAGCGTCTTAATAGCTCCAGACTGCGCTTCAACCATATCTTTGACAGTCTGTCCAGCATTCTCAATTGCTGAACCAGGATGAGCCTGGGGAATCTTTCCGGGTTCCGTAATCTGGGCAGCTGCGGGAATAATTGCGCCCGTGGACGTTACAGTTTGCATCTTATTTACCTATTAGAATAGAAAAGGGACAAATGAATGATATTCAGTACAATGCAACAGAGGTCCAGAGTCTTGTCCGCAATATGGACGACAGTAAGAAAAAACACAAGGCTCTGAAGACATCGGATCTCCCCGAATATATTAAGAAACTCACAGAAGAGAATCAGACTCTGCACTTCAACTACCCGTCAATTTTTGCCCTGCATCTCGAAGACAAACTTGACGCGACCTTTTTCTATATGCTCAACCAGAAGCGCCGGGTAGAGCGTGGAGAAATTACCGAGGAACAGGCCTCGGTCGAAGTGGGAAAAAGACTGTTTACTCGCTGGGTCGAACCTACGATTCGTAGCACCCCTGCTCCCTCGGAAGAGTCGTATGAGGCGTTCTACAAGCGGACTATGAATAAATGACCTTGCGAAGACCGTACTCGTCCATACACTTCTGTAGGAAGTTCCGACAGTTCTGGCACGGTTTCGAACACCTAAGAGTTCCATCAACTCCGTGCCTCACCACCACTAGAGTTGCTCCCTTGAGTAGAGTTAGATCTCCTAGACTTTTGACCACATTCACTTCTGCGTGAATTGTCTTTTCCCAGTATCCACATCCCCTAGATCGGGAACCTACTTTATTGAATGCGGATGCGAGAACTTTATTGCCCTTCAGAATGATTGCATGGTGCATAGATGTGTTGAGTGGATGAACAGTTGGGATAGGCTGAGCGTAAATATACTTTTCCATTGTGGTCGGTTGATCCTCAATGAAAAACTATTGTTTGAATCCGTTTTATCTACTCTGCCACGCGTACCTCAGGCTTCATTTACTCCGCCTTCAGTTCTGTCCGCAGCTCTTCCAGAATCTTGCCCAGCTTGTTCTCTCCCTTCCACTTCTTCGGATCCTTGGCAACATCCGTGTTTGCCGATGTCCCCGTACCCCAATACTTATCACGCGAGTCCGCATTCGCTAGAACCTTATCGTCTGTATCCAGCAACTTCTTTCGCAGCTCCAGATTCTGTGTGAACTTGGCGCGCAGGATATCCTTCATCACCTTATCCTTCTTCTCTGCCCAGACATCCTCCTTGTAATCCTTCACCTTTTTCCCGAACGACTTCGACGACTGTGCCGACTTCGCTTTCAGGATCTTCTCGAACATCTCTTCGTCTCCGAACGTCTTCGCCTTCATTCCCTGGTACGCGTGCTCCGCCGACTTGTACTCCACTCCATCCAGCACGAAGTTCGTCTCGTAGAAATTTGAGAACTCCTTGTTTTCCGGCTCTTTCGAGAAGAAGAACACAATCTCCGGCAGCGCAGTGATCGGTTCCTTCGACGCCGTGATCCGCTTGCGACGTACAGGTGCAGGTGCAGGTGCCTCCTCCTCCTCCTCCTTCTTGGCTTCGACCTCCACCTCGACCTTCTTCTCTTCGGTCTCCTCCGTCTCCTCGGCCTTGGCTTCACTGACTCGCTTGAACGCAAATGTACGGTACATGAAACTGAAATCCCGCTCCGCCGTATCCAATGTCACCTGCGTCTGACCCACATAAATGTCCCCGAATAATTTACTGTCCTCCAGCTCAAACCCTGCATGCTTCATGATCGACTGCACCCTCTCAAACGGAACCAAGTACTCCGGCGTAGGCTTCACAATCGATTCCAGCAGAACGTCCACCTGCTGCCCAAACTCGTCCTTCCATTCACCTGCATCCTCATACTTCTTCGTGATCTCCGCGAACGTCTTCCCCTGTGATCGGAACGTGTGCCGGTCCTTCCCTGCCAGCAGAGTGTACACCGCCTTACCATCCATACACGTACCGAAGAACACACTCTTGCAATGCTTCAGGTTACCCACAAACGTCTTGAACATCTCTTCCGATCCGCAGGCATAGTGCAGTGCAAACTGGCACGCCACCAGATCCCACTCCTGAATGCCCTTGAACTCTGCGAGGTACGGCGTCGTTGCCGGCTCATCTCCAAACACGATGTTGAGATACTTTGACTCCTGCTCCTCGAACGTCTTCGTCATATCCCCCTGCGCATACAGAACCTTCGGCATAAACTCGTTCGACCGCTTCTTCTCCTGCAGGTACCGGACACACGCACCCTGCCGCGGCATCGTGATGTTGTTGAGCGAAATGTCAATCCCCAACACCTTCGACGGTTTCGACCGCCTCCACTTGTGCATGTCTCCACCCCGACCCACCGCCAACTCCAGCAGCGTATTTCCCGGCACTACGTAGGATGAATACTGCATCTCCTTGATCCGGTTGTGGAACCCATACACATTCTTCAGAATACGGTCGCGCGAATCCACATCATCCCGGTAGTACATATCGTCCTCAAACGTATCGTCCGGAGGCGTCGAATACAGCGTCTTCAACATCTCCTCCGTAATCGGAACATGAATCGATGTCCAGATCGATTCGGCGACATTGATATCATTTCCGTACTCTGCCTGCCGCAGAATACGGTAGCGGTACGTCTTGTCGTACCGCGTGCGCATCACCGACCATGTCAGTGTAGTTGTGTCGTACGCACACTCCACAATCGTATTGTCCTCCACCTTCTTTCCCTCCTTGTCGATCGGAACATTCTTCTCATTCAGCGGAATCTTGATGATGTGCGCATCGTCCTCACGAGGAGCCGACGGCTGGAACACCGATGGAACACGGGTTCCCGATTCTGCCAGTTGCAGGAACTCCTGTGGCAGTTTCGGAGGAGTGTACTCTCCCGTCAGCGTCTCGCAGGGTCGCAGGATATCCAGTCCCGGTGTCCTGCCCACATACAGTGTTCCCTTCTTCATCATCTGCTTCATCCGGGTATCGTAGACCGGAGCATCGTCAAACTTCACCAGGAAATCAATCGAGTTCTGGTGCGGCGGCTTCCACTTGTACACTCGCATCCACGTCTTTCCCTTAATATCCGTATGCGGCGCCACCGGAGATGCACGCGGAGTAAAGACTAGACCGTCCGTCTCGTACTCGAACTCCATATCCAGCAGCCGGTGGATTGACTCCTCCATTGCCGGACCATCTCCAGCCAGAAACACCTTCGTCTCAATCCGCAGATTCTCGCCCGTCGACGATGAGAACGACTTCGTAAGATCCTGCACGAACTGAATCGCACATCCCAGACGGCTCGACAGGGGATTCTTCTTCACATCTTCGTCCGTCGTCATCAGTGGTAGACTCTTGACATCCCGTCCACGAAACACGTATACATCGAAGATACAGAACAGATTCTTTGACGGAATATACTCGCCATCCAGGAAATCGTTGATCGAGTCGTCCGTCCGGGCAGTATAGCCCGTGAACACTACCTGCCCGTTGGGGTTGACCCGCACCAGCCTCTTGTCCCGCGTCACATACAGGCCACACCGCTGACCATCCGCCTTGTTAGTGACCGTGTACCCCGACAGAATATTGTTCGGGCGATCCGCAACAATGTGCCGGCGCTCCAGAGTGATTGGGTTGTAGAACAAATTGCCCGACGTCTTGAACTCCTGCGCATACCTCTGCAGATCCGAGAGCGGGAGAATGTGTGATGTTCCCTGATACGCCCCAATCAGCGTCTCCAGAACACGATACATGCCTCGCTGGACCTCCGCGGGCTCGCGGGGTTCCTTCCGCGGAATGTACTCCACCTCCAACTCGTACTGCGGAACATTCTTGAGAACATCGCGTAGACCCTGCTTTCCGTCCGCCTTCATCTTCACCATCGACATATCAATTCGGAACTCCCCGCCAGGAAGCTGGAATGACTGCCGGTGAATCATACGGATCTGCGCCTTGGGATCGTCGGGGTCCCCATTGAAATCCTTCTTTAGATGCTTCTCTGACCGGAGAGAGAACCGAGCGAAGAAGTCGGGGACATCTACATTGTCGCGCTTGTCCGATGAGTCAAAGTACAGAGTCTTTCGCTCGACATCCAGCGGGATATTCTTGAACGATTTCGTTGTACAGACCTTGTGGATATTGGTAATGCCTAGAACGTGGACGCGAACATTTTCGGGGTAGATGTAGGTCAGGCGGTGCTCCTCGGTCGATTCGGGGGTCAGAGTCTTGATTGCATCAAGAATGCGCTCTGCGACATCCCGGGTCTGAATACGTCCAGCGAGGATCCTCACTTCAAACTCGGCATGCTTGTCGTCATTAGCAATTTTGATGAACTCGGCAATATCTGCCGATTGACGGGTTTTGTTAAGTGCCCGCTCCATTGTTAATTTCTTAGATCAAAAACGGGCAGATTTACCCGTTTTTGCTAACTTCTCGTACTTGTTCCTTACTACGCTGTCTGCCTCTAGATGTGCGCGCTGGTCGAAACAAAAATGAATATACCGATCCATTTCGTCTAGACACTCCTGAGGGAGATTTTTGGACGAAACGTAGACACCTGTGTCCGAACGAGTATACTCCTTCGTATACTTCCGGACAATCTTGAAAATTTGCTCATGTTCATTTTGATCCAACATCTCCAAACGCGACTGAATTGTCTCCGCCGACATTTAGTTGTAGTGTGGAGGCAGGCTCTAAACCTCCCCCAAGACGACGCTTACGGCGAGCCGGCTCCTTCTTTCCAGTCGTCGATTCAGACTGCTCTACGATCCTCACCGACTTGACCTCGTCCGCCCCATCGCTCGACTTCGATGCCGCCCTCGTCTCCTCGATCGTAGGGACGACCACCGACTGTACATCCGTATCCGTCGGCGCCGCGGCGGGGATCCGCTTAATGAGTTTGCCGAGGACAAAGATCTGCTCATCGTTCTGCTTGAACTCCGCTCCAAGAACCTCGACTTCCAGCTCATCCTTCTCCTGAATCTGCTCAAACTCTGTATTGGCAATGTGCAGGTCGCGAGGAAGGAGAACACGCAGCGGCGTCATCTCGGCGTGCACACCAATCTTGCTGCGAAACGTCACTGGAACCTTCAGGATCTGACCCTTGTGGGGATAGCAAATATCCGCCTGGAACCGTACCCGGTACGATGTCCCAGACCTCAGGATATTCACATTACCCACCGAGTACTCCAGAATCACCGAAGTGTTTGGCTGGACGTACCCCTCCGTTCCACACCTACCCTCTACCTGCGACTTGATCTGACTTAACAGCGATGACTGAATATTTCGTTGGAGATGCTTGGCACCGACATTCAATACACGAACAAGCTCCCTCCTCTCGAACATCTTTGGAGTTGTCATGTTATTCTAAACGCCCGATCTGTTTTACTTGATTTTGTCACGCAGCTTCCCTGAAAACGATGTCCCCGAAATAACCGACCATATTTCAGGAAGAACCCAAACCAATTTAGAACTTCCAGAGTGTGCGACTAGACCCAAAAACTGGCACCTCGTTTCCTTTCCCTTGGCACCCTCTGGGAAGTCGGTTCCAATCGTATCCTTGGCAAACGCTTCTAACTGTTTCATGTTGAACGATGTACACTCTTTTGCGGCAATTGTCTTGGTACGTGCGACTCGCTCAATGTGTCCATCTGCATTCACATCAAACGCCGCAATCTTCAGCGTTCCCTTTTCGGTCGTACACAGAATCTTGCCTTCCTTGATCTGTGTCGCAATCCGATCAATGTGTCCCATTGCCCACATCTTATACGCATCCAACTCTGTTCCAACCAAGTCCACCAGATTCTTGTCCTGATTATACACCTTACCATCTCCCAAGACCATGTAGTCCAGATCTTCAATCAGCAACCCGTTGGCGTACGGCGGTGTCGGGGTCGGGCGAGATAGGAGAAGGGACTGTTTCTGTTCTGCCGGCATTACTTGGTCCACAATGTACCAATCAATCACCCCCTCCGGGAACATATCCGTCGCAAATGGGAACGTCGTGGATGTCCGCAGAGGCCCCAGATCCACCGTATCTACATGCACCGGAGGAGGAGCCGCCGCTTCTTCTGGTACCTCTATAGACACTCGCGCAACCCCCTTATCCGGAATCGTACGCTCAAACAAGGACCCATTCTCAACCTCTGTCGGCGAGAACGCATACACTCCCGCCCGATTCTCCAGCGTTCCTACCCGCCCACTCGTATCCTTGAGTTTCAGGTGCTCGTTGACCGCACTCTCCAGAATATAGGTCACCACCTCCGGCGCATAGTTCAGTTTTTCAAGCAGGTCTTCCTCCTTCCACATAGGTTTCTTCTCAAACATCTCGATCAACTCGTCAAAGATCTGGTCCCGCACATCTAGGTACGATGATAGAGGACGAGTATAAGATGCTTCCACTACCTTGCTCCTTGTCGTTCCCTTGACTGAACAGACGAGTGCAGCCGTTCCATCTTCGAACGTAGGAGCCGATAAGGTTGAGAGTGCCATCTCCACTAACTGTCGATCCTGTGACCGCCGCTGCGGAATCACTAGTTCCCGCCACGCTTCTGGCAGCTGATTCATCGGCAGCTGTGTCATACAGTCCACTGCTGACTCGGACAGAACACGCTTCACTCGTGCGATCCCCTTTGCCTTTTCTTCCACGTATGCACGGTACACAAACTCGTCATACGTTTCGCGATCGTCATCCGCATACCTTGTTGTATGCAGGTAGATCGTACAGTTCTGCTCTTCGAACGCTAGTCCCGTATGAGAGCACGTACGCAGTCCACGACCAATAATCTGTTCCATCCGGCTCATATTGAACCATGGGTCCAAGATATGAACTTGCCGCACATTCTTGAAATCAGTTCCTTCCGAAATAATCGGCGATCCAATGATCACACGAATATCCTGCCCTGTCGAATTCTCCGGTTTCCGCAGACGCCGAATCAGACCTGCAATATACTTGTCTGAATCCGATGTGAGGAACGCATACTTTCCCTGTGATCCGCCCTTGTACTCCCCCGATGGGTTCTCCAGCAATCGCAGTCCCGCTGCCGGCTCAAATCCGTGCTCTTCCAGGCACATTGCGAATTGCAGTGCTCCTCCGCGTACGTAGTTCGAGTAGATAAACACAATACCCGTCGACTCCTGAATACATTTGATAATCGTCGCAAACTTTGTGGCGTGTGCACGTACATGCGAAGGGCTCAAGAACGGTACGAGTCCTCCAGCGTACCGGTACTGAAACTTCGCAGCGTTCTTCGGCTTCTCAAAGCATTTCGTGATCGATCGTCCGTCTGGAGATACTACAATCGTAGGAATCATATCCTCCTGAATCTTTCCTGAGACAGCAAGCACCCGTTCCTTCTGCGGACTTTCAACGACTGATCCAACGAGAGGCAAGTACTTCCGCTGAACCTTAATCCCCCTCCCCTTGTAATCCTTCGTCCGATCTGCAGGCGCAATCATGGTTTCAGGCGGAGGTAGACGGAACGGAAAGGTAAAGGGATTCTCACCACGAATGAACGAAATGTACTCGTGACACCATCCGCGAAACTCTGCTTCCTTGTCCGCATTCTTGAACGATCCATCCTCCTTGAAAAATTGTGCTGCCGTAATTCGCGCATCCCGAGTCTGGCGCTTATCGTTCCACAGAAACAGGTTGAAGAAAAGTATGATTTCCTCAAACGAATCGTACATGGGTGTTGCCGTCAGTAAGACGAGCGTCATGCCATTCGCGATCTTGACAATCCGCTGAATACTCGTAGCCGCCAACTTCATTTCGTCATCTCCCTGCTCGCGGATATTGTGCGCCTCGTCGATAATCAGTAGCTTTCCATCAAAGGTTTCGTGCACCCACACCTCAAAATCCGCCGGAGATAAGTTGATGCGCTTCTTCTCAACCAGATTCGAGAACTGGACATACCCCGAGAAATCGTAGAACTCGGCAATCATTTTCTGCACGATCGTGTTCAATTTCTCCCGATTCTCCGGATTCTCCCAACGCAAGTTCTCCTGCTGTGCGCGTTCTAGCATATCAAGGTACCGCCGACCCGTACACTGCTGCGACATCATAAGCCCGGCCGGATCCTGCTTTACGCGGCTTACATCAAAAATCTGGGTCCGAAAATTGTCCTGAACCGATGCTGATGCCAGAACAAGAACCTTCTTGTCCTGAAACTCGGGGCGCAAAATATACTCTTCTGCGACTTGGATTGCACTGCACGACTTTCCTACCCCCGTGCCATGAACCAGCAACATATTGCGGACCGGACTGTCGGGAGAGAGAATACGACGCAAAAATAACTGGAATGACGCAAGGTGGAACTCTTTTTGTCCACACGCTTCCTGTCGTAGTTTTTTCAGTGTTTCGAGGGTGGCAGGTGGAAGAGCGTTTGCTTGAACTTCAACCTGCTTCTTGATCTCCTCCATATTGCTTATACTGGGCTATAAAATATAGAGCGCTGTATCGCCTGCTGATTCGCGTTATACTGAACGCGATCGGTCGGGGATGCAGTGTGGATAGATGTGTTTGCCATGCGATAGATACCCGCCGAACGATTCGCATTGTTGACCTTCACCATCGTCTGGAGCTTCAGGGCCTTCAGAAGGGCAGACTGGTCGGCCGCTCCCGGACGACCACCAACACTCTCAGAAGGACCAAAGTATGTAGAACGACCACCAGACATATCAGTTATTATTCCTACCCAACACAAGATAATGGGAGGCGGACTATTTGGAACTCCTCTGGCTCTCAATCCCAAGTGCTTAGCATTCTCCGGTCTCCTCATCGCGATCTACTGGATGCCTCCGTGGGCTCCCCTGAAATCACCCTACGATATCGCCTTTAAACGTGCCGTCACAATACTCCTTGCGTTCACAGGGTATATTCTGATGGCGTGGTACGATGTGTGGTACGACTGTAATGATCACCTAAAGCCCACCTTCCTGGGCTGGATCTCCGCCCCCTTCAAGCCCGCTGAGTACAAGAAGGGTGTAGAAGAATTACCACTTAAATGGAAGCGTATTGTACGTTGGGTTGATATAGGGGCCCTTGTAATGGCGCTTCTGTTTGTGGGTGCGCCCTTTCTTGTGTACTCCCGCAGTTGAGCGGTAGCAGTTCTTGTAGGGACGGCACGAGGCCTTCTGCGTGAACCCCATCTTGCTACACTTGAACTTCTTACACTGCTTCCGAGTGAACCGCCGACCGCCCTTCCACTGTGCTTCTGCTTTCTTGTAATCCTCTCCACCCGGAATTGCCTTTAGTTCCTCCAACATGATTTTCCTATCCTCCATTGCCTTCTTCCGCTGCTCTTCCGCGCGTTCACGGTCTACCCGCAAAATAGGTCCAGTCAGGGCCTCCGCGAACTTCTTCGTCGCTTCAATGCGCAGCGGAAAGTAGTTATATATACCATCCAGACGAGCCCAATCTTCAGAATTCTCAGTTTTTACAAGGTGGTATTCGTCCCGTCCCATAAACATGGGGTCGAATACCGCAAGCTTGTCTCCGTGATCGGTAATGACTTTCTTGAACGTTCCACGAATCAGTGGTAAATTTGCTGTACCCGGCCGTCCCTCATACTCAACTCCCGCTTTGAGTTTGGTTATATCGGTTACAGGGGGGTTAGAAATATCAGCCATTGTACCTATTGTTTAAAACGGATACTTTTCTACATGGTAACTATAGTACATCACCGCCAGAATGCACGAACGTTGTACCCTCGAAACCTGCCGCAAGAAGACCTACACAATCATGAAGTGCCGTTGTGGACATATTTACTGCGGCGCACATCTAGGAAACCATTCATGCACGCACGATTATCGCGCCGAGCATCAACAGGAGTTATCCAATAAGAATCCTAAGGTCGTAGCACCTAAGCTGCAATATCTAGTAACCGAGTGTAATACGCCTCAATAAAATAGTTCGTTCGCGGACCTGTCATATGTTTATCCAGTTCCGTATACAGTTTCGCAAACTCCCTCTTTTTTCCCTCGGCACTCTTTTCCGCTATATCTGGATTGCTGGTAAGGTAGTCGAGAAATAGCAGTGCCCAGCCAATGCACCATCCCATTTCGTGTTCTCCCTTGTACCGCTGAAGATAAACACACCTGTTATTGTACAGACAGGCAGCATTCACAATCTTCACCGGTTTCTTCGCATATCCCGAGAGAGTTTTTTCCATATCCGCCTGGAAATGTAGCGAGATATCCTTGAAGTTACGCATATCAAACATGTACACTGTTAGTCCATCCCCTTCTGGAACTGCCAGTGAACAAACAACATGCCGCACAAACGCATCGAGAATACGGTTGTATCCTACATCGTAGCAAATGAAAAAGATGATCGGCTTTGTCACAAATTCAAGTGCGGCTTTCAGACCAGTGTACACCGTTACAGGTCCTCCCGTAATATTGTGAAACTCTAGATCACAGTAATCCTTCGTATCGAAGGCGTAGTGGTACTTTGATGTCCTCTTGCGGAATCCGAACTTTATAGTTGTATTTCGTTTTTCACGAATATCAGTTGGGTGTGGGCGCAGGTGTTCTCCATCCTCCAATCCCTCCATTAAATTGTATCAATATCAATTTCTTCCGGTATTCTCTGCTGTTCAATATCGACGTCCGCTGTCTCCTCAAACTCAATTCCACCTTCATCTTCCACCTTCTTTTCCATCAAGTGTTCGCTAATCATACCCTCCTTCCGCAATTCTGCAACCTGCTTTGCATCCAGTGGCATCACAATCTCGTACGCTAGAGACCCCTCAACGCCAGTATAATTCAGAATAACAAAGGACCCTACATCCACCCATGCATCCTTCTTTCCCCTCCCACGAATTGATCCCTTCATCCGGGCAGAGACAGACTTCAGCCGATCTTCGTCAATATAGTCCACTTCCATCCTGCCCTCTCCCATCTTTCGCATAACACGACCTACATGAATCCCGTCGATATTGTCTCCCTCATTGATGTCTGCAAGTAAATTGTTGAATAGCTTACGATTCTTCTTCAGCGTTGATGATTCGGAGTTAGATCCCTTCTTGTGCTTTGAACCTCCTTGCAAATTCTTTGGCATTTTACACTTACCATACTTTGTTTCTAACGCCATCTGTATCCGTTTCGCCTAAAATGGATTGTTTTTACTCCATTTGATGAGTAAAGTAGCCAACTATACAATGTCTCTCATCTGTACTGCAATCGTAAAGAAAACCGGAATTGAATGCACAGCCAAATCCAAGGAAAACACTGCGTTCTGCGGTCGTCATACTCCCAAAGAACCCATCGTGATCGCTCCAGAAGACCAGTGCACCTGGGTCATTTATCGTCACAGCCCCGGTGCTCGTCAGTGCGACAAGAGAAAGATCGCAGGTGATCCCCATAATGAGTGCAGGACACATCACAATGCCCGAGTCGTGAGGGAACAGAAGCGTGCACTCCGTCGTCGGAAGTGGGAAGTGCTGCGGATGTACGGACACGATATCTGGACTCTAATCACTGAATCCGACAATGTTCCCGACCAACGAAGCCGAAACCTCTACTTCTGGAGCATCCTTGATGTGATTCTCCAGAGAGTCCCCGCAGATCAGATGGTTCGTCTCGAGGATGTTGAGCATGCTGCCATCGAGATTGTCGGAGTCCCTCGCTTCCCGGTCACTCGCGAAGCACGGATTGCTCGCGATAACCAGAACATTCATACTCGCGAAGTCTCAGAGCAGACCAATCGTAATATCGAACTCCTAATGCTCACTCCAATTGTCGAAGGACAGCCGACAATTCAGCTCATGAAGGATGTATGGGCTAAACTCTACAGGGCTCCTGGCGTGGATGTTCGTCTCTACGACGATATCCAGCGGTGGTATGATACCGAGACCTGCCGCACATTTGGAGATCGACTGTATCGTAAGGTCCTCGATCATCTCGTTGCTCGGATCCTCCTCAACGAAAAGGTGGAGATCCGCGTTGAACTATGGAAGCGTCTACAACAGGAATGTGCAGAAGCTTTCAATATGTGCTGTGATGGTCATATCAATCGTCTTGCAAATGTCATGGTTGGATTCGATGCAGAGTTCCGGTCGCCAGATGTATCCAAGAACGAATACCTCGGGCAAAAGATGTCAGTGATTTCACAAATTAAAAATAAGGAGGAGCGGATGCGCGAGGCTCGAGTCGTTCTTACAGATCTGAATATTGGTCAAGAAGAGGCTGCTCCGTGGCTTGAAGCTTTGGACGATGATGAGGAGTAAAGGTCGACGAAGGAGGTCGGGACAGAAGAACCTGCCGCAACCACCGTCGGAGTGAATAAATTACATCGCCAACTGTTCTACTCGAAGGCTCCGCTACCTGCCTCGTGAGTTTTTCACTAGGGGGCGGCAAGTAGACCATCGACATTTCTCTCTTACCTTGAATGTTGAAGAAGTTTTTTGTGTAATACGTTTTACAGGGAATAAGGTAGAAGACATAATGTCGGACCTCTACCAACGCCTCGGTCTAAAAAGGACTGCAACAACGGACGAGATCAAGAAGTCGTATCGTGATCTCGCTCGTCAGCACCACCCCGACAAGGGTGGGGATGTCGAAATGTTCAAAGGTATTCAGGAAGCTCACGAAGTCCTCAGCGATGATCGTCGGCGTCAAATGTACGATGCTACCGGATCCGTCAACGAACAGCCCCAGCCTCCCCCGGGTCCCAGCTTCCCCTTCAGCGGAGGTATGGGTGGATTTGCCGAGATGTTTGGCGGTATGTTTGGACAGGGCGGAATGGGAGGAGGTCAGCAGCAGCGTCGTGGCCGAGGTCCCTCTAGCCAAGTCGATGCGGGAATGAACCTCGAGAACTTTTACAATGGGTTCACCTTCAAGATCAATTTCAAACAGGGTCGCAAGTGCTCTACCTGTTCATCCTCTCTGGAACCCTGTGCACCCTGCGGCGGCCAGGGATTCCGAATCGCTATGCGCCACATGGGTCCAATGATCGTTCAGGCACAGGAACCTTGTGGCATGTGTCGTGGACGCGGAAAGAAACCTTCCGGAAACTGTTCAACCTGTAATGGTCAGCAGATTGTTGAAACTGAGAAGTCTATTGAAGCAACTGTTGTTCCCGGTATGGCAGAGGGCGATCGTATTGTGTTCGAGGGCGAGTGTTCCGATACCTTTGAGTACGATATGCCCGGAGACATTGTTGTTATTCTCCGTCTGTCTCCCACCAAGTACGAGTGGAAGGGGGTTGATCTTCATTACACCCATGAAATCTCCTATGCCGAATCAGTGCTCGGATTTGAACTGTTTCTCCCCGACCACCCTTCACGAAAGATGCCCAGTTACCGTTGGACCGGAGGACCAGTGATTTCAGGATCCTCGCTCGTGTTTGCCGGAGGTGGTATGCCCAAGCGCGGAGGCGGAGGATTCGGTGATCTAGTGATCCACCTGACCATTCGTCCAACTCCTCCTACCCCATGGTCCCCAGAGGATCGTGAGAAGCTTGAGTCTATCCTTGGAAAGGTTGTTCTTACAAAAACGGACGCTTCCGATCTTTCGTATGCAAAGTAGTAAAGAGATACCATGGGAAACAAGCCCTCTTCCTCCTCACTCCCAGTGATGACAGATGTTGAAGTACGACCCCGTTGTGTTCACCGTGGTTGTACGTCAAGTTCATACGCCGGATTCATTATGTGCCTCGATCACATAAAGGCAGCAAAACAGAAAGAGATTGATGATAGGAATGAGAAGACTAAACAAGATGGGACAGTGCTACAGTCTTCGTCATAGTGCAGCAACTATATCGGGATCATCAAGAGTCAAAATGATTGTGGACAGTGGTGAAAACGGACTTAAAAATGGGGTATATTACTCAATAGCCTCTCGAGATCCAACAAATGGACGAGTCTCCATCAAAACAACCCTTGCATCGAAAGAAGAAGAGCGATAAGGCAAAGGACAAGCGAGGAAAACCCACCTCAAAGCATGTCCGTCAGTATGAAGCTCTCGTCTCGAAGAAGTAATCCTTTTTCACTTACCGCCGACCACCTACAATCGATGGCAGTACACTTGGAGCAGGGGCTGAGACCTTCTGGTACCCCATGTAGATCAGGTACCCTCCACCTGCCAGCCATAGAAGGTTCCAGAGAGTGCTTGAGAGTCCTGTGCGCATACTGGATACCGCACGCCAGACAATCCACAGACCAATTACAATCAGAAAAACTCCTAGCCAGTCCATGTCTATTTATTCTACCGTTCTATATGATTCTGATTCTTCAGATTCTTATAGAATTGAAAAAGTCTGTTGACCTCTTCTTATTTTTGTTTTTGTTTTGGGGTTATTTGAGTTTTTGTTTTGTTTTGTTTTGTTTTTGAGTTTAGTTGGCTGAGCATTCATCACTCCTCCTTCTGCCGCGCGTTCTCCCGCTCGATCCCTGCGCTGAACTCCTTCCACGCCTGGCTGAAGGTCCGACCCCAGGGGTCCACCTGCTCCTCCCAGCGACCCGTAGGCGGTCGAGCATACTGGCCGTGGTCACACTCGCAGCAGATCCCGTCGCAGCACTCACCGTAGGTCTCCGCCTGCCGCTCGTTCTCCTCGGCCATCTCCTGCCGCCGCTCTGCCGCCTGCGAGTCCGTCTCATCGCCCTCGTCATCTGCAGGGCAGTAGTCGTCGTCGAAGCCGTCGTCGTGCGTGCGGCGGACGATGTCCTTGGCCCGCGGCGGCTTGCTGCCGTCGTCGTAGTCCTCGTCCTCGTCGACCACCGAGCGCGAGCGCCACGCCGCCTGGATGCGCCTGGCCGCCAGCGTGTTCTTGAGCGCCATCGTCAGCTTCACCTGGCGCACGATCTCGTCTACGCGCGGCTGCAGTGCCTTGGACTCCTCCTGCTTCACCAGTGCCAGCCGCCACTTGCCCGCCGGCAGCGTGCAGATCAGCGCCTCATACTCACCGATCACTCGCTCGCAGTCCTCAGCGGAGCCGTACGAGTTGGGATAGCGCTGCACATCACGGCGCTCCTCGATCAGCTGCGAGACCTTGTCGACCTCCTTCTTGATGGTGCGCGACACCACCGCCTTGGCACGACGCTTGCCGTCCACTCGGCGCACCCACGAGACCCAGCGGTCCCACGAGCCGAACCACCGCTGGCGCTTCGCCACCTGCTGAATGTCCCGCCAGTCGCCCTCGTTCATCGCCACGAAGCGCGCGTCCGCCTTGAGCTCTTCTGCCTCCGCCTCGGCATACCAGTCCGTCACCTTCGCCGTGTGGCTGATCGTCATGTACGCCGCGCAGCGAAACATAACCTCCTCGTGCTCCTCAGCGGGCACGGTCTTCAGCTCCTCCACAATGAAGTCCAGCTGATCCTCCTCGTTCTTGTTCCAGTTCTTCTCCAGTCCAGTGATGATGTTCTCTGCGTAGTTCTGCATGATGTTGAGTGGGTTTATGGCCTTACACTCGGTGATGTGATAGATGATGGGGACAGATACTTTGATTCGTTGTTCAAAGTAGTTGTCAGTGGTGTGTGGACTCCTCTCCTTTTCCAGGCCGTTCGGTATCCGTTTTTGTGATCAAAACGGATCCATGAAACGTACGGAAATCCTAAGAGTCCCCCAACGA
>Ga0208498_1000177_pt1 | contig 26494 bp, 17 predicted proteins | sample CryBogCBE12Aug09_FD_185502 | JGI IMG/M metagenome (GOLD analysis project Ga0208498, IMG submission 185502) | Freshwater microbial communities from Crystal Bog, Wisconsin, USA - CBE12Aug09 (SPAdes) (version 2) | ecosystem: Environmental > Aquatic > Freshwater > Lake | place: Crystal Bog... | reverse complement strand
TTTGGTGAGTTGCGGAAGCTCTGAAGCGAGCGGTACCACCGCGTCGACGGGTGGTGCATTGGTCAGATGCAGCAGCGCCGCATCGCCACAAAAGCACGATGGCCGCCAACCTGGGTAAATCTTCACTTGATCAACCGAATATTGAGCACCGTCGAGAAGTGACTGGCTTAGTTGGACCCTGCCGAGGACAATTGCGAATTTTTTCGTAGGTAAGGCGAATGAGGTTGGTTCACCGCTCTGGTTATCGAATACAACACAATGTGCTGCCGTTAGCAACCATTGCGGAGCAATCAATGAACCCGTGCATGACGTTTCCGCTTGCTGCTTCAGCGCGAGTTTCGATGTCGTCGTCACATAAGCAATCCACGAGGGAGGTCGGACCACTCGAATGCCATTTGAGATGGCGCCGGCACTTGAACTCGCTGCCAAGCAGACCACCAACACCGAGGCGGTGAAACGGACCATTCTCGAAATTCCCTTGAGGGGACTAGTCAGATTCATCACACCAAGTCACTCGTCACACCGCAACATCACTCCTGTTTCGCTCATCAAAACGACTCGGTACTCACACCTAGGTTGCCATTGAAAGCCAATTGACCGGCAGCAGAAAGGGCGATCGCATTGAGCCCCTGAATGCCCGAACTAACGACGGAGAAGTTACCCCCACTGGAGTTCATTTCCACCACGGTCCCGCTTCCCTGATTATTCGTAAGCCCGACAAAATAGGTACCGCCGTTTCGGCTTACCGCGACGGAAATGGGGTGCACGAACGGCGTGGCCTTTATCGTGTCGAACACCGGCAATGTGGTTGCTGCACCGTTGATCGGATTCAGAATCACCAACGACGATGACTGGGTATTCGCCACCAGCAGGTTGCCATTCGGCAATGCGCAGATGCCTTCATTCCCGGTTAGGCGGACTTGCGAACCAACCACAACACCCGCACCACCGTTTGTGGCAACCGCAACAATACGGTTGTTTCCAGAATCTGAAATGTAGAGAGTTCCACCAATGAGTGCAATGCCAGTTGGGTTGTTCAATGGCGTGCTCAGACCAGTAATCGACACGACAGAAGCCGATCCTCCCGCAGTAGGAATGGCGACAACCTCCCCCAAGCTCGCATCCACAACGTAGGCAAACTTGCCATCCGGCGAAAGTGCAATCGAGCTAGGGGCCTTGAGCGGCACTGAACTCACCAACTCCGCAGTAGGTGTCGAAGTCCCAGGAGGCGTAACCAGTACTTGACCAGTTTTTTCCTCGGTTGTGTAGAGGGTTCCATCCGGTCCAAATTCTTCCCCGCCGGGAATAGGAAGCACACCCCCGCCTGAAGCTTGCCAGAGGTCAAGGGTGGGTCCGGTCGAGCCCGCGCCGGGCTGCAGTGACTGCTGAAGCTTTACCGTTGAACTCGTTATCGGGCTCGACTTGCCTCCAGTGGTATTCACTGCGGTGATTGAAAACGTGAATGCGGAACCACTCGGAATCACCCCATTTTTCTTCGCCGACGAACACAGTTCCGCGAATCGCCCACCTGACTGCACGGTAACCGACGTCGTGTCGCATGCCACGAGCGGCGAATTTGGCTTCACTACAAAGGCTGAAGCCGCATTCGGTCCAAATGACTGATACGGAAGCCATGTCACCACGAAGGAGCTCGACTGTGGAATTACCACGAGAGATGTAGCCGGCGCGGGAGCATTCGACGTTGTTGCCGGAATTGCCGCACTTGAACCACCACCACCGATGCTGTCAAAAGCCTGCACCGACACTACAAAGCTCTGCCCCAATTGCAGCTTGGAAACGTCGCACGAGAGTGGACCCGTCGGTGGGAAGGGTGGTGCGAGCGTACAGTACGACGAACCATCCGCCGCGATCTGATTCTTTGCCGTGACGACATAGAGGGTCACGCCGCTGCCAGGGTTCGCTGGGGCACTCCACGAAACATGCAGGGCAGTGGCCAATGGCAACACCGTCACATTGGTCGGTGCGCCCGGAACGCCGTTGACGACTGCCGTTGAAGTCGCGGCTGCCTGACCAGATCGCCGTACAATGCCACCGACTTCGTTTGATGCGGCAACAGACACGCTGTAGCGAGGGCACGCCGCACTCGTATTCGGGCAGTTTGGCACCGGTATGACACATGACGCGGTCGGCTGCGTCTTGCCACCTGTTGTGCATTGGTACCGGTGGCTTCCAGCAATAGCGGTCGCGACGTAGCTGAGAATTGGGAAACCATTGGGAACTGATGGTGTCCATGAAACGATTAGACCTTGGTCAACTGGTTGCACTTGAACATTTGTAGGTGCAACGGCGGCTCCGTCAACGTAGGACGGTGAGTAGGCCCCCGTTCCCGGTCCCGCGGCATTCTGCGCAATGACGTAGAACGTGTACGCAACACCAAACGTCAGGCCGTTGAACTGGCAGGAGAGTGGCGTACCATCGGAAACCTGCACCGTACATGGCGCCCCAACACCGGGGACTGCGGAGACGGTGTACTGCGTGATCGGCGAACCACCATCGTTCGCGGGTGGCGACCAAGTAACCACGGCTGATGCATTGCTAAGCGTTGCAGTGATATTGACCGGAACTCCGGGGAAGCCGGTCGGCGTAATCAAGGTTGGTGGGTAGAGGTACAGGTTATTAGCACCGGCAATGGTCGTCGAAACCACCGCCTGCACAAGATACGAGGTGCCATTGTCGAGCCCGCTGATTTGACATTGGGGAATCGTCGCGAGTGACGCTGGCGTCGTGGTGCAGCCACTGGCCTGTGGAACAGGAACGAAGGTCAATTGCGACGCGTCGAAGTTTGCGCTCGTGGGATCGCAAACTGTGTTTGGAGCGCACGCCGCGTAGGACCAGGCAACGGAATAGTCGAGCTCTTGGCCCACATTCAAATTCGCCAAGGTCACGGAAATCGTCTGCGGCCCAGGCATTGCAATGAGCTCACCACCCGATGGCGGGCCTTTTGGCGTCCCATTTTGGATATTGCTCGCTGAGCCCAGTCCATCAGCGTTCGCCTCGAACACCACAACTTGGTAATTGGCCCCGTTTTCGAGACCACTAATGACGCAACTGGTTGCGCCAAGCGGAGCGGTGCAGAACAGACCCACGCCGGGCCCTGAAGGCCCGCCATTGACGCCCATAACCTGAGCCTCGTAGAACGTGACGGGACTACCGCCGTTGTAGGCCGGCGTCCAGGAAACCAGAAGCGATCCGGCAATACCAGTGTCACTTACAACGTTGGACTTTTGGAGGGAAATTGCGCTCGGTGTGGTGAACGGAGAGTACGGGTCGGCAGTAGCACTGACGCTGATTGACGAAGGTGATGTCGCGTCATTACTTGCCTGAACCTGAAGAACATACGGTGCGCCGTTAACCAAATTTCCGAATGAATAACTCCGCGCCGAACTGGCCGGAACACTCACGGTGGTAACAGTATTTCCGTTACCATCAATCAGCGTCAGCACGTAGTTTGTCAAACTCCGACCATTCGTCTGGACCGGTGGTGCCCAGGTGTAAATAATCTGTCCTGATTTACAAATCGAAGGCTTGGCTAATCCCGGGATGCAGACGGCCTGAATATTTTGCACCGCCGAAGGAGCACCGTAAGGGCTAACGGTGGTCGAGGATGTTGCAGCCGGGCCAAATGAAGAAGCGCCATTCGTGCCAATCACGGTTACCGAATATTGAAGGCCGTTGGTGAGGCCTTCGATGAAGCAGTAGGTCCCACCCGTCGTACAAGACCCCACCGCAACACCCTGTTGATACGCCGTTGCGGTGTAGCTGCTCAGTGCCTGTCCTCCGTTGGAAGAGGGCGGCAACCACGTTACAAAAATCGCACCACTTCCATCGGACCGAATGCCAGGAATTGCTGACTTACTCTGGTCGGCGGTCGCGCCAACGGAAAGTGTCACGCCGGTGACAGCAGACGGTGTCGTGTAGGGATTTGCAGGTCCACTAGGGGCAGACGCAGAGAACGACCCTGGGTCGTTGTAGGCGGTTACCGTCACCGTGTACAGAGCTCCGTTGGTCAAGCCACGAATCGAGCAGAGAGTCACAGGAGGCGACGACGTTGCGGACGTGGTGCAAGTTCCGGAATTGGCCGACCCGTTAACTGGGGTCGCTGTCACCACATACTGCGTGAGGTCTCGACCATTCGTATTAGCTGAGGCGTTCCAAGTTACATTCAGTGACTGAGATCCGGCCACTGCTCCACCAATTATTGACACATTCGTCGGCGCATCTGGCGCTCCGTAGGGAATGAAGGAAAGTGAGGTTGTCGAATATGCTCCGAATGAAGTGTCGGCTTCAATAGTCACTCGATAATTTCCACCATTGGTAAGGCCGGTGAACTTATACGAGGTGGTCGTTGCCGAAACGGGGTACGTCGACTGCGAGCCATCGGGCGCCGTGAGTGTGATTGTGTAGCCGGTCAATCTCCGTCCACCGTCGGTCAGCGGTGCTGACCACGTCACTAGTGCGCTTTGACTCCAATTAACGGGAATGGCCGATGAACCCACGCCTGCAGCAAGGTTTGTGACTGAGCTCGGATTCGTAAACGGTGATGCTGGGGAGGCGGCTGAAGTCGAGAACTCTGACGGACCGCCGGACGGACCATTGAACGACTGCACTACCACTGAATACGCCACACCGTTTTGAAGTCCAATGATTGCGCAAGAAGTCTTGGGCGACGAGGTCGCGTCCACCGTGCAGGATCCCGCCACAGACGGCGCCCCACTTGAGAGAATCGCCTGGGCCACATATTTCGAAATCGCGCTTCCGTTGGTGGAGCTAGGTGCTGACCAAGTCACGCTGACCTCGCCGCTGCCAATCGATGGCCCCACCTGAACCGTTACGCCCGTTGCTGAAGAAGGGGCGCCAAAAACCAGTACCTGAGGTGATGACGCAATATTCGTCGAGTATGCATTCTGGGCTGACAAAGTGACTTGGTACAGGTCCCCGTTGGTGAGACCATTAATTTGACAGCTGGTACTCGTCGGTGGTGCCGACACGGTGCACGAAGAAGTTGCTTGAGTAATGGCGTCTGTAGCAACTGCGGTGTAACTCACCGGTGAACCGTGAGCCGCAACCGGGGTCCACGACACTGCCAAGGTGCTATCAATGCCGTTAGTCACAACTGGCGCTGCAAGAGCACCTGGCGGGCCGAACGGGGCCGAAGTGGCCACCGAGGTTGCCGAATACGCACCATTGAACGACACGACGGACACCAGATAGTTATCACCGTCAACCAATGAAGTGAACGTACAGGTCAATGGAGCTGAAGCGTCCACGGTGCAGGTTTGCGCTTGGCTAGCTGAGGTCTGATCGGTCACCGTAACCACGTAATTAACAACGGCCGGCGACTGAGCGATTGGCAGAGTGCTTGGAGCGGCAGCGGACCACGAGACAGCGAGCGTCTGATCTCCCGCATAAGGGCCATTCAGCACTTGAAGACCTACGACCGGATCACTTGATTGAAAAGAGGTGAAGTTCGTTGTTGGAGAGGAGGTCGTATACCCCTGAGTACTGTTGGGACCGTTGATTACAGCAACCGAGACGCCGTAGGTGACGCCTGGCGTCAACCCAGTAATGAGGCAGTGTGTGGCGGTAGAGGAACATGTCTCGGCGGGCTGACCAGGACTTGAGGCCGTAGCGACATAGTCGTACAAACCGCTGCCGCCGAAACTCGAAGGAGCGGTCCATGACACCGCTGCTGTGGCCGATGTCCCTGCAGCAACCACAACGGACCGCGGACTACTCGCAGGACCGTAGGGAACAATGCCGCTGACCACCGACGCCGATGCGATTCCGTTCGAAGCCGTTACCTGCACTGCGTATGAGTCACCGTTTACCAGACCAGAGATTGCACAGCTCAACGTGGAAGACGGCAGGTTTGAACAGTACGTCACAGGGGTGAAACTTTGCGCATTGGCTGTCACGTCTTTGTATGCAACGCCGTACGACGCGATGGCGTTGCCATTCGTCGTCGTCGGCGCAGTCCAGGTGACGTCAATTGTCTGGCTACCGGCAGGCGATCCAACGCTTTCAGCCTGCACCACAGTACTGGGAGCGTTATAGACCAAGACTTGGTCATTGGTCGAGGGATTTGTGTAGTTGACGAAGACTGCGTCACCACTTGAGTCCCATGATTCACTCAACTTGACCGAATACGAGTCGCCAGGAGTCAGCCCCTGAATGACACATGATGTTCCCGTCGTGGTCGGACACGAACTCGAAGTGCCGGTCGCGCTGGGCCCCATGTCAGTTGCCACCGCACTGTAGGTAAATGAACCGCTAGGGTTGCCACTCGCCGCTACCCACGAGACAGAAATTCCTGAGTTTCCATTGTTGATCGCCCTTAATGCAGACGCGGGGGTGATGGGCTTCCCGGATGTCGCATTTGATGTTGCCGTCCCCACAACATTGATTGCCGAAACCGTCACGGTGTATGTCTGAAGGCTTGTCAGTCCCGTGATGACGCATGACAATGCCGTCACCGGATTCGGGTGGCAACTTTGACCTCCGGCTGATGCCGTGACCTGAGTGATTGGTGAACTTGATGGGGCACTGAGGCTCGACCAGCTGACCTGCAGCGACGAATCGCCAGCCGTCACCGTCGGAGGCGATGGCGTGCCTGGCAGGCCAAAATTTGCCGTCGAAGACTGCGACACCACAGTCGAAGCGGATCCGCCTTTGAGAGTGGCCGTGACCGAAAGGTTGTAGGACGTATTCGCCTGAAGAATAAGTGAGCAGGAGGTCGCGCTTTGGATGGCCGTGCAGGTAGGTGCCGACGAGGATGCACCTGTCGGGGATGCATTTACGGAATACCCAGTAACGGTGACCCCCGATGGCAGGGTCGGCATCACCCAGCTCGCCGTCACGGTGATCTGTGTTCCGCTTAGTGACGAAAAGGTTTCCGTTGGAGCCGGCCACGATGGCGAGGCCGCTCCAGACGAAACGGCAAATCCGACAATCGACCCCAGAATCAAGGTCGATGACAGCAAAATTGCGAGTGGTCCTCGGCGCATCAAATACCTCTCTTTTTCTCTTTGCTGACTCTAGCCAAGATTCGTGCGGAGTGGGGACAAGAGGCCGCTCTAAGCACTATGTTTTAACATCATTAGAGTCTCAATTGTTGAGCGCTCTTGGAAACGTCTCTGGGCGGAAATTTCGTACATGGCAAAAAAAATTAAGAACTCGCCGACACATGGCTTGGACGAAAGTTTCACCGACATCACGCCAGTGCGGGACTTTGGGCCCTACGTCGAGCTCCGCGCAAAGGAGCGACTCACTGGACGAGAGGTGCAGATAGTCAAAATTTCCGAGGCTGTCCGTCGAGATCTTGCCCCGAATGGCCTTGAGGACTTTCTTCGCCTCAGCAGCAGTGCTTCCTCACTACCACACGCGGCGCCTTTGTTGCGAGCAGAGTTACCGCCGAATGAAGGGGTACTGCTTGTCTACGGGCAAGTGGGGCCTTCACTGGCGGACTATTTCGCAGTGCTTTCGAACCGGACATTCGACCGCGTTACCAGTGTCGCAATTCAACTTCTTGCACTTTTTGAACGCGCGCGGGATTTGTCAATCATCCACGGTGGTCTCGACGTGAGCCAGGTTGAAATTGACGCTGCCGGCAGTCCGTCGGTGCGTGGGTTTGGCCTGCAGAATTTTGCCTACGGCGATGGCGAGGTTCAGCCTTCACCGGACGATGCAACTCCACCCGAATCATTTAGCAAAGGCGTGTCGGGCACTTCTGCCGATGCCTACCGCCTTGGCTCGGTCCTCTACGTCGTGTGTACCGGTCACAAGTGGACCGACGGCTTTGAAAACGTGGTGGATGCAATCCTTAATAAGGAGCCCATCAGGTTTGCCCCTGAAAGTGCAGTGGCGCCCTTGTGGCCACTGGTCTCATCCCTGCTCGCCAAGGAACCACCGGCGAGACCCACGCGATTTGCAACCCTAGCCACCGAGATAAATTCACTTCGCCTAGAAGCGGAATTGCCGGCAGTTCTTTCTGGCCTGGCGGTAATTGATGATGCCGTGGTCAAAGCTGGGGGCGAGAGCACCGATTGGTCCACCTCGACACCATTTTCAATTCTCCTTCCTGATATCACGCTTCCAGTAATCGATGACTCGGTTGAAGTTGCAACACTTGATGCCGACAACCGTTCGCTCTCGGTGCGCGCGGTGGCTGCTGGCAAGCGGCCAAATGTTGTGAGTGCGCGCCGAGGCGTTGGGATAGTCGATGAGACTATCGAAAAGACCAAGCGTGACATTGAGTCAAAGGAGTCTCCGGTGATCCACCTGGAAGAACTTCGCACCGATGGGGGCGCTCTCACCGACAAAGCCTCGATTGCGCTCGACGCAATTCTGTGCTCCGCCGGACACCGGAATGAACCAGACGCTCGATTCTGTTCGGTATGCGGATTGGCCGTCGGGGCAGCCCCCTTGCCAACTGCACGTCAATGCATCAGCGGCCACCCGATGACCGACATTGCGCGATTCTGCGGAGTATGTGGTCAGCCTTCTGCGGGCACCCCACCACTGCCAGCTACGGACCCTTGGGAGAAGAAAACTTCGGCACCGGCGCCACAACCGGCGCCCGTTGCTCTTGGAACGCCCCCAGCCTCGGAGTCGGTGCCCATGCCCCCGTTGACTGATGAGGCCCCAATTCTTACCGGCAGTCCGATTACCCCCATCAGCCCCGATGTCCCACCATCCGCCTCTACCGAGGCGCCGCTCACTGAGCGAGCATTCTGCCCAGTGGGGCACTCAAACGTCATCTCAGCAACGTTCTGCGGTGATTGTGGCAGGCCCATGCGAAGGACTGATGCGCCGAGCATCGAATCGACGGCCTCCCTGGACACGACCCTGTGTCCGAACGGGCACCCCAATAGGGCGATAGTTCGATTCTGTCGCCAATGTGCGGCGCCAATGCCAGCCGCCAAGGAGGCAGTGACCCCCTCATCTCCAGCGAGCCCGGAATCGCCAGTCGAACGAACCACGCCTCGCCCCCCCGAAATACCTGGACTTCCTGGCCGACCATTTCTTGCGAGTGCGACCGATCCCGTACCGAGTGGCGGAGTCAACGTCATTTTCACTCAATCCGACGTCGCGCCAGCCCGCGAAGAAACTCAAGTAATTCGCGCGCTCGCAGGTCGACGGGAAATAGTCCTTGTCCACCGACGTGAGGTTGTCGAAGGAACGCGCTTCTCTCCGGTCACGGCCGAAGAGACTCCGGTCGAACCTGCGGACACCGACGACTAACGCTTCACCCTGCTCTCGATAAGGGCCACAACCATGATGGACAACAGCAGCGCGGCAACCACAGCGAGGGGCCATGAAAACCACAACACTCGTGGCGGAGCGCAGTAGTCGCAAGCTAACCGGCTAACTGCCTTTACCTGTTGGCTAACGCGGAACTCCTTTGTGACGCACACCGCCAGCATGACGAAGGCCGCTCCCCCAATGGCGATAACAAAAGTAAACAGCAATTGGCGCCATCGAATGAAAATGATCGCTAGTAGCGACAGGGTTGTTGCCAGCAAAGCAAAGGCAACAAGCACACCGTCAAACACGACCAGCAAACGAGAAACGGAGCTCGTTGCCGTCAGCCAAGCTATGCGGAGTGTGCGAAGAGCCCAATCATTTGAGATGTTCTGTGCCCCGACGATACTTGCGCTAAACGCCAGCAACGAATTGGCAGCAACGAGTGTGCCAATGCGAACCTTCGACTTCGTCGAAAGGTGCGACGACGCGGGAGAGGTTGTTCGAAGTATTCCACAACGAGAGCAAAATATGACGCTGCTAGGCCAAGGTGCACCACAGGCGCAAAGTAGTTCCACTGACCTACGGTAGAAGATTCTTGGAGTGTGATGTATCGACTTCTTAGAACTTGATTTGGTTCGTAAGTGCGCCTATTGTTCTGAAGCGAAGCAGTATTGATTAGGAGAAATCATGCCCACCTGTCCAAATGGTCACTACAGCGCCGTGGATGGCAAATTCTGCGTCTCGTGTGGTGCTGCGTATAGTGTGGCCGATGCGGCTACTTCCGGTGTCATTACCCCTCCTTCGGGCGGATTTCGCTCTACCATGAAGAGCGCCCCTTCGGCCTCAACCTACAACCCCGCTCCATCTGGCTATTCCCCCAGTTATTCATCAAGCGCTGGTTACAGCCCCGCAGCACCTCCAATGCCCACCTACTCGGGGCCCATGTATGCAACGCCGAGCTACTCTCCGGGCACCCGCACCGGAGAAACGGTGAAAGGAATGTCGATCGCGGGAATGGTGCTGGGCATCGTAGGCATCGTGTTCTTTTTTGTTCCAATTATCGGAATTGTTTGTGCGATCATCGGCCTTGTGCTCAGTTCCGTGGCTTGGCGGAAGATTTCCACCGGTGAGGCCTCTCCAGACGGCAAGGGGTTTGCCATTACTGGCTTTGTCACCAGTTTAATTTCGGTGGCCTTTGCTCTGTACATTCTGCTCGTGGTGAGCACACTCTTCGTCTAAGAGTCTCACCGATTCTTGGAAAAACTCTGTCCGCTCTTTCTCCCTGAAAACCGCCCTTGATGCCGTTAACTTCCAATGCGGCCGCCTCAACCTACTGATTCGTTATTGAAAGAGGAACTCATGTCGTTTTGTTCGCGTTGCGGTGCAGCCGTGGTTGTTGGCAGCCGGTTTTGCAATTCGTGCGGTAACGAAGTTGCTACGCCGACGCAGATGTGCTCGTACTGTGGGAGCGCATCGCCCTTCGGCGTACACACGTGTCGCTCATGCGGAGCTCCATTTTCCGCTAGCACCTCGTTTGGTCGGGGTAAAAGTAAAACCACTTCAGTACTTCTCGCTGTATTCCTCGCCCACTGGACATGGCTCAATACCTACAAGCGTGATGCATGGAAATTTTGGATCGGCACGGGCCTTCTCGTGGTGAATATCGTGCTCAGCCTGGTCAGTTATCGCCTGCGACTTGACGGTAATTTTTCAACCGCAACGGCCTGTAGTGGGTGGGAGGTCATTATTGCGGTTGGTCTGTGGGTCTGGGCGGTTGTCGACGTTTCAGTAAAAAATGCCAACTGGTACCGAAACTTCCCCAACGGTTGAACGGTCAAGAGAGGAAAATTATGAACTGCCCACGTTGTGGACTTGCGAACGCTGCCGGAGCAACTTTCTGCAGAGGTTGCGGATCGTCGCTCGAACAAGGTTCTTTTACCCCCTCGCCCGCTTGGACGACGAATCCGATGCCCTCTAGTGGTGGAGGAACGGTTTCCAATTTGGCAGTTGTACTGGCAGCGGTCGGATTTCTTGTTTGGGCTGTCGGCGCCATTAATTGGGTCGGTTATTTTCCGAACAAGTTCCTTGGACTTACCTTCAGCACGTTGTTTCACATTTCTGAATGCGCCTTATTTTTAGGCGGGATACTTATCGGCATCGCATGCTTGGTCTCGTTTTCCACCCTCCAACGAATTGGACTCGCCGCCTCAGCCATACTCTCGGGTATCGGATTCATAATGTCTGGTCTAGGTCCAATTCTTTTTGTCCTCGACTCATCACCATGCACCACCACTATCAATTTGATGATGGCGGGCTCCATCATCGGCTTTTTGCTAGTGTCCATTGCGATTTTTCTCTGTCTAGGCCGTAGGCGTTAGCGGCCAAATTCAACGCTTCGCGACGGGTTTTGTCGGTATTTGCTAGCTGGTCACACTATTGAGTTCCGGAACATGGATGAAATAGTTGCCATCAAGGGTACCGAGGCGTATTTCCATTAAAAAATCCCCTTGTGGGGGGAATTACTTTCAGAGGGCCAGGAACGATGAGAAATCGAATGATTGTGATTAGCGTCGTGATGCTGTATCTCACCATTTCAGGAACCCTGCCTTCAATGGCATCAAACAACGGGTTTCCCAACCTGTCAAATTCTCTCCCATCATCATTTCCTGTCTCGCCAATCAATTGCCAGGTAGAGCAACCAGCCTCAAACGGGGTTGCCGCTTTCGAAAGTGGCACCACAGACTTTCTCGGCAAACGTCTCGCCCTCGAGGTGCCAATCGGCTGGGGCTGCACAATTGAAGATGCATACGGGTCTGGTGGGGGAATTTCTTTCGAGCCAGGCACAAGTGGTTACTACTTCGACACTGGGCGAATCTCACTCTTCCAGAGCGCTAACGCGCAGGACTCCGGTCTGAATTTTTGCCAGGTTTCCAGTGTCGTCAACGCTTCCTTTCAAAAATGTTCACCATCCCTGAGCTCAATTCCATCGACCTTCAAAATTATCTACCTGTACGGAAGTTCAACGTCACATGGCCTCATTGCAATGGTCGAGAGCCCCTACGCATTGATCTATGGAGGCGCAAAGTTGCCAACGATCACCTTGATAGCCGGCGGAATGCAGGGGCCCTCCATAGCTCTGTCTTGCCAAATTGGACACTCATTCTCTCAAATGTGTTATTCGGATGAATTGGGCCTCGCTCGATTTCTGCTGAACAGCAATTACCCCAAATATTGGAATTCCTGACAAGTTGATCGCGACCGGTCTGCCGGACGCCACGCCCTGTCCAAAATTGCAAGAATTTCTGGCACCAGCGGGAAGCGCCTTGAAAATCCTTCGAGGCCCAACCGCCTCATTGGCTTGCTATAGATTTCGGTCATGACAAAATATGCAGCCGCCTTCGGCTCCTGGACCTCACCAATCTCCACCCAACTTCTCGTCACTGATGTCGTGCGATTCGATTACGCCTTCGTCGACGGTGACGACATTTACTGGAGCGAAGGTCGCCCCACCGAGGATGGCCGTTCGGTCATCGTCAAGCGGACCAAGGACGGTGTCACGAGTGACGTCTTTGGCCCCGACTTCGCCGCCCGCACTCTCGTCCACGAATACGGCGGACTGTGCATCGCTATTCAAAACGGCGTCGTCTATTTCTCCAACTACGCCGACCAGCGCCTCTACCGAGTTCTGCCCGGGCAGACCCCCGAGGCCATTACCCCCGAGCCACCTTCGCCGCGCGCCTGGCGCTACGCCGACCCTCGACTCTCCCCCGACTGCACCACGCTGTACTGCGTACGGGAGCGTCACGAAAATGGTGAGATCATCAACGACGTAGTCGCCATCCCCACGAGTGGCCAGGGTGACATCGTCGTTCTCGCCAGTGGCTGCGATTTCTACACCGACCTCGCTCTCTCCCCCGAGGGTGACCGCCTCGCCTACGTCTGCTGGAACCACCCCAACATGCCCTGGGACCACACCTCGCTCTACGAGTTGACCCTGAAGGATGGTCGCGAGATCGTGGGTCAGCGTCTCGTAACCGGTGACAAGGAATCCGTGCAGCAGCCTCGCTACAGCAGCTTCGGTCACCTCTTCTACGTCAGTGACCGCCGCGGCTGGTGGAACATCTACCGTGACGCCGAACTCGAGGCCATTTCGCAGTACCCGTTGGACGCCGAGTTCGGCCAGCCCGCCTGGGTCTTTGGCACCTCGACCTATCAGCCCCTCGCCGACGGCTCCTTCTTTATTACCTGGAGTGGTGTCGACGGCACCAAGGCCGGCATCTTGCAGGACCAGTACGTCCGACCACTCGACTGTGACTACAACGGCCTCTTCGACATCTCGAGTGACGGCCACCGCGTGGTGGCCACGGCCATCGATCCCACCAAGCCGATGGCCATCGTGGAGATCGACCCCGCCACCGGCACCACCACGGTCATCAAGGAGAGCTTCCACAACTCAGTCGACGAGGCCTACCTCTCGGTGCCCGAGGCCATTGAGTTCCCCACCGAAAACGGACTCACCGCCCACGCCTTCTACTACCCACCCACCAATCCCGACTTCGAGGGACCCGAGGGTGAGGCGCCACCCTTGATTGTCGCCACCCACGGTGGCCCCACCGGTGACACCGTAGCCCTCCTGTCCTACAAGATTCAGTACTGGACCAGCCGAGGCTTCGCCTACGTGGACGTCAACTACGGCGGTTCCACCGGTTACGGACGTGAGTACCGCAACCGCCTCCAGGGCCAGTGGGGCATCGTCGACCTCGACGACTGCACCAACGCCGCTAAGTACCTGGCCGCAACCGGTCGGGCGAACCCCAAGGCACTGCTGATCCACGGCGGCAGCGCCGGTGGCTTCACCACCTTCTGCGCCCTCACCTTCCGTCGAGACTTCGCCGCTGGGGCCAGTTACTTTGGCGTCAGCGACCTCGGTGGACTCGCCGCCGATACCCACAAGTTCGAGTCGCGGTACCTGGACTCGATGGTGGGGCCGTGCCCAGAGGCCCGCGCCCTCTACGAGGCACGCTCCCCCATCTTCCACACTGACCTGCTCGAAACCCCGATGATTATCTTCCAGGGCCTCGAGGACAAGGTAGTGCCACCCCAGCAGGCCGAGCTCATGGTCGCCGCCCTAACGGCCAAGGAAATCCCCCACGCCTACATCGCTTACGAGGGCGAGCAGCACGGGTTCCGCAAGGCGGAGAACATCATCCGCACGGCCGAAGCCGAACTCGCCTTCTACGGCAAGGTCCTGGGCTTTAACCCAGCCGACGATATTGCCCCCGTCGCTATTGCCTTCGAGGAAAAACTGACGAAGTAGTTGTCGAGGACGTCAGTGCCGTGACAGGAACTCGCGCAGTTCCCCCATGCCACTTTTCGAGAGCGAACCCAGCACGGTCAGTCCGTAGAAGCCGGCGACCGTTGTTGCCGTTCGAATACTGGTGTCGTCGGCGCCACTGAAAATCGCGACCGCACTGCTCGGCTGGGCGTCAGCAATCATGCGCAGAGCGGTCACTGTGTCCAGTTCGGGCATGGTGAGGTCGAGCAAGATGATGCCCCACGGCTGAGCCAGGCAGGCCTCGAGTGCCGCGGGTGTGCAGGCCGAAGCGACGGCGTAGCCGTGGGTGTCGGCCACGCTGGTGACGAGCTCGACAATGAACTCATCATCATCGATGACCAAGAGCGAACGGGCCTGACCGCTCACGTGCTGACCTCGCTCGTGTCCGCGGAGGTGAAGGCGGCGAGGAGTTCTTCTCGACGGAAGGGCTTGGCCAGTACCGTCATACCGCGCTGTTGCAGGGTGGTCATGCGACCCGAGTAGCCCGTCATGAAGACGACCTTAATATCGGGTGATTGGACCAACACCCGACTGGCCAGTTCGATGCCGTCAATGGAGCCGCCGAGCTCCACGTCGGTGACGAGGGCCTGCGGGGCAAAGACCGCTATCTGTTGGAGCGCGGCCTCGGGTGAGGATTCGTAGTGGGCCTCAAAACCGCTGGCGTTGAGCCACGAGGCCACCAGCTCGCCGAGCGGCTGCTCGTCATCAACCACCAGAATGCGCGTTACCGTCGGCGCCACTGCGGCATCGACGACGGCCTCATCGGGGGGCATCTCGGCGAGGGGAAAGTAGAGATTGAAGGTCGCGCCACTCCCGGGCAGATTCACGAGGTCGACTGTGCCACCACTCTGACGGGCGAAGGCCTGCACCGTCGCGAGGCCGAGTCCGCTCCCTCGTCCTCGGGGCTTGGTCGTGAAGTAGGGGTCAAAGATACGAGTTGCGATCGCGGGGTCCACCCCAGAACCCTGGTCGCTGACCTGAAAGACCACGTACGAGCCCGCCGCGAGTTCGCTTGGCAACCGGTCACGCTGGTGATGGACCGAGAGGGAGACAGTTGATCCGACTGGTGAGGCGTCGCGGGCGTTGATGATGAGGTTCAGGACCGCGGACGTTAGCTGACCCACGTCAATATGCACGGCGAGGTCGTAGTCCGACACGCTCACGCTGAGGAGGTGGTCGCTCCCCAGGGCCCGCAGGGCCATGGGCTCAAAGCGGTCGAGAAACCCTGTAACGTCAACGGTGGCCACACTGAGACGTCGTCCACCGGCCACCGTCAGCAGCGCGTCAGCGATCTCCGACCCTCGCTGCGACGCTTCGAGGGCCTGCGTGATTGACCGAGCAATGGTGCCGTCCGCGGCCACCGACGGATCTTCGACGACCTGTCCGAGGTAGCCCGAGATGATGAAGAGCAGGTTGTTAAAGTCGTGCGCGAGACCGCGCGCCATCGAACTCAGTGACTCGAGTCGTTCGAACTGCGCATTACGCACGTCGCGTTCTCGCACGTCGGTGACGTCCAGACAGCGCAGGAGCCGCAAACTCGCCCCGTCGAACGTGATGGGCAGTGGACGAACACCGATGTCGTAATAGCGCGGACGGACGCCCGACGTTGTATCGACGACCGTCGTATCGTTGCTCTGCCCTTCAGTAGCTCGCTCCAACGCCCGAACGACTGCGTCGTAATCAGCTGCGTTCAGAGTAAAGGGGATGACCTCTTCCCATCGGCTCACCTTGTCCGCATCACTCGTCGCATTACTAAAGACCACCTGGTTGAGGGGATTGATAATGGCCACCACACCCTCGCTCTGGGCGAGTGCGGTAGCGAGGAGCTCGTTTCGTTCCGACACCAAATCGCGACTTCGCTGTCGACTCTGGGACAACTGCAGTACCACCGCGAGAAGGAGCAGTGTCAGGAGTGCTTCGCCGCCGATGGTCAGCACTCGCTGTTGCAGTGAAGGGCCGAACCCCGGGAGCGGTATCGCCGCCACCGTGAATGGAGCGGTCCCCATCATCAGCGATGACGTCACTGGTGAGGCGGACATGGTGGCGGCCGTTACCGGTGCACTCGACGCCACGACAACCGACGCACCGGACGTGGAGCTCAGGAGAAGGCCAACGTGCGGTGCGACACCGCTGAGATGCTGAGCCGCGAGCAACGATTGCGGCAACGAAATGGCCACACTCAAAAATCCCAACGGGCCCTTGGTTCCACGCACCACATCGAGATAGACCAGAGCGTCTTCGTTGACCACGCTGACGCTCGGTACGCGCCGCACGCCGACCACCGCGAAAAACCGCCTCGACAGGACCTGGGCCCGATTGGCGGCGTCACTCGGGCCGAACCCCATGGTGGCATTCAGTGCGGTGGACTGGCCTTGCTGGTCAATTACGTAGCTGGCTTGCGCTCCCCTACCGAGGGGGCAGTACCCAATGGCGTCCACCGTGGCTTCGCTGTGGACGAGGGTCTCAAGTGTTTGTCGGATAACCCCTGGAGTGGCCGAGACACCGTTGATGGTGAGACCGGTCGAGGACTCGAAGTTTGCTACCGTCGACGTGAATGTCGCACTGAGGGCCGTTGCCGTGGAGGTCGCGGAAGTGGCCAGCGCGCGCGCCTCGTCATTCGACCAGTAGAGCGTCGTCGCCTGAATGCTGCCGGCGCCGAGCGCGACAACCAAAAACGCCACCGCGAGCCCGTTCAAGGGCTGCTGATCCCGACGTCGCCAGTCGAGACTCACCACGAAGCCGGCGAGCAAATCACTCGTGAGCAGCGGCGGGAACAAGCGGGCCACCGCATCCAGCAGACTGCGTGATGTGCCTGGTGAGGAAGCAAGCACCTGCCCCACAATGGCTTGCAAGAGGGCAGCGCCAAGTGTCGCGATTCCCACCATCGCGGTGACGTAGGCAAACCACAAGAAGTAGTGCCGGTGCGTGCTGCGAGCGGCCAAGCGACGAAGGAGAAGAGCCATGGTCGCCCCCTGAACGACAATGACGAAGGCCGTCACAACGGTGGTGACGTGAATGCCGTAGATAATGAGCTGCGTCGCCACCGATGTCAGTGCAGTAAGGAGCAAGACTTCGCCGAAGGGCCAAAAATACAGCGCCACCGCGATAGTAAGGACACCGGCTCGAAGATCGCCGCGAGCGAGGAACCACACCGCCGTCGACAGCGACACCAGCACAATCACGAGCGCTCGTCGCCACCACCGTGCACCATCGAAGACTTCTGGTCGTGTGATGGAAAAGCGAAAGGCTCGGTCAGTAGGCAAGGTGAACCGGGCCTAACAGCCCTTCACCTTCAGGACAGGCGAACTTTCGGCGTAGGAAACGCCGTTGCCACTACTGAAGGCCACCCGAACGTAGTAGCCGGTAACCGCCGACTGCACGGTCGAGCAACTCGTACTAACCGATAGCGTTGTCGCCAACTTATTGCCGGACGTCGTGCTGAACAGTTTCGACGAGGACACGAGAAACGTGTCCGAACAACTCGACCCGGTAGTGCAGACGGGCGCACTCTGCGTCGCCGACTTATAGCGGTAGAGGTACACGAACATCTGCACGGTTGTGGTGACCGTCCCGGTCGGGGTAAACGTTGCTGAGCCGACCATGCAGTTGCTCGTGCACGAGTTCGTGGGCTTGGAGAAGAAGGTGGGTGTCGACGCGGCGGCGGCACCGTAGGAGGCTGACACCGTGGCACCGGCGGGGTTCGCCGCGAGGAGGACGAGGAGCGCGCTCATCACGACACTCTGCTGAGTGAACTTACGCATGCGTCTACCTCCTCATCGCACTCTACCGCCACGCTCGGGGACGTGCGTGCGACCGGTGGCGCAATTCCGTGACAAATCTCGGGATTATGGGCCTCGCCATCGCGCGCCGCGCTCGATCACGACCAAAAAGCGACACCGTGACAGCGGTTGGCGCCCCGTTAGGGCTAAATTACGGGGGTCCCACCCCAGCGAAGTCGGTGCAAGTCCGACGCTGTCGCGCAACTGTAAGTGGCTCGTGCCATAAGCCAGGTCGCCTGAGGTGAGACGTGTAGTACCAGACAGCTCTCGCGGTATGGAGCGGTCGAACGGAGTTGGTTCCTTTCGTCCACCCACCACGAACGAAAGGAAACCCATGTTCAAGCACCATTCTCTCGCTCTCGCTCTGGTTGTGAGCTCGCTCGGCCTGGCGAACGTCGCCAGCGCCACGACCTCCCCGCCGGTGCCGCAGTGCATTGTGTCACTCTCACCCACCGCGACCGACACCCTCTTCGCCATTGGCGCGGGCTCGCAAGTGCAGGGAGTCGATAAGTCGTCGACCTACCCCGCGGCCGCCAAGGCCCTTGGTCAAAAGCACGTGATCGATGCCCTCAATCCCAGCGTCGAGGGTCTCTTGGGGCTCTGCCAGACCAGTTCGTCGCACCCGTCGACCAAGCCCGACCTCGTTGTCATTTCGTACAACCCGAGCAATCTCCAGCAGAAGCTCCAGGCCGTCGGCGTCAAGGTTGTCGAGCAAAACGCCGCCACTTCCGTGTCGCAGGCCCTGTCGCAAATCCTCCAGCTCGGCGCCCTGACGGGCCACGTCCACAAGGCCAGCACGCTGGCCTCGAAACTCAGTACGACGATCAACCGAGCCATTGGCTCAATCCCGGCTCACAAGCATCACCGCATCAGCGTGTACTACGAAGTGTCCACCAACCCCTACTACTCGGTCACGTCGACCACCTTCGTCGGCTCCATCTTCAAGGACATGGGCGTGACCGACATCGCCGACGCCGCCGCGACGTCGGCCGACGCCGGTTACCCGTCACTGAGCACTGAGTACATCCTCCACGCGAACCCGAGCTTTATCGCTCTGGCCGGTGACGCCTCGCCAGCCAGCGTGGCCACCCGCCCCGGCTTCTCGACCCTGACCGCGGTGAAGAAGGGTGACGTGATTGAGCTCGACGCCGACGTGGCGTCGCAGTGGGGACCACGCTTCGGCTCCCTCGTTACCCAGTTGGCGAAGGAAGTGCGCCACGTCCTCGCCCAAAAGTAAACGGTCAGCGTTGGTGTCAACCCCATTGGGGCCCGGGTGGGCCCCAATGGGGTTTTTTCTTTACTACCGTAAGAAGACGGACGATGCGGTCTGAACACCAGTGGGGGCACTATGACTGAAGCACAACTCGAAGCCTGGCTCGACGAATCTCGAACCTTTCCACCCAGTGCGGCCTTCGCGGCCCAGGCAAACGCCCAGGCCGGTATTTACGAGGAGGCCGACGCCGACCCCGAGCGCTGGTGGCGCACGCAGGCCGATCGTCTGACCTGGACGACCGCGCCCACGACCACCCTGCAGTGGAACCCTCCCTTCGCCGAGTGGTTTCGTGACGGCACCTTGAACGCCGCCGTCAACTGTGTCGACCGACACGTCGCCGCCGGACGGGGCGACAAGGTCGCCTTCCACTGGGTCGCCGACGCCGACGGCGAGACCCGCACCATCACCTACGCTCAGCTCGGTGACATGGTCGCCCAGGCCGCCAATGGCCTGACGCAGCTCGGCGTCCGGACGGGTGACCGCGTCGCGGTCTACATGCCCATGATCCCCGAGGCCGTGGTGGCCATGCTCGCCATTGTGCGACTCGGCGCCGTGCACTCGGTCATTTTTGGTGGCTTCTCGGCCGATGCGCTCGCTAGTCGCATTCAAGACGCCGATTGCACGTTTGTCGTGACCGCCGACGGGGCCTTTCGTCGCGGTAGCGCCTCCCCGCTCAAGCCCGCCGTCGACGAGGCCCTGCGCACCTGCCCGAACGTCAAGGCTGTTCTCGTGGTCCGGCGCACGGGTGGCGACGTTGCGTGGACGGAAGGTCGCGACCAGTGGTGGCACGACGTCGTTGACGGCCAGCCAACCACCCACGACGCCGATTCATTCCCCGCCGAACACCCACTCTTCATCATGTACACCTCGGGCACCACGGCGACGCCCAAGGGCATTTTCCACACCACCGGGGGCTACCTCACCCAAGTCGCGACGTCGTACTACTACGTCTTCGACGTGAAGGCCGAGACGGACGTCTGCTGGACGGCCGCCGATATTGGCTGGATTACCGGCCACAGTTACATTGTCTACGGACCGCTCATCAACGGCGTCACCCAGGTCCTCTACGAGGGACTCCCCGACTCCGGGGGTCGCGACCGTTGGTGGCGCATCATCGCCGAGTACGGCGTCACCATGCTCTACACCGCGCCGACGGCAATTCGTACCTTGATGAAGTGGGGTGACGACCTGCCCGCCGCGCACGACCTCTCGAGCTTGCGCATCCTTGGATCGGTGGGCGAACCCATCAACCCCGAAGCCTGGATGTGGTACCGCGAACACGTCGGCCGCAACAACTGCCCCATCGTCGACACCTGGTGGCAGACGGAAACCGGCGCACTCATGATTGCCCCCCTTCCGGGCATCACCGCCACCAAGCCGGGGGCCGCCATGCGGGCGCTGCCCGGCATCAGCGTGGACGTGGTCGACAACGACGGCCAGTCGGTCGGCAATGGCGAGGGCGGCTACCTGGTCATCACCAGGCCGTGGCCATCCATGACGCGTGGCATCTACGGGGACCCTGCGCGGTTCGCCGAGACCTACTGGTCTCGCTTCCCGGGCCGTTACTTCGCCGGCGACGGGGCCAAGCGAGACGCCGACGGCGACCTCTGGCTGCTCGGTCGCGTCGATGACGTGATGAACATCTCCGGCCACCGCCTTTCAACCACCGAAGTCGAACACGCCCTCGTGAGCCACCCGTCGGTCGCCGAAGCGGCCGTGGTCGGTGCCTCCGACGAGACCACCGGTCAGGCCATCGTGGCCTTCGTGACCCTGACCCTGGCCGCCGACGATCCGAGCGACCACGCCGCCATTATCGAGGAGCTCCGTCGCCACGTGGCGACGACGATTAGCCCCATTGCCAAACCTCGTCAGATCATCATGACCCCGGAGCTACCGAAGACGCGCTCGGGCAAGATCATGCGCCGTTTGCTCCGTGACGTCGCCGAGCACCGCTCGATGGGCGACGTGACGACGTTGACCGATCCCACGGTGGTCAGCATGATCGCCGAGCTCATGGCGTCGACCACCTCGAGCGAGGACTAACCCGCCTCGTTAGTGCGACGTCGGAATGTGCGTGAACGCGAGTTTCACGGCGACCAGCGCCATGATGACCGCCACACCGAGGTCGAGGGAGCGCCAGGCCCGCGTCGAGGCCATCACCCCGGCGGCGGCTCGGGCGCCGAGGCCCAACCCGGCAAACCACACGACGGAGGCGACGCCCGCCCCGGCCGCGAAGTACCAGCGGTGCGCACCGTACTGGGCACTGAGCGAGCCGAGCAGGAGCACGGTATCGAGATAGACGTGGGGGTTGAGAAACGTCAGGGCCAGGGTCGTGGCGACCACTGAACCACGCGACGGCACATCACCACGGGAGGCGTCGAGCGCCTGGGGCGAACGCGAGCGACGCCACGCGCCAAAGGCAAAGTACCCCAGGTAGGCCACACCGCCGAAGCGGGCGGCCTGCAGCAGTGTCCCGTGGCGAGCCACGATGGCGCCCACGCCGCCCACGCCAAGACTAATAAGGAGTAGATCAGCCAGCGTGCAGAGCGCCACCACCACGCCAACGTGCTGGCGGGTGAGACCGGCCCGCAACACGTAGGCATTTTGGGCGCCGATGGCCACAATGAGTGAGAGACCGGCACCGAGTCCAGTCAGGAAAATAAGCATCACTCAAGTATCACCGCCCCGATGGTGCGGCGCGTACCGACAAATAGTCATTGTGGTATTGCAAACACTGTTTCCATGTGGCACTATAGAAAAAACGAAAAAAGGACACAACGTGCGCAAACACCACTCGCTCGTCGCTGCACTCATCGCCACCGCTGTCGCGGTAGCGCCACTCTCGCTGGCCTCAGCCGCCCCCCATAAGGCCAGCCACAAGGTTGCAACTCATAAGGCCCTGAAGCCTTTCTCCACCTTTCTCGTCGCCCACCAGGGTCCGGTCAGTCGTCACGTGCCAATCCACTCCCTCGGCTTCGCCACACCGACCACCTCACTCCTCGGCCTCCTCGGCCAGGTCTCGGCGATCTACCCCCACCTGTCCATCCAGTCCCTCGACATGGAGTACGTCGGAAGCAACATCGTCATTCGACTGATGGCGTCGAACAATGGTGCACCAGTGGCCCTGCAGGCCGTCGTGACCTCGTCGTGGCACTTGCTCGCGCTGCACGTCGTCACGATGACGCAGCCCCTCCCGACTCCCACGCCACCGCCCGCACCACGCCCGCCCTTCATCCCCGGTGGCGAGCACCGTCACCACCCGCCCCTCCCCGTGCACAAGCACCGCCCCAAGCCTCCGGTGAGCCCCGCCGGCCCCTCGGGTATCACCGGAGTAACCGGTATGACCGGCGCCACCGGACCCACGGGTGACACGGGATCCTCGACGCCACCAGTCGGCCCCAGCGGAACATCAGGCACCACCGGTGCGACGGGAGCTGTCGGACCCACTGATGGTCAGGGCGGGAATCTCCGCGTTCTCCCGCCCGGCACTGGACTGTCCTGGGGCCCGACTGGACCGACCGGCGTGACCGGTGCCCCCACGGGCGCGAGCGGTAGTTCGGGTGCCTCGGGGGCGACCGGACCGACGGGACCGACCAACTACAACCCCTTCCAGTTCAAGACGCCAAACCTGGCGTACTAGCCCCAAAGGGCTGTTCGGCCGGTAACCGCGGGCCCCAATCGGGCCCTCCATAAACGACGGCAAAACACTTTCACAACTTCTCCCCACTTTCTTCATTCCTTGATTTTCCGGTGCGACTATGGCGCTACCGGAGAGAAAAGGACACCACATGAAGAACACCCGCCCCTTTACCGCAGTAATCTTGACCACCGCCATCGTGCTCGCGCCGGTCGCTGGTGCGGAGGCCGCCGTTGGCAAGAAGCACGTCCGGGCCGTCGCCCACAAGGCGCACGCCTCGCACGTGAAGGTGCGCCTCTCCTACGTGGTCACCCACCACGCTGGTGTCAACCACCGCGTCACCGTGCACGCGGCCAACGCGGCGGCGCCGGTCAACGTCCTGAGCTTCCTCTCGCACCTCTCAACCCTCTTCCCGAAGCTCAGCATCACCTCCATCACGATTGACACCACCGGTCCCGTCGTAGTCATTCAGGTGTCGGCCACCAACGCCGGTAAGCCCATGACCTTGCAGGTGAAGCTCAACAAGAACTTCACCATCATTGGGATCACCAAGGAAGCCTCGTCGGCCCAGTCGTCCTCTTCGAACTGGACCGTGGGCTTCGGCGGTCGCCCCGGCTGGCACCACTCGGGCCACCACCACCCTCGCCCCGTCGTCGGCCCCTACCCGCCCTACCTCCCCTTCGGTCCCACTGGGGTGACGGGCGTCACGGGTCCCACCGGTATCAGCGGCTGCATCGGGGTCTCGGGTGACTCGGGCGCCACGGGTGTCACCGGCACCACTGGCGTCAGCGGAGTCAGCGGTGTCTCGGGCGCCAGCACCATTGGTGGACCCACCGGCGTGTCGGGAGCCGGCGCCACGAGCAACGACTGCAACGGTGGCCTCTGGGAGCCCTCGGGCTCAACCGGCACCGTCGGGGTCACTGGCACCACGGGCTACATCTGGCCCTACGACCAGTACGGCAACCCGGACTACGACGCCTTCTAACCTTCGCCACTACCCCCACCCCCCAGACCAGCACCCCCCTCGCCACTTCGGCGAGGGGGGTGCGTATGCTTCTACGGTGCCACCTTCTCGTGATCGCTCCCTCGACGCCGGTCTCATCGTCGTCGCGGTGGTGTGGGGTTCGAGCTACCTCACCGCCAAAACCCTCCTCTCGGTGATGTCGGTGACCACCCTGCTGTCACTGCGATTGAGCGTGAGCGCCCTCATTCTTGGGCCGCTCTGGTGGGCGAGGCGTCGGCCCGTCACCCGGCGGGAACTCCTCGTTGCCGCCTGGGGAGGCGTCCTGCTGCTGGTGACCTTCTTGTTAGAGACGGCGGGGGTCGCGCGTACCAGCGCCTCGAATGCCGGTCTGATCATTTCTTTCGCCATTGTCATGACCCCGGTACTCGAGAGCATCGCCAGTCGACACTGGTTGCCGGCACCGTACTTTGTCGCGACCACGGTGGCCGTGGTGGGCGTCGGCCTCCTCATCTCCAGTCACGGCTTTCACCGACCGAACGTCGGTGACGTCCTGATGCTCGCGGCCTCCTTTGGTCGAGCCACGGCTGTCACGAGCAGCGGCCACATGACCAAGGGCTACGACTACGACGCCATGTTCTACACCTTCATCCAGTGCAGCGTCGGGGCCGTTCTCCTCACCGTTATCTCGGTGCCGCAAGACATCCACGCCCTCGGGCGACTGACGCTGACCCAGTGGGGTGGTTTGCTCTACCTCGGGATGTTCTGCAGCGTTATCGGACTCATGCTGCAGCTCTGGGCGGTGCGGGCAACCTCGGCCTCGAGAGCCAGCCTGCTGCTCGGCACCGAGCCGCTCTTTGCCGTTGCTGTCTCGGTGGTGATTGGCCACGAATCGATGACCGCCCTCGGCATTCTGGGCGGTGTACTCATTGTCGCTGCCACCTACGCCGCTCAGGGCACCGAAATTCGCCACCGGCTGGGCAGAGGGAACCACTCACGCACTTAGATTTGTGTCCCCGAGCCTACAGGGGTAGTTCGACAAAATGGTCTAGAGCGCGAGATGCAGTCGCAGCGCTTCGTCGATACGTACCATGAGTGCCGGTGGGAGCTCCCCAATAATTGCAGTAAGTCGTTCGACTGAAACAGACCGAACTTGCTCCGCCTGAGCCTTTGAATCTCGCGACAACCCCGTTGCCGTTGCTGGCAGGAACACTTGAAAGGGATAAATGCGCGAAGTATTTGACGTCAGCGGCACGACAGTGACTACCCCTCTGTTCGTTCGTTCTGCCGTTGCGTTTGCCCCATCATTACTCACAACCACGCCGGGACGCTGCTTGTTTGCCTCACCCTGCTTCGCCGGATCCAGATCCACCAAAACGATGGCCCCTCGACGCACCTACTGCAACCCGTCACTGGTAGCCGATGACCACGCAGGTTCATTTTCAATTTCCCATTCAGACCATGCCGCCTCGTACGCAGAGCCCAGCCCATTCGAACGAAGTAAACGGACAGCCCTGTTTAGTGCGGCCGAACGTGATGGCAGCCCCTGACCTTCGGCATAGGCGTCAAGAAAGGCAACATCGTCCTCAGGCAGACTTACACTTATTTTCATACTTTCATGCTACTCAAAGTAGGAAAAAATTCCTACCCTAAGTTGATGTCTTTTTGAGAGTTGTTCATAAAGTCCATTCGATGCAGTCTGGGCGAAACGGAGCGCCGCAGATTCCCTCGACGAGGAATGTGTTGCTCGACTGGTAGTCGCCTGATTATTCCGTCTGGACCTGCCCACTATCGGTAGCCTTAGGAACGGCAGAGAAAGTAGTCAGCATGAGCACCACCCCACCAGGACTTCGTAAACAGGGAAACATGGTCGTCCGCGGAGCACTTGCCGTCATGATCATCTTGTTGATTGCTCAGGCCCTCGCCCATCGCACCTCTTCAGGTTCGGTTCCCACCGTGACCTACGGCCTGTACCCAACATCGAGCCTCGGCGCAATCTATGACTTCTCCGCCCCCAACGGTACCGAGTGCGAATTGACTTACGCGTCCGCCGCGAAAGCCTCCGCCTACTGCATCGCTAACGCAATGCCAGTGCACCACGTGCTGCTTGATGCCCAAGGGCACTACACCGTGTGCCGTGGCATGCAGTGTGGCTCGAATCCGCCACTCGGAACGCCCACGTACACCGCCGGCATTCGCCTCATACTGGGTGACATCACCTGCCTCACCCAGACCGACGGGGTCA
>Ga0208498_1000175_pt1 | contig 26547 bp, 48 predicted proteins | sample CryBogCBE12Aug09_FD_185502 | JGI IMG/M metagenome (GOLD analysis project Ga0208498, IMG submission 185502) | Freshwater microbial communities from Crystal Bog, Wisconsin, USA - CBE12Aug09 (SPAdes) (version 2) | ecosystem: Environmental > Aquatic > Freshwater > Lake | place: Crystal Bog... | reverse complement strand
CGCGTTGTTCACACCAGTAACATACGCATAGTTTGTATCAGCAAGCGTTATTGAAAAGTTTACCGTGTAGTCACCCGTTCCATTGTAAGTAACTGAACTTACATTCAAAGAAGCCCTTGGAGAGTTTGTTCCAGTCAAAGTTCCGTTGAAGTTAACCCACAACTGACAAACCCCTCCGGTCATAGGAGAACTGTTTGTGACTGTTACTCCACCCGTAGACGCGCTAACGGAAATACCTGTACCGGCAGAAATGGATGTGACGGGAGTTGCATAAGTTTGGTCGCCACGCAAATAGGTTGAACTGGAAGCAGTTCCTGAACCAAGTCGTGCTGTGGGCACAGTCCCTGATGCAAGATTGGAAGCATTGGTGTAGTAGCTTGCGGATTGTCCATTCAACTGGGTAGCGTTAGTTGCCGTTCCAACTGTAATGCCGCTCAAAGAAGTTGCACCTGTGCCGCCACTCGTGACAGGAAGGGGGTTTACAAGAGATACGTTTTGGCTGTTGTCAATCGTCACCGCAGTTGTTGCTGTTCCGCCTGATGTGGTCGTTTGAATCTGCAACGTGCCGTCAGTACCGCCGTTGTATTTGATGCCAGACGTTCCACTGCTTGCGCCGTTGTCAGATGTTAATGTTGATGCTGTCATTGTGTTACTCCGTCAGCAGGTTCGGGCGTGTTGCCTTCTTCGAGCCATTTCAAATAGGCTTGGTAGTCTGGATTATTTTCGTCCATCAAAAAAGATTTTGCCGGTTCAGCTCCCACAGTCATAACTGCATCGACACCTGACATTGTTTTGTAGAGTTTGTACATCATAGTTCTGCACCTGTGAAATCAATTGCTGTTGTTGTGTTTACAGATCCGTAAGCGTATGAAGCTCCACCAGCGGTAAATCCAGAACCATTAAGCCCAATCAAAGCGGATAGAGTGGTGCAACTATCAAAAGTAATTGAAGAATAAGAACCAGTTCCGAGACTTGGGGCTGTTCCGTACAAATTTAAACCTGTTGGGTTTGTTCGCATTGGGACGGGGAAAACAATTGTCCCCCGACCATTTGTCGTAGATTGTGTAGCAAACAAACAAAACGGCCCGTAAACTGTTGTGGTTGATTTCCAATAATACCGTTGGCACAAAGCCAACTCAGTGCCATACGGGCGGTAGTCAAACGATGTGGCTGTGCTGCCAAGTTCTGCTTGAACAAGCGCAAAACTTAATGTGAATGTTGAAACAGGCAAAGCAAAAACAACAGCGACCCATGAGCCAGCGCCAATAGTTTTTCCAGAGATGCTATTACATGCAATAGTAACTGTGTATTTAGTCCATGAAGTGCCAATTGTTACGTTTGTTGCAGAACCAGAAACGTCAGCAGAACCACCGCTACCAAAGTTTTGATAAAGACTAATTCCAATTGTTCGAGATGTATCTGCTTTGGCGTAAAACGATACAGTCATATTTTGTCCAGCAAACGTGCGTACATCTTCGATGCGCTGGTTAAAATCCATGTATGTCACAGAACCAAGAACAGAACATTGGTATTGCAAATAATATTGAGGGTCTTGTGAGGCTCCCAAAGCTGTAAATGTAGTTGGCGTAACAGCTTGTTGTGTTACTGCAATCGTTGCGCCAGTACCACTAACAAACGAACTAAATCTGTCTACTGTATATGTATTTGTTCCAGATGGAAATGACGAAAAAGAAGTGCCTCGCTGCCAAATTCCAAATGCACCATTAATTATGCGGTTTTTAAAACCAAATGTGTTTGGCGCATTTAACGACCCCGCCAGCGTTGTATTTTGGCTTGAATCAATTGTCACGGCAGTAGTTGGAGCAGACCCGGTGGCCAAAACCATAGACCCAGACGTATCCGCATTAACGTTGTACGCCGTATTCGTTGTTGTGCCTGCCGAAATAACTGTGCTCATACGATCACCTGTCTGCTGCCTGACGGCAATGTGAATGTTACGCCAGACGCCACCGACCAAGGACTGACGCTAATCACGTTGTACCCAGAAGGCACTGTGACGTTGGCTGTGACTGTCTGCGCCATTGAGAGCACGCCGTTGCTTGCGTAAACGTTTGCCCCCGTCAGGCTGTTTGGCACTGTGACGTTGCTGCTGGCGTCTTGGTTGACTGACTTCTCGGATGGGTACGTGACAAAGACGTTGACTGTGCCTGAGAATGTGACCGCGCTGCCCGAGTTGCTTGAAGACAGAATCGTTGTGCGTGTCAGTGTGGGGCCGGTGGTGGAATAGGTGCCAACACCAACTTCCCAATTGCCCGAAGCGTCAGTCGCAGCGTAATACGTGGTGTTGCCATTGCCCACCACCGCAAAGGATTGGTAGCCCGTGACCGAGCCAGACAGGGTGAAGCTGACCGTCGTGTTGGCCGTGCCAGTTTGCTGTACGCGATCAGCAAGAGTTAATGCCATGCTTATTCCTTATTGGGCGTCGTTGACGGGAACCCAAGAGGATCCGCCAGCGTCATTGATATTATTCCATGATGTGCTCTGACTGTCATCCACTATAGACCAATTAGGCGTGTTGCTGTCCGGTACTGCAAACCAGCCGTATACATCGTACAAGTCCGCTGCCAAAACAGCTTCTGAAATTGCAATTTGAAACGCAGCCGTAACAGTTTGGGAATCCGCAGAGTTTAAATTTTCAGCCAAGGACTCCAAAAAAGCGGCAGTTGCCACATACGATGCCGCAGGCGAATAGCTTTCGGTAATGGTGAACAACACCACAAGTCCGGCAGCAAACGAGTCGGCCAACCCCGTATTTTCTGTGACCGACCCAGCAAACTGAGCAGCAATTGAAATCACATCCGCAGACACAGTGCCTTCTGTGTCGGTCAGCGGGAAGTTGGCCTTAACTGTGGGTGTGTCGGCAAGCGTTGAGTTTTCACTGTACGGTACACCGTAATTGCTTTGTTGTGTGCTGGAGTCGGCTGATGTGTACCCTTCCACAATGCCTTCGTACAGCACGGCAACCTCGGAATCGGTGTTGTTTGATGTAAACGCCTCCACCGGGGCAAACAAAAACGCTGACACCTCCGAATTGGAGTCTGCCATCGTGATGCCTTCGGTATCCGATGCTGCAAACTGCGCCGCAAAGACATACGAGTCACCAGACGAAATTCCTTCCGTGTCAGTGAACGGAAAGTTAAACGCCGATGTGGGTGTGTCCAAAGCAGTGAAGCCCTCGGTGAGGGCTAACACATACGCTACGTTTGCGAGCGAAGCAAACGACGTTTGGGCAAACGCAGAAATCCCAAACATTACAGCACCGCCCAGCGGCTCCCACAAGGTTCTCTAGACCATGTATAGCCTTTGTGGGACTTACGAAGACCGTTGATACACTTGCTTACGTTGGCGTGTTGTATACCAGCTTCTTTCATGGCTTTATCTCCTATAAACTTCACCACTTCACCAGTTTTAATGTTAGTGCCAATCCAAACCCATTTACGTTGGTTTGCGTTACCAGCAGCATACTTATTTCCTTTAAAAATAGCGCTGGCAGTTGCTTTTTGTTTGGCTGAAGTTGGCTTTCCAATTTTATCTTTGCCCATTAGCTTTCTAGCCGTTTCAGACACTTTATGCCCTAACGCACGTTTGTTACCAATACTAGCTAATCGATTTTTTTCACGATGCTCTGTAGTTTGTTTGTAACCAGAAGTCCCGTCACCACCATCCGTAAGATTGCAAAGTTTATGACCCAATTCACGAAAACAGGAAATTAACAAGCGTTCATGGCAAAATGCCTCTTCTTCGGTATCCCAACGTGCAAGAATTTGAACATCAGGCTTACCGTATTTTGCAACTACTTTTTGCCAATAGTTATTTCTACTACTTAAATAGTAGGCGCGTCGCTCACTACTACCTTTTCCAATATAGAATAGGATTCCTTGTGGAGTGTAGTGAGCATAGGTGCAAAACATTGCAACTCTTTAATTGCAAAACATTAACTTGTTGCCGTTGTTGAATATGTAACGCTAACAGTGTCACCTGCGGTTGTTGTCTTGGCTGTGCTAAACAAGCCTTCTGAGTACAACGTGCCAGCAGTAGAACCCTGTGTGCTTACGGCACCTGTACCCAACACCAAGAAGCAGCCATAGACCGTGCCGCCGCCACCGGTGATGGTGTAAGTGATGGCTGTGGCTGTTGATGATGTGACGTTCGATGGTGTTGAGCCAGTCGATGTAGACGATGCAAACACTGCTGTGCCCCGCACTGCCGAGCCGCCAACGGTGTAGTTGGTGAACTCAGTCCATGTGTGCGAAGCCATGGTGTCAGTGGCTGCAGCGGTAAAGGTGTTGCTGATCAAGCCAAGGAATGGTCCCGTGACACTGTATGAGCTGCCTTTGAGCAGCGTGTCCAACATCAACTGTTTGCCAATAGCAACAACCAAGTTGGGGAACTCATCAGTCCACTTCAGGTTGCCATCTTTGTCGCGGCACTCAACGTGGTACCAGCCTTCAACGCCCATACCCTCGGGGATGGTGGCCTTGGCCTGCATTGTGGCAACAGCGTGGTCACCAAAGTTTGAAATTTCATTTGCCATGTTAGCTCCTAAGTGTTTGTGCTGCCGCCAATTGTCAAAATTGCGCTGGATGAGTTTGCAGTTGGGAAAGTAACAGTGAACGAGCTGTTGCATATTTTGTCTGAACCAAAGTTCAAAACAAATACTGCTGCGCCTGTCGTTGCATTGTAAACAAGAGCACCCCTCGCCGTAAACGATGCCGGGTTCCAAACAGCGTTGTTAAACGAGATGTAAGTGATGTTATTCACCGTGTCCTTGGTTGGGGTCACGGAGATTGTCAAAGCCTGTCCACCAGCCGTATAGCCCGTTCCAACAACCTCGTTGGTTGAGGTGTAGGCGGTAGTAGAACTTCCCAAGTTTGCGTTGGCGTTGTACAGCGCAATCTTGTAGGTGTAAGGTGTACCAGAAGAGAAATTCTCCAAACCACTCAACAGGTTTTGCTGAAAACATGTGCAGTTGGTTTGAACAATCATGATTTAACTCTCAGTTTTGTCTGGCCATCTCGGTAAGCATCGCCACGATCCAAACCATCGCCCAAACGTTTAAGCTGCTGAAGAGCCTCTTGATATTTGTCTTCGTAATACTTCACCACATCCTGTTCTTGACGTTGGAACAACACAGCTTCACGCATTGCGCCATAGAAAAGAACTGGATCATAGTTATTACCCAACCAGCTCGTGCCGTCTGCGTTAGACACAGCAGTTACTGTAAATGTCACTCCAGAACCCGTTCCACCCAAATAAGCACTGCTGATTGTCAAAACATTGCCCACGTTGTAAAACTGTCCACCGTTTGTGATTGTCAAAGCACTCACGGCACCCGAGCTATTAACTGTCGCTGTTGCAGTTGCATTGGCTCCAGATCCAATGCTGCCAGAGTTGTAAGACACAGGAACCTCTGTGTAATATCCCGGCTGATACAAGCTACCGCTAGATCCAATTGAAACAGTAGTAATCTGCCCTTGGACAATCGTTGCTGGGTAATAAAAGTAATGCAGCTCAACACTATAGGCTTGATCTGGCGTTGGACCCATGATCAAAGTCAAAGTGTTAGAAGCCGATGTTGAATTACCAAACAAAGCATAGTGCTGCGGCATTCCATATGCGGTTGGGCTTGGATAGGCAGCCCGAATGTAGTTCACATCTTTATTCAAGATGTAGTTGTAGTTTCCAGATGAATCAATGATCGCAACTGAAAAACTCGATTTCCAATCCGATGGAAGCGTCAAATACTGGTTGTACTGTGTTAAGTTACCAAGTACGTTTTTACGCAATACGGCCAGCTGAACCGAGTTATAAATCCTATTTTCTGCTTCAATGACGAAGAAAGGAATATTAGCAACGAATGTCGCTTCGGTTGTTTCCGCATAGTCTTGTATCGCTTGATACAGCTGGACGTAGTTCATCTTGAACCTTTATGCCATTGGACCACGACTCATGCGGCCTTTGGTTGCAGCACCTGCACCACGCATCTCAATACCATCAGTTTTAAGCTGTGCTTCACCATAAGCAACACCATTTTTAATTGGGTCTTTAATGTTGACATTTTTTCCAGCTTTGTATTGAGCAAATTCACCATGCTCCATTACTTCATTGCCATCAATGCTTTTTGCTTTGTTGGTATGAGGCTTTGCATAAGCATCAGCGTCTTTGTTATTTTTGGCATGACCTGTATGAACAGCAGGGCTATTCTTTTTGGTAGGTTTGATCTGGGTCTTCATCATTTGCCTCCGTGCTGATTGTTAGCACGTGCCATGTTACGTCCAACAGATTTCATGGATTCACTAGCCACGCCAGCTACACCACCCTTTTTCAGTTTAGACAAGTTGGTCTTTTTGTTTTCATGCAACTGTTTGTCGTGCATACTGAAAGCCTTTTTGATCAACTTCTTGTCCTCTTTTACATCGTCGTGTTTAGCCATGTCTAGCTCCTAAGTTGTGGTCACAGTGACTGACCCGATTGTAATTGCCAAAAGCAAATCATTGGAAGTGATTTTGCGATCAAAATGACTTGCTCCACCCACAGGGTTCCATCCCCATTGCGTTTGACGGCTACCGTCACTCACAAACCCTTGGTTGTCAACGTTGGTTACAACTGGATCATAAGGATTCGTAAACAATCCAGATGTGCCACCAGCTTGGTAGCTAACGTCTGGTCTAGGTTCTCTGACCGCCTGCGGGTCGTTAACCGGATAAAGTCCAAGACTCAGTTGTGGATGATCTGGATCCCAACACTCAGGACATACCTTGATGTTGAACAGCTTAGTCTTGATAATTTCTTTTTTTAGCTCTTTGAGCAAGTACCGTTGGCCGCAGCGGTCACATTCGGCAATCGCCCATCTGCCAGATGAGTACTTGCTAGGCATTATCTAGCTCCACCGGCGTAAAAGCCCATCCTCGGTACAAAACGAACAGAAGCCTTCTCCCGATCTTCATCCGAAGCCAAGGTCCACTGCTCCATGTAATCTGCCTTCAAGGCCATGATTCGGTTTGGATCAATGCCAGTAACCTTTTGCGATACGTAGTAGGACAAGCCGGCCACCAACGCATTGATAAATCTGAATGGAATGTCATTGGTAGAAACCCCACTACCCGCATCTTGCATACGACGCAAACGCCAGTACACAAACGTATATTGGCTGCCCGGTGCATTGGGTGTTGGCCAGACGTTGATACAAGGCAGATTGGTCACGCTAATCGCAGCGTTGGCTGCATGGGAAGCAGCGGTAGTACCAGCCTGTCCACGGTAGCAATTCAAAAGCTGTGGAGACGTTGTGCTGACGTTTGGATAGTAGATGATCTCTCCATCAATGGAGATGTATCCTGTGGCCGCCAAACCAGTCATATCTGACTGATTGAGCTGGATGGTGGTGTCTGTAGCACTGATGCCAGGCGTTGTGCCGTTGCCTGCCAAAGTGTAGGCTGTTGGGTTAGTTTGACCCGACTGACGGTTAATCCAGACTTGAATGGGACGACCCTGCGCCAGTTTGTTGGGCAAAGTCGAATATGTGTCTTCCGAGATACGGCTGATGTTGATGTCGATCTGGTTTTGCAAAGTGCCAGTTCGGATCACTTGACTCAACAAGTCAATCGTATCAATCGGCAAAGGATAAGTGATTTGGCCAGTATTCATAGGAATCTGACCCTCCTCAATCGTCCACAGGTTAATACCACGATTAGCCCATTCAACGGTGAGGAGGTTGAGTGACCGCTTGGCAGTCCTGAAGTCATAACCAGTTCGCAACTCGACACCGCACCGCTCAAACGCCTCTTCGATGAGTTCGTTCATATTGAGGTCAAATACGGATGTCCCAGTAGTTGTCATTTGTGGTGCATTTTCTTCAGGGTTTCAGCCAAACGAGCACGTTGTCCTAGCTTGCCCGGTTTATGAGCAGCCGCAGCAAGTTTCTTAGCTGGTATCGTTTTGCCCTCTTTAACACCCAAGGCTTCACGAAGTGCTCCAGCTTTTTTGATTGCGTGTTGAATCCATTTTTCAGACATGATTATGCTGCTTGTGGATCAGATGATGCTGGAGCTGCATCTTGCACCGTTACGGTTGCTTCATTGGTCGCCAACGTCACAGTCGCTGAAGCTGGGGTAGCTTCGACAACAACTTCGGGGGCTGGCTCAACTGGAGCAGTAACAACGGGAACTTCTGGTGCAATTTCAGCAGTAAACTTGCTGACAACAGCGTGTTCTGCGCCACCAATCTTAATGTTTTTGGTTTTGAGAAACGCCATTACAGGAGCTTCGCTGCTCAAAAATTGAGCAAAATCCAACAGCAATTGATGCTCAGCGCCTTGTGTGGCATGGCCAACGCTGCGGACATGCTTTAAAACACGTTCAATTAAGTTCATTTCTTTTTCCTTGTCTTAGCAGATTGGACAAAAGCATCGTGAGTAGGTGCTCCTTTGCTGCCGAGTTTACGCATTTTCTCACCCGAACCATGGGCGATACGTTGCTGTTTGGCATGAATATTGGCATACAAGCCAATGTGACCGCCACCTGCGTAAACCTCGACATCGTTCGGGTTATCTTTTCTATGGATAACCTTCCCTTTTGGCATCTTCGTGGGTTTTATTGAACCCATCCCACGACTTGCTCTCATTTTGCTTTACCGCCGTGGCACATCGCTTCGACATGCTCATGATGATGTTTGTGGCCGTGCATACCGCCATCATGCTCTTTGAGATGTTTCTCGTGAGCTTCATGTTTCATCAAATGACCGCCATGTGCGTGGTGGCCATCATGCTCTTTCATGAAATGATGGATATGCTCGTGATGTTTTTTGTGTCCGTGTGACATGATTGCCTCCTAATTAGCAATATTTGGTTTTGGTGTGGCCACGTTGGGCAATGCCATCAGCACGGCCAGAAGTAGCGCCACCATGAGCCATTTTCTTGATATGACCACCGTGTTTTTTGGTGTTGACTAAAGCGCCAGTACCAATCGTGTTGCCCTTCATTTTGGGTTCACGATCTTCGGTGTGGCCACGTTTTTCAACTTTAGACTCACCAAATTTACCCAGTTTGTTAGAGCCTTTTTCAACATCAGACTTCATGTTGCGAGTACCCATGGACTCTTTTTCCTTGAAGTGACCACGTGGTTCTGTAGTGGATTCTGTTTTTCCACCATGAGCCATTTTGTGAGTGCCCTTGTGCATGTGCATGTGGTGCTCAGCCATCTCCAAGTGGTGATGAGCCAAGTGTTTGTGATGCTCTTTAGAGAGTCCACCATGCTTCATGCCACCCATGGCAGGAGCCATTGGAGGTTGAGCAGCGGGAGCAGCAGATGGTGTTGGCATGGCACGGGCAGCCATCATTGCCATCGCTGGGTTTACACTACGTTTTTTTGTAGCCATGTTAATTCCACCTTTTTTGAAATGTTTGCCTTTATCGGCTTCTGCGAAATCACGTCCCACGGATTGTGGAACATGAACCTTTTCAGCAAAAGCCTTATTATGAGCTATTGCTTCCATGAAGTTATGCTGGGCTTTAGATTTAGAGGGCACTGCGAGACTCCCTAATAAAAGCATCCAGCTTGTCGTTGAGCTTGTCAAAACGGCTGTCTATATGAGCAACAATTTTGTCCATCTCTGCTTGCGTCACATTGTCACGAGCAATTTCTTCCCGAGTCCGATTCAGCAAGATAGTAATACGATTCAATTCTGATGACTTTTCCTTCAGGTTCCAAGCAAGCAACCCGATGAATGTTGTCAACAAAACGTTCCAGATCTGCATTTCCATATCAACAATTCCAAGCCCTTAGGCTTTTGTTAATCCGGCTGTCTGGGTCTTTGGCTGTCTTGGTCGAAGTCAATTTCTTCTTCATCCCTTCCATCCTCGCGCAAAAAGAGTCCCGACGCTTGCCGCCTTCGGGTTGAGGGGGTTTTAAATTCATCCCCTCCTTCTTTGCGGAGGCTCGCCCTTTGGCGTTCAAGCCGCCATTTGGATTCTTGCCTTCTTTCCTTTGCCATGCTGGACTTTTAGCCATGATCAATTACCGTTGGAAATTAAGTAACCTTCTTGCGAAACCGTCAAGGCCGCAGTACCAGTACTAACTTTTGCTTGCAATTGGATGTCAGTTTTCTCAGGAACAAGCCTGGGCATCACTCGTTGTGTGTGATAGTTATTTGTGAATGGAGCAACAATAGTAACGGTTGGAACGCCTGAACTACTTATTTGATAGTTTTGATACGTTGCATAACCTGCTGGGTTCGCATTCAGGCTGGTATTGATATCAATACGGCTCAAATAAAACGTATATCCTGCTGGTACAGTGTAAATACCCATTAAGGTACGTCCATTACCAGCAGCAATTTCTGCGTACAAATTCGTATCTGACGTATCTTTTAACGTGATGTTTCCAGTAGGAGCACCGCTAGTGACTGCCATACTATTGATACGTAAATAAGATTTGACTGTAGTTACAGTCGTTGTACCGTTCAACTTAATAGTTTCAGAAATCTGGTTGTAGTTTGCGTCTAAACCGTTGATAGTTATCAACGCAGTCGCATCAGCACCAGTGTTAACAGAACTAACAAGGTGCATTTGAGCAGCAGATGAAGGGTAAGTATAAGAAGTGTTACCTTCCCATACAGGAACAAATGATGTACCTACCGATGCTTGATAGCCATAGATGTTTAAAACACTATGCCCATAAATCTGACCACGAGCTACTTGCAAGTCAAATGGTTCGTATTTGGCTTGACGTGAGATCGAATTGACCGAGTTATTGGTGCTTGGAATTCCATTTGGACTTTGCGCCATATTAATCTCCTTGAATTTCAAAAAGGGGGCCAAAGCCCCCCGGGATTAATTAGTCAAAGTTACCGTATGGGTAAGTTGTGCTATTACCAATGTTCATGTCATTTGGGTTGTAGCGAATAGTCACTTCAACTTGACCAGAAGACAAACCAGCTGCAGTTGTAGTCATCTTCAATGTCACAACCACTTGAGAGAACCATGCTGGCTCTTGACCGGGCTGCAAGTTTTGGAAGTCTTGCAATGTTGCATTGCTGTTTGTTAATTGCGAACCAACATATGTTCCAGTGTAACGTTGAGCAGCAGGGCTAGAGATGTTCGCAAATGTTGCGTACACACCAGTAGATGTTGCGAAGTTATTTGAAACGTAAGGCTGGATTGCGCTAACAGCAACAGGTGTACCAGCGTTGTCTTTTGGAATGGTACCAACGTCCAAGATTACATCAGTGATGTTGGAGCTGTAGGGGAGATAAAACACCACGCCACGATACACAGTGTTGGTAGCGTCCGCAGTAGGAGCTGATGCAGCAGTAGGTCCTGTGTTGCTAAACACGCCGCTTTGGGGTGTGTAGATCACAGCGTTGCTATTGGGGATACCGTTTGAAGCAACAAACTGACCAGAGGCACCGCCATAGTTAGCGCCGGCAGAAGTTACTGAGAAATCCAAGAGAGCTGTTTGAACCAAGTCGGTGTATCCGACGTTGCGTACTGGACCAAAACGGTTATCGCCCGAAAGAACTGGGCCGGAGAAGGTGGAACGTGCCATGACAAAAGTCCTTATGCAAAAGTACTTGTACCAATCGTTGCATCGTCTGCTGGGCCAGTCCGGTACAAGTGAAATCCCAGACACTTTAAATATACACTATTTTTGGTTGCTGTCAACAAAAAAGGGGGCCGAAGCCCCCTGATTTTTTACTAATCCAAAGATTAATAAGAAGCGTATGCACCCAAGGGGTCAGAGACACCGAAGGAGTAACGTTCACGAGACTTGTAACGCACGTTACCGGTATCAAAGTCGCCGTCCATGCTGTTTTGCAAAGGTGTACGAACGAACATTTTCAAACCGTTAGGCACGTCAGTTGTCAAGAACCAAGCATTGTTAGCTGTCAAGAAGTGGTTGATCACATAACCTTCAGGGATCGAACCATTGTTCTCGATAGCGTTAATGTCGTTGTTGTTTGTACCAACGCGCAATTTGGTTTCGAGCAAACGAGTTGCAACGAACTGCAATGCTGGGGGAACAATCAACTTCTTGGGTTTAGCAGCGATCAACAGACCACGTTCATCAGTCCAAGCAGCGATTTGAATCACGGCGTTTTCCAACGCTGTTTCATTCAAGTCGGCAGGGGTAGATGGAGTGTTGGCGTTGGTGCCACCAGAGATCAGCGGGTGAGCAGAAGAGAACAAAGGTTGGCCGTCACCGTAGGTGAATTGGCTGTTGAAACCGTTGTTCAAAACTGAAGCTGCTTTGACTTGCTTGGTGTAAGCCATAGCACGAGCCAAGGCTTTGGTGTAGCGACCAGACAACGAGTCATACAAGTTATCTTCGATAGCTTCTTCAGTCAAGCTGAAGCCCAAAGCGATAGTTTCGTGGTTATAACGAGCTGTCCATGCTTCTTGGCCGTTGTCATAAGCGATGGCTTGACCTTCGTTTTTGACAGGAGCAGCAGAGAAACCAGACAGTTTTGTTTCTTCTTCGAACGAACGTTCAGAGGTTTCAATCTCGTAGATCTCTTTGTGTTCTTCGCCGTAGCGACCATACTCAAGACCGAACAATGCGTTCAAACCGGGGAGCAGTTCTTTAAGTAACTGTGCACGTGAAATAGCCATTTATGTTCTCCTTAATTAAACGCCGGTGTAGTTGTTATAACCATGGTAACCAGCGTTCCAAGTCACCAGCACTTCGGGGTAGCCAGTGAAAGAGAAGTTGACTGCTGTCGATTGTGCAGTAGTCACGGCGGTGTTGATGGTCACGGAAGTGCCTGATACTGCAGTCACGTATGTGTTGGATCCGGGGTTGATGCCGGGGCCAGACACTGCCATACCGGGGGTGATTGCACTGTTAGAAGCAGCCAAAGTGATGGTTGTGCTTGAGCTGGTAGCAGAAGCGGCAACAGTCACAGCAGAAGCAGGAACAATACCGACGATACGGAAAGCTGCAGAAGTGGTAATAGGTGTAGACACAGTAGCAGAGGCAGAGATTGCCACGCCAGCCAATGAATCACCTGTGGTAGTGCTACCAGTGTTACCAGCGGCGTTACCAATGTAGTAGGCGTTAGAGCCAACAAACGCTTGGTTAGCGTACTGGATAGTAGTAGAACCACCTGTACCAGCTGGGTTAACCACAACAGCGGTTTGGAACACAGCTTGAGGATCATCCACAACATAACCGATTGCATCTGGAGCACTTGTGGAAGCGTTCCAGAATTGATAGCGGTTTTTGCCATAGATTGGGCCGCCGGTAGTTGAATACTCAGCGCCGACAAACACACCGATGGTACCTGCCACAGCGCTAGAAGCGTTGTAAGCAAGAGTCGATGCGACCAAGCAACCGATGTTAGCACCGGTGCCCAATTGAACAACGTCACCGTTGAACAACGAAGTGCTGTAACCGTTCACGATGGGGAACATACGAGTAGAACCCGCATACACGCGACCACCGATCAGGTTAACAGGCTTGAGGCCGTAAGGGGCCGAGACTGTTGGATATGCCATTTAAATCTCCAAAAAGTTTAAGAACGTTGGCCAAAGGTCACTGTAGATTTCCGCTCTTGGAAGAGAGGCATCCGAGTATCACTCTGACGCAAGAAACTGTTGTCCACAGCTTCCGCATTGGCAAGGGTCTTACGATTTTCCATGTCAAAACGAGCTTGAACAAACTCCTCAGGAATCTTACAAAGCAACAATCCACCGATCTCGATGTTGTCTTTAAAACGACTATCGGGGTCAGTCATCATGTAAAACTTTGGCTGTTCTTCAATACGAACTGGTTCAAAGCCTTCTCTGCGTTTGGAAGAGATGTTGCGATGATCCACGTTGTTCAATATTGAAGTCCTGACCCAGCGGTACGCGAAGCCCGGTTCCTTGTCTGGTTCAGGCAACAACTCAGGTTCAACCCATTGTTTGGGTCGTTGTGATTGTTGACGTGTTTCAATTTCTCGGGGTGTGCGATTCTCAGCCATTTTGGGCCTCCGTTTTTACCAGTTCGTTGTAGTATTGTTCCGGCGTAAGTTTGAATTTCTTAGCCAGTTCAAGTTGACGTGTGTTGAGAGTGATCTTTTTTGAAGACGTAGATCTCGTCGCTGGTGCAACCACCGAGGATTTACGAGTTGTGGCAGAAGTTTTGGTTTCTGCGTCGCCGAACTTGTCGGGAAAGCGTTTTCTCATCTCGGCATCAATCGTTGACCAGTAGTGGTCGGAACCCGCTGGGACTCCTTCCCTTTCCAGACGCTTATGAATGCCCATAGCAAGAAAGCTCATGTCATCATCAGTCCCGTACCACTTGTTTTTGTCAAGCCACGCTTGGGTTTTTGCATCCAAACGTTCTGGTTGAGACTGTTGTGGTGTAGTTTGTACACCAAAATCTTGAGTCTGTAAAGTGTTTTCGTCATACTGGGGACGATAACGCTCCATTTCTTGTGCTTTGAACTTAATCTCGGTCAGCTTTTCCTGAGCTTCGACAAGTCGGTCAGCATCGCCAGAATCATAGGCTTCTTTGTACTCACGACGAGCTTTGTCTAGGTCTGAAGCCAGTTTTTCCTTGGCTGTAGACACAAAAACTTTCTCGCCATCAGATAAACGGCCTTTCAAATTCTTGTTTTCGTTGATTACCACGCCAGCCACACGAGTTGCCTCGGCTGCCTCACGTTCGGCACGTTCTTTTGCTCGACGTTCATCATTAATGAGCTTTTTCATCTGCAAAAGACGCTGTTTTGCCTCTTTTGAGTAGGATTCTAGATCATCATTGTCAATTTCATCGACGATTTCCTTGGGCAAAGGTGTCGCATGGACACGATCTTCCTCTGGAGTGTCGTCAACAATTTGAATTTCTATGTCTTCTGCGCTTTTTTTCCCATCCCCGGGTAGCTCATCGTCGCTATTGAGGAAAGAAAAAGCGTCTGCATCGCTTGTTGCCATATTCTTTCTCCTGTTAAGCGCGGGTGATGCCGCGAGGATCTTCAACAACGGCCTCAACTGAGTCGTCATTGATCAATCGGAACTCTTGACCATGGATTTTTAGGCGTGTTCCCGTGTTTGGACGAGCCAAAATGAAGTCACCTTCTTTGCACCATGGGCCATTGGGAAAGCGTTTTTCATCTTTGTAGCAATCTGAGCCTTGTTTGATCACAAAAAACACGGTTGAAAGTACTTCTTCCATGTGCAATGTTGATCCAGCTTTCAAAATGCCGCCTTCATAGGTTTTTTCTGCGTCTGGAATGCCTACCAACATGCGATAGCCTTGTGGGACAGGCAGTTGTTTGGCTTTTTCCTCTGCCGTTTCGGGCAAAACAGTTGCGTTACTCACATCATCGGGGTTTGAGCCGATCAGTATTTCACTCATCAAAATTCTCCAAGTTCTTTTTTAGGTCTGTCATGTAGAGCCGTACAGTCAGAAGACCAGTGATCTGTCCGCACGTCTTTTGGTAGTCAGCGTAGTCTTTGGCCACACCTGTACCGAGGGACTCTTCCAAGCTCCTCACTTTCGCATCCACTTGTTTGAGCAGATGGTCTAAGATTTTTTCTTTCATTTATCTTCCTTTTTTGAAGGTGGTTGCTGTTTCTCGTTTTGATTTTGGGCTTTATAGAGATCAGCGGCTACGCGCAGTTTCTCGTTTTGACGCTGCTGGTTCAATTGGGCTTGAGCATTGCCAATTTGGTGGCCGAGCTTCATGCCTTCTAATTGCTGACTGGCTTTTAACTTCTCTTTGTCTGTTTTGATCTTTGCGCCAACTTGCATACCGGCAATTTCTTTTTGTGCCGCAATGCGTTGTTTTTCGATCTCCAGCTGGTCTGCTTTGGCCGCTGCATCCATTTGCATTTTCTTTTGCTTGATGTCGATCTCTTGCGCTTTGAGCTGGAGTTCTTTCATTTGCATTTGGACAATTGGATCTTGCGCCGCTTGCTGGGCTTGCTGTGCAGCCATGGCCGTTTGATTTTGATTGAGCAAATTCTGCGCCGCAGGCACGGCCAGACGGGTAATCATCATCTCTTGCTCTGGCGTCAACTTGATTTCGTTGTCGTCGTTGTCCGAGTAAGGAATGTTGATGCCCATGGACAGCTGCATCTGACGCATGTATTCCATGCCAACGTGCTCAGTGATGTGTGCCTGCAACGCTTGCATCATCATCGGAGCCTGAGGGTTTTGGCCAATGACTTGTTTGATCTTTGGATCATTTAAAGCCGACAAGTGAATTTGTATGTGGGCTTGATGGTCTTGATGCAAAAACGCTTTTAAAGGTTTGTTTTTTAAAGCATTTACGTTCTCAGTTACTGGATCCACGGGAGATTGATCCTCTGGCAGGGGAACCAGTTTTTCCAAGTTCTTAATCCCAATGACTTCCAACATCTGGCGGTGTAGGTAAGGCAAGTTGTAGAGCTGTGGCGCTGTTTGGCTCAGCTGCAAAACTGCCTGATATTGAACCACTTTTTGGCTCATCGTTGCCGCATTTGGATCACTGACTGGAATGATGTTGACCATCTCATAGTCAGATTTACGGGCTTTACGAGTTCCTGTAAACGGTTCATAGTCGTAGTCTGCAGGCGCATACTCGGCAATGATGTTCTTCAAAAGACGGAACTCTTGCTTCATTGAGTAGTGAATACGTGCCTGAATGGCAGACATCACTTTCAATGTGCGTTCCAAAATGGCCAGCGTTGTTCCCACGGGGGATTGGCTGGACATGTCCGAAGCCTTCAAGTCGCCAGAAGAAGCAAAACGACGGCCTTCTTCAACGATTTGGTTTAGCAAAACAATCAATGTTTGGCTGGGTTCTTTGTAAGGCAAGGGCATGATGTTGTCTTTCATCGTGCCGCTTGGGACATCTACGTCCCTGAATTCGCCCGGTGCAATCGGTGTGTCGTCACCCTTGACCCGAAGACCACGGGTTTTAAAACCGCCGGGTAAGTTGGCCAACGAGCCAGCATCCACCAACTGGCGCAGGATAGACGTACCAGATTTAGCAAACGCACCAATCAAGTGAATCAACCCAAAATGGTAAAAACCAAAGCCGGGGATGTATCCATAATGGACAAAATGCTGGCGTTTTTGGTGCGTCTTGTCGTTTTCTTTCCAGTTGCGGCGTACTGCCAAAACCGTGCTGGAGGACTTATCAATTGTCACCACGTAAGGCAATGCAATGCCGGTGGGTTCGCCGTCCTTGTCAATATGCTCAAAGCCGGGAATGTCTAAGTTAACATGGATCTCTAAGATCTTGTGGCGGTCATCTGTGGTTGCGCGAAAGCCAAGTTTTTCGGCAATCTTCTTTTCAATCTCATCCAGCGTGTTGTCTGGCGTTCCAAGATTAACGTCTCGGTAAAAACCCTCATACTGAAGACGCTTGACTTCATTTTCTGTTTTACGCATCACGTGCGTAATACGTTCTGCCGTTTCCAAATTGGCTGAGCCATAAGGAACAACCAAATCCTCCGCTGGGATGTACATCGAGACTTGACGGTCAAGTCGTGGATCAACGTAAATCTTTTTAAAGCCGTTACCTGATAACCCCACACCCCACAACATACGCTCATGTTCTGGACGGTACTCTTGCATCACGTCCACCAGCTCGTGGTTCATGTCTTCCACGACACGCTCACAAGCGTCTTTCTTTTCTTGGGTTTCCTTGCCAACGATCTCGCCCTTGACGGGACCCGCAGCCGGGAAAGTTTCCATGATTGTTTCAGATTGAAACTTAATCACCGCCTCGGCCAGCACTGGGTGATACACCCCGCAAGCACCTTCCCAAGGTTCTGTGCGTTCTTCAATCTTCAGGCCAAGAAGTTCCAAGCCATCCACGTAGGTTTGAATCCAATCTTTACGAGAATCAATGTCGGTCTGGTAGTCATCCAACAGTTCAGAGCCAATTTGCAACAGGATTGATTCAGGAATGTATTCAGCCAAGTTGGCATCAAAGTCTTCCGTATTTTCCCCGCCCATGTGGACTTCCATGTCGCCAACCTTGATGTCAACCTCTTCAGGATCAACAATCTCAATCTCAACGTCTGGATTATCCAAACTGGGCAGTCCAGCAGGAGCTTGATACATTGCTTTATCAATTGACATATGATTCCTTAGTAATAGCCTTTTTTGCGTCTGAATTCTCTAGGCTCATCTGGCTCATCACTTTGCAAACTTACAAAGCCGCCACGCCTAAATCTAAGCAAAGCCTGTGTCGTAGAGTCTACCAAATCGTCATGATCTGAGTTAGGAAAAGATGCTACTTCTTCAATGACTTCTTCAGCCCAACGTTTTCTTGGTGCCCACACCTTACCACTGGCAAACAAATCTGTCACCGCATTTAGACGTGAAATCTTGTCGTTGCCCCTCGTCGGTGTAAATTCCTGAACCGGTATGCCCATCCTGCGAAGCTCGAAAATCAACGGTGCACCCGATGCCTTTGCCTCCACAATGAACGAATCTGGCTGCCACTCCTGATACATTTCCATTGCCCGTTGCTTCAAAGTCGGAAACTCCATCCGCTCCTTAAAAGCATCCAGCAAAATAATATTTGGATCTTGCTCATTCTCGTGCAAGAAAAATACACCCCAAGTCGTACACGCCGAATAGTCAGCCCTCTCAGACTTCGTAAACGCCGTATCCCATGACTGAATCACGTAATGACAAGCTGGTGGCCTCTCATCCTCCCACACCTTCCACCACTCCCGCTTGACCAACGCACCTTCTTCGGACGTTGGATCTTGCTGATACTGAGCCTGCCACTTCGATAAAGGCAACTCAATCCGCAATTTATTCAGCTCATCAAAGCTCCAAAACTCCGGCCACAGCGGCTTTTCATTCCTCTTAATCGCCGGAAGACTAATAATCTCCCACTCATCCCCGTCCCTGTCCACCATCGCCTGACAGATCTTGCCCGTCAAATCCCGCTTGGACCAGCGTGTCATCACCACCACAATCGATCCGCCTGGCTGCAACCGCTGACGTGGACCAGACGTATACCACTCATACACCTTGTCAAACACCGCCGGGTCACTCGACGCCAGTGCAGCTTCCTGCTCAGAATGCGGGTCATCAATAATCAACAAGTCCGCACCCTTACCCGTCACCGTACCACCCACACCAATCGCAAAGTACTCCCCGTTAGCATTCGTACTCCATCGTCCAGCCGCCTTTGAGTCAGACCTCAACGCCACATTTGGAAACACCTTGGCATAATTCTCCCCATCCACCAAGTTCCGCACCTTACGGCCAAACCCCACAGCCAACTCAGCCGTGTTCGAACACTGAATAATCTTCTTCTGAGGAAACTTCCCCAAGTACCAAGCCGGCAACAAATAGCTCGCAAACTCCGACTTCGTATGACGGGGTGGCATGTTAATAATTAACCGCTTAATTTTCCCCTGTGCAATCTCCTCAAACTTCTGAGCCATCAACGCATGGTGTGCCCCATGAATAAACCCCGGCCACATCGTCTGCACAAAAGCCATAAAGTCATTCTGACCACTCTCCCTCGTCACCGCATCCCGATACGCCATAGCCAAAGGACGCAACGCCGCCTGCTCCTCCTCAGGCAAGGTCTTCAATATCTCAAGCAAATCATCCATGCAAATTCCTCAACCTCAAATGAGCCGGACGAATACTCCTAGTCATCTTCATCGTCCCCTTACACACACCCAAGTCAATCAACCGCCTCATCTTCCTAGCCACATTCCCCCGACCCTTCTCCCCCGTCAAGTGCATGATGTCATCTATCGTAGGACCATACCCAAACGTAGCCCACCATTGCTCAATAACTAAATATGTCTCTTTTTGCGCTGGCGTCATTTTTGTATACCCCCCTCCCCATTTTCATCAGAAATCACAAGGGGGGCCTTTTCCATATCCGAGCCTACTTGACTGTCAATAGAAATTTGATCCCCCCCACCCGTTTGAAGCGATGATTGATTGTGCGGAATACTATGCAAGTGAGCCGCCGATTCGTTCGGAAAAAATGGGGGATGCCCCTCGGTGGGGTCGTCGCCTTGCCGTTTCACATGCCCTTCCCCTGCCAGCTCAGAGATGGATTCCAGCTCAGCTTGACTGTCAAGTGGTTGCATGTCAACTGATTGCATGTCAATGTACTCAATATCTTCAGGCTCACTCTGGTTGGTAAGCTCCGCCAACAGCTCGGCTGCACTTCTCTTGGTCGTCTGGCGAATGCCCTTGCTGTTAGCAATGGCCAGCTGCACCGCTTCCATCAGCTTGACTTTCAAGGTGTCCGAGTCCATCGTATGCACCAGCTCACGCCGCTCGGTGAACAGAGCAACCTCTGTCATTTTGCCCACAAGCTCCAACGCCTTGAGCTGCTGGGCGGGGGCAATATCATCAGATAGTGCTAACTGGGAGAGTTTGTGTATTGCCATTGACCTCAAACGAGCGGGTAAAAGATATTCCTCAACACTTTTAGCTGCGTTTAGCGCCATGATGTAAGTGTTCACGTTTGGGTTTTTGGAGAGTTTGTTTGCTGATGGTGCAGCTGTGGTTCTCTTGCCGTTGGTGTTGTAAGCTCGTCTGTACGCTTCTGTCTTGTTGCCTGTCTCAACCAGCTGCTCGGCAAAGTGCTTTTGTTTCTTGGTGAGTTTGATGTTCGCTGGGTTAGTAGCTCCCAACAAAATCCGCTCGATTGGAACTTGCTTAATCCCTTCTTGGATTTCTTTTCTTGTAAGTTTGGCTGGCATGATTGTTAAGTACGAGTTGAGTACCATCCGATTCTAGGACACTTCAAGATACTGTCAAGTCTGATAGATACTTCTCTGATAGTGTTATCTATCTCTACTAGAGCAGACACCACACTGTTCCGCTTCGCTATCAACGTGCCGCCGCTTTACCTTTCCCGCCGCCTTCGATACTTCGTGCCAACACCCAAGCTGCCAACCTAATATTGATTTTGAACCACACAAAATGAATACCTTCGCACCAATATTGTGTAAAGTTATGTAAAGTTGAAGGTTTGGGGGCTTGACTGTCAACCTAGTATCTATAACATGCGTTCTGTCACTAGATGACATTCAAAACAACCACCTGCTAGGAGTTAAACATGGATTACCCAACACAACTGACCCAACCACTGGATGAGCAGCAGTTCATTCGCATTGTCCGCATCTACGCACTAGAACACTACGAGTCTGGAGGCTGGGATGAAGTAGCCGAAGCATGGGATGACGGAGACATCCTTGAGTACTACCAAACTGATTGTCTTGAAGCATTCAAACAACTGGCTCGCACTGTCCAGCTGCGCCACGAGTATGCACAAGAGATTCGTTTAACCGCTTTCTAAGGAGAACACCATGACTGAAGAACTACAAGAAACCCTGCTGCAGCTCAAGCACGATGCTGAATTCCGTGCAGCCAACAACATGAAATCAGGTGGACACTTCGCTGCTGCCATATCTGATGCTTACTTTTACGCCGATAGTAAGAACAAAGACAAGCTCGTCACTGCCTTTGCTGACCTGTTCAAACGATTCAACTACTAACCTGTTGCCCCTTCGGGGGCTGGAGAACACCATGTACGCACTGATAAAAGACCGCTTTGGAAATGAAGAAACCCGCATTCAGTTGGGTGACAACGGCTCTCTCGACCCTGATTGGTGGGCAGACAAGTACGCTCACGCCATTGGCATTGACCTGTCCTTTGACGGTGAAGTACTTGACGGCTGCGAGGACTTCTCTGTCGTTATCACCGAAGACCCAGACAACACCGCTGTCTGCTGGAAAAGCAAGAACTACATGATTGCAGGGGAATAACCATGCTCACTGGCGACCAAGTACTCAACGCTCGATTCTTGACCATCGTCATGATGGCAAAACTGGAATCTAAAGGTCTGACCCGTAGCCGTTCGCCTTCGGCTTTCACCATCCTCAAAAAAGAATTCGGTCTAACTGGCTCAAAGGCTGACATCCTGTCGGCTGCCGAAGAGATTCGTCAACAAATCTTAGGAGAAAAACATGATAACTATTGAAATCAACACCGACAACGCCGCCTTTGAAGACCTTTATTCAGAAGTGGCTCGTATCTTGGACAACCTTGCCCTGCAGATGGTCGAACGTCATGCGCTGCCGAAGTACCTGTACGACATCAATGGCAACAGATGCGGGAAAGTGAGTCAAGAATGATTGTCGCCTACCACGCCAAAAATGACCACGGCTGGCACGAAGTCTGCCGTCTGCCTGTCGATTCACCCAGCTGGCATGAGTTTGACCGCTCCATGATTGCTGAACTTATCAAGCACAACCACGAAGTCGTCACCTGCGGCTGGAACATGTACCAAAGAGTAACTGACGAGTCTTGAATAGACGAAACCCCTGAGAAGGGGTCTTACTCAACTGCTAGGAGAAACACATGGAAACTTTAGACCTTTCACAAGAACTGTCCCAGTTCACTGGTACGGAATACTTTCACCGCTCGTCACCATTCACAAGAATGGTTCATACAGACGGGGTGAAACACTTCTGTGACCGAGCTGGTGCTTACTGGCTGCTCGACATCATTGCCAGCGAATACGCACCGCTGCTCAAGAATGTGCCGTTTCAGTCAATCAGCTTGATTGTCAACCGCCAAAAGGCTGACATCAGTGTCGAAGACGGGGACTGCAACACCATCAAAACCCGCCACATCAGCTTCACCGACTGCCCAACTGGGTTGTATCGGTTTTTCTTGGTCGATAACGTTTTAATGCTCACATCTGAATATTAAGGAGAACAACATGGGATGGACTGGCTCAAATGCACAAGGATTGTCCGTGAAGGACTACATCATCAAAGAACTGACCAGCGAGACGGACACGCATCGTTTCCTGTTTACTGACGTCTCCATGCGGGGCAATGTTGCTTACGGCATCTACATGACCGAGGACAAAGCCACTGGGATAGTCGTGGCTGAAGCAATGGTCGTGTTGGCTCGCAAGGAGGATGGCTGGATTTACCTTAAGGAGATGGGCGAATCAGTTGGCCCTTACTACTACGATGCACCGAAAAAATTGCTGGACAAGCTCGATGCACTGTATCCAACACCCAGCAAGATGGCGATTGAATGGCGTCAAAAATGCCGTGCCAAGGCTGCAGCTGCCAAGAAAACACCAAAACTTTCATATGGTGACGTTATCAAACTGTCTCACCCGCTGACCTTTGACTTCGGCGGCTGGGTTGAAAAGATTGACACCTTCACCTACACCTACGACCCGATTCGCAAGAACGTATTCAGGACACCCAGCGGACACCTGTGCCGCATCACCAAACTCAACACCCGTGAATTTACTGTGCAAGGAGCTGCAGCATGACACCAGCAGAACAAGACGCATTCGTAGAAGCATACGCAAACAACGTGGCAGACGTTCACCCAACACGGGTGGCCAAGTTTGTTGAACAGTGGGCAAACGGAGAAGACATGGACTATTCAAGCGAGTACACCAGCATCATGGATGCACTTTGTATGTGGAATGACGCAATCAAATGGAAATTAGAGGAGCAAATAGCATGAAACATTCAGAACGATTCGCATTAAACGAATGGCTGTCCGACTACCCAAAAGAATTGGAGTATCAAGACATTATTGACCTCATCCGTGCCGAAGACGATTCGGTTGTGGCTTGGGAACTGGTTGAGTTCATGCCGCCCTACACACTGATTGATTGTCTTGAAATGACAAGAAAACACTTTGAAAGCACTGTAGACGATTTACTTTGGGGAGTGCCATTGGCTAACCTGACCGAAGAAGAAACACAAGCAGAAATGGAGGCACGAGGATGAACTACGTTGAAGCACAACTGTTCAAAGTCGCACCATTCCCGCTAACACCAGATAGTGACCAGCGTTTTGTCATGCAGATTCAATCGTCACACGGCAAAACCAACTGGTTAGCCGTTTCACCCGAAACCCTCAAAGGGATTGAAGAACTTCTGCTGCAGCAGGAAAACTACAAGGAGTAAACCATGGGATTAGATATGTACCTCAACGCCAAGAAATACCTGTGGCGTAACAAAGACGCCGAAGTGGCAAAACAAATCGGTGAAATCCTTGAAATTGGAAACCGAGTCAAAGAAATCACAATCGAGGCTGCCTACTGGCGTAAGGCAAACCACATCCATACTTGGTTTGTAGAAAACGTGCAAAACGGCGAAGACAACTGCAGGGAATACGATGTTGACCGTAACAAACTAATCGAGCTGCTGCAGACCTGCCGACAATGCTTAGACGGCGGGTATAGCCACCTGCTGCCTAGAGCTGAAGGATTCTTTTTCGGTTCAAAAGAATATGACGAAGATTATTGGGCTGACATCAAAGATACGGCAGAGATGCTTAACACGCTGCTCAGTGACCCAAACCTTATAGAATTCTCTTTCACCTATCAATCGAGCTGGTAATGTTTGAAATTCAGACCTACGACAAAAACGAATGGATAAATCGATGGACTGTGCAAGACGAGCGGGGGAAACCCCGCCCTTGTCGGTTTAAGACATACACCGAAGCACTGAAGTATCTGTGCGACTTTCTTGAAACAAAACACGGCGATGGTTGGTATTCATCCGAATCCCAGTACAAGCCACACGACTACAGAATCATGGAGATTGACTTATGAACTTAAAAGAAGCAAAAGGTAAAGTACCAGTACTTGTAGGGGGGGAAACCCCTTACAAACTGGTTGACTTTCCAAACAAAGAAAAATTCAACGAAATGTACGGCAGCTTGCGTGATGAAAGCCGTGAACGATACTGGGACATCCTTTGTATGCGGTCAAAAGGTTATTCCCTGCATGAAATCGGACTGATGCACGGCGTGACCCGTGAACGAGTTAGGCAGATTGAGGCAAGGTTTTTAAGGAAAGTAGCGTCTTCTTTAAGGACTGTGACGCCCTAAAATCACCAACACGCTTATGGTAATCATTGAAATCTTCCCCGACTGTTTCGGAAATCCAATACGGCTTGCTTGCTTTCTCGGCAGCGGCCTTTCCGACTCCGTTGGGGTCGTTATCAGCAACGATGACCCCGTTCCGATGGTTCCTAGATACAAACTCCACATTGCTTGCACTAAAACAAATGTGGATGTGACAAGGAATGTTCATATGCTGCATGATGGTACGCACCGACAATCCAGTAGCGAAACCCTCAACAAATATTGCAGTCCCCTTTGCACCGATGGTGAAAGTTGCGCCTTTGCTAACCTGACCATGCAAGAACTTTTTGCTCCCCTGCTCATCAATGAGCTGGCAGCCTGTCAATTCCCTGCCGTGACGCATTGGAATGACTAAAATCCGCTGCCCCTCCCGCTGCCAAACGTTTCCCTGTTGGTCGGCGAAACCCTTTTTGTCCAAGTACGGATGTGACTCCAAACTGGTCTGCTGCAGAATCCATTCTGCCTTGGCCTTGGCCTTTTTTGCCTTTTCGTCTCTGTCTTGGGTCGAACCCAAAATGGATTGCCTAACCTCAAGGCTCTGGGCATTTTTGCCTTCTGCAAACCATGTGGCTGGCTTTTCCATCAAAGCCCAGTTCTGCACCCAACCAACATCGCCTAAAAACTTGTACCTGCCGTTTGACGACCTCGGATGGTCTTGCGTTGGCGTGGCCACCCAGCGGTTGGTGACAATCTGATTGACTATAAGGCCGTGGCCTTGGGCAAATTCAACAAAGTCCATTTTCACTGTCCAAATTTGGGGGCACAAGAGACATCAACCACCGTGTCGTTGACTTGACCGTTTATTTTGCGCTTGGAATAGATGAGAACGGGTCGTAGGTTTCCCGATTGACATTCCTGAATCGCTGAAATAATTTGGCTGCGAGACAACGCTGACATTTCTTTGTCCACCAACATCGTGGAATTGGGCAAATCTGTGTAGTCGTTGTACTGTTTTTGAGTTGCACAACCTGCAAAGATTGCGGTCAAAACGAAAATAAGTTCTTTTTTCATACGTTACTCCTTGCTCGAATTTCTTTCGCCATCTCCACCATTTCAGGCTCACCAGACAAACTGTTTGCCCACTCATCACAAATCTTTGCACATGCCTCACGCTCCGCTTTGACAGCCTCATCAATCAGGTCTTTGTAGGCAAACTCAACGGCTGACTTCCACATTTCATCAACACTCGCCGCCCATTCTTTTTTGGTCATTGGTTTGCAACTCATGCTTCACCTCTTGCTCTGATTCTTTCAGCATAAAAATCAAGCGCAGACTCAACTGCTAGTTGTAATTGTGGAACATGGCGATTTGGAATGGCTGACAAAGTTTTGCGCAACTCTGCACACGCCTCACGTTCTTGCAGAACATCCCAATGACGTTGACAAATAATGTTCTCAAGGTCTGAAATTTTCTTTTCGTAACGCAGTGCTACCAGTTTGGCAAAGTCTTGAAGGTCGTCAATGTTTGCAATGTACCTGTCGGTGTCATCTTCATAGGCCATGCCAGCCTGTCTAGCCATCTCAATGATTTCATCTTGCTTCATGCTTGCCCCCTTGATTGAATGTGGTCAACGCTTACCCAACCTAACGAATCAGCAAGCCCAAGAATTGCTTGACGTTCGGCAGATGCAACAAATGCGGCAAAGCAT
>Ga0208498_1000174_pt1 | contig 26725 bp, 21 predicted proteins | sample CryBogCBE12Aug09_FD_185502 | JGI IMG/M metagenome (GOLD analysis project Ga0208498, IMG submission 185502) | Freshwater microbial communities from Crystal Bog, Wisconsin, USA - CBE12Aug09 (SPAdes) (version 2) | ecosystem: Environmental > Aquatic > Freshwater > Lake | place: Crystal Bog... | reverse complement strand
ACAGACATTTTCTTGAGTCCAGACAACGGAACGTATAACGACGGCTACCTTGACTTGGGTATTGCCAGCAGCACCTACAACTATCCTGGCTTTAGTTTAATTTTGCCCAACGATGCTTACTTGTTTAACTGGGGAAATGCCACAACAGGTGGCGGCAACTTGGTACTTGGTACTGGTGCTGTAAACGATATTGTATTTGCCACAGGCGGCATCAACCAAAACAACACTGTGATGCGTATCACCAGCGGCAACGTGGTAGCAATCAAATCAACCAATGCGGCAACCAACACCACCAGTGGTGCATTGCAAGTAGCAGGCGGTGTAGGTGTGCAAGGCGCAATCTATGCTGGTAGTATTCAGAACACTCCCGTTGGATCAACCACAGCCAGCACAGGTAACTTTACTTCATTGAATGCAGCTTCTGGATTGACAGCAAGTACAGTGAGTGCAGCTACAATTGGCAATGCTGGTGCTGCACTAAGCGGTTCTACTACAACACTAACTGGTCTATTAACTGCCAGTGCAGTCAACGCAGCCACTATAGGTAACGCAGGCGCAAATGCACAATTTGGATTTGTTACAGCGACAACAGTCAATGCTGCCACCGTTGGTAATGCGTCCACAGCAGGTCAATTTGGCACTGTAACAGCAACCACAGTCAATGCAGCCACCATTGGCAACACTGGTGCAGCAGTGACAGGTAGTACTGCTACATTTGGTGGCCTACAGGCAGCAGCCATTGGCAACGTGACTCCAGGATCAGCAGTATTCACAACTGTCAATACACTGGGCAATATCTATGCCAATAGTGCAACAGGTAGCCTAATACTATACGGTAATTCGATTACCAGCAACACTGGCAAGATTGGACTTGGCAGCATCAGCAACGTACAGATCACAGGTGGATCTAGTGGTTATACTATTGTAACTGATGGCGCAGGTAACTTGAGCTTTTCATCACTGTTGGGTAACAGTATTCTACTAGGCTCCAATGTAAGCGGACAGTTGGTATCTAATGCAGTAGCATTGACTACTACGACAGACTTGACAGATGCTATTGCACAGCTAAACGCAATTTTAGGTAAATTGACACCATCAAGTCCTCCTAACTTCCCAGCAACAACACTGACTCAATCCACTGGTACTATCTCAGGATTGATGTCAAACTTTGCACAGACTGACAATTCAGGATGGGGCAACCTAAGCGTTAGTGGCGGAACCGCAGTAAACGTAGTAAGAAGTGCAGTTTTTGCAACCAGTACAGTGACCAACTCGGGAACTACCCCTAGTGGCGGTAACATTCAGTTATACATAAATGGCGTAGTGCCGCCAAGCAATTTCCATGCACTGACATCAACTCCAACCAGCGCAGACAACGGCACTTATGGTAACTTGGTAGTATCAGGTGTACAAGATTATCACAACATTGTGAGTACAGTGGCAGCTGGCTTCTGGAACGTATTTTCAGCATCAATTGCAGCAACAAGCATACCCGCTGGTTGGAACAGAGCCAACATTTATTACACAGGTGATGCCGCAGCAACACCAACATTAACTTGGTACTATGATAGTTCTAGCCCAACTGCTCCAGCATTCAGTGCAACCAGTATAGCATTGACTAGCAACACAGTTACTTACTCAAGTACAATTCCGCATTTAAACTCAAGCGCTGGCTTTACACTAAACGGTACAGTACAAAACTTGAGCGGAGATTTGTACTATGCAGCATGGACCAGCACTAGTGCTAACTTCTTCTCAAGTCTTGGTGCAGGTGGTGCACTACTAGCACCAGCCAATAGAACATTGTCACAAGTAGGTGTACCAGTACCGCTAACACGCAACAACACCAGTGCTTACTCGTTCTCAACCACATCAAACGTGACAACTGGATTTGGTAGTGCTAGTGCAGCAACTGGCCCAACACTGAGCGTTTCAACACCATATGCAACTAGTGGTAGTGGACAATTTGCACCAGGTAGCATTATCTTGTATAAAACAGGCACAACCACACAGATTGAAGAAACCAGTTTGACAACTGCATACGGCACAGCCGCACGTATTACCAATCCAGACGGCGGTACTGCTGCTGATAACCCTGCATACACTGGAACAGAAACCACATTCAACAGTGCAACCAGCACCTTGTTGGCAACAGATGCTACGGTTGTGGCTGCAAAACTACAGTATGATGTAACCAACTACTCAACTGGCTACTACCCAGTTGGACCAAACTTGAGTTCAGGACGTAGTGCTAGCCAATACTTCACATTCAAGTTTTCACAGGCTGCATTGTCCACATTCCACATCAACTATACAGGCACACTGGCTGGCTTGTGGATGGCATGCCCTGGGGTAACAGATACTCCAGCAAGTCCAACCAATGGATGGCTGAACGCTGCCTCTGCTTATGGCGGCGCTGGCGTTCCAGGTACAGGTACTGGTGGTAACGGTACTGCGGGCTGTGCAGTTGGTGGCAACGCAACACTGAACTCGCCAGGTACTTACAGTATTCAAGTAACATTGGGTTCAGCAAGTACATCAAGTGCTGGTAATAAGAGCAATGAGATTTATGTCAGGGTCAAACTGACAAGCGCACAATCGTTGACTGCATTGAGCATCGCTGCATAATTAAGAGAAATATAAAATGGCAATATCACAAACACAAATTGTTGACTACTTAAATAAAAAGGTTGGATATAGCATCGCCAAAACCGATGTTTCGACTGCGAAATATCCGTTTAACGAATCTATACCTAGTCCACTATTGACTCCGGGTCAATATGTTTGGCAACAGGATTACTATATTCCAAGTGTGTCGTCTGCACCCAGCGCTAACACAGTAGTCAACGGCAGCACGATTGTTGCTGTGTATAATACCAGTACAAGTGCAGTGGTACAGTCTACTTCACTTAGCGAAAGTGTTAGCCAAGAAACTTGGAACACAGGCATTACAAACTGGATTCCTCCCAGCTTTGGATCTGGATACCAACTCAAACTGTATGCAGGTCCTCCAGGTGCAAGTGCTGCACAGGTAGCAAACTTTACACAGTTGCCAGTAGCAGGTTCAGGTGCCAACGACAGCTGGTTCTTTGACTACCAAGCTGGTATTGTAAACTTTGCTGATACTAGTGTTCCAGCAGCCGCGGCCAACGTGTCAAACGTAGTGTATGCAATGGGTGCCGTTTACACTGGTACACTTGGTATTGCCAACTATGCTAACCTTAGCATCATTGGTAACGTTACCAGCGTCAACGGTAACATTGTATTGACCAACGGTGCATACTACGGTAACGGTTCAAACTTGACTGGTATTGCCACAGCAGGTGCTGGCAACGTCAGTTACTATAGCCAAATTACCCCACTTAGCAACAACCAAACATATTACTTGGAGTTTGCCAACTTAACCGTAGGCAACAGCATAACTGGTGCAGTCACAACAGTCAACGTGAACCCAAGCACAAGTACAATCAGTGCTGGTACATTTAATGGCACCAGCATCACTTTAACTGGTCCAGACAACAACGCATCTCAATACAATAGCGGCGCACTGCAAATTGTTGGCGGCGCAGGCATCAGCGGCAACTTGTATGTTGCCGGCAACGTGTATGCTGGTAACTTGATCAGCACAACAACACAGATTCTTGAAGTAACAGATCCTTTACTATATTTGAATGCCAATACACCAAGTAACTACAACTACGAAATTGGTTTTTATAGTCACTTTGGCCCATTTGGTAGTACTCCATATCAACACACTGGATTTGTACGTGATCACACAGCAGGTATTTGGAAACTGTTTGCCAATACTCCAGAACCCGCTGGCGGCACAGTCAACTTTACCAACAGCACTTGGGAAGCATTGCAGATTGGTAACTTGATTGTAGCCAATACTACTGCTGCCACAGGCACAACACAGGCCACAGGCGGCGCACTATATGTAGCAGGCGGCGCTGGTATTGCTGGTGCCGTCTACGCTGGTAGTATTCAAAACACTCCCGTTGGATCAACTACGGCCAGTACTGGTTCATTTACATCATTGAATGCTGCCAGTGGATTGACAGCAAGTACAGTTCAAGCAGCAACTATTGGTAATGCCGCAGCAAGCGGACAGTTTGGTACAGTAACAGCTACTACTGTTAATGCTGCAACCATTGGTAACGCCGGAGCAGCGTTGAGTGGTGCTACTACAACTTTAACTGGTTTGCTGACAGCCAGTGCAGTTAACGCGGCTACTATAGGTAATGCCGCAGCAAGCGGACAGTTTGGTACAGTAACAGCTACTAACGTTTATGCAGCCACAGTAGGCAATGCAGGCGCCAACGGGCAATTTGGATTTATCACAGCAACTACAGTTAATGCTGCTACGATTGGTAACGCAAGTGCTAGTGGTCAATTTGGTACAGTAACAGCAACCACAGTTAATGCTGCCACAGTAGGTAATACAAGTACCAACTTCAGTGGCTCCAGCATTACACTAACTGGACTGGTAACAGCCAGTACAGTCAATGCCGCAACGATTGGTAACGCTGGTGCTGCTCTAAGCGGTGCTACAACAACGCTAACTGGACTATTGACAGCCGCAACAGTTAACGCAGCTACAATTGGTAATGCAAGTGCTAGTGGACAGTTTGGTACTGTGACTGCCACTACTGTCAATGCAGCTACAATCGGCAATGCAAGTGCTAGTGGTCAGTTTGGTACAGTAACAGCAACCAACGTTTATGGCGCCACAATTGGTAATACCAGCACCAACTTCAGTGGTTCAAGTGTTACAATAACTGGGCTAGTAACAGCCAACGCAGTAAACGCTGCCACTATTGGTAATGCAGCAGCAAGTGGTCAATTTGGTACTGTAACTGCTACTACCATAAACGCAGCCACCATTGGCAACACTGGTGCTCAATTCAGCGGCAATACTGCTACATTTGCTGGTAACATTACTGCCGGTAACATCACAACTGCTGGATCAAACGGCAACATCAGTGGCGTTAATACAGTATTTGCAACTACACTGGTTGGTAACTTGTCGGCTGCTAACGTGGTTGGTACAGTGGCAACAGCCAACGTGGCTGTGTATGAACAGATCATACCACTGAGCAACAATCAAACCTACTATATTCCTTTTGCCAACGTTACCAACGGTAACAGTACATTGGGTGCAGTAAGCACAATTAACGTCAACCCAAGTAGTGGTAATTTGTATGCAACAGCCTTTGTTGGATCTGGTGCATACTTAACTAACATCAACCCTGGTAGTATTGGTTCAGTTGCAACAGCCAACGCATCAATCTATGCAGGCGTAACCAACAACACCAGCGGTGGTACATACTACCCAATGTTGAGTGGTCAGTCAACAACTGGTAACACACAAGCACAGGTCAACGGTAGCTTGAGCTATGTACCAAACACTGGTACATTGAGTGCAACAGCATTTAACGGCTCAGGTACTTCTTATATCCAAACACTACAAGTCAACGGACAGTTGAGTGCCAGCGGTGCAATCATTGCTGGTAGTGGTGTAGCTACCACGAACAACTCCACTGGTGCGTTGCAAGTCTCGGGTGGTACAGCAATAACTGGTAACATCAACATTGGTGGACAAATGTTTGTTGGCACCAGCGCACAAGCAACAGTATTGACTGGAGCTATTGCAGTTAAACGTGGAACAAGTACAACAGGCCCAGGCACACAGTACACACAAGACGCACTGATCAACGCAACCAACTCTGGTTCCAGTGACTTTATTGCTTACGCCAACAACTACCCTGGCCCATCAAACGATCACGGTTGGATGGACATGGGCTTCACTGGCGATGCGTTTAGTGACCCAGTATACTCAATAACCAAAGCCAACGATGGTTACTTGTTTGCCAGCGCTGCCAACTCAACAGTGGGCGGCAACTTGGTATTGAGCACAGACTGGACCGGCAGCTACAATGACATTGTAATTGGTGTTGGCAGCTTCTACTCAAACAGTGAAGTTGCTCGCTTCCATGGCAACGCAAGTACCAGCGGTACATTCTCAATCAAATTGCCAACTAACGCAAGCCCAGCAGCCAACACAGGTGCGTTGCAAGTTTGGGGCGGAGCAAGTTTTGGCAGCAACGTATTCTTAGGCGGCGCAGTCTTCTTGAACGGTAACCAAGCAGCAGGTAACGATGTAGTAGTTAAAGGCAAAAACGACAGCACATTGATTTGGGCACGTCCAAATGCCACATACGATACAGTTATTATTGGTAACAGCGCAACAGCAAGCTCAGTGGTCAACGGTGCTAAACTAAACATCAACACCACAGACAGTATCTTGTTGCCAGTTGGTACTAACGCACAACGTCCAGGTAGCTCAGGTTATAGTGACGTTGCTGGTATGTTCCGTTACAGTACAACTGCCAACGCAATTGAATGGTACAACGGTACAAGTTGGCAAACAGCTTCAAGTAACTTTACAGTTATTGCTGATGCACAATTTACTGGAACAGGATCTACTGCAACATTCACATTGCCAAGTAGCCAAACAACCAACAGTTGTATTGTGTCTATCAACGGTGTGGTACAGATCCCAACATTGGCCTACTCAGTAAGTGGTACAACACTAACATTCACTGAAAATCCAGCTAACGGTGACGTGATTGACGTTCGTATGTTGACTACAACTACCACAGTTACTGGATTGAGCGATACCAGTGGCTACAACACAGTCAACGTGATCACAGGAACTGGTGTAACATTTACAACTGGTACATCATCACAGACTACACAGTATACTATTGACACCAACGGTGGTTTCGTAACCAATGGTTCAAACGTGACTATTGCCAGTGCTGGTACCAGTGTCGTTGACAACTTGTTTGCTAACAGCTACAGCAGTGCAAAATACACTATCACAGCAACACTACAAGGTACAAACATTCGTGAAATGACTGAAGTACACATGGTACATACTGGTAACGGTGCAGGTGCTGGATCCGTGTACCTAACAGCCTATGGTAGAATCAACACTGCGGGTAACACACTAGTAACCTACAGTGGATCAACAAGTGGTAACATTGCTCAATTGCAGGCTACTACAACAAACGCCAACACAATCTTGAGAATCAAACGAGATTACATGGCAATTTAATTGGTTGGGGTAGATGGTCTACCCTGACTTCTAATCCTTTTGGGGAATATGGAACCAAGGAAACAAAATGGTAGCAAGCGTAAATACAAACTTCATAGTACAAAACGGTCTTACAGCAGGACCAGCAACAATTTTTGCCGGTAACGGCGACGTCATTACAAGCGGTAACATCACAGTCACCGGCGGCGGCAGCTTTGGTGGCTTGAGCAGTAATCAAATATATCAGAGCACCAGCAACGTAAACGTCAACTCTGCATCTGTTACAGTTGGGGTAGGTGGGGCCAACGTTGCCACATTTACTTCTACAGGACTAACTATTCCTGGCAACTTCACAGTCAACGGTACTACAACCACAATTAACACAGAAACTGCTACTTTTATCACCGCTACTACAGTCAATGCTGCCACCATTGGCAATGCAGGCGCAAGTGGTCAGTTTGGTACAGTGACAGCCACAAACGTGTACGGTGCTACCATTGGTAATGCAAGTGCAGTATTGTATGGTACACTGAATAGTTCTAGTGCAAGCCAACCAAACATCACAACACTCGCTGGTGTTACATCAATTGGTGCTAGTAGTGCAACAACATTAACAGGTACACTACAAACAGCTAGTCAACCAAACATCACAACACTCGCTGGTGTTACATCAATTGGTGCTAGTAGTGCAACAACATTAACAGGTACACTACAAACAGCTAGTCAAACAAACATCACAGCAGTTGGTACACTATCTGGTCTAACAGTTGCGGGCACAACCAATACACAAACAGTTCAGCCTAGTGCTAACGTTACCTATAACTTGGGTTCAACCTCAGCTTGGTACAACACCATCTACGGTACATCAACCCACGCACTATATGCTGACTTGGCAGAAAACTATCAAGCAGACAAATACTACAATCCGGGCACTGTATTGCAGTTTGGAGGCACAGCAGAAGTTACACTAGCTGATGCTGATACAACCCGTGTAGCAGGAGTAGTTTCTACTAACCCAGCACATCTGATGAATGGCGCATTATCTGGGCCCAATGTCACCGCACTGGCACTGACAGGACGTGTGCCCTGCATGGTAGTAGGACCAGTTGCCAAAGGTGATCTAATGGTCAGTGCAGGTTGGGGCTATGCCAAATCCAACAACGGTGCAGGCGTTGGACAAGTGATTGGTAAAGCACTACAAGATTTCCCAATGAACAGCAAAGGTGTCATTGAAGTGGTTGTGGGTAGATTCTAAATCAACACACTCCGTAAAGGGGCCGAGGCCCCTTTTGTTTTGGATAAATACGTGATAGAGTGAGAAAAAGATGGCATTAACTAGACCAAAAATTTGGGACATTGATACGAACGTTGAATGGTTTGTGGATCCCATTACGGTCTTACACCAAGCATCTACACTGGCCAACGTAGATGTTGGATTCTTGTTTAATCGTGCCAACGGGCTGGTATCAAACGTGGCTCTGTATTGGAACGAAAGCTCGCAGAGTTTTGTAACAGCCTATACCAGCAGTGACGGCACTACCAACACCAACATAGCTGTGACCAGTTATGCCAACATTACAACTGGTAACATTGTAGCCTCGGCTATTTCTGTTAGCGGCGTAGACTTTACCACCAATGTTGTTTCTTTACAGAGTCAAATTGCTGGCGCTAATGCCGCTATAGTCACAGCCAACACAGCAATGAAGGCCTATGTTGATGCGGCCAATACCATCCAAAGTAGTCAAATTGCAACACTACAAGGGCAAGTATATACCAATGCCAACGTGGCAGCATATTTGCCAAGTTATGGTGGTAACTTAACAGTTGGTAATTTGGCAGTTACTGGGAACATTACCACAATCAACTACGAAACAGTTCTTTACACAGAAACTGCTAACGTACTAACAGCCAACGTACTAACAGTCAGTGGTAATACAACATCAGGCAATGTGCTAGCCACAGGATTTTTCTATGCCAACGGTGCACCATTTGTCAGTAGTAACTTTAACCCAGCAAGCCCTGGCACTATTGGTGGAACTACCCCGGGTGCAGCAACATTCAGCAGTCTAAAGACCACACAAACAACAGTCACACTGGGTGCAAGTGCTGGAGCAATCAGTCAAGGCACTTATGCTATTGGTATTGGTACCTATGCCGGTTATAATACACAAGGTGCATACAGTGTTGTAATTGGTGGTCAGGCCGGACAAAACACAGCTGGCGCCCAAAGCGTATTGATTGGTTACAATGCTGGTTTTAACAGCAGTAACGGCAATGTGGTTGCTATTGGTTCTTATGCTGGTACTCAATACCAAGGTCAAGGTGCAGTGGCAGTTGGCCCAAATGCTGGATCCAACAACCAAGCAAGCAACGCAATAGCAATTGGTAACAGTGCCGGTGTAGTACAGTCTGCACCAAGTATCATATTGAATTCCAGCGGCAATCCTTTGAACGATGGCGGCCGCGCTGGATTTATTGTAAGTGCTGTACGCAATGATACCAGTAACGTTGGCAATATTGTAACCTACAATACAACAACCAACGAATTTACCTATAGTAATACTATCTCAATTGTAGGAACTGCAACAGTTGGTAATGTAATCACCACCGGCGGTGTGTTTTGGGCCAACGGTAATGCCTACAGTAGCGGCAGTGGAACAGGCTCGGGTATTACTTACACGGCCAGTAACACAGTACCAGCATCTGCTCACGTGGGCGACCAATGGTACTATCAGGCAGCAGACACTCTCTACGAATACATCAACGATGGAACACAGTTGGTTTGGGTTGATGTGCAGTCTAGTCCAACCAGTGCAGGTGTTGGCAATGCCACCGCTGGTAACTTGACAGTAAACGGCAACTTGACAGTAACAGCCAACACTTATCTGGGTAACAGTTTTGTTTCTGGAACACAAACAGTTACAACACTGATCACAACTGGCAACACCACTGTGAGAGGTAATCTTTTTGTCTCTAGTAATGCAGCAGCAGGCACAGTGACTAGAATTGAATATAACATACCGCATCCATTCATGTTGATGGGTGCAAGTTAAGGAAACATAATGGCAATAACATATCGAGTATTGGGACAAATTAATCCCGCAGCAAACACACAAACTACTATCTATACGGTGCCAGCCGCCACTAGTACTATCGTGAGTACAGTGAGCATTTGTAATACCAACAGCTTGGCTACTACATTTAGCTTGGCAGTGCAGCCACAAGGTGCTGCATTGGCCAGACAGCATTATATCAACTTTAACACACCTTTACCAGCCAATGACACTATCACATTGACACTGGGCATGACCCTGGGCAACACTGATGTGCTGAGTGGCAATGCTGCTAGTGGTAACGTGGCATTTAACGTATTTGGAAGCGAGATAACTTAATGGGATTTAAAACAGCCAGCGCACGTTTTACTCAAGCCCGTAGTGCTCAGAGCAGTGACCTTGTGGCATTCAACAACGCTACCACAGGCAACGCCAGTATTTCAGGTACCAGTTTGACAGCCAACAGTGTGATTACCACCGTGGTAGTTACCCCAGGTGCCAATGCCAGTTCTGGTACTACTACAACAGGTGGTGGCGGCACAGGCGGGTCAGGTGCAAACGTAGTACCAACAGGTGTTAATATATCAATATACTCTAACGTAGCAGGCGCTCCCGGCAGTTGGAGTTTTACCAACGGCAACTTGGCTTTTAGTGCCAATGGATTCTACGCTATTACAGTATTGACTAGTATGCCTATTTATGTCAAATCCTGGGGAGCAGGCGGAGCAGGCCTAATTGGAACAAGTCCAGCATACGGAGGAACTGGAGGATTCAGTTCGGGACTTATGACATTAACTGCCGGCAACGTCTACACAGTGTGCGTTGGGCAAGGTGGAAGATTCAGTAACGCAACCAGTGTAATTGGCGGCGGTGCTGGTTTAGTTGGAGTAGGTGGCGGCGGCGGCTTGTCGGGTATATTTTTTGGAAACTTGTATCAAGGTGGTAACTACACACAGGCCAACGCTGTACTAATAGCCGGCGGAGGTGGCGGGGTTTCAAGCGGGCCATACCCTGGAGGCAACGGAGGCGGTATGGTAAGTATTGCTGGCAGTAGTGCTACTGGTGTTGGTGCTCCTGCTGTTGCAACACAAACAAGCGGTTACGCAGCATTACAGGGCGGTCCAGGCACAGTTGCCAGTGGTGCAAGAGGTGGCTGCGGCGGTGGAGGCTATTACGGTGGATATGGTGGCCCTGCAACTGGTGGGGGAAATGGTTCTGGTGGCTCGGGCGGCAGTGGATTTATCAACAATGCCGCAGTGTCTTTTGGTACTACTACCTATCAAGGAACTCCATCATTGTCCCCGGGAGGTATCACTTATCAGGGATACAGTGCATCATCCGTTGTTGCCACAGTTCCAGCTGCATTTGGTGATGTCAATCTATCACTGTATCCCAATGCTGCTATTGGTGGTGCAGGACTTACATCAGGATCATCAAGCCTACAAACAGGCGGAGACGGACTTGTTGTGCTGATCCCAGAATTAGTAGCAGTTGGATCTTCGGGTAGCAGCTCGAGTCCAACAATATCGTCGACGTTTGACTTCTTATTAGTTGGTGGTGGCGGAGGTGGCGGTGCTGGCGCCGGTGGTGGCGGCGGAGGTGGCGGCGGATATGTAGCGCAAGCACAAGTGCCTATAGTTAGGGGAACTTCTTACACTATTACCATTGGCGCAGGCGGTAATGGAGCCGGCAATGCAGCTAACCATGGCGGCAGCGCAGGAAACATTGGCAGTAACTCAAACATTGTGTCAGGAACAATCACTGTCACTGCCTACGGTGGAGGCGCAGGGGGAGGCGGTGATACTAACAGTACCGGAGGCGCAGGCGGCTCAGGCGGCGGCGGCGGCAGCAACAATACCAACACTGTTCAGGCCGGCGGTGCTACAACTCAGGGCCAAACAACATTATTTGGCAACATAGTCATCTCGGGATATGCTGGTGGATCAGGAAAAGGCGACCAAAACGCCGTCCTTACAGCCGGCGGTGGCGGCGGAGCAGGTCAAGCGGGAGCCAACGGGTCTGGCACAGGCAACCAGGGCGGTGTTGGTGGCAATGGTCTACAATGGGTAAATGGTAATAGTTATGCAGGAGGTGGCGGTGCAGGTAGTAACACTCAAACTGCAAGTGTTGGGGGTACAGGCGGTGGCGGTAATGGAGGTACGTATTCTACAACAGCAGGTCAATATGGTCTTTTTGCAGTTGCTGGCAACGCATTTACTGGCGGTGGCGGCGGCGGCGGAACGCAACTTAACGGAAGTCCTTTTAATCGTACTTACGGTGCCAACGGTGGTAGTGGTGTGAGTATTTTTAGAATGTATGCCAATATTGCGGCACCAGCATCGGTATCAGGCGCGTCTACATCAGTGCCAGGCGATGGCTATATCTATTATACCTTTACTACTTCTGGCACAATAACTTTCTAATGGAACAAGTATGAGTCACTTTGCAAGAATCAACGAAAACAATGTGGTGGTAGAAGTCATAGTTGCCGAACAAGACTTCATCGACAGCGGCGCAGTGGGTGATCCTGCTGCTTGGATACAGACCAGCTACAACACTCGCAACGGAGTACACTATGGTCCCGATGGCGAACCCGACGGTGGTGTAGCATTACGATATACTTACGCTGGCATTGGCTACACCTACGACCCTGTTAATGATGTGTTTGTGGCACCGGTAAATACATGATAGGATAAGCAATGTCATTTCCATTAAGCCCCACAAACGGTCAAACAGCAGTTGTAAACGGTATTACATACCAATACAGCAGCACCACCACGGCCTGGAGCAGAGTTCCACAGTCGTACAGTCGTACTACTACATCAACTGTAGCACCAGTTAACCCCACTCCTGTTGCTGGAGATCAATGGTACAACCCCACAACTGACACACTGTATCGTTATACTTTTGATGGCGCAGCCAGTTACTGGGTTGACATTACAGGTGCGTCAAGCACAACCACAGTTGGGCAAGCACAGACTTACTTGGGTGAAACCACCGCCTATGGCAACATCACCCCAACTACCAATGCAGCCTATAACCTAGGGTCAACATCAAGAACATTTGCCAATATCTATGTGGCCAACGGTGTATTCTATGCCAACGGAGTCAGCACTGCACCTAGTTATACGACCAGTGCAACAGCACCAACCAATCCGCCAATTGGAAGCCAATGGTACAATACCACAACAGATATCATCTACGAATATATCACTGACGGCGTAGGTACCTATTGGGTTGACGTCAGCAGCGACATTGGATCTAATGCTGTAACTGGCAATGTATCTTTAACAGCAAATCTTGTGCTTGCATCTAATGTTAACATTTTGTGGGCCAACGGAACAGTGTTTAGTTCGGGTATAACATTGGCAAATATTTCGTCAACTGTTGGCAATATCTTTGTCAGTTCACACATTACACCAACAGCCAACATCACATATGATTTAGGAACACCAACACAACGTTTTAGAAGTTTGTATCTGAGTGGTAACACAATCGACTTAGGTGGTGCAGTTATTAAAAGTGATGCTACTTCGGGACTAGTTGCATTTATCCCTGTACCAACTGCTAATGTACCAAATCCTATTGCTACTTTGATCAGCCCCAGCGGCGCAATAACAACAGCAAATACCACAGGCGGTATATTATCGCCAACAGTGTTTAGTACAACAGCCAACTCTTATAGCGTAACTTGTGCGCTAGTTGGAGGAGGTGGTGGCGGTGGTGGTGGCGAATCTAATCCTGGTGGTGACGGAGCCGGAGGTGGCGGCGGCGGTGGTATATTAATGACTGCTACTACAGTAACTCCGGGTGTTGCTTATGCAGTAATCGTTGGCGCTGGCGGTGTTGGTGGACAGACAGGGCCAAATGGAACAGTTAATGCACCAGGCGGAAACGGTGGAAATTCAACATTTAATGGACTAACTGCAATTGGCGGTGGCGGAGGGGGCGATGGCAACGGTGGCATTCCAACTTGGGGAGGATCTGGCGGTGGCGCAGGGAACGACTACGGGACTAGCCATCCCGGCGGTGGAGGCATTTATCTTCAAGGCCAAGCAGGTGGAGATGCAATAACAAGTAATACAAATTGGCGTGCTGGATCAGGCGGAGGCGGAGCTGGAGGTACTGGGTTTGCAAGAACTGGATCGGGGGCAGCAGGTAACGGTGGTAACCCGGTTTATATTGGATTGTCTGGCGTAGCTTCATATTATGCTGGCGGTGGTGGTGGTGGCGTTAGCAGTACAGGTGGCACAGCAGGTGTAGGCAGTAATGGTGTAGTAAGTAATGGCGGTAACGGTGCGACGAGTACTGTGGCTCCAACTACAGGAACTGCAAATACTGGGACCGGCGGCGGCGGAGGGGTTGGCCAAAACGTTGCCACTACGTATTACTATGGGGCAGCTGGCGGATCAGGAGTGGTTATTATTACCTATGCAAGTGCTAATCAACTTGGTACTGGTGGTACTGTTACCAATTGGACAAATTGGTATGGAGTCAAATACTGGGTGCATACTTTTAACAGCAGCGGAACATACACAGCATAAGGAATAAGAAATGAGCCACTTTGCAAAAATAGTAGATGGTAGAGTAACTGAAGTTATTGTAGCAGAAGCAGATTTTATTAATTCAGGCATCTTACCAGGCACTTGGATACAGACTAGTTACAATACAAAAGGCAATGTACATCACGGTTCTGACAATGAACCCGATGGTGGAGCAGCTTTACGGGGTAACTATGCTGGTATAGGTTATACATACGATAGTACAAATGATGTATTCTATCCGCCGCAGCCCTATCCAAGTTGGACAATCAGTGCAGAAACAAATTGGCTATGGGCACCGCCAACTCCGGCGCCTACAGATGGCAGAACTTATCACTGGGACGAAACAACAACCAGCTGGGTAGCAATAGAATAAGGATATACAATGTCATTTCCAGCAAATCCCTCAAACGGTCAAGCAGCCATAGTTAATAAAATAACTTATCAGTACAGCAGCGCGACCAATACTTGGACTAAACTAACAAGCCTGCCTACCTATCTTGCCAACTTGACTGCCAACAGCAGTATCACAATTGGCAACTTGACCATGAACGGCAACTTGACCAATATAACTGCCGCAGGTAATTTGTATATTGGTGGCACAGGTGTATTTGGAACTGCATTAAATTATGTTCCTGCTAATGCACCAGTACAAGTTGGTTTTAATATCAACAACTATAGCCAGTTCAGTATTCAAAATGCCAACACTGGTAACAATGCAAGTACAGATATTGCAGCCATAGCCAACAACGGCAGTGACAACGACACCTATGTTGACATGGGTATTGTTGGTTCAGGTTATAGCCAGGCTTCCTATAATTTGTATAATCCAAACGACGGTTATTTGATTGTGTCGGGGAATACTATTACTCGAGGCGGCAACTTGATATTGAACACATATCAAGCAAACGATATCATATTTGCCACAGGCGGGACTCAAAAAAACAATGAAGTAATGCGTGTTACCAGCGCCAATGTGGTTAATATTAAATCAACTAACACATCCACATCAACTACTACTGGTGCGCTAATTGTAGCCGGCGGAGCTGGTATTGCAGGTAACTTAAATGTTGGTGGCAACCTAACAACAACAGGCAACACAGTTCATACAGGAAATTTGACAGTATCGGGTGCAGGTAATAAACTATACTTTGCTGATGGCTCAAGTCAGAGTACCGCGGCAACAGCAGGTCTTGCTGGTGTGTTTGGTCAAGCATTTACAACAACTGGATCGGGACAAACTTTTACCATCCCATCTGGGGTAACTGCAATTAAAGCCACAGTTATTGGCGGCGGTGGTGCTGGTGGATCACAAGGAGGTAATTATGGAAGTGCTGGTGGTGGAGGCGCTGGCGGGTTGGCAATTTCTTATTTAACGGGATTAACACCTGGAAATACACTTTCCGTTACTGTTGGAGCTGCTGCAAGCACTTCATCTGTTGCTTCTGGAACGCAAAGTATTTCTACAATCACTGCTACTGGTGGTGGTAGTGGAGGAGTAGGTACTGGTAACGGTGGCGGTTCTGGTGGCGCTGGTGGGGCAGCTTCTGGTGGAACAATAAATTGCACTGGTGGCGCTGGCGTATCAGCAGCAGGTAGCACGGGTATTATTTTTGTATCTGGTTCTGGCGCTAATTCTATTTTTGGTGGCGGCGGTACAAGCAGCGCAAATAATGGTACTAATGGTGGTGCTGCTGGTGCTTTTGGGGCTGGTGGAGGAGGCGGAAACGGTTATGGAGCAAGTGGTGGCGCAGGCTACCAAGGCGTAGTTATTTTTGAATGGTAAAAGGAACAACAAATGAAAGCATTGATATCAAAGATTGAACCTCGTGAAACAGGTTGGCGCATAGCACAAGTAGAACTTGATGACAAGATATTTCCAGTGGCGGATGACATGTTTTGGGCTGATTGTGCTGATCACATTGTGGCAGATCAACACTGGTATGATCCTGTAGACAATACAATCAAAGACGTACCTACTGTAGCAATAACCCCAGCAGGCAATCAACCTGTTTCTAATGGCGCACAAACACTATGACCATCTCAGTTAATCCAGTTCACTCTGTCACATATGATGGCGCAACTTTAAACGTCTATCACGCCAATAAAGGTGAAGGTTTACCACGTCATGAACACGCTTATGCCCACCTAACCATGTGCCACGCAGGGTCTTTTGTTGTTCGCAAAGAAGGCAAAGAAGTTGTGTTTACCAAAGACACGCAGCCAGCTAACTTGGTTGCTGCTGAATGGCATGAGATTGAAGCATTGGAGGATGGCACAGTATTTGTCAATGTATTTGCAGAAGGCAAGTACTAAATACCCAATAGGATAACCCATGTCATTTCCAGCAAACCCCTCAAACGGACAGCAGAGTGTAGTCAACAACACGCTGTACAGCTACAACAGCACCAGCAACAGTTGGACCCGTGTTGCGGGCAGCAACGCCATCTACGACTTGGACGACATCTCCAACCTGGTTGACGGCTATACCAACACTTTCCCCACCAACTACAACGGATCACCAGTGATTTTTACCAGTCCCTGGAGCATACAAGTCATGCTGAACGGGGTATATCAACCCGCCTTCAAGTACAACGGCGACCTAACTTGGCCCAGCTATGTGCTGAGCGCCAACCGTGGCTACACTCTAGATCCTAACAATCAGCTACGCTTTGCCGACGCTCCGCCCATGGGTAGTCAAATTACCATACGTGCGGTAACAGGCGGCGCCCCGTCTACTACCAAATTCTATCCATTCAAACCTGTTGATCTCGTACTGGGCAGTTGATCTGGGATAAATATCTAATAACACAAGATAGTTCCCATTCGGAGAAAACATGGCAAGAAAAATCATTTTAGACGCTTACTACACCTTTAGTCCCAGCACACGCACCATCGTGATTCCTCACGCAGTGCCAAAAGAGCGTCTGATCTTAATCACCGACGTGACCACCAACCAGGTCATCTACAACTTCAGCGACCCCACACTGACCACTAGTAGTTACACGATTGCTACTGACTCTACTGGCGCTTTCACCACAACCACCATTGTTTTAACCTACAACACCACAAACTTGAGCAGTACAGATAAACTGCAAATTGTGGTTGACGAGTATGACGAGAAGTTTACTCCTGCAGAAACCATGATGGACCCGGTTAACAAACTACGTGTGAGCCAGCCACAGAGTTTGATTGACACTGACTACGAATACTCAACACAGCAGACCAAATGGGAACAGTTGAACATGATCAACAATCGCCCGTATGCTTGGTATTTGGTTACTAACAACACCTTGGCCTTGATTGATATACAGGCCAACACCAACTCAAGAACCTATACCGGTAACGTATTCCCTGCAACTGCTCCTCTAGCAGGTAACGCTGTAACTGTTACAGACAGCTTGTATGGCGGTGCCGACGGTACCTACATCATTGACAGCAATCCAACCACCAACACCTTTGCCTATACAGGACGTTTCTACGCCAACACAACCGGTAGTATTATGAACACTGGTGTTACACAGGCCTATTCTGCAACCCCTTACAGTAACGCAGCAATCGCAATCAGCAGCGTGGCCTATACAGGTAACTTGGTAACAGTTCTTACAGGTAACGTACACGGACTTAGCCTTGGTAACGAAATTGGTATAACTGGCTTGACAGCTAGTACTAACCCACCTAATGGATCTTGGACAGTGGCCACAGTTGCCAACAGTACAGCATTCAGCTACTATGCAACCAGTGTTCCCACTGGCTCCATTACCAGCACAGCGGCTAGCCTTTATGTACGTCCATTGGGCTTGACTCTACATCGTCCAACACAGGCCGGTGTGCGTTTTTCAACTAACAGTTCAAGTCACAATCATCAGTACATTCGTCAAACTCGACGTTACTTCCGTTATCAATCTGGTAAAGGTATCCAGATGTCGACAGGAACTACATTCAAGTCAAACATGTTCATTGACTCGATTACCTACAGCGCTGCTACAGGTTTAGTAACTGTTAAAACCAAAGACCCACACAATATTACCATTGCTGGTGTTTACATAACTATCTTCAACTGTAACGAATCTGGCTATAACGGCACATTCCCTAACATCACAGTTGTTGATCCCTACACATTTACCTACAATCCGCTACAGAATACAACATCAACAGGTGTTGCTCCAACTATTCTACAGGCCAGCGGTAACTATACAGCGGCAGTAAACAGTTGGTACAGCGGTACAATTCGTGTTGGTATGTTTGACAGCCAAAACGGCATGTTCTTTGAATTTGATGGACAAACACTATATGCAGTTCGTCGCAGCAGTACCTACAACTTGAGTGGTACTATTGCAGTTAACGTTGGTAGCAACATTGTTACAGGTACTAACACAGCGTTCTCTAAACAGCTAGTTCCAAATGATTTTATTGTGATCAGAGGTATGACATATCGTATTGTGAACATTCTCAGCGATACGGTAATGACTATTACTCCGCAATATCGTGGCCTGGTTAACATTACCAATGCTACCTACAGCAGAACAGTTGACACACGTATTCCGCAAAGCCAATGGAACATTGACCGTTGTGATGGCACAGGCCCAAGCGGATACCGTATTGACTTAACCAAGATTCAGATGTGCTACCTGGACTATTCATGGTACGGCGCAGGTTTTATACGTTTTGGATTCCGTGGATCAGACGGCAAGATTATTTACTGCCACACACTACTGAACAACAACGTTAACCAAGTTGCTTATATGCGTTCGGGTAACTTGCCTGCACGTTACGAAACCAACACATTTGCCAACAGCACAGTGTTGTTGGGCAACGTGGCACCCGCAGATACCAGCATCTTGTTAACAAGTTTGCCACAACCTTGGCCACAGACTGGTATTGCAGTAATTCGCAACACCAACCAACAAGAATATGTTTACTTTACTGGCAACACAATCAACAGTAATGGTAGTGCATTCTTAACCGGTTTGACACGTGGACAGCCTGGCGCAACACAGACCTGTACCTACACAGTGGGCAATGCAGTTGTTACAACAGCCAACACCTTGTTCTTGCAACCTGGCATGTACGTGACTGGCAACGGTATTCCTGCACAAGCCTATGTCAGCAGTATTGCTGCCAACAGCAGCATTACATTGAGTGTAGCACCATTCTACGCCAACACACAGGCACTGATTTTTGCACCAATGGGGCAAACAGCACAAACATTTGTTGCAAACACAGCATCGAGCGGGCCTACATCTAGCCCAACAGTAGTTGAATTCCATGGCCCAAGCTACAGCCCAGAAGTCAATCATTGGGGCACAAGTGCTATCATGGATGGACAGTTTACAAACGATAAACAGTACATCTTTACCAAAGGCATGACTACATTTGCCAACGTTTGGCCAGGACAGTCAACTGCGGTTATGAGCTTCCGCCTAGCGCCTAGCGCAAGTCAAGGTCAGCCTGGTAGTACAATAGGTCTGCGTGAAGTTATCAACCGTATGCAGTTTGTTCCTTTTGAACTTGACGCATACAGCAACGGATCGTTCTTGATGAGCGTTGTACTAAACGGAACAGTCAGCAGCAGCTTGCCAGGTTGGCAAAACGTTGGTGGTTCTAGCTTGAGCCAATACCAATTCCATGCTGCCAATACCACAGTCAACGGCGGCGAAACTGTGTTTGGTTTCTACATGAACACCACAGGCTCTCAACAGTCTGCGGGCCCTGGCGTTGGAACAACCTACAATACTACACAGCAAGACTTTTCGCAAGTTAAGGACTTGGGTACAAGTATTTTGAGTGGCGGACAAATTGCAGGTAACGTCTCAGTCTACCCAGACGGTCCAGACGTTATGACCATTGTTGCTACTAACTTGACACAGTTGCCAGCAGCTGGTGCAGGTTTCCCTGCTAACTTGGTTGCACGTTTAAGCTGGACTGAGGCACAGGCCTAAAAGGAGACCGCAATGCTGGTCTCCAGTAGCACACAGATTTTACCAGCAGTTACAGATCCCAACAATTTCTACGTTGGGATGTATAATACCACTGCCGGTAGAATAACTAGCCAGTTTGCTAGTCCCAGTCTAACTTTCAACCCTAGTGCCAACGTGTTTGCAGTTAATGGTAGTTTGGTTGTCAGCAACGGTGTGTTCTACGCCAACGGTGTAGCATTCAGCAGTGGCGGTACATTTACTGGTGGTACTATCACAACCAGTATTATTCCCAGTTCAAACGTAACCATTAACCTTGGATCTACTACCAACTGGTTTGGTAACATTTATGGCACAAGCACACATGCCTTGTACGCTGACTTGGCAGAAAATTATACAGCCGATGCCACCTATGCACCAGGCACAGTAGTTGTATTTGGCGGCACAGCAGAAGTTACTATCTCTACAGTAGACCATGACAGCGCAGTAGCAGGAGTAGTATCTACAGATCCTGCCTATTTGATGAACAGTGACTCTAACGGCCTGCCAATCGCTCTACAAGGACGTGTACCCTGCCAAGTAAAGGGCCCTGTAGCCAAAGGTGCAGTATTAGTGACCAGCACAATTCCAGGAGTTGCACAGGCCATTGACAATAAAAAATTTGTACCAGGCTGTGTAATTGGTAAAGCACTGACCGCAATAAATACAGACACAATAGAAACCATCGAAGTGGTGGTTGGGAAACACTAATGCAAAAAATTAAACAAATGTACCGTAGCAACTATGTAGGTGAAGAAATACTTCGCGAGTTGAACTACACCGGAGGTGCATGGGTCAAAACTGCTGAATATGTGCCTAGCGCAGTTACTAATCGACAAATATCCAACCGTGCAGTAGTGTTGGGCAATGGTCCTAGCCGTACTGAACTATATCCCAATGGCAACTTGTTCCAGTTACTAGACAATCACAAAGGCGGATTGTTGGCAGCAGGTGCAGTACAGACTTACGGTTGTAATGCTATCTTACGTGACTATACACCTGACTTTGTTGTAGCCAACGATGAAATGGCGCAAGAGATTATTGAAAAAGGCTATAACTACCAAACCATTGTGTATGGTACCAATGCCATGGTCCTGAGCTATCCCGGCAAGTTCTACAACGTGCCGCAAGCACCTAACTGGGACATGGGTGCTACCGCAGCATATCTTGCCTGCTTTGATGGACACCGTACAGTTTATCTAATGGGCTTTGACCAGCACAGTGGACATACCACTCGTCAATTCAACGTGTATGCAGGCACACGTGGCTACCCTTCTGTTGAAAGTTTGACCACAGAAGCCTACTTCGAAAAGACTATGCTACAGGTCATGAAATTGTATTCTGATGTTGACTTTGTTCGAGTAAGCCCATCTAAGGATTACTACATGCCCGAAAGTTGGAAATACCAACTTAACCTGCGTCAAATTGACTTCAGAGACTTTACTCTAGAAGTAGACTTATAAACTTTCAAGGGTGCGGATCTTGTCAATCACACTGGCAAATTTGAAACTGCGCCATACTCCAGGATGTAGGGGCTTAGGGTAATCATCCAATGGTACCCAGCAGTAGCCTCTATGCTCTCGATTTAGTACCGGAGCAAACTCCTCGTCAACTCGTATAACATAGGTATGGTATTCAAACTTACCTGTATCACTGGTGAACTTTTCAATAGGAACTAGTTTAGCATCCGCAATAATGCCACCTAACTCTTCGGCTATTTCTCTAGTTAATCCAGCAACCACAGTTTCGTTGGGCTCAATCTTACCGCCCACAAGACCCCAGGTGCCGCTGTGAGCACCATCGTTGCGTAGTAAAAAAAGATATCTGTGAGTTGCTCGACAGTAAATCAACGCACCAGCGCCAATTAGAGTACCAGCATCCAGTCGCCTTGATTGTACATTCCGTCGTAGCTCTTTGTCCATTGCATGTCTTGCCATTTATATTGAATACCGGTTGTTAGATTAGTAACATATTGTAAACTATTTTCGTTAGCACTGTCAAACGATACTGTCCAATGTACTCCGTTGTACTGTACAATATCATTGGCGTGAGCAACCAAATCTTGTCCGTCAGTACCACGCCAAGCCAAAGCACCGTTGGAGTTACTGTAATCACCAATGTCATTGATCAACAAATAACGAGTTCCGGTTGCTGGGTTAGTTAAGAAACTGCCCACATTGACATTTTGTGGATCAATGATAGCGTTGATAGGATTCAGAGTATTTGCAGGTAGTGTATCACCAAATGGTGTGTAGAGCAAGGTGCTAGGATCTGCAGGATTAGTTGCCACAGTGCCTACAATCTCGCTGCCATTTGGTTGACTTAAACGAATCTCAGTTGACCCAGATATAAAATTACCATACTCGTCCAGTAGAGGTGCCCAAGCACGTCTAGTTCCAATTACTCCATCTACTCCGTATTCATTGTAAACTGCTATGTCTTCGGGTTTGAGTAATTTTAATGTATAGTAAGGAGTACCACCGGTAACATAGGAGTTCAGCAGCACGCCATAGTTCAGTACAGAGATCACCTGTTGAGTGCCTAGACTTTCTAATGTGCTGAGATCTTGGAAGTTGGTGATGACCTGTTGTATAACGCCCATCTTCTTGACCTTGACACTGGTGCTGATCCAGATAGGAATTTCAAATGTGTAGGTAAACACACTGATAGGCTCTTCGCCGCCTGTGGGCACACTACGGCTATCCCAGTTTGTGTCAGTTAAAAATACGGCACTCAAACTGCTCCAGTCAATGTAGTTGTCTGTGCTTTGTATTTCCAATGCTGGATTAAACAACACACCAATCTGTTCAACTAACTGAAGTTTTTGTTCAGTGTTGCTGGTCCACACATCCATCTTTAGTGTCAGTTTATAAGGCACAGGCATTAATCGATCAATGCTATAGGATGCTCCTTGTTTGTTGCCATAAGTACCAGTCACGGGGTCGAACTCACGTTGACGTATCTGCATGGTTTCGACAACGTAAGGGTTTAGCACTCGATCACGATCGTATTCTAGTCCGCCAACATAGACTGCCATGGCTGGTACAGCATTGATGGTGTTTTCGCTATTGTTGCGGATAATCTGTGCAGCCTGGCGACTTGGATCTCCGTACATGACCGGCACACGTTGCAGACTAGTAATTCCGTTACGGTCTTTGCCAAACTCCACATAAAAGTCCGACACCAATCTAATAAATTGACTAATGAATTTACGTACCTGTCCGTCGTAAAAGTAATTTGAAGGGGTTGACATTAATTATCTGCTTTCGGAGTAAGAGCTGTGCTAAGGCTTTGTCGTACAGGAACCTGTTGACCCTGATCATTAGTAAAGGTACCTGAAGCATTGACAAATGTGCCCAACTGTGTTTGATTGTTTGAGCCCTGTGTGAGGCTTGTGCGTTGTACATCATTGACTGTGACCCACATTTTGCCATTGTATTGGAACACACGATTTGGCACGTAGTCTGTACGCAGGAAGTAGTCGCCGCTAATGGCATTGATAGGGAACTGTATACCAACGCCCATTGCCAGATCGTTTGGCGCAACAGCAGCACCCGATAGATAACCGTATATAGGAGTCGGTGGCGCCAACACATCTTCGTCGGCAGTGTCAAGTATTTCATCTGCACTGTCAATGACGTCGTCGGCAGTTTTCTCAGGTTGATTAGGCAACAGTCCATCTGGTAATAGTGGAACTTCGTATAGGCTGCTGGTGTCGTAACCACTAAATGGTACATTGGCTTCGCCTTCACGTACAGTAGCATCGTTGATCTTCAAGTTAGTATCTAGTGTACTTAAGATTTGTCCAATTGGAGTTGTGCTATTGCCAGCTTTAATATTGTTAAGAATGTCTTTGTATTCTTGACTGTCTACTAGAGGATTCAGTTTGACACGCCACAAGTGTGGCCACCATGTGGGACTAAAACCTTCACTTGCAAAACTGCCGTCTCCAACAACATAATAGCGTTTGAGTGCAGCAGGAACATCTTGATTTAGTGCGTCATAGTCAGTCAAGTGCTGTAGCTCCAACACATCACCGTTCATCAACTTGCGACCAAGTAAATCTACCATGTCACGCAGGTGGAAAGTCATAAAGATTGTACCGGTAGCCAAGAATAAACCAAACTGACTAAGATCAAAGTCCTGATCCTGGCGCTGATAAATTCCACGCATCTTGTAGACACTGGTGTCGTACTTGCGATCTCTATTTTCCATCCACAAGAGATCTTGAATGTTTTGCTCGCTTTGATTGGTGTAGCTGGGTTTGGTAGCATAGGTGCTGATGCCCACAGTAGTGCCTGCGGCAACGTTGGCTGCAATATTGGCACTGAGTGTAATAGTTGACGCATTTTTAGCAATCACACTAGCATTGGTAGGCACATTGGTGCAGGTCACAGTATCACCAATATTGATGTTGGCAGTGTCACTCACAGCCAATACATTGGTAACCACAGTGGCAGGTGCAGTGGTTGTTACTTGGGTGCCCTGTGTGATCGGGCCCAAATATTTGTGCAGCAAAATACCAGTTCCGCCGACGGTAAACATCTCGCTGATACGGCGATCAAAGAATTTATAATCGTTGCTGTGTAAGCCGTCTTTCCATAAACTGAGTCTTGCCACGTTTTTGTCCTGTTTTGTATATTTACCACATTTGACAACGAATGATGTAGAGTTTATAATATGGGCATGACAACCCCAACGCACATGAAACACTATGAGCACCTGCAAAAGTGCTTGAAAATGGTGCAGGATACTAAAGATATCAAAGCCCGTAGCACCTTGTACAAGATCTACTCAAACTGCAACGATGCCTACATTGCCATGGATCGTGAAATGGTAGAATGTAGGCGGTTGTCAAAAGTAACACATAAGTACACAGAACTGACAGCAAAATTTGAAGTATGTGTTAACGAGTTTGAGCAGTGGTACCTAATGGCCACACTAATGTACTAACTTGACTCAAAATGGTTTCTGCGTTATAATAATGGCATGTATAAAGTAATAGATAACACAGGTTTTGTTCGTGGTGCTTTTGATAGCTTGGACACAGCAATGGAAGCCGCAAAACTTGTAGACGAGTTTGTAACCATTAAAGGTGCGGACTTTGAGGTTTGTGGGATTTTTGGTGTAGACAGTGTCAAAGATGGGCTTTGCCCTGATGGCGTTGTGTATGATTGGAACAAAGCCGGCCGCATTGGCCGCGTGAAAAAGGAACGTGTATGAAAAAGCTAACAGACAAGCAAGTTGCTCGTAAGTTATTGCAGGCTGAAAAATACGCCGCAAAGGCAAGCAAAATTGTGCAAGAGAGTCTCGGACATCTTACATACTTCCAAAACTTGAGTTTTGAGTTGCATTGTAAGGCAGTAGAACTGCAAGAAAATGCACACTGGTTCAGCACAGGCACAGACCCAATTCGTTAAGGAAAACTCATGGCAACAGTAGCAGGCATCAAGATCAAAACCAAAGCACCACGTCAAACACGAGTTGCTTTCGCAGATGAAAAGTACACAGGTTCAGAACCTGAGTGGACTGCTGACGCAGCCGAGTGGGACAATGAGCGATTTGACAACAAGTTGCGTAAGAGTTTCTACTACTACAATTATTACTACAGTCAAAAAGACTGCAAGAAGTATGTGGTTGAGTGGCTGCAAAAAAACAGCAAACTTTCAATTGAAGAAGTCAAAGCGTTTAACCGTGCCGGAGATCGCTTGCTGCCCATGACAGTGTGCAGCCTTATCATGGCACACCGTGCCGGCATGCCGTTCCGTGGACGTCACATTGAGTTCATCATCGACAGCGTGATGGAAGTTGTGGCCAAGGCCGAACCCGAGCCCGTTGCAGAGATTGCAACAGCAGAACAAGTAGCCTACCGTCCCACTATTCAAGATCGACTTGCCGAACGCACAAGCGAGATCATCGGTGAGCTGGAAGGCATCTTTGACGATGTTGCAACTGGAGTCAAGAACCCAACTAAGTTGTATGACTATCTTGTTGCCAACAACGTGGTGCAAAGCCAGTTAGGAAAATACGAAGATGTTTATAAAACACGAAAAGCTGAACTTGAACTTGCAATAT
>Ga0208498_1000173_pt1 | contig 26947 bp, 26 predicted proteins | sample CryBogCBE12Aug09_FD_185502 | JGI IMG/M metagenome (GOLD analysis project Ga0208498, IMG submission 185502) | Freshwater microbial communities from Crystal Bog, Wisconsin, USA - CBE12Aug09 (SPAdes) (version 2) | ecosystem: Environmental > Aquatic > Freshwater > Lake | place: Crystal Bog... | reverse complement strand
AGATTTAGCACAAAACAATCAAATTCAAGTTATACAAGGTGTAGATTTAGCACAAAACAATCAAATTCAAGTTATACAAGGTGTAGATTTAGCACAAAATTCTTATATACAGTCCGTTTTTAATACGGCTAACGTAGGTAATACTTTTGTTAATACCGGGGGTACCGTTGGTGGTACTGTAACAATTTCTGGTGGTTTAAATGTTTCAGGTAATGTTAATGTAGCAGGAAGTCTTGTAACATACTCATCCAATAGTGTTAGTGTTCAGGATCCTATTATCTATTTGGCATCCAATAATTCAGCCAACGTAGTTGACCTAGGTATTGTCGGGCACTTCATTGGTGGTCAATATAATAATTATCAACATACTGGTGTAGTTCGTAATCATTTAACTGGCAATTGGACATTTTTCAGTAACGTTTCTACTGAGCCTTCTTCGACCGTTAATTTTGCAGAATCAAATATAAAATATGATGCAATTACTACAGGTGGAATATTTTCACCAACTGCAACAATTAACGGTATTGAATTAGGTAGTTATACCCAAGCATCGTATAATCAGGCAAATGCTATTAGTTCATATGCTAACACTAATATTGGTATTATTCAAGGTGTAGATGTTACACAGAATAGTTGGATAAGTTCTAACTACAATTCTATTTTAGTTACACAAGGTGTTGATGTTACACAAAACTCATGGATATCTGCTAATCAAGTTTATAGTCAAGCTGCATATAATCAAGCAAATGTAACCGCAGGAGGTTTATTAACCGCCAATGCTAATTCAACTTTATTATTTTCTTATGTAAATAGTGCCAATGCTAATATTATTTCATTACAAACATTAGCCAATACTGACTATACAACATTAACATCACCTGCAGGAGTATACGGTAACTCAACAATTGTTCCAGTAATTACTTTAGCGGCCAACGGTCGTGTAATTTCTATTACTAACACAGCAATAACAACAACGGGTGGCGGCGGAGTTACTGCTTCAGGTTACTTAGCAAATTCGATTATTATTGCTAACTCAACAGGGTATTTAAGTAATACAAGTAACTTACAATTCTTCTCGTCAAATAACAATTTATATGTTGCTAATAATATTACTTCAAATGGCGCAAACTTAACATTTACAAGTCCTTTGGCGAATAGTGGTATTGTATTAAATAATCAAGTATTTACACCAGTATACTACAATACATTTAATGGAAGTAGTACATTAAGTTATCCAGCAAATACGACTTTCCAAATAGGAACAAGTGACTTTACAGTTGAAGGTTGGTTTTATCAAACAAGTTCAGGTATTAACCAAAGAGCATGGGGTATGGGTACATATGCTACCTCAGGTAATTTTGAACTTGAAATGCCAGGCAACATTTCAAACTACATTAACGTGCATATTAATGGTAGTTTTACAACATATACAAACCCAAATGGTTTAGTATTAAATGCTTGGAACCACATTGCGGTAGTTCGCATATCAGGAACAGTAACGGTATATTTCAATGGTGTAAGTATTGGTTCAGCCACACAAAACGGTGGTATTACCAGTGCCTCAGCATTTTATATTGGTGGTGATGGTGGTGACACAGCATATACCGGAAGTATTTCAAACTTTAGAATTATTAAAGGTACTGGAATATACACATCAAACTTTATACCACCTAAAGGAAATTTAACTGCTGTTGCCGGAACATTAGCTTTAACTTGTCAGAACGCTACAATTGTTGATAATAGTCCATATGCTTGGACTTTAACAAATAATAGTGGGGTAACAGTATCATCTGCAATTACTAGTTTTTCAGGATACTCAGGAACATATCTAACATGGACATATGATGGTGTAGGTAATTGGGTATCAAGTGGTGGCGTTAATACATTAGGTACTATTACAAGTGTTGGTTCAGTTAATATACAATCAACTATAGCTTCAACATCAAACACCACTGGTGCCTTGACTGTTGCTGGTGGTGTAGGGATTAAAGGTAGTCTTTATGTTGGTGGTTCATTGGTTGTTCTTGGTAATACTACAATTGAAAACGTAAATATTACAAATATTTCTGTAAACACAACAGAGAGTATTGTAACAACCGGTTATGTAAATGCAAATTCACTATATGCGACAACATCAACCGGTGCAATTTATACTGATAATTTACGATATGCAGCTAACGGTACTCCTTGGTCATTAGGTTCTGGTGGTGGAGGTATTACTGCTTCAGGATATCTTGCTAACTCTGTTATTGTGGCCAACTCAACAGGTTATCTTTCTAACACATCAAATTTATTATTTTATTCTTCAAACAATACACTTATTGTTGCAAATGCTATATCAGTAGGCACATCAGGAAATACTGTATCAAATAGTATCTATGTTTCTGGTCGTGTTGGTTTTGCAAACAATAAAATTTCAGTAGTCTATCAGGTATACAACCCACTAACAAATTCTCTTGACACAATTTTTGGATAATGAATGGCAAATACAGTATCCCGATTACTTTCTAATGGAACATATCAAGCATTAACAATGTTTGATGAAGTGAGCCTGAGCTCAGGAAGTATCTTATTTAATGGAAGTTCAAACTATTTAACAATACCAAACAATACCTTTCTACAATTAGGAACATCAGATTTTACCGTAGAGTTTTTGGCTATCATAAAAAATACAGGTATGAGAGTATTTGCTTTAGGACAATATGGCACTGCCGGCAACTTTCAAATGGAAGTTAGTAGTTCTACCCAATTTAACATACATATTAATGGTTCTTATACTAGTTACAACACATCAAAATCTTTTGTAGACGGAAACTGGCACCATTTTGCAATTTGTAGAAAGTCTGGAGTTGTTAGTACTTTTTTGGACGGAGTTTCATCAGGTACAGCAACTCAATCCGGTGCCATCAATAATGCAAACACATTATATATTGCTGCGGCAGTTCAGGGAAGTTTAGGCTCATATTTTAGTGGTTACATTTCAAATATGCGATGGGTTAGTGGTGTTGCATTATATACATCTAATTTTATTCCTAGTTCAGGTCCACTAACACCACTAACAACACCTCCAGCAAATACAGTATTATTATTAACTGCAAATCCACAAAACCCATTTGGTGATTCTAGTGGTATTAATACAGTAACACCAAATAATTCTCCAGTATTTAATACAATTGGACCATTTTATTATCCAGGAAATACCTCGTTATATCTTGCAAACACTAATAATACTCCTAACATAGGAAGTAACACAAATATTGTTAGTAGTATAACAAGTAGTGGTGTTGTAATGGTAACAAACGGATTTGATGAAGTTACTAATCAACAAATTCTTATTCCGGGTAGTTTATATTTTAATGGCTCAAATACTACACTAACGCCATCAAATAGTTCTATTTTTGGTTTTAGTACAAATGATTATACCGTTGAATTTTGGATGTATCCTTATACAACACCGGCTTCTAATATGTATGAAGGTCGTGGTTCTGGAGGTACTGGAAATCAAGTACATCTTGCTTTCAATGGTTCTAATCAAGTTGCTTTAGGTTATGCTGGTTCAGATAGTCAAATTGTAACAGCAAACACTATAACAACAAATACTTGGTATCATGTTGCTGCAACAAGACAAGGAACAAACGTAAAACTTTTTATTAATGGTTCAATTCAAGGAACAGCAACAGATTCAACCAATTTAAGTGCTGCGGCTCCTTTGATTGGTGCATATAGAACAAGTGGAACTACATATAACTTCAATGGTTTAATGACAAATATTCGTGTGGTGAATGGTACTGCAATGTATACGGCAAACTTTGCGCCACCAACAACATCAATAGTACCAACAGCAAACACAGTATTGTTATTAGACGCATACACACAACAACCTTTTGTGGATTCCAGTAGTTATAATTTAACATTTACAAATACTGGAGTGACATCAAGTACATCAACACCAATAGTTGTAAATCCTTTATTAAGTATTTCTAATACAGGCACAATGCTTGTTAACGGACAGTTTGCTGAAGTAAATCCTGCTTTAGGTAGCTTGCAGTTTAATGGAACTAACGGTTACTTAACTATCCCCTATTCAACTACAAACTTTGATTGGTACACATCAGGAGTAAATTATACAATTGAGTGCTGGATTTATCCAACAACATATACTGGTTGGACTTCATCCGGATTAGTAGGTCCTACTACTGTTGGTAATATGAATAGGTCTAATATTAATTACTGGTCATTTGGAATTTATAATAGTTCAGGACAAGTTGCTTTTTATTATTACAATGGCACAAACATTGCAGTAACATCTTCAACAAACGCCCCACTTAATCAATGGTCACATATTGCTATGACAAAAACAAATAGTGGAATTACCGTATTTGTCAACGGAATTGCTGGAACAACAACAGCGATTAGTGGAACACCACAATCTAGTGCTACATATCCACTTCAAATTGGTGCTTATTATAACGCCTATCAAACAGGTAACATTTCTAATTTGAGAATTTTAAAAGGTACTGCATTATATTCAGGCAATTTTACACCACCAACTTCTCCATTAACCGCTATAGCAAATACTGTTTTATTATTAAACACATCTTATTACCAAAATCCTTTTTCAGATTCAAGCAGTAATAATTACACAATTACAATCAATGGTGGTGTAACATCAAATACAATAAATCCTTTCGGTCTTTAATTAAACGAATAAATAAAACACTATGGCAAAATTATTATCAAACACAAGAGTTTATGGAACAGCAAGTATCGACACATCGTTAACTGTTGGTGTCGTTAATCCTGTTGCATCTACTAGTAACACTACAGGCTCTCTAGTGGTTGGTGGAGGCGTTGGTATTTCGGGTAACTTAGTTGTTTCTGGAACGTTAACCACAAATACAACGTCTTTAATTATGTGTGCTGGATTACCATCAAATAATACTGTACCATCAGGAGTTAATACAGTTGTACCTTTAGTTTCTCAATATGACCCAAATGGTTGGTGGAAAACAACAAGTAATACTGCTATTCCTGGTGTTGCTGGTTGGTACCATGTTTCTGCTCAGGTTTGGTGGAATAGTAGTAATAATAATACAGGACAAATAAATTCACAAGTTCAAAAAAATGCTAGTACTGCATCAATCAACCAAGCCAATAATGTCAATATAACAACAACCACAGGATTAACAACAACACATTCAACTTTAGTTTATTGTAATGGTTCGACTGATGCCATAGGATTAACGGCATATACTAATGCAACAGGACAACAAATAGTACCAGGTACAATAACGAATGGTTTAAGTTCCGGAACATTCTTACAAATATACTTTGTAAGGTGATATAGACAAGTTATAAATACCTCCATATTAGGAGGATTTCATGGCAACAATTACATCCAGACAAGATTTCACAACATACTGCCTACGTAGGTTAGGCTTTCCTGTTATCGAAATTAACGTGGATCCTGACCAAGTTCAAGACCGTATTGATGACGCACTTCAATATTGGCAAGATTATCACTTTGATGGACTTCAAAAAGTCTATTGGATTCATTATATAACACAAGACGATATTAATAACCAATATTTGGATGCTACAAAAGCGTTAGACCAAGATGGTAATGCTATTGAACTTGCCGGTATTACTCGTATATTTCCACTTTCAGATTCACAAGCAACGATTAATATGTTTGACCTGCGTTATCAATTACGTTTAAATGAGTTATACGACTTCACCTCCGCATCATACATCAATTATAATCTAACACAGCAACACTTACGTTCACTAGAAATTCAATTCACTGGTGAAGTTCCTATTCGATTCCAAAGACATATGCAAAGATTGTATATTGATTGGGCATGGGGCAACTATGAAGCGCCGGTTGGCCAAGTGGTAGTATCAGAAGCTTATGCTCTGATTAATCCAGACACCTACAATTTGGTATGGAATGACCGTTGGTTAAAAGAATATGCTTCTGCTTTAATTAAAAGAAGTTGGGGTAATAACCTTTCTAAGTTTGCCGGTTTACAATTACCAGGTGGAGTTACTTTAGATGGTAAAACAATTCAAAAAGAAGCTACCGATGAAATTGAAAGATTAGAAAAAGAGATGGAAATGAATTACGGAAGTCCTTTGGAGTGGTTTATGAATTAATCTAGTGGCGCTCAAATGTCCTTGTTGTATAAATAAGATATAATAAGGAGATAATATGAAAGTTTATTGTATAGAAAATAAATTGGATGGTAAAAAATATGTTGGTGTAACTAGAGGAGAAATTGAAAGAAGGTTTAAACAACATAAAACTATTACTAAAACAAAAAATAGTTCAAATAAAAGTCATATACACAATGCAATGGCTTTATATGGCGTAGAAAATTTTATAGTGTATGAATTGGATCGTGCAGAAACTAAAGAAGAATTATTTGAAAAAGAAAAAGAATGGATTAAAAAATTAGATTCTAAAAATAATGGTTACAATGAAACAGATGGTGGTGAAGGTACTTTTGGATGGAAACCAACAGAAGAACAACGAAAAGAAAATAGTAAAAGATTAAAAGAATACTATTTAAATAATCCAGATTCCAAAAAACATTTGGCAAATAAAACAAAAGAATTTTGGAATAATTTAACTGAAGAAGAAAAAGATAAAAGAAAAAAACAATTCTTAGAAATAAGAGAGTTAGGATACAAAACAGCATCAAAAGGTAAAACTTGGACTTTATCCGAAGAATCTAAAAAAAATGTTGCTGATGCTAAGAGTGTTAATTGGTTAATAACTTTTCCAAACGGTAAAAAAGAAATTATAAAAAATATGAACAAATTTTGTAGAGAACATAATTTAGACCAAGGTGCAATGTCTAATGTTGCCAAAGGAAAAAAGAATCATCATAAAGGCCATTTGTGCCAAAAGTTAGGACATTAACATGGCAGTTAGCCAATATTTTAATAATTACAACAGCTTAGCTGAACAAAGAGTTATTGAAGATTTAATTGTGGAATCCATAAAAATTCAAGGATTCGATGCCTACTATCTTCCTAATAATAACAATCAAGCCAGAGACCTTCTCTATGGTGAAGATCCTGTTCGTAAATTTGAATCGGCTTTTCAGTTGGAATTATACCTTTCTAGTTCAATGGAATACGAAGGTGAAAAAGAATTCTTTTCTAAATTTGGTTTAGAAATTAAAAATAATGTAAAAGTTATTGTATCCAAGAGAACTTTCACCCAAAGAATACCTAATAATGCCAATTTAACTAGGCCTAATGAAGGTGATTTAATTTATATTCCTTTCTTAAATGGTACAGGTGAGTTGTTTGAAATTAAATTCACTAATCAAACTAAAGATTTCTTTATGTTGGGAAGAAAAGTTCCTTATTTCTATGAGTTGGAAATGGAGAAATTCAAATACTCACAAGAAGTTATTGCTACTGGAATTTCTGATATTGACACAGTTGTTACAGATTCAGCATACACATTACATTTAAATACTGGCGCAGGTAATCATATTAATTACAATATACAAGAAGTTGCATATCAATCGGCAGATGGAACTCAAGCTAATGCTACAACCATTGCCGTGGTACAATCTTGGATACCATCATCTAATACTCTATCGGTTACCAATATTGCTGGTGAATTTGTTGATGGTCAAATAATTTATGGTGCAACAAGTAATGCTCAATATGTATTATCTACATTTGACCCATTGAATTCTCCAGCAAATAAAGAAAACTATGATAACGAACTCATTTTAAATAATGCAGCTGCTATAACAAATACTTCTGAAACAAATACTTTTGGTAAAATATAATGGCCAATATATTCTATAATCGTATTATTCGTAAACTTACTGTAGGTTTTGGTAATTTATTTGATAATATTACATTGGTTCGTTATAATCCAGACGAAACTGAAGCTGAAAGATTTATCGTTCCTATTGCCTATGCAGCAAAAGAATTATATGTTCAACGTATTGAAGGTGATGCAAACTTAGATAAAAAAGTTCAAATGACTTTACCTCGTATGTCATTTGAAATGGTAGGTTTAAATTACGATGCCACAAGAAAACAAAACACCAATTTTAAAACATTTAATCAAACAAGTTCTGGTGTTCTTGCTCAATATAATCCTGTACCTTATAATTTTGATTTTAATTTATACATTTATGTAAGAAATATTGAAGATGGTTCACAAATTATTGAACATATATTACCTTATTTTACACCAGATTATACAATTAAACTCAATTTAATTCCTGAAATGGGTATTGTAAAAGAAATACCTGTTGTATTAAATAATACAAGTCATGAAATAACTTATGAAGGAACTAGAGATTCTGACCCTCGTATGATTATTTGGACATTAAATTTTACTGTCAAAGGTTATGTATTTGGTCCTACATCTTCTGCTGGATTAATTAAAACTTCTATTACAAATATTCTCAACGATATTACTGATAGTCAATCTGTAATTTTTAACGTAGCGAATACAGGTATTGGAACATATAAAACAGGTGAAATTGTGTATCAAGGTTATTCACTTAACTCGGCCACAGCAACAGCAAAAGTGGTTGTATTTAATCCTAGTAATAATCAAATTACTCTGACAAATGTTAATGGCAATTTTGTATCTAATCAACCTATTATTGGTTCAATTACTAATTCAAATTATGCTTTCACTTCTTATAGTGTATCTTCTATCGATTATTCACAAATAATTGTTGTGCCAAACCCACCCACATCAAACTCCAATGGTCATTATACATATACAACCACTATAACAGAAACACCAAATATAGCAAATACATACCCGAAAGTTTAATATGAGCAATATTGATAAATCATTAAGTAACATCTTTGATGTGAATCCAATTGGTGAACCAGAACCAAAAAAAGAAACTTTACCAACACACTACAATAAATCTGACATTGAAGAAGATTTAAATGATGCTTACCAACAATCAAAAGAAAATCTTCAGAGTATTTTAGACCAAGGCAAAGAAGCCATGGAAGAAATATTAAATATAGCTAAGATAGGTCAACATCCAAGAGCATTTGAAGTTTATGGTACTATATTAAAAAATATGGTAGATGCCAATAAAGAACTTTTAAATATTCAGAAACAAATGCGTGAAATGGATAAGAAAAAAGAAGTTAATAACACAAATATAGATAAAGCAATATTTGTTGGTTCTACAAATGAACTGGCTGCCTTTTTGAAAAATCAAGGAAAAGAAAAATGAAATTGTGGGTGAATGTTTGTTTTTATTATATGCCTGAAAGATGCGAAAACTTTAAAAGAATTATCAAAAGCCTTCAAAGTATTACCACAGAAAAAACAAAAATTATTGTTAATTCAAATACCAATTTTGATGAGAGTTTAAGAATTGATGTATCATTATTGAATGACCCATACCATTTAACATGGGAACATAAAAAATATATGCCAGCATTTTTAGATTCCGATTATACACATTATGTTTACATGGAAGGTAATGTTGAAGTAACTGAAAAAAATTTAGTTTATTGGGAACAAACTAGGAGTTTATTTTTAAGAAATAATTTAAACTTTGTGCCTGGGTTACACAGAACAGAAAATGATACAGAAGGCAATGTATTTTCTTTAGATTGTACAAGACATCCAACAAATAGACCAGTAATTTCTGTTGAAGGTAAAAAATTTATTTCATTAGGTGAACCATATCAAGGTATGTTTATTATGGATAGAAACTTAGTACAAGAACATATTAATTCGGATTATTTTCATTTGGGTCAAAAAGGTTGGTATGGTATTAGAGAATCGGCTAATTTAGGTAGTACCTATGTTAATGTGCCTCAAGGTTTTGAACATAAAGTTTTAATACCTGTAGATAATTTTTCAGATTCTTGGATACCTCACCTAACTAATAATTATGTTACAAATCCAAATTCACCACACTCAAAAATAAAGATAGAAACATTATTAAATGGCTACTAAAGAATCGTACCGTGATAATCCCCTACTCAAAAGAGTAGGCGTTCAGGTTAATTACACCAAAGAACAACTTGATGAATATATCAAGTGTCGGCAGGATCCTATCTATTTTGCCAAATACATCAAAATTATCACTTTAGATGATGGTATTGTTCCTTTTGAGATGTATGATTTTCAAGAGGATATGATTAAAAAGTTTCATGATAACCGTTTTGTCATCGTAAAATGTCCCCGTCAGGTTGGTAAAACTACTACAGCTATTGCTTATTTACTTTGGACCGTACTCTTTCAAGATTCTCAAACCATCGCAGTTTTGGCCAACCGTGGCGACACTGCTCGTAAGATTCTTAGTAAGTTACAGTTAGCGTATGAGAATCTTCCTATGTGGCTCCAACAAGGTGTGGTCGAATGGAATAAGGGTCGTATTGAATTAGAAAATCATTCAGTTATTATTGCCGACTCTACATCAAGTTCAGCGGCTCGTTCTGGTTCTTTTAACATTGTATTCTTAGACGAGTTTGCTTTCGTACCATCCAATATTGCTTATGACTTCTTTACCTCAGTTTATCCTGTGATTACTGCTGGTACTAAAACAAAGATTTTGATTGTATCTACACCAAATGGTATGAATTTATTCTACAAAATTTGGCAAGATGCGGTCAATAAAAGAAATAATTATGTTCCTTTTGAGATTCATTGGTCACAAGTTCCTGGCCGAGATGAAGATTGGAAAGAAGAAACAATACGGAATACTTCTCAAAGACAATTCCAACAAGAATTTGAAACAGAATTTTTAGGTTCTTCAAATACACTTATTTCTGGTTTAAAACTCCAACAATTGGTATATCAAGACCCACTTGCCAATCATGATGAGTTAAAAGTCTATAAAATGCCGGTCAAAGATGACGAAGAAAATAAAAAAGACCACCTATATGCCATTACGGTTGACGTATCTGAAGGTAAAGGATTAGATTTTCATGCCTTTAATGTGTTTGATATATCTACTGTACCATATGAACAGGTTGCATCTTATAGAAGTTCTACTATTTCACCTGTATTATTACCAACAATCATTTATAATGCGGCACAATTATATAATAATGCTTACGTTTTGGTTGAAATCAATAATACTCCACAAGTTGCCGAGATTTTACACCAAGATTTGGAATATGAAAACTTATGGAAAGTATTTACAGGTAACAAAAAGCCACAACAATTATCGGCTGGTTTTGCCAGAGGCGTACAGTTAGGTTTGAAGATGTCGCCACAAGTGAAAAGAATTGGTTGTTCCAATCTAAGAACACTTGTTGAAGGCAATAAATTAGTTATCAATGACTTTGATACGATATCAGAACTAACCACTTTTGTGGCTAAGAAAAACTCGTTTGCGGCAGAATCGTCTGAAAATACTGATGACTTAGCGATGAGTTTAGTAATATTTGCTTGGGCAACAACACAAAAATATTTCAAAGAGATTGTTAATCACGATATTCGTAAGCAATTACAACTTGAAAATATGAATCAACATGATGAATTGACGCCCGTTGCACCTGTAATTGATGATGGTATAGAACATTCTTTTGATGTTTTTGATGGTGATGTATGGGAAAAAGCAGATAGTAGAGAAACTTATTCTGCTTATTTTAGAGAAATACACAGATAACTATAAATATTACCTTTCATAAATATCTGTATGGTATTAAAACTGCCAAAAAAATCATAATAATTCAAGGAGATAACAAATGGCATTCACAATCTCTCCAGGCGTATCCGTATCTGAAATTGACTTAACCACAGTCGTTCCATCAGTACTAACTACGGCCGGTGCTTTTGCTGGAGCTTTTAGATGGGGTCCAGTTAATGTTGCATATCAAGTAAGTAATGAAATTGTTTTAGCTAACAAATTTGGAACACCAGATACTAACACATCCACTTCATTCTTTACTGCTGCTTCATTTTTAGCTTACGGAAATAACTTACAACTTGTTCGTGCAGCTAACACTTTAAGTTATAACGCTACTTCTGGAGCATCACTTCAAGTACAAAACGAAAATGTTTTTCAATATAGCTATTTAAACAACACTAACGGTAATACATATGGTTCATTTATTGCTCGTTATCCTGGTGCTTTAGGTAATTCTTTAACTGTTTCTGTCGCAGACTCAAATACATTTAACCAAATTACTGGTGCTGGTACAATTACTACATCAACATCTAGTACGACTGTATCTGGACTTAACACATACTTTACAACAGATGTAACAGTAGGTTCTTTCTTAACTACAACATCTGGCGCAATTCTAGGTCAAATTGCTTCTATTACTAATGATACCACATTGACTTTAGTTAACAACGCAAACTTTACTTTCAATTCTAGTAACGGTTATAGTAGTGGTATTGCATTCAACATTAACTGGCAATATTCTTCGTATTTCACATCAGCGCCTTCGACATCTGCGAGTGTGGCTGCAGCGGGCGGTTCAAATGACGAATTACACGTTATTGTTGTTGATTCTGGTGGATTATTCACAGGAACTAAAGGTACTGTATTAGAAACTTTCCCATTTGTATCAAAAGCTTCTGATGCTTATTCAAATACCACAGGCGTGTCAAATTATTATAAAAACGTAATTTTCAATAATTCACAATACGTTTATTCAATTGACCATCCTGAATATGCTATCACTAGTGCTACATGGGGTAAAATATCTTCTGGTACAAACTTTACAACTTTAACAAATGCCCAAACAGTTAATTTGTCTGGTGGTACAGATGTTACACCATCCGATAGTGATATCATTAATGCTTATGGTCAATTTACAAATAAAGATGTTATTTCAATTGATTTAGTATTAACAGGTGGCGCAGATAGTACTGTACAACAATATGTTATAAACAATATTGCTGCAGCAAGAGCAGATTGTGTGGCATTTGTTTCACCTCCATACTCTGCTGTTGTACAAAAACCAGGAAATGAAGTATCTGGTATTACATCTTGGATAAGTTCTTTAGGTATCAGTTCACCATCAATCGGTTCGTACGTTGTTGCTGATTCTGGTTGGAAATATTTGTTTGACAAATATAACAACACATACCGTTGGGTACCATTAAACGCTGATATTGCTGGTTTGTGTGTATATACTGATTCAGTTCGTGATCCATGGTGGTCACCTGCTGGTTACAATCGTGGTAATTTAAAGAATGTTATTAAATTAGCATGGAATCCAAGTCAATCACAGAGAGATACAATTTATTCAATTGGTGTTAATCCCGTTGTTACTTTCCCTGGAAGCGGAACAATTCTTTATGGTGATAAAACATTGCAATCTAAACCATCTGCATTTGACCGTATCAATGTTCGTAGATTGTTTATTGTATTAGAAAAAACAATTTCTTTGGCTGCCAAGTATTCATTATTTGAATTCAATGACGCTTTCACACAATCTCAATTTGTATCTTTAGTAACTCCATATTTGAGAGATGTACAAGGACGTAGAGGTATTACCGCCTTTAAAGTTGTTTGTGATTCTACAAATAATACACCACAAGTCGTTAATTCTAATCAATTTGTTGGTGACATCTATATTCAACCTGCTCGTTCAATTAATTTTATTCAGTTGAACTTTATTGCTGTTGCTTCTGGTGTTACATTCAACGAAGTCGTTGGTTCAACTGGCGTATAAATAATTTAACGATTAGGAGAAAAAAATGACATTTAATGTAAATCAATTTAGAGCGAATTTAATTGGTGACGGAGCCCGTCCCAATTTATTCCAAGTAACTCTAAATTTTCCAACTATTGCAGCTAATGGTACAGCAGCAGGACAAACAGGACAATTTTTAATTAAATCGTCACAAGTACCTGGCTCAACAATAGGTATGGCACCTTTGTATTATTTTGGTCGTGAAATGAAATTTGCTGGCAATCGTAGTTTTCCAGATTGGACAGTAACCGTAATTAACGATGAAAATTTTACAATCAGAAGTTCTATTGAAAACTGGATGAATTCTATTAATAGTCACGTTGGTAATTTGAGAGCTACAGCAGCTGATGCTCCAACAAATTATACCACTAACGCAACTGTTTCTCAATATTCTAAAGATGGTTCTATTTTACAGAACTACGTTTTCAATGGTTTATTTCCAATTGATTTATCTCCAATCGGTTTAGATTGGAGTAATAACGACACTATCGAAGAATACGATATAACGTTTGCTTATCAATATTGGACAAATACAGTTAGTACAGATAGTTAATATGTGTTATTTACGAGAGGGGCTTTGGCCCCTTTCTTTATGTTTTTTTGAATTGATATAGGACAAAATGGCTGCTAATAAATTTTCTTTATTTGGTTTTACGATTTCACGGAAAGAGTCAGAAGATGACCAGGCCGTGCAACAATCCTTTACGCCTCCGTCAAACGATGATGGCGCCTTAACGATAACATCTGCCGCTTATTATGGAACATACGTTGACCTAGACGGCACCGCTAAAAATGAAGTAGAGTTAATTTCTCGTTACCGTGAAATGGCAATGCAGCCTGAAATAGAATCTGCAATTGATGATATCATCAATGAAGCCATTTGCCAAGACGATGATGGTAATAATATTAAAATTGTTTTAGATGCTTTAAAACAACCAGAAAAAATCAAAACAGCCATCAAAAATGAATTTCATACCATATTGCGTATGTTAAACTATAACAATATGGCACACGATATATTTCGTAGATACTATGTTGATGGTAGAATGTATTATCACATTATTATCGACCGTGATAATCCTATTGCTGGTATTAGAGAATTAAGATATATTGACCCACGTAAATTGCGTAAAGTACGTGAAGTTAAAAAGAAAAAAGATGAACGCACTGGCGTAGAAGTAATGAATGTTATTAATGAATATTACATTTTTAACGATAAAGTTACAACTGGTTCTTCTAGTAATTTTGGTCCTGTGGGAGTTAGAATTACTACCGACTCTATTATTTCTGTTGTTTCTGGTCTTATGGACTCTCGCCGTGCTGTAGTTCTTTCATACCTACATAAAGCAATCAAACCACTTAATCAATTAAGGATGATTGAAGATGCGACAGTTATTTATCGTATATCTAGGGCTCCTGAGCGCCGTATTTTTTATATTGACGTTGGCAATCTACCCAAATTAAAAGCAGAACAATACCTCCGTGACATCATGGTTAAATACAAGAATAAACTTGTATATGATGCCAACACAGGTGAAGTTCGTGATGACCGTAAATTTTTATCTATGATGGAAGATTTTTGGTTACCACGTAGAGAAGGCGGCAAAGGTACTGAGATTGCTACATTACCTGGCGGCCAAAACTTAGGTGAATTAGAAGATGTTAAGTATTTTGAAAAGAAACTATATAAAGCATTGAATGTTCCTGTTTCTCGTTTAAATCCAGAAAATTCTGGTTTTTCTTTAGGTCGTACAAATGAGATTACACGTGACGAATTAAAATTTGCTAAATTTGTTGACCGTATGCGTAACAAGTTTTCTGATTTGTTTGACCAAGCATTAAGAGTTCAATGTGTTCTTAAAGGTATTTGTACCAATGAAGAATGGATGGAATTTAAAGAACACATCTATTATGATTTTATTAAAGATAATAACTTCACAGAACTCAAAGATGCTGAGTTAATGAAAGAGCGTTTAGCTTTATTGCAAGAAGTGGATCCATATACTGGTCGTTACTTCTCGCAGTCATGGATTCAAAGAAATGTATTACGATTGACTGACCATGAAATTAAAGAAATGCAAATTGAGATTGATGAAGAAAAGGCAAATGGTTTAGGTTTACCGCAACAGACAATGAATAATATCTCTGCACAGATGATGTTATCACAGGTTCCACAACAACCAGCGAATCCGGTAGACCAAGAAGAAGAAGATGTATAAATATTATATCAATTAAATAAATGGAGAAAATGATGGCAGATTATTCAACACGCAATATTATAGATTATGCAATGGATGACAACGGTGTTGAATTCCGTAAAGCATTGTACGGTGCAATTCACGATAAAGTATCGGCACACATTGAAGCAGCTAAAGAAGTGATTGCACAAAATTTAATTTCTCCAGATGAAGATGATTACGAAGAAGAACATCAAGAATCTGAAGAAGAATCGGAAGAATAAGGATAAAAAATGGCCGGAGCAAAATATACATATCAAGTATTAAGAGATACAACAACAGATGCCGTTATTAAATTAACAGGTATTTTTGATGGTGCATCTCAAGAAGCAAACAATCAGAGAATTCAAGCTAATACATTATATGGCGCTTTGGATGCTAATGGTGTTCCTTTAAGAAGTTCTTCTAGTTTAAGTAATACCGCTCTGAGTTATTATGACTTACAATTAACAGGTTTAAAGTATTACGTTAATTTACCAACGTCAAATACATCTGGTCAAATAGGTACTGTTGAAGTATTTTGGAACGGTTCAGGAAGCACTCCAGCGGCACAATATGCCAATTCAGCAACCATTTTTCATTTGAACAGTTCTGGTGAGTTTGGTTTAGGTGAACAATTACCATCTATTACAAATAACTCTGGTGGTACTAACGGTTATCCTTTAGTTACAGCAAATACAGGTAATGGCGACTTAGGTGTATATACTTCAGGTGCAACGGCAAACAGTTCATATACTTTAATTATTGCATTACGTAAGAATAATCAAATGTATCAACGTGGTCAATTTAATGATCCAGCTGCATTTAACTATACTCCTTATAACCTCAAACCATAACGGAAAAGTAATGAAACTCATTAAAGAAATTCACGAAACAGTTAATTATATTACGGAAGGTGCAGACGGCAAAAAAGAACTTTACATTGAAGGTCCTTTTTTAGTATCCGAAAAGAAAAATAAAAATGGCCGTCTGTATGAATACAATACGATGAAAAAAGAAGTTCATCGTTATACTGAAGAATATATCAATAAAAATCGTGCGTTTGGTGAGTTAGGACATCCTGAAACACCTACTATTAATCTAGACCGTGTATCACATATGATTGTTGGGTTAAGAGAAGATGGTACACAATGGATTGGTAAGGCAAAAATTCTTGATACACCTATGGGACAAATTGCTCGTAAACTTATTGAGGGTGGTGCTCAATTAGGTGTTTCTTCAAGAGGTATGGGTTCATTGAAGAATGTTAACGGTGTTAATGTTGTTCAGAACGATTTTTATCTAGCCACAGCGGCAGATATTGTAGCAGACCCTTCCGCACCTGGTGCTTTTGTACAAGGTATTATGGAAGGTAAAGAATGGATGTTAGTCAATGGTGTATGGACTGAAGTTGAACATGCGCAAGCTGTTAAACAAATTCGCCAAGCTTCACAAGCGGATATAGAAAAAGTTAGTCTACACATATTTGAAAACTTCATGAAAAAACTTTAATTATAAATATCCAATATAAATCAAGGAGATTTTCAAAATGGCAAATTACAATCTATCTGATGCCGCTAAAAACATTTTATTAGGCGAAGATTCTAAATCAACTTTTGATGCAAACATTGCTCAAAAGCGTGGTCAACGTGGCCATGAAGGCACACAAGGTAAAAGAGGTATGGTTGGTCAAGATAAATTACCTACATCTACTGTTGCTGGTCAACAAGATGTTGGTGAAATTGGTCAATCACCGGAAGAAATGGATGATAATTTACCTGATTATTTAAAAGGTACTCCATCAGCAACTCCTCCAGGTGCCACACCACCTGTAGGTTCACAAAAAGATGGTGTTGGTGCTTCTAAAGTTACTGGCCCACAAGATACAATGGGGAGAAAAGACATTATGCACCCAACACAATCAATGGCAACTGACTATCAAGCAATTCGTGACCGTATTGCTGGTAAATTAGCACCACAAATGATGCCAACAAACGCTGGTGGCGTTGGTATTCAATCTTACGGTGAAGAAACAGAATACGATGATGAGTCTTTAACTGAAGAAGAAAAGATGATGAAAAAAGATAAAGAAATGAAGATGAAGAAAATGATGCATCAAGATATGAAGATGAAAGAAGATATCGATGCGTTATTGTCTGGCGAAAATTTATCTGAAGAATTTGTACAAAAAGCAACAACAATTTTTGAAACTGCTGTTTTGACACGTGTTGATGTTGTTGTTGAACAAATCGAACAAGAATTAACAGAACAATTTGAAATTGCTGTAGAGCAAATCAAAGAAGATTTAGCAGCTAAAGTTGATGATTACCTAAATTATATGGTAGAAGAATGGATGAATGAGAATCAACTTGCTATCGAATCCGGTTTACGTGCAGAAATTACCGAAGATTTTATTTCTGGCTTACGTAACCTTTTTGTTGAGCACTATATTGATATTCCTACTGAAAAAGTGGATGTTGTTGAGCAATTAGCAGCTAAAGTTGAAGAACTTGAAAATGCACTCAATGAAGAAATCAATAATAATGTTGCATTAACAAAAGATTTAAACGAACAGAAAAAAATTGAGGCTATCTACGCAGCGTGTGAAGGCCTGACGCAAACTCAAGTAGAAAAACTTAAAGCGCTTGCAGAAAACGTTGAGTTTAATACTGAAGAAGATTTTGCTGACAAAATCGAAACTTTAAAAGAATCATATTTTAAAGCTGACATTAAGGTCGCAAATAAATTGGATTTAACGGAAGAAATCGAAATTGAAGAAGAAACTAGAAAATCAGTTTCTACCGATCCTTCAATGGAAGTTTACGCTAAAACAATCTCTCAAACACTAATTAAGTAAAAAAGGATAAAAAATGTACTTAACAGAAGAACTACAAAAGAAATGGGATCCAGTTCTGAATCATCCAGAACTCGAATCTATTAAAGACCCATACAAAAAGGCTGTTACAGCCATGGTATTGGAAAATCAACATCAGGCAATGACAAAAGACCGTCAAGCTTTGATGGAAGTGTCTGACTCTGGTCCAACAAACGCAACTGGTTCAGCTGTTCAGAACTTTGACCCAATTTTAATTAGCTTGGTTCGCCGTGCTTTGCCTAACTTAATCGCTTATGACGTTGCTGGTGTACAACCAATGACTGGTCCTACAGGATTAATTTTTGCAATGCGTGCTCGTTACGCTAATCAAACTGGTACAGAAGCATTCTACAACGAAGCTAATACAATCTTCTCTGGTAATACTTCACAGTATGCTCCATATAACTCATATGGTTTCCAAGGTACTTCAACAACTGATACAGCAAACTCTGCCGTTGCTAACGAAACTGCTAACAGTTTCACAACTGGTATTGCAATGCCAACATCACAAGCTGAATTCTTAGGCGCTGATACAGGTTCTACATTCCAACAGATGGCATTCTCTATTGAGAAAGTTACTGTAACTGCTGCTTCACGTGCATTGAAAGCTGAGTACTCATTAGAACTTGCACAAGACTTAAAAGCAATTCACGGTCTTGATGCTGAAACAGAATTGTCTAACATTTTGTCTACTGAGATTCTTGCTGAAATTAACCGTGAAGTTATCCGTACTATCTATTTGTCTGCTGTTGTTGGTGCACAATATGGTACAGTTACACAAGGTTACTTTGACTTAGATACTGACTCTAACGGTCGTTGGTCTGTTGAGCGTTTCAAAGGTTTGATTTTCCAAATTGAAAGAGATGCTAACGTAATCGCAAAACAAACTCGTAGAGGTAAAGGTAACGTGTTAATCGTTTCTTCTGACGTTGCTTCTGCTATGGCAATGGCTGGTGTATTATCTTATACTCCTGCTCTCCAATCTGACTTGCAAGTAGATGATACTGGTAACACATTTGCTGGTATGTTACATGGCCGTATCAAAGTGTACATCGACCCATACTATGGTGGTTATACATCTAACCAAGAATTAGTAACTATCGGTTATAAGGGTTCTTCTCCTTATGATGCTGGTATTTTCTATTGCCCATACGTTCCTTTACAAATGGTTCGTGCAGTTGACCAGTTCACATTCCAACCTAAGATTGGTTTTAAGACTCGTTACGGCATGGTAGCAAACCCATTTGCTGCTGGTTTGAATCCTAATAGCGGTATTATTCAACCACGTAGTAACGTATACTATCGTTTGTTCGGAGTCAAAAATTTGATGTAAACTATTGATTTTTTTGATAAAATTACCATAGAGTAATATTTAAAACAGGAACTTCGGTTCCTGTTTTTTTATATATAAATACATATAGTTCTTAACCTTTTTTTATTTGATATGAAACCAACGTATCTGTACATTAAACAACACAAAATTACCAAATTAAAATATTTTGGTAAAACAACTAAAGATCCAAACAAGTATCTTGGTTCAGGTAAACATTGGATTAGACACATCAAAAAACATGGACTTGAAATTGATACTATATGGTATCAATTATTTACTGATGAAAAAGAAATGGTTGATTTTGCTTTAAAATTTTCAAAAGATAATAATATAGTTGAATCAATTGAATGGGCAAATTTAAAAGAAGAAAATGGATTAGATGGTGGATTTGATAAAGGTTGGTGGTCGGAAGAACAATTGAAAAATTTTAGTCAAAAAACAAAAAATGGATGGGCTAATGGGAAATATGATGCTGAAAAACTGCGACTTTCTCGTATTGGATTTAAACAACCAGAATCACAAAAGAAAGCTGTTGCTGAAAAATTATCAAAACATTATTTAATTACAGACCCAAATGGCAATCAATTCACAATCAAAAATTTAAATCAATTTTGTCGTGAAAATAATTTAGACCAAGGAAATATGACAGCTGTATCTAAAGGAAGAATGAAGCAGTGTAAAGGCTGGAAAATCTCTCCTTTTATGACCTAAATACTTGTATGAAAACATTCAAACAATTTCAAAAAGAAAATTATAACGGAAGAAGTATCGTTAAACACGGTATTAAAATTTCATTTCATGATGACCGGGTAGATTTTCATAAAGGTTCTGAATTGGTACATTCACATAAAGGCGATTATAAAAATGCCACTAAAGGACATATAACGGCCGCAACAAGCAAAGCAGCAAAATTGCAAGCCGATTCAGACCATTTTAAATCAGACCATGAAAGACGTTTTAAAATGGCTACTCCATTTAAAAAGTCAAGGTTTAAATAATGACTGCACTTACTAGAACCCCACAAAATACTAATTACTTACAACCAACCAAATATGTGTTGCAGTTTGACCGTATTGGTTCGGTTCAATACTTCTGCCAAACAATAAACATACCTGGTATGAGTTTGGGTCAAGCATCTTTTAGTAATCCTATGATAGATATTCCTATCGCTGGTAATAAACTAACATATAACCCATTGAATATTGAATTTGCTATTTCAGAAGATTTGGATTCTTGGAATCAATTACAATTATGGCTTCGTTCTATTGCTTCACCATCAAGTATTGCCGAAAGAAATCAATTAACAGCATTACAAAATAATTATAAAACTTCAAAACTTACTAGTTATTCTGATGCCACATTAACAGTTCTTTCAGCATTAAATAATCCAATTCTAAGAGTTCAATTTTACAATACTTTTCCAACTTCATTATCAGACATTTTTTTTGATACGAAAGACTCAGCAGATACCATTATCACAGGTAATGCAAGTTTTTCTTTTGAGTATTTTGATTTTCTCCCATTGTAACACAGGCTTGCCACAGTAACATAGTTTATGTTATAGTGTAATATTAACGTTAATTTATTGAATATATTATGGAAACTTTAGAACAAGTATTGGAAACATGGAAATCAGACGCAGATATTGACCAGACAGAACCTGGCAGAGAACTGTTGAAGATTCCAAAACTACACAACAAATATATTAGCATATTAGTCAAACATAAAATGGCTGCCAAAAAGGCTCATTTTAATTATCTTCGTATGCGTAAGATTAAAATTGACTATTATGGAGGTCGCCTAAGTAAAGAAGAACTAGAAGAACATGGATGGGAACCATTCCAATTTGTTCTGAAATCTGATGTGACGGCTTATCTAGAAGCAGATGATGATTTAATCAGACTGCTTGAAAAGAAAGTATATCATGAAGAAACGGTATCTGTAATTGAATCTATATTAAATGAATTGAAACAAAGAACGTGGCAAATTCGTGATTTTATATCTTGGGAACGGTTTATAGGTGGACAATAACGAACATATAATAATCTCTAAAGTAAATGAGGTGTACTTAAAAATAGAGTGTGAGCGTTCTATTGCTCGAGAATTACACGAACACTTTTCTTTTTTTGTGCCTGGTCATACCTTTGTTCCTGCCTATCAAAGTAGATTATGGAATGGCAAAATATATCTATTTCATCTACACAACTCACAAATTTATATTGGTCTACTTCCTTATCTTGAAAAATTTTGTAATGATAGAAAATATACCTATACACACGACATTGTAGATGATGATTATCCGCTCTATTATGCCAATAAGTTTATTGAAGATTTAAATATTCAATCTAAGGGCCAATCAATAGAAGTTCGTGAACATCAAATTAATGCCTTTGTTCACTCTATGCGTAAACGTAGAGCGTTGTTGGTTTCACCGACAGCATCAGGTAAATCTCTTATCATCTATTTAATTTTTCAACAATTATACAAATATCAAAATCTCAAAGGTTTAATCATTGTACCAACCACTTCTTTAGTGGAACAATTATACACCGATTTTGAAGATTATGCAAATTCTTCAATGAAATCTTTAGTACATAAAATATATCAGGGAAAAGAAAAAGAGTCAAACCTTCCTTTAATTATTTCTACATGGCAATCTATCTACAAACAACCTAAAGAATATTTCCAACAATTTGATTATGTCATTGGTGATGAGGCACATTTATTTAAAGCACAATCAATGACAACAATTCTTACTTCTTGTATTAATGCCAAATACCGTGTAGGGCTTACAGGAACATTAGATGGTACAAAAACACATCAACTTGTATTAGAAGGTTTATTTGGGCCTGTAAACAAAGTAATTACTACTAGACAGTTAATTGATAAACAACAGGTATCTGATTTTAAAATTAAATGTTTGGTTCTTAAACATCCAGATGAAAAATGTAAAGAGTTAAAAGATAAAACATATCAAGAAGAAATTCAGTATCTCATTTCAAATGATGCCAGAAATAAATTCATTAAAAATCTGGCGGTTAGCCTAGGTAATAATACATTAATTCTCTATCAAATGGTTGAAAAACACGGGCAAATCCTGTATGATATCATAAGAAATACAGAAAAGATAGGCAGCAGAAAGGTATTCTTTGTTCACGGAGGAACTGATACTGCTGATAGAGAAGAAATTAGACGAATAATGGAGATTGAACAAGATGCAATTGTCGTGGCAAGTTATGGTACTTTTAGTACAGGTATTAATATTCGAAATCTTCATAATATTATATTTGCTAGTCCGTCTAAGAGTCGTGTCAGAAACTTACAATCAATTGGTCGTGGATTACGTCAAGCTGAAGGTAAAGAACAGGCAGTCCTCTATGACATCGCAGACGACCTCATCTGGAAAAAACATATGAATTATACACTAAAACATTTCATCGAAAGATGTCGTATATATACGGAAGAGCAGTTCCCATTTAAGGTTTATAAGATAGGACTAAAAAATGTTTAGTACACAAATAATAAAATTACAAAATGGAGATGACTTGATAGCCAATGTGGATTTATCCACGACAGGAAAATCTTATATTTTAGAAGAACCAATGAAATTCTTTGTAGATTTCCGTAATGGAAATGCTTTGGTGATGCAACATTATTTACCTGTTCAATTAGTAAAACAAAATAGTGTTTGTATTAAAGAAACAGATATTTTAGCCATATTGAATCCTGATGAAGAATTTGTTGAGTATTATCAACACACGATTGAAAAGATTAAAAGATTGATGCAAGCTAAAGCAGATATTGCTGAAATGTCTGATGAAGAAATAAACAATATTATTAATCAATTTGAATTGGAAAACAATGAAACAGGAATATTACATTAATATCAATCTCAAAGCGGGACATACTCGACTATACTCACTTGTCAAGCGTTTGTCAATAACTTTAGGTGGTAAACATGGCGACTAAACAAAAACATTATATAAACAATGCTGATTTTCTCAAAGCTTTAATAGACTATAAAGATAAGTCAGAACTAGCTAAGAAAGAAAAACGACCACCTCCTGATATTCCAAATTACATTGGTGAGTGCTTCATGAAGATTGCCGAAGGTTTATCTCATAAGCCAAACTTTATTAACTATACCTATCGTGAAGAAATGATGTCTGATGGTATTGAAAATTGTTTAATGTATTTTGACAATTTTGATCCTACCAAATCAAACAATCCATTTGCTTACTTCACACAAATTATTTACTATGCCTTTTTAAGAAGAATACAAAAAGAAAAAAAACAATTATATGTTAAGTATAAAGCTACTGAACAAATGGGCATACTAGATGAGTTTGAAATGTTAGAGTTTGAAGATGGTACAACAAAACAATTTGAATTGTATGATAACATTTCCGAATTTATTGAAACTTACGAAGATGCCAAAGAAGCTAAGAAATTGGTAAAAAAGCCAAAAGGGATTGAAAAATTCATTGGTGAATGATATAATAGAAAATTATGAAAACAGCAATTATAACAGACCAGCATTTTGGAGCAAGGAATGACTCAATTCATTTTTTGGACTTCTATGAAAAGTTTTATAAAGAAACTTTCTTTCCTAAACTATTAGAAGAAAAAATTGATACCGTTCTTATACTCGGTGATACCTTTGACCGTAGAAAATATATAAACTTTTATTCATATAAACGTGCCAGAGAGATGTTCTTTGACAAATTGTTTTATTATAAGATGAATGTGTTTATGTTGGCTGGTAATCACGATACGTATTTTAAAAATACCAATGATGTAAACTCTGTTCAATTATTATTAGGTGAATATAATAACATTGTTGTTATTGATAGACCACAAGAAGTTTATGTTGGTAATACAAAAATATTAATGTTACCTTGGATTTGTCCTGAAAATTATGATAATTCAATGTGGTATATCAATGAGTCTGATGCCAAACTTTGTATGGGTCATTTAGAAATTGATGGTTTTGTTATGCATCGTGGAATGGTGGCAGAAGGAGGATTAAATCGTGAAATTTTTGGCAAGTTTGATATGGTTTTTTCTGGCCACTATCACCATAGGAATAGCGCAGATAATATTCATTACCTTGGGAATCCTTACGAACTTACCTGGCAAGACTATGGCGATACTAGGGGCTTTCATATTTTTGATACTGACACTTATAATTTGGAGTTCATACCAAATCCGAACTTAATGTTCCATCGAATTATCTATGATGATAAAAAAGAATCTATTACAGAAATTACAAACAAAGATTTAACCAATTATACCAATACGTATGTTAAAGTTGTGGTAATCAATAAAACTAATCCTTTTCTATTTGACCGGTTCATGGAAAATATTTACAATGTTAATCCAATCGATGTTACCATTGTTGAGGACCATACAGACTTGACAGAAGGTATAGAAGATGATACAATAGACCAAGCACAAGATACTATGACAATCATTGAACATTTTGTTGATGGTATTAAAGAAGAACATATTAATAATGATAAGCTGAAAACTGTAATGAAAGAACTATACGTTGAAGCGTTAAATACAGGACAAGCATGATTTGTCCATATCTAGATGAAAATAAACTTTGCTCAATATATGAGTTTAGATTTAACTGTTGTAGAAATTTTCCTAATAGAGAAACTGGAATGTTTTGTAGTGAAACTACCAGATGTGTTTATGATGCAAATGGAAACGTAGACTGCTTTAATTGCAAAGATAAATGTTGTGAACATTTAGAAATACCAGATAATACTCCTATTTGGGAGGTTGTTAAAATATTGGATATTTCTTGTGTTAAATGTAAAGAAACTTATTGTAAATGATTATATTTCAAAAACTCCGTTGGAAGAATATACTTTCAACTGGTGCTAGTTTTACTGAACTTGACTTAACCAAATCACCAAACACTCTTGTTATTGGCAATAATGGTGCAGGTAAATCCACTATGTTGGATGCATTGTGCTTTGGTTTGTTTGGTAAACCATTTCGTAAAATCAATAAACCCAATCTATTAAACTCTATCAATCAACAACAAGGCGTGGTTGAGATTGAGTTTTCTATTGGCAAGAAACAATACAAAGTAATTCGTGGCATTAAGCCAAATGTATTTGAAGTATTTTGTAATGGCGTTTTAGTGGACCAAGATGCGAAAGCTAAAGACTACCAAGACCACTTAGAGAAATTCATTCTCAAAATAAATTTCAAGTCTTTTACGCAAGTGGTCATCTTGGGTTCCGCTTCTTTTGTTCCGTTCATGCAGTTATCACCTGGTGACCGAAGAGCAATCATTGAGGACTTACTAGATATTGGTATCTTCTCATCAATGAATGGTATTGTGAAAGAAAAAATTTCTGCCAATAAATCAGAAGCATTAAAAACAAAATATGATTTAGATTTGACAGCCGAAAAGATTAAACTTCAAAAAGAAGCCATTGAAGAATCTAAGAAACACAATGAAGCCGAAATTGAGAAGAAGAAAAAAGAAAGAGTAGAATCTGGTATTCAAGTAACTAAGATAGTCAAAGACATTGAGTTAATTCAAAAACACATTGATGTATTAAATAAAAAAATTAGTGATAAACTTTCAACAGAAAAGAAGGTGAACCAACTGGTTCAATTGGAGTCCAAACTAGAATCTCGATTAAAAAAATTAGATAAGGAGCATAAATTCTATGAAGAAAATCACGACTGTCCAACCTGCAAACAAAGTATCGCTGACAACTTCAGACATAGCCAGCTTAGTGGAATCGATAAAACAAAAGGAGAAATCGGAGTTGGACTTAAAGAAATCGAGATTAAAATCAAAAAGACAAATGAACG
>Ga0208498_1000164_pt1 | contig 27585 bp, 30 predicted proteins | sample CryBogCBE12Aug09_FD_185502 | JGI IMG/M metagenome (GOLD analysis project Ga0208498, IMG submission 185502) | Freshwater microbial communities from Crystal Bog, Wisconsin, USA - CBE12Aug09 (SPAdes) (version 2) | ecosystem: Environmental > Aquatic > Freshwater > Lake | place: Crystal Bog... | reverse complement strand
CCGAGAGTGATGAATCCCATTTGCGCGAGTGAAGAGTACGCCACCAACCGCTTTAGGTCAGGTGTAACGCACGCCAAAGCAGATCCGTAGAGAATTCCAATAACGCTGAGCGTCATGATGAGCGGACGCATGCTGACCAGTCCGAGTGGCAACAAGCCAACTGCAAATCTGAGTAGTCCGTAGGAACCCATCTTTGCGAGAATTCCAGACAATTGAATTGACGTTGCTGTTGGAGCTTCGGCGTAGGTTAGTGGCGCCCACGTGTGAAGTGGCCAGATTGGTGACTTCACAGCAAACGCAATTAAGAACATCACGAAAAGCCACACTTGCGTTCCATGACTAGTAATTGTTTGCCCGAGGTCCCCATAGGCGAAGCTGAGCGGTCCACCGACACCATGTTGGTGAGCAAAGCCCAAGAACAAGATTCCTACCAGCAAGAAGGCTGAACCCGTGAAGGTGTAGACAAAGAACTTGATTGCCGCTCGTCCACGCTGTGCGCCACCCCAGCCAGCAATAAGGAAGTAACTAGGGATCAAGGTGAGTTCGAAGAACACAAAGAACTCAAGGAAGTCATGAGCCACAAAACTTCCGACCGTACAGGTCGTTAGCAGGAGCGTCCAGGCCACAAAGGTTGACTCACGGCGTTCATCCCTGGCGCCAAGCATTGCCAACAATGTAACGAGCGAGGCCAGAACAACAAGGAAGACGGAGATTCCATCAATCGCAACGTCATGAGCAAGACCGAAGGGTGCAGAAACGACGTAACGAGCCGCAAAGTCAAATGTAGAAGCATTCGCGATGTGCGGGTTGTAAAGGATGGCAACAATCAGCGAGAGAAGTACTTCAATCGCGGCCGTTACAACACCAACGCGGTAGGAAAGGTTTGGCTTGTTTCGAAGAGCAACGCTGAGCGCTGCACCAAGCACAGGGACAAGGAGTAGTAGTTCAACCCAGAGTGATGAGTGCATGATTAACCAACCCTCGAAACGAGATAAATAACAATGACGCTGATTGACAGAATCATCGCAAGTGCATAGTGACGCAAGAATCCAGACTGAATCTTGGATGCGCCTTCGCCGCTGTTTTTCACAACACGGCCAACTCCGTTAACTGCACCGTCAATGATCTTCGGCTCGATGAATGAACCAGCGAACTGTGCACTGCGGGTAAGAGGGCGCCCAATGACAGTGTCATAGGCACTGTCCCAGTGCCAGACCTTCTCAAGGAATTCTTTTTCAAAACGTGAATCACTAGATTTGTCTTTCCAAATCGAGAACGCCGCGACTAGTCCGAGTAGCGCCGCGACAAAATCAACCAATCCAAGGCCCCATTGAGTGACGCTCGACAATGCAGCGCTCGGAGCAACATAACCAAATGTCGAGCTCAAAAATCCTGCGAGTGAGCCCTGATGAATCCAAGGAAGATTAATGATTCCTCCAAGAACTGAGAGTCCAGCTAGAACCACGAGCGGCATTGTCATCACCCACGGTGATTCGTGAGGGTCAAGGCCATTCGTTGCTTCACGGAACCTTTCACTTCCACGAAAGGTCAGTACAAACAAACGTGTCATGTAATACGCCGTCAAGACTGCGGTTCCAAGTCCCAGTACCCAGAGCAACTTGTTATGGCTGTAAACGCTGTTCAGCACATCACCCTTAGACCAGAAGCCTGCGAATGGTGGAATACCCGAAATAGTTAGCCAGCCAATAAGGAAGGTCGGGAACGTTAGCGGCAGGTACTTCTGCAGGCCACCCATGCGGCGAAGTTCTTGCTCACCATTGAGTGCGTGAATAACCGAACCTGATCCCAGGAACAAGAGCGCCTTGAAGAAGGCGTGGCTGATCATCAGAAAAATTGCAGCGGAGTAAGCGCCCACGCCAACGGCCAAGACCATGTAGCCAATCTGGGAGACCGTTGAAAATGCCAAAACCTTTTTGATGTCTTTTTGCGACGTGGCGATTGTTGCCGCAGAGAATGCCGTGAGTCCACCAATGACCGCGATGACGTCACGACCAGTCGTTGACAATGCCAGCACTGGGGACATGCGAACCAGCAAGTAGACACCAGCAGTAACCATGGTCGCGGCGTGAATCAATGCCGAGACGGGCGTTGGACCTTCCATTGCATCTGGCAGCCAATTGAACAGAGGAATTTGGGCACTCTTGCCCGCTGCTGCAAGAAGAAGAGCAAGCACGATGAGAAGCGCAATTGTTGGCGACAACACGTTTGCTCCCATGAAGACACCTACATACGTGAGTGTGTGCTCGTGGCTGAAGATAAGGAACATCGCGATCAAAAGGCCGAGGTCACCAACTCGGTTGTAGATGAATGCCTTCTTACCAGCGGATGCTGCGGTTTCACGGTCGAAGTAGAAGCTCACCAGCCAGTAGGAGCAAACACCTACACCTTCCCAGCCAACGAAGGTAAGCACCAAGTTATTTGCGAGCACCAAGACCAGCATTGAGAAAACGAACAGGTTGAGATACAAGAAGAACTTGCGATAATCCTTCTCACCGTGCATGTATGCAGTTGAGTAGAGGTGAATAAGCGCAGAGATTCCTGTCACAAAAAGACACATGGTTATTGAAAGTGGATCAACAAGCAATGCTGCAGGAACTTTCAGAGATCCAACACTTATCCAGCTAAAGAGATTGACAGTCACTTCTCGCGAGTTGCTTGAGGTGAGCTGGAAGAAAACAATCACACTCGCTACGAAACTGAGTGAAACGGCCCCCGTCGCCACGTAGCCAATAACTTTTTCATTCCACGAAGTGCCATTTATCAGAATTGCGATAAAGCCAACGAGGGGCAAGATAAGAAGAAGAGTCGCCAAGTGTGCCATCGTCAGCCCTGCAACTCCGTGAGTCCATCAACAGACGTGGAGCTTCTATTGCGGAAAATTGTCACGACGATTCCAAGGCCCACCGTTACTTCAGCAGCGGCCACGACCATAACGAAGAAAACGTTTACCTGACCGCCAATGTCACTTAGGGTACGTGCGAAGGTAACGAACGTTAGATTGACGGCGTTTAGTAGTAATTCAAGACACATGAACATTGTTAGTGCACTGCGACGCGTCAAAAGTCCGAAGAGTCCAATGCCAAAGAGCACGGCGGCAAGAATCAAATACCACGAAGCTGGAACGTTCATTCGACATCTCCCTCAGTGGCTACTTGAGCATTTTCTCGTCGAGCAAGAACAACCGCTCCAATCACCGCAATCATTAGTAGTGCTGCAGTCGCTTCGAACGAAAAGAGGTACGTCGTAAAGATTGAAGTTCCCAGCTGGTGCACGTTGGCTTGGCCAGTTGCTAATTGAGCACCGCCACTAGACACTGACATTGCGCCAGTAGTGAAGTGTGAGCTTGCCATGAGGTAGATGATTCCTGCAATGGTGATTGTGACACCGGCCAGCGCAAAGGGGCGCTGTCCGACGAATGGTTCAACGGAGGTGTCTTCCTTGCGGTCAACGCCAAGGAACATAATCACGAAAATAATTAACACAACAATTGCTCCGGCGTACACAATTATCTGCATCGCCGCCAGGAAATCAGCCGACTGAGCAATAAAGGCGACTGCAACACCAAAAAGCGTCACAATCAAACTTAAGGCTGAGTGGACTGGGTTTCTAAATGAGATGACGCCAATTGCTCCCACAACAACCAATATCGCTGAAGTTAAAAACACGAGCATGCTGGGAATGGAGTACGTCATGGCAACCATTAGTTTCCTCGTTTTGGGATGAGTGATTGAACCTTTGTAACGAGCAGATTGATTCCACGTAGATTCTCGGGGACATCTTCTGGATTCAAGTGGCGTGAGAATACGTTTCTAATCTGCTTCGAACCTGTTGCGGCGTCGTTTCCTTCGCCAGATTGCCCTGCTTCGCTGGCACGGATACCAGCTCCCAAGTCTCCAGTCCACTGCACAACGCCCTCGAGTGATGCATCGCCTGATGGTGACGTGGCACGCATCCAACCACCGGTCATGTCTGATTCGCCACTACGCCAGTCTTCCCACGGAAGACGCTGCGGCTGACCTTGGTCATCGACGAGCAATTCTCTCTTGGTATAAATAGCGTCTGAACGATTGGTGAACGAGAACTCGAACATTTTTGATTCAGTGATTGCCTGCGTCGGGCACGCTTCAACACAGAGATCACAGTGAATGCAGCGTAGATAGTTAATTTCGTAGGTGTAGCCGTAGCGCTCACCCGGGCTGACCGGGTGATCGATTGGATTATCAAGTCCACGAACATTGATGCAGTTAGCAGGGCACACTCCCGCACAGAGTTCACAGCCAATGCACTTTTCCATACCGTCTTCATAACGATTAAGAACGTGACGACCGTGCTGACGAGGTTGCTTGGGGCGCTTTACCTTCGGATAGCTGTTCGTCACCGTAGGACGTCCAATGTGACGTAGCGTCAATTTAAATCCACCGAAGAAGTCAGTCCACTTAGCCATTTAGGTTGTCTCCGTTGGTGTGACGGCGAAGGATGTAACCAGGTAGCGGTCGCTCGCCGATGCTTGGAAGGATTGAACTTCCCTCTTTCCCACGAGCCTCTCCGAGCCGAAACGCCCGATCAAGAACCACATAGGAAAAAATAATTGCTGCCGCAACCAATAGTCCCCAGCTCAATGAAACCATGAACCCCGCAACGATAAGCATCCATCCAAGACTGAGAGGAATGAGTCGCTTCCATCCGAGGTCCATTAACTGGTCGTAGCGCAGGCGTGGGAGTGCTGCGCGGAACCAGATGTAACTAAAGGCAAATGCCGTGGTCTTAGCAACGAACCAGATAATTGGAAAGACCCACTTGAAATGTGCGATTGGTGGAATCCAACCAGCCGGACCACCAAAAAACAGCGTGACCATGATTGCTGACATCGTGATGGTGTTCATGAACTCAGCCAAGAAGAACAGTGCAAATCTAAGTGAAGAGTATTCAGTGTGAAAACCACCAACGAGTTCATTCTCTGCCTCAACAACATCGAACGGAGGGCGGTTGAGTTCCGCAGTAATCGCAATCAGAAAGACGACGAATGGAACAATTCCCAATCGAATGAGGTTCCAGTGCCAAATTCCATGCGCCTGCGAAGTAACAATGTCGTGCGTTGAGAGTGATCCTGTTACTAGCACCACAGTGACAATGCTCATGCCAAGAGCGGCTTCGTAGCTAATCATTTGTGCACTCGCACGGATTGATGAAATTAGTGGGTACTTAGAACCCGAGGACCATCCTGCGAGCATTACTCCATAAACAGAAATTCCTGACATTGCGAGCATGATGAGAATTCCAATTGGAGGATTAGCCACCTGCAACATCACTTGGTGTCCACCAATTGTGAGTGTGCCACCCAGTGGAACAATTGAGAATGTAATCAACGCTGGGATGAGAACGAGATACGGCGCAAGCTTGAAAACAAACCGCTCAGCCTGCGTTGGAACTAAGTCTTCCTTGAAGAAAAGTTTGATTCCATCAGCGAGCGTTTGTAGCAATCCAAATGGACCCCACTTCTGTGGCCCGATGCGACTTTGCATGTCAGAAATGGCTTTGCGTTCAAACCAGATCATCACAATTACTGATGCCATAAGTACGGCGAAACCAACGAACACTTTGATTGCGACAATCAGAAGAACCACCGCAGTCACGCCGTGATTCAATAGCGGGTCACTCGACGCGAGGAAGGAATTCATCGTGTTTCCAGCCGTACTTGATTCAGAACTTGCGTAGCGTCAATGATGTTGCGCAGTGAATTTTCTTCACTTAGTCTTTCCACGCCGAATGGAACTTCGCAGACTCCGCGTGGAACTGCATCATCGAGCACAACAGTCATAACTACTGACCCGTTAGCTCCAGTTACGCTCACTTGCGCCCCACTCTCGACGCCAATTCGTTCGAGATCGACGTGATTAAGTGAAATCGTTAGTGGTTCGACTAGTCCTAGCAATGCAGCTGAACCCTGCATGGCAATTCCATTGTCATAGAGGCGACGTGTGAGATTTACGCGAAGCGCATAGCCATCAATCGCAGGCGTAACGCTCTCGCGCCCTGCTTCAACGCTCGCTAGTGTCGCCGACTTACCACGAGTTCCTTTGAGCACTGGTGTTGGCGCAGTTACGCCAACGTGCGATCCAAGCCCCACGGAGTCAACAGAGCGAATACCTGGAAACGCCATTGGGTCCATTGGTCGACGTATAGAGACTTGGTCACCATCTACGAGCGAACCATTTGTTTCAGCACTTTCAAGAACAGAAAGTGCTGGGTATCCGGTTGTTGCTTCGATTACTTTGGCGGTGTCTTCAACAGAGTCGAGGCCTATTGTCTGGCCAAATTCTTCGGCGAGCTCAGAAGCGATCGCCACGTCAGGCCATGCAGAGCCAGGTGGCAAAATTTTCGGAGTCAGTGCAGTAACGCGACCCTCCAAGTTGGTTACTGTCCCGAGCCTCTCGTAGCCAACGCTGGCTGGAAGTACCACCTGGGCATAGGCCAACGTTCTTCCACCATGTCCGCTCACCACAATGTTTGATGAAGCCTCAAGTGCCTTGGTAGCAAGTGTGAGATCTGCAACATTGCCAAGTAGGCAACCGCCAAGCAACAACGTAGCCTTTTGCTCTCCACTGGCCATTGCGCCGAGTTGGCTAATCGTGTCTCGCCCTGCGCCTTCAGCCTTAATGGTGCGACCCGGAAATAGTCCAGGGCTTAGACCCATATCAAGAGCACCGTAGACATTTGAGCGACGAAGAATCGTAAGGAACTTGGCTTCAGGGAAACTCTCAGCGAACGTGCGAATAGCTGCTTCTACAATGACCGAGCTTTCACCAACGTTGGCACGGCCAACCACGAAGACAACGCCTTGTCCCGTTTCACCAATCAGACTGCGCACGTGAGCAATTTGTTCAGCGCTGTAGAGCACATCTACCGGAACGGTACCAGTCACAATTGACTTTGCAGCGAGATGCGCTTCACCAGGTCGAACAGTAAGTGTTGCTTTAGCGACGTTGGCCAGTGAACTTGGACGAGCACTTAGCTCAATAATTGAATTCTTGTCTTTCACTGCACTCTGGCGTAGTCGAAGGAACAGCACTGGAAGTTCTTCTTTTATGTCACCACAGAGTGTGACGAGAGTGCACGCAGCCACAGCTTCATCAATTGTTGCCTTTGGAAGCGCTTGGATGAGTTCTCCATCAAGACCATCGCCGAACTGAGCGTCAATATTTTCCGTGCGAAGTACGCCACGAGCGAATCGCTCCCAAGCGAATGCCCCTTCATTAGTCAGCGACGAACCGCCAATAACGCCGACGTTGTCGCCGGCTTCACGCAAAACGTTTGCCGCTTCTCGCAGCGCTTCTCCCCAGCTAACCGCAACGAGTTCGCCGTCACGACGAACCATTGGTTCACGAAGTCGTGTGGCTGCATTTAGAAAATCAGTTAATTCTTCGTTGCCATCAATTGAATCCAGGGTGAATCGACCCTTGTCACACAGCCATCCTTGGTTCACTGGGTCCGAGTCAATGCCGAGTACACGAGTTAATCGATTACCTGAAGACTGCACTGCAACGCGGCAACCAACTGAGCACATGGTGCATGTGCTTTCAACTTGTTCTAAGTCCCAGGGACGAGCGCTGAATCGGTAGGGCTTCGCAGTCAGTGCACCAACCGGGCAAATCTGAACAGTGTTGCCCGAAAAGACTGAATCGAATGGTTCGTTCGGCGATGGCGCAACTTCGATCATGTCGCCACGGCCCGAGAAGGCAATTTGAGAGTCTCCAGCAACTTCTGCAGCAAAACGAGTGCAGCGTGAGCACTGGATGCAGCGCTCACGGTCTAGCAATACAAGTTCTCCAATTTCAATTGGCTTGACGAAGTGGCGCTTCTCTTCAATGAAACGCGTTTCGCCAGATCCATGAGCAAGCGTCTGGTCTTGCAGAGGACACTCCCCACCCTTGTCACAAACCGGACAGTCAAGTGGGTGGTTCGCCAATAAGAACTCCAGCACACCGTCTTGCGCCTTTTTCACCTTTTCAGAATTAGTTGTTACATCCATTCCTTCATTTACTTTGATGAAGCAAGCAGGCTGCAAGGTCTTTCCGCGTGGGCCATCAACTTCAACGAGGCACATACGACAAACACCTACTGGCTCCATGCGTGGGTGGTAACAAAAACGAGGAATGAAGTCACCGGCTCGTTCAGCTGCTTCAATAAGCAGTTCACCAGGTTTCGCCTCAAATGCTCGACCGTTAATCGTGATTGATACCGGAGTGTGTTGCACGTCAGTCATGCGGACAACCTCCATGTTCAATGTGATCAATGAATTCTTGACGGAACATACGAATAGCCGAAACTACCGAAGAAGGAATAGATGGCCCGAGTACGCAGATTGTGGTCTGCTGTGGTGGCCAGCTAAGTCCGGGTGAGATGTTGTCGCACAGGTCGAGCACAAGTGCGAGGTCTTCTTCACGTCCTCCACCATGTTCGAGTCGGTACATGGCGCGTTCAATCCATCCCGATCCTTCGCGACATGGTGTGCATTGACCACACGATTCGCGTGAGAAGAATTTAGTAATGCGCCACGCAGCTCGAACAACGCAAGAATCTTCATCGAAAACAATTACTGAACCAGAGCCCAGCATTGATCCCTTCTCAGCGACTTCATCTTGGCCCAGTGGAAGATCAAGGAGATCTGGTCCAAACCACGGAGCAGAAACTCCACCAGGAATAAATGCCTTGATGGCCTTATCGCCAATGATTCCACCACCAAATTGCGGATCAAAAATAAGGTCACGGAAAGTGTTCTTCACCATCTCAACTTCGTAAACGCCTGGGTTCTTCACTCGACCTGAAAGTGCGAAGAGTCTCGTACCAGTTGAGCGACCAGTTCCAAGAGCCGCGAATGCTGCACCGCCATTAGTAATAATCCATGGCAAGTTCGACATTGTTTCGACGTTGTTCACAACAGTTGGCTCGCCATAGAGTCCAGTAATTGCCGGAAAGAACGGTGGCTTGATGCGAGGAAAGCCACGCTTACCCTCGAGTGCTTCAAGAAGTGCAGTTTCTTCTCCACAGATGTAGGCACCAGCTCCGGGGTGCACGACAATGTCGATTGAGAAGTCTGAGCCAAAGATCTTGCTTCCGAGCGCTCCGTGCTCGTACGCCTCGTTGACCGCTTGTTGAACACGTTCAAGACCCAAAGCGAATTCTCCACGCATAAAAATAAATACTTGGCTCACTTGCAGTGCATAGGCAGCGATAATGGTGCCCTCAATAAGTTGATGTGGATCGCGCTCGGTGAGGTAGTGGTCTTTAAAGGTTGCCGGCTCTGACTCATCGCCGTTTACAACGAGGTATGAAAGAGGTGACTTTCGAAGCATCGACCATTTACGACCTGCCGGGAATCCTGCACCACCGCGACCAAGCAGTGATGCTGCATCAACTTCAGCTGCGACTTGTTCTGGGAACATGCCAAGCGCCTTCTTAAGTGCGCTGTAGCCGCCAGTCGCTAGGTAGCGCTCAATAGTGAAAGAGTCTTCAAACTCACTACGAGAAGAAACGATTTTTGGAGCAGTAAAGGCAGCCATTACTTTTGCCCCTGTGCAACACGCGCTTCACGTGCCTTAAGCGCGGTGGCACGCTGTGCAACGACTTCTTCGCGTGGAGCGTTAAGTCCAACACTCCGACGGACACGAATAAGAGTTCCGTGTGGTGGGATTTCAGTTTCACGCTTACCGGCACGAACTTCATCGATCATTGCGTCAAACGCTTCAGGTGTTGTAGTTCTTACAAAACGGTGATTCACTTGAACTACCGGAGCGATGTTGCAGTCAGCGAGGCATTCAGTTTCTTCAAGAGTGAAGAGGCCATCTGGCGATGTGCGACCTACTGCACATCCCAATTTCTTTTCTGCGTGTTCGAGTAATTCTTCTCCACCTGCGAGCAGACACGCCACATTGGTGCAGATACCCACAACGTATTTACCCACTGGCTCCAAGTGGAACATCTCATAGAACGCAGCAGTGCCACGAACGTCAGCTTCAGAAAGCCCAAGTCGTGTAGCAACTTCAGCGATTCCTTCGTCAGACAAGTAGCCGTCTTGCTCTTGTGCGAGGTGCAGCATTGGCAACATCGCTGAACGCTTAACTGGATAAAGAAGAACGAGGTCGTCCGCACGCTTTGCGATGTCAGGTGTGAAATGACTCATCGGTCCACCTCGCCCATCACTGGGTCAACCGTTGAGATAACGGTGATCGCGTCAGAAATTGTTCCTCCGCGCATAAGAAGTGGGATCGCTTGAACGTTTACAAAACTGGGTGCGCGAACGTGAATTCGATAGGGCTTTGGCCCCCCGTCAGCAACGATGTAACAACCGAGTTCTCCACGTGGGGATTCAACTGCGGTGTACACCTCGCCAGCTGGGACATGGAAGCCTTCAGTAAATAGTTTGAAGTGGTGAATGAGTGCTTCCATTGACTCGTTGATTCGCGCACGTGGCGGTGGAGTCACTTTTGCGTCTTGTGACTTGTAGTCACCGCGAGGCATCATTTCAATGCACTGGCGAACAATGCGAATTGATTCACGAATCTCATTTAGACGAATCGCGTAGCGGTCGAAGTTGTCACCATATGTTCCAACAATGACGTCAAAGTCAATCTTGTCGTACGCCAAGTACGGCATGGAGCGTCGAAGGTCCCACGCAACACCTGTTGAGCGCAGAAGTGGTCCAGTTACACCTAGCGCCAGTGCCTCTTCGGCGGTGATCGGTGCAACACCAATCATGCGCTGGCGAAAAATGGGCTGACCAGTGAGTAGTTGATCGTATTCAAATGTGCGTGCGTAAATCGTGTCGCAAATTACTTCAACATCATCTTGCCAACCGTCTGGAAGGTCAGCTGCAACTCCACCCGGTCGAACATAGTTGAGGTTCATGCGAAGGCCTGCAGTTTTTTCAAAGAATGCAAGGATGAGTTCGCGCTCACGAAGACCGTAGATCATCATGGAAGTCGAACCGAGGTCCATGCCGTTGGTCGACATCCATACCAAGTGCGACGAGATCCGGTTGAGCTCACTCATCATCATGCGAATCCATACAGCGCGTTCTGGCACTTCAATGTTGAGAAGTGTTTCAACGGCCATTGAGTATGCGAGTTCATTAATAACTGGGCTCAAATAGTCCATACGCGTGACGTTGGTGCCACCTTGAACGTACGAAAGTGACTCGCCCGTTTTTTCCATTCCGGTGTGCAAGTAACCAACTACTGGCTTGGTGCGAAGAACATACTCACCATCGAGTTCAAGCATGAGACGAAGAACTCCATGCGTTGATGGGTGACTCGGCCCCATGTTGATGATCATGGTTTCATCATCTCGACGCTCAAAGTCAATTGAATTTGGATCGAGGGTTAACCCATCGAGGCGAAGCACCGATCCAAGTTCGCGACCTAGTTCTTCTGAACCAGTGTTTTCGCGACGCTTGAGCTCCTGCGCACCTTCAGATGTTTCAGCAGCGAGCAACTCAATGCGCTCAGCGGTACGAATGTTCTCGCTCATCGTGGACCCGGCGCATCTTTGAACTGAACAGGGACTTTTCCAATTCCGTAATCCTTACGAAGTGGATGTCCTTCCCAGTCTTCTGGCATCAAAATTCGAGTCAGCTCTGGGTGGTTCGTGAAGAGGATCCCAAAGAAGTCAAACGCTTCACGCTCCATAGCTTCAGTGCCTGGATAGAGCGAAAATAAAGAATCAACTTCTGCACGGTCGCTACCTGCTTGCACACGCACACGCACACGCTGCTTTTTTGAAAGGCTAAGAAGGTTGACAACAACTTCAAACCTTGTCGCGACAATGCCTTCTGGAAGTACACGGTTTGCGTGCTCGAGATAATCGACACCACAAAGATCCGCACACATTTCGAAGCCATCGTTTTTGAATGACTCAATGAGTGCGAAGTATTGACTTGGAGTTGCGAAGCAAACCAAATCAACGCCGTTCCCTTCGCTTGTGACTACGTCTGCGGGAGCACTCGGAGAAAGGGTGATCACTTTGGCGTTCCGAGTCTCACCGAGACAGGGACATCTGGAGTCCAGATGCCCTTGCCTTCTTCAATGTGTGTTGGGCGACCTTCGCTACGACGCTTCATAATTTCACCGGTGCGAATTTGTTCGTGCAAAGTGAGAATCGCGTGCATGAGTGTTTCTGGACTCGGTGGACAACCTGGGGCGTACACGTCAACGGGAACAATTTGGTCAACGCCTTGAACAATCGCGTAGTTGTTGAACATTCCGCCAGATGATGCACAAACTCCCATTGAAATAACCCACTTAGGTTCCATCATCTGGTCGTAGACCTGGCGAAGAACTGGGGCCATCTTTTGCGAAACTCGACCAGCAACAATCATCAGGTCGGCCTGTCGTGGTGAGTTTCTAAAAACTTCCATTCCGTAACGAGCTAGGTCAAAGTCAGCTCCACCGGCAGACATCATTTCAATTGCGCAGCACGCGAGACCAAACGATGCTGGCCACACAGATGCACGGCGAGCCCATCGAACTAAATCTTCAATTTGTCCGGTGAGAAAATTATGTTGAATGTCTTCTAGTGCCATGACCTACGCTGCTCGCCCGGAATCTGCACCAACGCGGAGAATTGTTGAAGAGCTTGTTCGATCTGGCAAACCTTTCGTGAGGTGCTTGACGGGACCCCACGACAAAGCGCCTTCGCTCACTAAGAAAAGAAGCGCTCCAAATACTGTGAGCGAAAACATCAGTACTTCAATCAAACCGAAGAGTCCTAATTGGCGGAAAATAACAGCGAAGGGATACATGAAAACGATTTCGATGTCGAAAATTACAAAGATCATTGCGACTAGGTAAAAACGGATTGGGAATCGCTGCGGTGGTTCAAATTCGGGAACAATTCCGCATTCATACGGTGCAAGCTTTGCTTCAGTGGGTCGCTTACGAGGGGCCAGCAGTGACGATGCCACAAATGACCCGGACGCAAAAAGAGCGCCAAGAATTAATAGTCCCAGGAGGGGGAGATACTGGTCCACACCAGAAATTTACCAGTAATTGGAACATCTTGAAGCGCGCAGAGGTCAATTACGGTTCATAATTCCAAAAGAAGGAGCGAGAATAAAAACCAATAGGCTTGCCGAGTGACAACTCTTCAAGAAATCTCTCAGAAGGCGCTCGAATTCGACGTAGTGATCGTCGGTGGTGGCCCCAGCGGAAGCTCATGTGCCTACTGGCTCGCTGAAGCTGGCTGGTCGGTTTGTCTCATCGAAAAGAAGAACTTTCCAAGAGAAAAGACTTGCGGAGACGGACTTACTCCTCGGTCTGTCTACCAACTCCAAGAGATGGGTCTCGAGTCAGTCGTCGCTGCTAACGGCCATAAATACAACGGACTTCGTGCGTTTGGCTTTGGTGCCTCACTCGAAATGAACTGGCCAACCCACCCGATTTTCCCTAACTACGGCTACACCATCACTCGCTTTAACCTCGACGGCCTCGTCGCTGAAAAGGCACAGCACCACGGTGCTGTGTTGCTAAACGGCGTCGAAGCAGTGCAGTTACTCGAACCGAGTGAAGCTCGCAACGGAGAACTTCGTGGCGCAAAGGGTGTTCTTGTAAAAGACAAAGATTCTGGAACGACGAGTGAAATTCGAGGTCGCTACCTCATTGTTGGTGATGGACAGAATTCACGAATTGGTCGTGAACTTGGCACACAACGCAACAAAGATTGGCCAATGGGTATGGCGCTTCGTGGCTACTACACCAGTGATCGTCATGATGAGCCTTGGATTGATTCACACCTCGACATTCGTGACCCCAATGGAAATGTTGTGCCTGGATACGGATGGATTTTCCCACTGGGTGATGGACGCGTGAACGTTGGCGTTGGCCTGCTCTCAACTGGTGGGGCTTGGAAGGGCGTTAACACCACCAAGCTTCAGGAATATTTTGTTGCACAAACCGCTGACGCGTGGGGACTGAACGATGAATCGTGCTGCGGCCCTGCAACAGGTGGACGACTCCCGATGGGACTAGCTATTGGTCCACACTTTGGAAGCAACACGCTGACCATTGGTGACGCCGCAGGAACAGTAAACCCATTCAATGGCGAAGGCATTGCCTACGGCTACGAAACTGGGCGCCTGGCTGCTGGTGTTGTGGGTGAAGCGCTTAGCTCAAATGATGCTTCAGCGCTTCGTCTCTATGACGAGCGACTCGATGCTGCGTACGCTGACTATTACAAAGTTGCGCGAGCATTTGTTCGCATTATTTCTGAGCCTCGAATTCTCAGCGCTTGTGTAGGACTTGGTCTTCGAGTCGAACCCCTCATGACGCAGCTGCTCGACATCATGGCCAACTTGATGCGCAACGACCAGAAGGGGCCGAGCGAACTTGGCTACCGAGCTCTCGTGCGACTAGCCGATGCAATCCCAGAAAGGGCCTATGAGCTCTTGCTCGGTGACTTGAAATCGGAGACACAGCCAGCATGATCCCTACTTTCGTAATTTTTCTTCGAGAGGGTATTGAAGCGTCGATGATCGTGGCGATTCTTTTGTCGTATCTCAACCAGATCAATAAGCGTGAACACTTCCGAGATGTGTTTCTCGGTGTTGGGGCAGCCTTTCTACTGATTCTTGGTGGAGGTATTGCGGCCTACATTGCAATTAGTAACTACAACAATTCGAACTTCAAAACTTATTTCGAAACCGCAACTTACCTTGTCGCCGCCGCTGTTCTCACTGGAATGACTTTTTGGATGCATAAACACGCGCGCACAATGAGCAAAGAGTTGCAGGCTCGTAGTGACGCAGCACTCACCACGGGACACAGGTGGGGTCTTGGCATTCTTTCTTTTCAATCTGTAGGGCGAGAAGGACTTGAAACAATGGTGTTTACACTGGCTATTGTTTTTGCCAGTTCGAATCAGTCACCAACGCCGCTCCATGGAAAACTTCTGCTTCTGGGCGCAGCGCTTGGACTCATTACTTCACTAGCCATTGCATTTGGAATTTACAAATTAGGGATGAAGCTAAATTTCAAACGCTTCTTTCAAATCGTTGGTGTGGTTCTGATGTTCTTCGCAGCAGCACTACTTGCGGCTGCAGTGCAGAATCTACAGTCACTTAACTGGCTTCCCTTTGGCACTCACATCCTCTGGAACAGCAGTGCTGCGCTTAGCGAAAGTTCAACTTTGGGCAACATCTTGCACGCATTCATTGGCTACGCAGATCACCCAACTGTTTTACAACTAATAGTTTGGGCAGGTTACCTGGCCAGCAGCATTACTGCATTCATCCGTTATGGGAAAAAAGGCAGTAAAGCTACACAGCCTTCGAAGTAGTTGAACTCGCTCGAGCGAGCAACGTATTTACCAAGTTTGCAAAAAACGGCTCGGCAGCAGGCCAATCTTTAACGATTCCGCCAAGCGTCACTTCATAGTGACCGCTGGTCACTACCGCAACAACCAGAGTGAGCTTCGTGCTGATCGTCGGAATGGCAATTGTCTCTATTCCACCACGTGCCCAGCCTTTAACGAACGTGAGGGGCTTCCAAGTAGTGCCGGCCAGCACGGTTACGTTTCCACCAAGCAGCGACGAAAGAAGTATCGACTCATTTGCAGCGACAAAACAACTGCCGAAGTGTGGAGAGGACATTTCATTGGTGTCACGTTGCACCATCGAGGTTTTCTCGTAGTACTGCGATGTTGAAATAACTTCTACTCCACCGTATGAGGAATTCCCATACGGCTTTGAAGTCACTTGGTATTTAGGCAACTGACCGGCCAGGCCAAATACTCGGTCTTTCTCATTAGAGACACCCATACAACTTTGAAATTTCGATTGAATTGCGTACCACGCTGAATTCTTCGGAGCCTGAGTGGTCGTCGTTGACGGAGTGACAACAGAACTTGTTCCAAATAGATACGAGAGGAGCGACGATGCCGCAAGCGATGAACCACTGGGAAGATCCTTCAGCGTCAGGTTGATTGCTTTGGTGCTTGCAATTTCAGATGCCTTCGATGCGCCACTGTTGAACAATGAACCAATCGTTCCAGCAAAGGAAGCCAGAACGACCAGAAGCACAGTGGCGATAGTGCCGAAGTGTCGCCTTCGTCGAATGACTCTCCCACCGTGCTCGCTAATAATTTGACGCAGTGGATCAGCATCATTTAGTGATGCAGTTCTCCAGCAATAACGGACTGAACTTATTGTTGCGAACAGCGCCGCTTTGCGACGAAACCGAACTAATTGGATGTTGGTCATTTCAGACCATGGTGTTTGCCAAGCAACAAGTGGATCACCTGCGAGCTGAGTGATGCCAGCTGCGTCAAATAAGAGTGTCACTGGCTCTGTGGGTCCGTTCGGAACAAAACTTGGTCGAACTACCCAACCTTCACTGCGCAGAGTTGTGGTCATAAATCGAAAGTCACCGAACTACCGGTTGAGCTCTTCAGCGATCTCACGTGCGAAATACGTCAAAATAAAATCTGCGCCGGCACGTCTAATCGCAGTCAATTGTTCAATTGCAACAGCGGTTCCATCGATCCAACCATTTGCTGCAGCGGCCTTAATCATGGCGTATTCGCCACTGACGTGATACGCGCACAGCGGAACATCTAGTTCACGTCGGAGGTCACTTAAAACGTCGAGATAGGTCATGGCAGGCTTCACCATCACGATGTCTGCGCCTTGCTCTACGTCTTGGCGTGCTTCTCGCAATGATTCGCGACGATTGCGATAGTCCTGTTGATACGTGCGTCGGTTTCCTCCGCCAGCGATTTCAACACCAACTGCTTCACGGAATGGTCCATAGAGACCACTGGCGTATTTAGCGGAGTACGCGAGAATCACAATGTCGTTGAATCCAGCAGCATCAAGTGCCGATCTGATTGCTCCAACTTGTCCGTCCATCATGCCGCTCGGTGCAACCACGTGTGCGCCAGCACTCGCTTGCGCGACAGCGACTTTTCCATAGAGCTCAAGGGTCTTGTCATTATCGACAGTTCCGTCAGCACGTAGTACGCCACAGTGACCATGCGTTGTGTACTCATCAAGACAAAGGTCAGCCATAATCACAATGTCATCGTTAAATTCAGCACGAAGTGACCTCAGCGCAATCTGGCAAATTCCATTCGGATCAAATGCACCACTGCCCTGCTCGTCCTTTGTTGCGGGCACACCAAACAAGATGATGCTCGACACACCGGCAAGCTGAAGTGCTCTCACTTCTTCGTGCAGTGACTCAAGAGTGTGCTGGAACTGACCAGGTAAAGAAAGAATTGGCTTAGGGGCACTAAGGCCCTCAGCAACAAAGAGTGGCGCGACGAAGTCCTTAGGGCTCAGTGTTGTCTCAGAGACAAGCTCACGGAGTGCGGCTGTTGCGCGAAGGCGACGTGGACGTTCGGTAGGAAACACCCCACCAGCCTATTAGCCCTAGCGAACTGGCTTCTTTGAGCGTAATTAGCGCAGAATTTCCAGCATTGGTGTGAGCGACTTGCCCCAGCCAACTTTTACGCGGTTGTGATCTTCGCGAATTTCTGAAGCAGTAATTTCGCCAGAGGCAATAACCCACGCATCTTCACGGACGTACGCTTTAGCAACCTTCCATGCAGAAGGGGCACCAATAATTACAACGTCAGAGCTTGAAAGTTCATCACGCTGTTCTTGGTCAAGCTCAGCACCAACAGTTTCGTAACACCAAACTCGATTAGTGGCTACTGACTTTGAACTCAGTTCGTCACTTAGTTCGTGGCGCATTTCCTTTGCACCAATAATTAACACTGGTCCAGTTGTTATGTGATTTGCAAGCTCTGAAGACATTGCTGATGCTTCAACATCAACTTCATTGCCAGTCTTAACAATTGCGCGTGAAGTGGAAGAGCCAACGCTGAATATTTTTACATCACTCACACAGCTAGCAACCGCTTGAGTGACGAAGCGCGCACTTCGAGCACTCGTTACGACAAGTCCTGTGAATGATCCACACGACTCAAGACTTTCTAATTCAGTCTTGAACGCATTCTCTTCGCGGTAGCGAGTAGTTGTGAGTGGCACTTCAACAACTGTGACCCGCTTAGGTATCCATTTACGAAGTTCGTCATTCATGCCAGCTTCACGCGTGAGTGCAACTTTCATGATTTACTTTTCCCAACCTGGAAGCGACGCACCATTTTCTTCATCACGAAGTTGTACCGCCATTCGCTTACCGAGTTCATCTGGATTCGAATCTGTCATCGTTGCACGAACGCTTTTTGTTCCATCAATTGCAATCATTACTGCACTCAAGGAAATTTGTCCGTTGCTCATTTGCGCGTACGCACCAGCAGGAATTGAGCATCCAGTTCCTAGTTCCGCTAGAAAAGCTCGCTCGGCACGAACGCATTCGAATGCAGAATGGTCATTCAGCGAGGCAAGTGCCTCTAAAGCTTCATCATCATTTTCTCGAGCTTCAAGAGCGAGTGCACCCTGTCCGACTTGAGGGACAAACCACGTCGTATCGAGTCTTTCGGAACTCAATTGCTGTTGTCCTAATCGTTCTAGAGCAGCAGCAGCTGCAACCACAGCGTCGATGCCTTCGCTGCCGGGCTTGGCGAGCCGAGTCGCCATGTTGCCACGTAGCTCTACGATTCGAAGATCTGGTCGTCGCTCGAGAAGTAGTGCTGCTCTCCGAGGTGAGCCCGTGGCGACTGTTGCTCCGGGGCCCAGTCCAGCGAGTGACTTACCCACCAAAACGTCAGCTGCGTCTCTACGTTCAGGAACACATGCGAGCGATAAACCTTCGGGGCTGATACTTGGAAGGTCTTTGGCACTGTGAACCGCAATGTCAGCATCACCGCGAAGAAGGGCGAGCTGGATTTCTACTGCGAAAACTCCCCTGCCACCTAGCGAAGCGAGCGACGCGGCCGTGTCCTTGTCACCTGAAGTTTCAACAAGAACCAACTCACTCTGAATTCCAAGGTCAAGGAGTTTCTTCTGAACGAACTCCGCTTGTATAAGTGCAAGTGGCGAACGTCGAGTTGCCAATCGAAATGACTTCACGTTATGAACTCCGTGGCGTAGTGACTGAGGCAATGCCGAGCGAGTGAAGTAGTCCACCACCGAGTGGACCTGTTCCGTTATTGAGGTGATACATCAAAATTTGAAGTTCGATCGAGAAGTCGACGTAGTGAACGGCACAACCAATTGGAACGGTGATTACTTGTGGTGCAAAGTTGAGAATTGCGTGGATACCAGCTTTGACAAATTTGTCGGCGACTTCTTGCGCCGCAGAACCTGGTGTCGTAATCACTCCCACGGTCGCACTAACAATTGGTTCATTCATTGACTTAACTTGCTGGCCCGCAACGTACGTGCCAATCATCTCTGGAGATGAGTCGTAGATGGCAATCAAGCGTGCACCACGAGTGAGGAAGTTTGAAGAGTTCACCAATGCGTGACCTAGGTTTCCCATCCCGACAACAACAACGTCATAGCCAATGTGGTGACCGAGAGCTTCACCAATCTGTTCAATGAGTACTTGCACGTCGTACCCAGCACCTCTGGTCCCTAGAGATCCAAGTCCTGCCAGGTCTCTACGAACAGTCGTTGCCGTTACTCCAGCAAGCTGGCCAATTTGTTCTGAGTCAATGTGTTGCAGTCCTCTATTGCGCCATCCCTCAGCAATGCGCTGGTAAACGGGAAGACGAGAAATCGTTGGCTCGGAGAGCTTTTTATTTCTAATTCGAGGAGTAGCCATGGTTTTTAACGCTACTGCCGTAGCGATTAGCGACCTAACTGACGACTGCGTTCAGCAGCAGCAGAGACTGCTTCCAAGAACGCCGCACGAACAGCGCGGCTTTCAAGAATTCGAAGACCCGCAGCAGTAGTGCCACCAGGTGAAGTGACTTGTGCTCGTAGGTCGGCTGGATTTTCTCCAGACTGCTTAAGAAGTTCTGCAGATCCAAGGAACGTGTCAATAACCATTTGCTTTGACATCTCGTGTGAAAGCCCTTGGTGAACTCCTGCGTCAATGAGTGCTTCGATCACGAGGAATAAGTACGCCGGCATTGGTCCTGAGTGCCCGGTTACAGCGTCAAGATTTTTCTCAGTAACACGGAACACGGATCCAACTGCGCCCATTACCGATTCAGCCCAGTCGAGATCTTCTTTCGTAACGTGAGCACCGCCAGCGATTGCCGTAACACCCTTACGAACGAGAACCGGAGTGTTTGGCATTGAGCGAATAACGGCGACTGCTCCAGGCATTACTGCTTCAATGCGAGCAGTTGACAGTCCCGCAACAACTGAAAGAAGTCGCATCGTGCCAACAGTTCCACAGACTCGTGCTGCTGCTTCTGCGTGGTCTGGCTTCACACATAGAACTACTCCTGTGTGTGGTCCAACGTGATCAAGTTCTAATGATGCGTGTACATCAACGCCAGCGAAGCGCTTCTTTAGATCTTCTCGACCTGTCGCTGAACTTTCAATAATTGCTAGTTCGTTCGTGGCGCAGTACTGCGCGGCGAGAAGTCCTTCAGCCAGAGCCGAGCCCATGCGTCCGCCGCCGAGGATTATTAGTTGATATGCCATAGATAAAGGCTACAAGGCGCTCGGCTAGTTCTTTTTCCGACGGCGATAGAGCCCTGGAAAAGCCATAGTCATGACGGTTGGGAAGATTTCATCAACGTAGATAACTGTCGCACCTACGAGTTCATCGAGTCGTTCAGTGGTCAACTCTCCTATGGGGATTTGCGTCATCAGATAGATCCCATTTTCTGGACCTAGGGCAATGTGCACTCCTCGGAGCTCAGCGTTCTTAACTAAAGCGAATCGGTACACATCTTCCTTGTTCGATTCAGGCTCAGGCATAATTTCAGTTTCTACGTGCACGGTGCGCTGGCGAAGAGTGAGCCACAAAGCAATGGTGTCTTTTTCTTCACCCTTTAGACGAATCAACCAGCGATAGTGACCTCGAACGTCGGGTGAAGACGCGTGCTCCACAGAAACGCTTGAACCAGTGCTTCGCCATCCTGTGGCCCATTCGTCAATGGTGCGGCCAAGTACTTCTAGAGAATCGCTATCGCCAATCGGGGCCGACATGATTAGCAGTGCAAAAGACTTGTGCGTGCCAGGTCTTCTGTGAGCAGCGCGAGTGACTGTGCAGCACCTCGCCATGTATAGGAGCGAGCTAACAACACGGCATTAGACGACATTCTCATAACATCATCAACGTTGACTGCCTTCTTCACATAGTCAGCCCACACACCAGGGTCTCGTGAATCAATGAGGTAGCCGTTTTCGCCAGGTTTCACCAACGTCTTCAGACCCCCGACGTTGCTGGCAATAACTGGTGTTCCACATGCAGATGACTCCAAAGCCACGAGACCAAAACTCTCAGCACGTGATGGAACAAGCGTCACGTCCGCCGCTCTCATCCAGGACGAGAGTAATTGGTGAGACTGTGGAGCAACAAAGAGAACGTTGTCAATAACACCCGCTTCACTGACACGCTCGTGCAACGCGTTAAGTGCGAGTCTGCCGTCTGGGCCAGATGGCCCACCGATAATTGCTAGCTGAGCATTTTCTCCGCGACTGCGCATTTCAATAAGCGTTTCAAGTGCGAGGTCTACACCCTTTAGTGCTTGGAGGCGGCCAACAAAGAGCATCAGTGTTGCGTTTTCATCAATACCGAGCGCTCGACGTGCTTGAGGTTTGTAGCCCGGTGAAAAGAATGCATGCTCCACACCGAGTGGCACGACGTGTACTCGAGAAGGCTCAGCATCGTAGAAACGAACAATTTGATCTGCTTCGACGTCGCATGACGCAAGCACCGCATCAGCGCAAGCAAAGATTGATGCTTCTTGCGCAGCACGCTCTTCAGATTCGCCTTCGAAGGTATCTGCCTTGACGCGTTCAAGGGTGTGAAACGTCATGATGAGTGGAATGTTCATTTCGTGCTTCAAGCGGTGCCCGCTGAGTCCACTCAGCCAATAGTTCGCATGGATTGCATCTGGAATGTCCGTCTCTCGAAAGATCGCTTCAACGTTGTCAGTGAATTCATCTACGAAGAGTGGAAGTTCACTACGACCGAGAACACTTGGTGGCCCGGCGCTGATGTTGTGGACTCGAAATCCTGGCTCAACGATGACCGAGTCGAAAACAAATGGATTGTCACGGCGGGTGTAAACGTCGACTTCATGTCCGAGTCGAGCTAGAGCGCTAGAGAGTTCTCGGACGTAGACATTCATTCCACCGCCATCGCCCGTGCCGGGTTGAGCCAGCGGAGAGGTGTGATACGAGATAACGGCTAGGCGTGCCATAACTAAAGCCTACCTGTTTGGTCAACAATTGGCCACGGGAATTATTTGTGCCCAGATCCCGCAACTAGCCAGACAACATCTCGTGATGGCACTAAGCCAAAGGAGCGTGAATCAGTCGAAAAGTCTGCATTGTCACCGCGAAGATCAAGTTGATTTCCAATGATCGCGACACAACGTTTTAGTAGAAAACGCTGGTGATCTGCTGGGTCATGGACCACGACAACATCACCGACGCGAACTTTTCTCCAACGGCGAACTGCGGTGAGGCGCTCACCTGGAAGGTAAGTAGGCACCATTGAGGAACCCTCAACGCTGACTCGCCGAAAAAAGATCTCTAGGAGAGATGCCATAGTCTGAACGTTACCCGAGAAGGATGACTAACCTGCGGGTAGAGAAATTGGTCAGGACACAACTGACCGCTGAACTGAAAGGCGAAGCTATGACGCTTCTTTCAAGAATCAATGCCATGCTTGACAACGCAACTTCACCACTTGTAGTCCACGCTCACTGCGACCTACCTTGCGGTGTCTACGACCCAGCACAAGCGAAGATTGACGCACAGTCAGTTAAGGCTTGCATGGAAAAGTACGCAGCTTCAAGTGATGCTGACTTCAAAGTTCGCTCAGTGATTATCAAAGAAGAGCGCTGTGAAGCAGTTAAGCACCACCTCTGGGTACTTTGGACTGACTACTTCAAGCCAGAGCACCTCGCTGCTCACCCAAACCTCCACGACCTTTTCTGGAAGGCCACGAAGTCTGCTGGCGACGCGAAGAAGACACAAGATGTTGCAGTTGCCGATCGCTTGCTTGCAGAGATTGACCAGATCGCAGAAATCTTCTGGGCAACTAAGAAGTAAGTTCCTCTTTAACAAAGAGACCCGGTGGCCTAGCCACCGGGTCTCTTGCTTTTTTAGGGAATAGTTACATAAGTTCAGGATGCGCTGGGCAATTAGCCAGCAGTGGATTGCCCACAAGTTCTGATTCACCAATAGGCGTATTGCAAACTTGGCAGGTCCGATAGGTGCCAACTCGCAATCTTTCGAGAGAGCGGTCGACGTCATTCAGTGTTGCTTCAATCGCAGAAACGCTCTCATTATTGAAATCAGACATAGACAAAACTTACTCTTTTCGGCGGTGGTCTCGCTAACAACTACGATAGAACGCTCAGGGCCGCTAGCTCATCGGGTAGAGCAGAGGACTTTTAATCCTAAGGTGCCGGGATCGAGACCCGGGCGGCCCACCAAACAAATCTGCAGTGACCTGACTGCAGATTTGCAGGATTCGTGCAAAACGGTTGGTTGTCGCAGAACCGTCGTACCATTGAGACATGGCATGGAGCGAAGCAACAATTAAAGAAACTGCAAAATCAATTTCTCAATGCCTAACGAACAACGCCCCTAACGAAGCAATCAGACTCGCGTTAAGAATTCATGAGCACTACCAACGCTCCTCTGTCGAAGCACGGTTGGAAATGATCAAGGAACAACCAGACGACACAGGTGACCCAAGGTTCGATGCGTTGATAGCTGGAATTGTGGAGTATTCATGTGCGGTCAATAGGGTTGCAGCCCCTCGCTGGGTGCAAGAAGAAAAGTATTTTCTTGACACATTTTGGTTTGTTTCCGGTCTCGAATCGTTACACGCTGACGCCATAGTTTCAAGCCCTATTTCATGCAAGCGACGTGGGGTTTTCCTAACCCAAGATTCATTGACATACGCCTGATGACAATGCTCGACCGTGAACAACTGCTGAAAGCACTTGAAGAGCTTGAAAAAGAACTTGCAGAACAAAAAGTGCGAGTAGAACTTTTTATTGTGGGTGGAGCGGCAATGGCCATTGCCTACAACTCGCGAAGGGCAACGACAGACATAGACGCGATTTTCGTGCCGACAAAAGAAGTAAGAATCGCGGCAGAACGTGTTGCTGAAAAATTACAAATAAATAATGATTGGCTCAACGACGTGGTTAAAGGCTTCATCCCAGGCGAAGACCCCGACCGCTCCATCGTCTACGAGGGACCTAACTTGAGTGTTTCCGCCGCTTCACCAAAATTTCTGTTGGCAATGAAACTTATGGCATCTCGAGCCGACCGTGACCTTGACGACATCAAATTCCTCTACAAGCTTTGTGAGTTCACAACACCAGAAGAGGGACTAGATCTTTTAGAGAAGTACTACCCTGCTCGCGTCATCATGCCTCGTGTTCAGTTCATGCTCCAAGAAATGTTTCCGAAAGAACGTTCGAAGGATGACGACCGGGGATACTCTCGGTAAAAATCAAGCGAGGTGTTGTTCACTTCGCTGTGACGGAACATTGCGATACACCAATAGGCAGGTGATCGCACACGCAACAGCAAAGATTTCAGCGGCCCAGGGCACTGCCCCGTAGCCGAACTGTGAAACCAAAATGCTTTCCAGCGCAGGACCCGCTGCACCACCAGCCATGGTTAGAGCAAGAATCATTGCAACGCCGTTTTCTGGTTCAGCACTCCAGTTATTAAACCAAGCCAGAGTCATAGGAAACATCACCGACATACAGAACCCCGACGCTGGATACACAAATGCACCCACGTACCTGAATGATGCGAACGGGATAACAATGCAGCAACTAATAATTCCAATCAGCGCCATCATCGGCTCGCCTAAGCGCCTGCTCCACGCAGGACCAATCAATCGACCAATTGCAATCCCTGCCCAAAAACCAGCGGTTGAAAGTTGACCCCAGAGTGGTGAGAAGTGCCAGTGCGTTAACTGTGGAGCAGTCCAACCAGCAACGGCAGTTTCCAGCGCAACGTAGAGAAAAATTATGAGTGTAAAGAAACTCAGCAGTTTCGCTGAAGGCTTGCTCATTCGAAGAGACAGGACGCGGTCTTTGGAGTGCGGTGAAACGATGGTTTGAATTGGATAGATCAGCAACATTGCGCACACCCCGGCGCCAAAGAAGAACTGGTGGAAGTACTTTGCTCCCACCACTGCGACCACTAGTGGGGCAATGACTGATCCAATCCCCCATCCAGATCCAATAATGCTCAGCTGAAACGTTCGACGTTCGGGCAAGCTTCTTGAAAGTAGTGAATACACCCCGAAGTCGATTGCGCCGTAACCAACACCTGTCAAAAATGCTGCACTTAAAAAGAGTGGCCACGTAGGCGCCAATGAAAGTGCGAGGAGGCCCGCTCCAAGAATGCCAATTGACACCATCATTGTTACTCGCCCCGAATACTTTCGAAGAAGAAAGAACGTTACAAAGACGCCAGCGATTCCACCAATGAAATTAACGGTGAGCGATTCGCCGGCAGTGGGTATTGAAATAGCGAAGCGAGACGCAATGTCATTTAAGAAGGTGCCATAAACAGCAGAAACTCCGCCGTCGAGTGCCAGCGTGAGCAGCGCGCCAATAAATGCAACGCGGGGGAAGAGAACGTATTCACTGTCTTGATTGATAGACCAACGCTACCAATCAAGACAGTGAAAAAGAACTACTTAAGCCTTAGGGCCACCAGCAACGTAGAGAACCTGTCCCGATACGTAGCCTGAGCGCTCGTCACAGTAGAACGACACGGCGTTAGCAATGTCTTCTGGGTAACCAACGCGTGCAACTGGAGTCTGTGCTGCAACTGCCTTTACGAAGTCATCAAAGCCAACTCCCATGCGGTCAGCTGTGGCTTGTGTCATTGCAGTGACAATGAATCCAGGTGCGATTGAGTTAACAGTCACACCGTACTTACCAAGCTCAATTGCGAGTGTCTTGGTGAAACCCTGGAGACCGGCCTTGGCGGCTGCGTAGTTTGCTTGTCCACGGTTTCCAAGGGCAGAAGTACTGGACATGTTCACAATGCGACCGAATCCAGATTCAGTCATGTAGCGCTGGCAAGCCTTTGACATTAGGAACGCACCCTGAAGGTGAACGCCCATGACAATCTGCCAGTCTGACAAGCTCATCTTGAACATCATGTTGTCACGAAGCACTCCGGCGTTGTTTACAAGTACAACTGGAGGACCCAGCTTCTCAGCGATCGTGGCGACGGCTGCTTCGACGCTTTCCTCGCTGGCAACATCAACTGCCACTGCAAGGCCGCGTCGACCAGTTGCGTTCACTGCATCAACTGTTTCAGCGCAAGCTGCTGCGTCAAGGTCAAGTACTGCTACGTCATAACCATCTTCGGCCAAACGGATTGCGGTTGCTGCACCAATTCCTCGGGCTGCACCGGTAACTACGGCGACTCGTGCTGTCATGATTCCTCCATACTTTTGCGTCACACATTTTGAGCGACCGCTTTACTTCTAATCAGTAACCTCGAAAGATTAACGGAGCGCCACGCATGGCGCGAACTGGCTAGATTCCCAGTCGTTCCTTGATATCTGCAGGCACAAAGTTGTTCTCAGTTATGGTCTCAGCTTCTACGAGTTCCACCAGGCGATCTGAGACTTCAACAGGATTCATCTGGTCGGTAACAGTAAATTGTCCAACCATTTTGAAGAGTTCTTCTGCTGCCTTGTTAAGTGATGTTTCGCCGAACCATTCCCACATTGAATCAACCATGCGGTCGTTGAAGCCTGTTGCATACGGGCCAGGGTTAATGAGTGTTACATCAATACCAAGAGGAGCAACTTCCATGCGCATTGCTTTACCCATTGCTTCGAGGGCATGTTTGGTCATTGAATAGGGACCAAAAGCTGGTGCGCTAAAAACTCCAGCAATCGAAGACATGATGATGACTCGCCCACTCTTTCGTGGAACCATGTCCTTCAATACTTCTTGTGTGATGGCCATGGTGCCAAAAACGTTTACTTCAAAAAGGTGACGAAGACGGTCCATTGGGATGTCAGCAATCGGACCAGTTTGTCCAGCACCAGCATTATTAATGAGGACGTCAACTTCGTAGTCATGAACTTTCGTGACGTCACCAGAAGTGATGTCGAGTTTTATAACAGTCAGTTGAGGAGCTTCAGCCTTCAGCTCACTCGCCTGCTGCTCAGTTTCAGTGGTTGCAATGACGTGATGACCACGTTCAGCAAGCGCTAAGGCCGCTAGCTTTCCAAAGCCCGATCCTGCGCCAGTTATAAGTACGTTTTTGCTCATTGCCGGAGTATAGATTCACACGCCTGGGGAGCACTTATTGACTGTTACGTGCTCCGCGAACTGGGGCCAAAATGACAAGCGATAAGTATGTAACTATCGCAATTGCAAGGTGCATCCATACCAAGACAAAGACAGCGGCTCCAGGTTGTCCCATTGCCCAGATGGCGAGATCAGGCAGCAGCAACACAAGTGTCACCA